>Ga0081540_1004535_pt1 | contig 10533 bp, 15 predicted proteins | sample TabmetS2T1R1_FD_71024 | JGI IMG/M metagenome (GOLD analysis project Ga0081540, IMG submission 71024) | Tabebuia heterophylla rhizosphere microbial communities from the University of Puerto Rico - S2T1R1 | ecosystem: Host-associated > Plants > Roots > Rhizosphere ... | reverse complement strand
CGAGGGCTAGAGCGGCAGCGGACGTGGCGAAAAAGGTAGACGCAGCAGACTTAAAATCTGCTCCTCGGAAGGGGGTGCGGGTTCGAGTCCCGCCGTCCGCACCAAGCGGCGCGGTTCTTCGCGACGCGCTATGGGCCGAATCTGATAAGCGACAGTCACCATCCTCAAGGGCAGAAACGGAGATCATCCCGTTCGTTCTCGTAATCCTCCATCGCCTGATGAAGGACATTGTCAGTTGGCAAGGCACGAAGTGCTTGCGAGATTTTTTTAAGGGTCGGCTCATCATAGGCGACGGGCTTGGGACACTGGCATGCGGAGGGGCGCGCGCTGCTGCAACCGACCATGATCGAAAGAAGCCCGACCGCCGCGACCGTCATTCTCGGCTTCGCCATCATCCGCTTGCCCTCCGCCCCCTTTGCCGCACGATGACCACAGCCTCGGGCAGGGATCAAGATCGAACCCGGGGGCTTCTTTTCAGCGGGAGGTCAGAGATGCGGGCTATCCCACCAGGTTTTCAGGTCAGCAACAGTGCCGGCGAATCGGCTGCGATCACACCGCCCGATACCCGGAACAGGTATGACGTCGGAACCGACGACTCCATCGGTGTGCTGCCATAATGCCCAGCGCGACCAGCCGAGCGGACAAATAGGCCGAGAGCTGTAGGCTGGCAGCCACAACGGGCATCGTGAAAGGACGGTGTTTGGAAAACCCGTTCCGCGCCCATCGGGTCCGTAGCGGCCGATATAGACGAGCGGCGCACGACCGGTCGCCATGTGCAGCCGCGCTGCCGCTTCCGCTGCCTGTGCAACCGTGACGGTGCCGCCGATACCGTTTGGTTCTGCGTCGAGGGCGAGGACCCGGCAGTCCCCCGCCACAGACAAAAGATTCTCGACCTGGAGCTCCGGCGGCGAGTTGTCGAGAAAATGATACGCTCCGACCAGCAGGCCTGCCGCGCTGGCGGCGTTGAACCGCATTGCAAATGTCGCATCGATCCACCTGGAACCCTGAGTCGCCTTCAGGATCACCGCGGCAATTCCTGCCGATTTTGCGCTCACAAAATCGACTGACGACTGCCAATGGCTGATATCGATGACAACGTCCGATGTAATGGGTGGAATATACGGTGCAGTCAGGTTAGATGCGGGCAAGCAATTGGTCAAATGCAACGTGGTCATTGGTGAAATAGTCCCAAAACAGCTTGCTTGAATTGCACCAAAGCCGTAGCGGCAGCGACAACGCCGCCGCCGAGCCACAGTGCGAGTCGCAGACTGAAGCGCCCGCGGTCGGCAACGGTTACGAGCTCCTCAACTTGATCCAAAAGGCCCTTTCGACCTTTGCCGTCACCGTGTAGCGCACAGTGGATTTCCTCGATATCGCGCCGTATCAGCGCAAGCTGCGTTTCCACTGCATACACAGTAGAACGATTATCCACAGGCGGCATGCAACACCTCAAATTGGGCGGTTCTGTCGGGTGTCGATTTGCGGGTCATCGTCTGCGCCCGACGATCCTAATCCCACGAGGTCCGAAGCTCAGGGTCTTTGTCTCGCCGCCGACTTGCAGACAGCATTCTCCAGTTGCTTCGTCAGCGGTTATGATTTCGCCCGGAACATCGGTATAGTTGTCGGTGCGGACGATTTTCCAGCGCCTCTTATCTTCGGCGCTGTGCCAAGATTCGAGCTTCATTGTGCAAACCCCGTGAAGGTCCAAGCGAGATTCGCGAGGGTCGCGTCCGCGGTCGCCGGCGCGACAACGGTAAGCACGTCCCCCGCGGTGAAGATCGTTGCCGTGCTCATGGTGAACATCGCCATGGCGGCTGATGCAGCGAATGTCATAGTCCCGACAATGGTGCCGTTCTTCTGGATACTGAATGTGCTCGCTGCGCTTGCAGCGGTTCCTGCAGTACCGCGGCTGCCGGAAAAACCGGCCGGAAAGGTCACCGGCGCAGCGAATACATAGCTTTGCAGTACAAGATTTGCAGTCGGCGTGCCGATATAGGACCCACTGACCAGTGTCGAGGATGCCTGCCCGGTACCGCGGATCGTGTAGGGAAATGCCGGGACCGAAGCCAAGCTCTGCAGCCCGCCACCGACGATGTTCAGCGATGCAAATTTCAAATAGACCGTCTGACCGATGAGGCTGCTCGGATAGGGAAATCGGCCGACCGATCCGTCGAGCCGCACGAACGGCGCTCCGGCGGGGTGATCGGTGATCGCGCTGCCGTAAGCCCCGCGATAGAGGGTCGTCAGCTCATATTGATGAGGCCCGGTCAGCGTCGCGCTCTGATAGGACAGCAGCTCACCGCCGGCGTAGCAAAGAGTGACGAGATTTGCGGCATCCGTGGGGGACACAGAGCCAAGCTGGCCCTGGCTAAGGGTCAAGTCCACGGATAGGGAGTTGATGGTGTCGGGCGACGCATGCGGAGGCAGCTCGGAGGTTAATGTGCCTTGCGTGGCCGGTGACGAGACGCTCCCAACCAATGCGTAGGAATTGCCGTCGGTCGAAAGCCAGACCTGGGCGCCGCCCCAATTTTGTCCTCCGGACAGCGCCACCCAAACCTCAAGGCCGCCTTCCAGCAAAGCGGCCGGCGGCTCAAAGATTATCGGCGGATTGACATCGCCCGGCGGCAAGCTCCAATTGGGGACGTAGCCTGCACCCGATTGCTTCGGATAAAGAACGGCAGAGGAGTAGCCGCCCATGAAATCTTCCGCTGTGATCGCGAGCGTGCCTTCATCGTCCTCCTCCACCGCAGTAATGCGCACGGTCAGCGCCGACAGGCCGAGGCGGGCGTCGGTAATCTGCACGAGGTCCATAGGCTCCAGAAGACAGTACTTCCAGCCGAGGCTGAAGGTATAGGTATTGCGAAACAAGGACGTGCGCTGCAGCATGAGCTGGGCGACAATCGGCGCGACATTGGCGGGGTCGACAATCGCTCGAGCTTTGATCGAACTATCGCGGCGGATACCGTAATGCTCGATCGCCGCCTGATCGAAAGCCTCAACGATGGCAGTATTGTAACTATTGGAGCGGTCCAGACATTCGAGTTGGATCGAATTAGTTGCGTCGGCTGGGGTGGACCGCGTTATGCGGACAGGATCGTCGCTGAAGCCTCCGGTTGCCGGTCCGGCCCCCGACCGCAGCGCTGGGCCGCCCGGAGTTACGCCGGAGCTCGTCCCGACACTCGATTCTTGGACAATGAAATCGTCCTCACCGAGACTGTAAACTGGGTTCACATTGGGTGTGTACGCGGCGCCGTTGCCGTTAACCAGCTGATCGCCGTAAGGAATAATTTTTAGTAGACCACCCGACCAGACGATGGCGCTGTTGGTTATTTGTACAATATCTGAAAGATGACGCTGCGCTTCCTGCTGAGTATCGAGCATCGGTGACAACATGATCCCCAGCGCTTGGCAATATGTAGAATAAGCGGTCAGATCTCCCAGGTTTGCCGCCGGAAAGCCGGCGCCGTATCGTGGATTGGTCAGAAAATCGGCAATGATAGCAGCCGGGTTGGCATCGAGCCCGTTGGTGCCGCTGAGAGAGAAAAGGCCTTGAACCTCGAAGGAAAAATTCGGAAGGGTCGCAGTGTCGCCCATTGCGTAATTGTTGGCCACGACGATAGCCGTCCCCGAATAGCCCAGGGCTCTATCGGCATGGTTCGTTTGCCAGTACGCGTCCGACGGCTGACCGTCACTCCCGGGATAGACCGCTGCCGGGAGCGATGACAGCGTACCGACATTCTTGTCCCACCATACAGTGCCGATTCCATCAATCGGCCCTTGGCACACGCCCATTATGACGGAGGCGCTATACTTGTACTGCTGCCCGCCGCCCTTGCCGCCGCCGCCCCCCTTGCCGCCGCCGCTTTGGCGCGAGGAAGGAGTTGCCTTGAAGTCGTCATACTCGATCAGGTTTGGAGAAACCCGGGTGGTGCCATAGACGAGCGGGATTGCTCCGCCTTGCTGCGAAGTCTGGAATTGCAGAGAGCCGATCGCCTTCTGCTGCTTGGCGTTCGATACGCCGCCGAGGATGCCTCCCATGATTGATGATCAGAGGTCAGAGGCCGGATAGGGATCAAAGAACCGCACTGGGCGGTTTACCAGCGGCGGCTGATCCGCATCGGCGTAGGCGACCCCCGCATTCCACCATGCGTGGATCAGTCGGGGCCAGCACACCACAATAGCGCCATGCGCGAAGCAGCGACCGAACTTGAACAGCGCGATATCACCCGGCTGAGGCGGACCGGGAATTTCGGAGGCATAGCGCATGAGGCCATTGAGATACCGCTCGGCATCGCGATGCAGGTGCCAGTCCGGCGGGTAGAACGGGATCTCGACGGGGGAGATCACACCCGCCGACGCGAATACTTCGGCGAGCAGCATTAGGCAATCGGTGCCCGCGTCCTTGACATGCCCCATGTGGTGATACGGCGTGCGCAGCCAGGTCTCGGCCTCGGCGACGACCTGCGTTCGCCGGGTCATACTGCGGTCTCCGGTGTCGGAATATAAGGAAAGCCGCCGAAATGGATGGCGTTGTTAAACACGTTTGTGCAGGTCGCAAGCGTGCGATCGCAACCGGGAAGCAATTGGAACTCGTCGCCGGCCGAGACTGGCGAAAGATAGCCCGGCTTCACATAGACCACGCCTTCGCCAATGTTCGCGACCGTGCGGCTCGAGCCCGCATTTGCCCCGCTAACGCCTGTGATGGTCCCTTGCACGTATAGATTCGCGGGGGTCAGAGCAGCTGCGGTAGCGATTTGTGTCGTGGTCGAACCGGGTTCGGCCGAAACAATCACTTGCAGGCTCGACCGATCGAATTGGCACATTGCGTCGCCGAACACGTGCGTACAAGACGACTGCCAGAGCCGACGGGGCATCTGGATGTTCAGAAGCTCGAGATGAGAGCGGCATCTGATGTCGAGGGCGGTGCGAGTGCATTCGATGTCGGATACTCGACCCGCGAACAAAATCACCGTTCCGGGGCTCGTATCTCCATAGGTCGGCATGAAGCTCCGTTCGAGCTGAAGGATCGCTCCGTCCAGCTGGCCCTGCCACGCCGCTTCGAGAAAGGGTACCGAGCCGATAAGATCTGACGGCTCCGGATAGATCCGTACGTCGAGCTCGTCGACTTGGGTGCCGATCACAACCTTGGTTTTCGAGCGTTCAAATTTTGGGCCTAACCCATAGGTGAAGCCATTAACCGTTAACGCCGTCGGCGCCGCCGAGTACCGCAGTGCGGCGCCGCCCACCAGCGTAATTGTGTAGAGATCCGCCATGATGAACTGGTCGCTGCTTGCGAGAAGTGCAATCAGCAGGGGGTTGGCGTCCTTCATGGCCGCACCGAAATGAAGGTCAGTTTTTTAAGCTGCCACAGCCGATACATGAAATTTTCGAAATCGTACTTGTCGTCAGTAAACCGACAGCGAAAATAATAAGAAAAATCCACTGTTATGATCAGCTCGCTTCCCGGCGCCATGCTGAAACTCAGCAACCCGCTGTCGAAGTCGATACTGTAAGTCGCCGGATCCTGCGTGATTCCATTCAGGTAAACGGCCCACACCTCCTTCGGAGCTGCGATGGGCTCGAAGAAGCCGCCGCCGGGCAGGTTTGTGCCCATTGCACGCTGCAGCTGGAACGTAGTCGTGCTCGCGTTACCGACACCAATCTGCTGTCCGATAACCTGGCAGTCGGTAGGGTCCTCAAATAGAAATGTTCCGTAAGCTCCCTGACAGAGCATAAAGAACCCGGTAAGTGTTCTTAGCTCGTCGTAACCGGCTGTCGGATTATCGCGCAAGAACTCGTATGCTACGGCAAATTGCCACAGCGGGTGAGGATAATCTAACGCCCGCAACTCGCGACCGGAGGCCGCGCGCTGAATGCGGGTTTGAAAGGTCGGCGTCTTGGTGACACTCCAGGCGAGGCCCGGCAATGTCGGAAATATTAAGGCCATCAGGCCATCCGCAGAGCTGAACCGTTGCGCATTGCCTTATTTATTGCCGTAACGAGCAAACTGCCATTACTGTGAAAAAAGCGTTTCACGTCCTGACCATCGATAGCGGAGATGTTGATCACCACCGGACCGGCGCCCGATCCGCCATTGGCAGAGATCATGCTTTGCAGTCCCTGACTGATACCGGCCGGCAAAATCATTTCGTTCTGATGCACCATCGCGAGCTGGTCGGATGGCACAACCCAGCCCCCCGCCGCCGATGCGATGCCGCTTGCTGCTGCCAGCACGGTGGCTTCCCCGGCCGCAGCGGGGCCGGCCGCTGCAGGGCCCATGATGGGAGCCAGAAATGCGAAGATGCCGCCGAATGCCTGTGCCGAATCTGTAACGATGCTCTTGACCGCATTCATTGCCTTCAACGCTAACCCGGCGGCCAGTCCTTCGCCTTCTGCCGCAGTGCGCGCCACAGCCCCGGCCTCGCTCGCTGTCGTCATTGCGAGCTCGCTCGCAACCCAGTTCGTTACCATCTTAACGCCGAGGTTGACGAACTCCGCGATTATCGATTGAGCGATATTTGCGACCGCCTTTTGCAATGTGGTCGTGCCTAGGATTATGCCCGTGATGGAAGTATCAAAGGCGCGCTGAATTGGCTGTAGCAGGCTGAGCCATGCCCGTTCGCTGTTCTGCGCAGCCTGAATATCCAGTTTCTGCTTTTCGGTTAAAAATTTTTCATAGGCGATACGCTCTTCGTCCGATAGTTTTTGCCGCGTGCGGATGTCGTTCTCGGCTGCCGCCATCTTCTTTGCGAAGTAATCCTGATCGAGGGCCCATTTTGTCTCGAGCAGGCCTTGCAGCTGGGCGAGTTCCTCGCTGGCCGAGATCTTCCCGAGTTCGGCACTGGCCTGAATGGCTGCCTTTTTACGGGCGTAGACTGCTCCGGACACCTTTTCGTCGGCATCGAGCATCGAGAGAGCGTCGCGCTCGCTCTGAACCGCGAGCTGCTTCTCCAGCTGATATAAATTCGCTTCGACAGCGAAGCGCGCTCTCGATCCGGCCTCGGTGAGCGTCAGCTTCTCTTGCCAGAAGGCCAGTTCCTCGGCTTTGGAGTCTTGGAAGAAGGAGCGCTCATCGAGGAGCTGGCTCTGGAGCTCGGCGCGCCACTGCTGTATGCGATCGTCGCCGGCCCCGCGAGCAGATCCGCTACCTATTGAACGAGCCCTCGACCCTCCACCGCGCTGGTCGTCCTGTTGCCGCGGAGCCCCGGGCGTCTCCCGGCGCCCGCCATGAGGGTCAAGGTCTGGAACGTTTGCGTTTACCCCGTTGCCGATCGAACCCGTGAGGCTCGAAACCTTGGTCTGCAGAGCACCGATCGTCGATCCGATCTGCGCCGCAGCCGCATTAATCTGCATTTGTGCTTGTTGGGCCGCGGCACCCAGGCTGGCGAAGTTCGCCTTCATTCCATCGGTCGCAGCCTGCACCGAATTGGCCGCCGCTCCCAAGCCGGATTGGAGGTCGTCGGTTTGCGCGCTGATGACGACGCTGGTTTCCATGTCGGCCATTGAGCCCCCACAAATTACGTTCGAGGCGTGCCCTCGGCAGCGCCGCGCGATCCTCGATCAACCGAATACGTGGCCCTGCGCTGCAATTCCTCGAAATCGAGCACAACGGGCGCCAGACCGGCGTGGACATCCCCGGAACCAAAGCCGGGTCCAAGTTCGGCCAGGATTGCGCCGACATCCGCGGGGGCTCCGTCCCCTTGTTTAGAAGACGCCTGCCTGCGAGTGTCCAACTGCATGCGGGCCTGCTTCGTCCTGCCCGCATCCAAATAGGCAGCGACCAGGATATGAACCGGCGGGTGCTCGGTCCAATAAGCCGCAAGCTCCTCAAACTCGAGGAGTGTCATTGCATCGATTACGGGATAGCTATAGCCGCAGGCGGTGGCGAGGAGTCCGTAGATGTATTGCCAGCCATCCTCAGACCCGAGTCGGGGGTCGCCACCGCCACGGCTTCCCCCAGCGAGGCGCGCATCTTTAGCCCCGACCCTGTCAGGACGGCGTTTAGCACGGTGCCCGCATTGCCGAGGTCGAGCAGGTTCTCGACGGCCTCCTGCGTCATGTCGGGGTAATTGCGCTGCATTGCTGCAGCGACTATTTCGACCAGCACGCCGATTTGCGATTCGCCCATTGCAGCGCCAATCTCGGTCAATTGACGTACCTTGGGCATCAGTCGGCGGAGCTGACCAAGCGTGAGCGGCGGGATCAGCCAATTTTCGCCGCCCATCGCCACTTCGACGCCGGGGATCAATCCTTCCTCCTCGCGCCGACGCGATTGCATCGTAAGGGTTCGGACATCATTCCACCGTGCTCAGGTACCCAATCGTGCCAGACGCATCGGCGAACGCGCTGAAATCCAGCTCGTTGATGGTCCAGGTGTCAACTTTGGTAGGAAAGGACAGTTTATTGGCGGTGCAGGCATTGAGGCGCAGCGCGGTGCCGTTCCCGTTATAGCTTGTGTAGAACGTCGCCTTGAAGGTCGGCGTCGTACCCATCGGCTGGTTGGTTATCGCCAATTTGCTGCCGCCGGTCGCGGTATTGTAAGTGTACGACAGCAAAAGGGCCGCGCTCGCATCGGCGGCCGAGAAGGTATAGACGCCGGTCGAGAAATTTACTGAATATTGTCCGGCGGCAGAGGGAGTGGTGACGCGATTAAAGCGCTTGCCGCTGCCGGCGTAGACAACTCCGAGGTCGTCGTTGAAGTTTGCCGCGTTGGCGGGAGTGATCGAATAGGGTGTCGACGCGGGAACGCTTGCCGCCTCCAGCTGTGCAACGGCGAATTGCCCGGTTGCCGGGGTCAATCCGAAAAAGATGTCGGAGTACAGGAGGCCAAGAATCTGAGCAAATTTCGCCTTTCCAGAAATTTTTCCCTGCCCGCGGGCGATCGCCACAGGAAATTGCAGCTGGCCGTAAAGCTCTTTATCGGTCCAATCGAAGTCGATCTGGATATCCTGGAGCACCCCGAACTGACGCGGCCCAATACCCGAGCCAGTCACATCCGTGCGCTCGCCCCATACTGCTCCCGACCCGAAGCTCAATTGCATGTCACACAACCCCTTTTAAAAGCCGCTTCAGGGTCTCCTTGGCGGCGTACGCTACATTCCAAGCCTGCGTATCGCGCGCAATTGGAGAGCCTGGAAAATGATCAACCCACCAGCGTTCGATCAATTCGTCGACTGCACAGGGCTCGGCAGTCGGGATAGTGTTGAAATCATCCTCGACCATGACCATTCCTTCTCTCACTCGCGCCAATACCCGCACCGCCTGATTGTCGCCCTTCAGACGCAAAGAATTTCGATTGGGACAATCGCAATAGCCTGATCCCCGAGAACGCCCTCATCGGTCTCGATTTTGCCCGCTATATAGGCGTGCTGGACCATCTCCGGCAGCCCGAGATCTTGGATTCCGGTTGTCGGGGAGGGCGCCAGCGCGGCTTCCAGCGCATCGAGAAGCGGGTTCAGGATTGTTCCTGGCGCGAGATAGGGATCATTGGCGTGTGCATAGACATAAAATTCGGCGTAGAGAGTCCAAACGGTCGGTGCGCCGAGCTTTTTTATCGCGGCGTGGCTTCCCTTTTGACTCATGAACAGCGCCGGCTGTTCCGCGGGAGCTACGTCGGCCCAATGCCGCAGCCGTCGATTGGCGCTCGCAAATCTCGCGGCGCCAGTCGCCAAGCGCCAGAGCGCCTCATAGATCGTCTCACGAATGATCATCAATCGGTCCTGGGTCGCGAGCCGGTGCGCCAACTACTGCAAGGCATCGCAAAAAGCTGAGCAACCGCGTGGAGCCACGAATTTCGGAGACAACAAAAAAGCCTTGAGCATCACTGCGTCGTCGCGTCGCGCAATACCATATCGACTTCGCTTCGAAGCGCCGGCGAAATTTCCTCGAGCGCCGAGCGCAAAAAAGAGCGCTCTGGGAGATCCATTGCACGGCTGTGCGCCCGAACATCTATGGTCTTCGGTGAAATTGATCGACCAAAAGCCTCGGTAATGCGGCGGAGGCTCGCTTTGACATTGACCGCTCCCGTGAACCCAAATTCGTGAGCGTGCGCGTAAGCGCTATCGCTGAACACAGTCGCTGCAATCCCTGTGGGCCCCTCGTCCATTTGGACATCGATACTCGATTTGAGCGATCCGGAGCGTACGGCCAATACCTCGCCAGCGAGTTTGTTCTGCTGAATGTTGCGCTGGAGATCAATCGTAAGCTTGGTAATCGCGCGAACGAGCCCGGAGTTGATGTCGGCAGGCATCGCACGCAAGCGAGCGAGAACCTTGTCGTCGCCGAGGAGTCGGGCACTTATCACAGAGCACCAGCGATTAGCCCGGCATCGCCGCTAGTCGGAGCAATTGACGGCCGAACGGCGGTAACCGGGATCACAGTGCGGTATTGCTGCAGCAATGTTTTAATCGCTTCGCTCAGGTCTTTTTGGGAAAATGCCACCGTCTCGGCGCCGCCAAGAGACCGTGACAATTCGCCGATACGGCTACGCTCGCGATAACGCAGGCAGACGAGCTCGATGCAGGCCTGAGCAAT
>Ga0081540_1004534_pt1 | contig 10535 bp, 12 predicted proteins | sample TabmetS2T1R1_FD_71024 | JGI IMG/M metagenome (GOLD analysis project Ga0081540, IMG submission 71024) | Tabebuia heterophylla rhizosphere microbial communities from the University of Puerto Rico - S2T1R1 | ecosystem: Host-associated > Plants > Roots > Rhizosphere ... | reverse complement strand
AGCTCCCAGGATTAAGAACAACGCAATCGCGGTAAGAACACCGCCCTGCCACTCAGGATGTTGCCCAAGCTGATGGAAAACGCCGCTGAAACTCAACGTCCCGAAGTTCATGACGACCAGAAAGATCGCCAACAGAAAGCCGAAGTCGCCAATGCGGTTGACGACGAAAGCCTTCTTCCCGGCATTTGCTGCCGAATCCTTGGCAAAGTAGAAACCAATGAGCAGGTACGACGCGAGGCCGACACCTTCCCAGCCTACGAACATCAGCAGGAAGTTCTCCGACAGCACCAGCGTCAGCATGAAGAACATGAAGAGGTTCAGATAGGCAAAGAAGCGCCAGTAACCTTCCTCATGTGCCATGTAACCTGCAGAGTAAAGGTGAATCAGAAATCCGACGCCAGTCACCACCAGCAGCATGATCAACGTCAGCTGATCGAGCGCAAATGCAAAATCCGCATGGAAGCTGCCAGCCGAGATCCAGGTCCCGTCGTTCTCCGTATAAGGAAGCGTCAACGAACTGAAATGCAGTGCGATATTCAGCACGTGCAAAAACGGAATCAGCGTGGCCACCCAGGCCACAGTGGTCACCAGTGCTTTAGGAAAGCGACGGCCAAGCAGACCGTTCACCAGAAATCCGGCGAAGGGAATAATCGGAATCAGCCAGAGATGAAGGGAACTGGTCATAATTTCATCAAATCCACTTGATCAACGTTCAAAGTGCTGCGCGTGCGGAAGAGAGCAATGATGATCGCGAGGCCGACAGCGGCTTCAGCGGCTGCCACCACCATGACAAAGAAGACAAAGATCTGTCCGTTCACGCGATGCCACTGGTGCGCGAAGGCGACGAACGACAGGTTCACCGCGTTCAGCATCAGCTCAATCGACATGAAAATAGTGATGATGTTGCGCTTAATCAGAAAGGCCGCTACGCCAATCGAGAAAAGCACTGCGCTCAGCACCAGGTAATAGGCAATCGGAACCATTCTTCTCAGTGCTCCTTTCGCGCCAGCGCAACCGCGCCGAGAATAGCAACCAGTATCAGGACCGACGTCACTTCAAACGGCAGCAGCAAATCGCGAAACAGGATGCTGCTCAGGTCGTGTGTTGTAACCAGGTAGCCGCCAATCTTTGCTGATCCAAGATGGTCACGCTGTTTGAGGAAGATGTAGGCAAGGATGCCAAGGAGCGCCGCCGCACCAGGAAAACCGAGAATGTATGCAGCCTTGCTGCCATGGGTGCGCTCTTCTTCGCCTGCATTCAACAACATGATGACGAAGGTGAAGAGCACCATGATCGCGCCGGAATAGACGATAACCTGCGCAGCCGCCAGGAACTCCGCGCCGAGCAGAAGATACAGAACGGCGAGCGAAGTCATGACCACAATCAGAGAAAGCGCACTGTTGATAGGGTGCCGCTGCAGCAGGAGATTCAGCGCTCCTCCAACACATAACAGCCCGAAGATGAAGAACAGAACTAAATGCATGCTCTTAAGCGAAAGGAACTGTGAAGAAAGAAAAATTGTAATTCAGCGTTTGGCTGAACGGCAGCCATCCTACGCTGCGCGAAAAGCCAGCCACAGGCTCGTCGCAATAATATTTGCAATCGCCAGAGGTAACAGAAACTTCCAGCCAAATCCCATCAGTTGGTCATAACGAAAACGCGGGAGCGTGCCGCGCACCCACACATAAAGACAAAGGAAGAAGAAAACCTTAATTACGAACCAGAAGACCGGCAGCAGCGCCTGTACGACAGGACCGCCCCATTCCGGCAGCAGGTTGCCGAACGGGCTCGACCACCCACCGAGAAAGAGTAGCGTTGCCACGCAGCCGACGGTGATCATATTGGCATACTCCGCCATAAAGAACATGGCAAACTTCATCGAGCTGTATTCGGTATGGTAGCCCGCCGTCAGTTCGCTCTCCGCTTCAGAAAGATCGAACGGTGTACGGTTGGTTTCAGCAAATGCCGAAATCAGATAAATGAAGAAAGCTACGAATTGTAATCCGCCGAGAACATTCCAGCTCAGCAGCCCATGTGTTGCCTGAATGTCGACAATGTCTCGCAGTCGCAGAGATCCAGTGCGCAGAACGACGCCTACCAGCGACAGTCCCAGCGCCAGTTCATAGCTGATCATCTGCGCGCTGGCACGTAACGAGCCTAACAATGAGTACTTGCTATTTGACGACCACCCCGCGAGGGCGACTCCATATACGCCAATCGATGTGACCCCCAGAATGACTAGAAGCCCGATATTCACATCAGCAATCTGAAACAGGTCGACGCCTTTGACATGAATCTGTTTCCCGAACGGAATGACGGAAATCGAAATCAGCGCGCAACTCAGCGCAATCACCGGCGCCAGAATATAAAGCGGCCGATAGACATTGGTCGGCAGGAGATCTTCTTTGAGAAATAGCTTCAGACCATCGGCCATCGGTTGCCACAAGCCAAACGGCCCTACGCGGCTGGGTCCCCACCGGTTCTGGATGCGCCCCACAAGCTTGCGCTCCAGCAGCACTGTATAGGCGACCGCCATCAGCAGGAGCACCGTAATCACGGCGACCTTCAGCACGCTCAACAGTAAAAAGATCCAGATACTTACTTCCATCGGGCCATCCCAGGAAAATTACTAGTCCGCCGCTGTTCCTGCGGCGATTGGTGTTGTGTGCGATTCGACGACCGCCTTAAGCATATCGCTATAGCGGCCAAGCGTTCCTGAAGTAAACAACGTGTCCTCTGCCGGCAGAACCAGGTCGCGCCGCGAACCGGCAGTCTGGATCTGCACCAGGTCAACCTTTTCCTGCTGTTCTGTACCCGCAAGCAGTTCCAGCCGAGAGAAGTTGTAGCTCGGGACGAGCCGTTGAATTTCATCCAGCGTGGCAAAGGGATCGAACGGGCTTAGTTTCAATTCCAGACGATTCGCGGCAAGCCATACCGCATGGCGATCAGCTTCACCCGATTCGGGGCCGCGTGACTGTCCCATGTCAGCGTGAACGCCGCGTCCGAAAGGAACCAGCTTCTTCGGATCAGCGCCCATGCGATCTGCGAGCCGAACGATCAGCTCGAAATCCGTACGCACGCCAGCCTTGTCTGCGGCCTTCTTCACCAGCTGAATATCCCCGTACGTGTTGGTGACCGTTCCCGCCTTCTCGTACAAATTCGCAGCCGGGAAGACAACATCAGCCAGCGCCGCCGTTTCGGTCAAGAACATGTCCTGAACCACAACAAACGTGTTCTTAAGCGCCGCCGCATCCACGCCAAAGCGTGATACCGGGTTAGAGCCAACAACATACAACGCCGCCAGTTCGCCCTGCTGTGCCGCATCGAACATCTGCAGCAAATCAATTCCAGCAGTCTGCGGCAGCGCGGCACCATATTCATCGGTAAAGTGTGCCGCACTGCTGACTGGAACATATCCAGGCAGCAGGTCAGGCAGCAGGCCCATATCCGCCGCACCGCGCGAGTTGGCATAATCGCCGAGCGCAGCAAACTTCGTATTCGGAAGCATGAGTCCGAACTCGACCAGCGCCTGAATGTCACGACCACGAAACTCCGAACCAAAGACGATCAGCAGTGACTCTTCCTTGCGAATCGCATCGCGGAAGCCGGCCGATTTCTCGTCCGCGGCAATCGCACCATCATTTCCAGCCAGGTACTGCACCAGCGATGCGTAGCCATCCTGCGGAATCTGCAGGAATGCCTTTGCCTGCCGATGCAGCTTAATCTCTTCGTGGTTGGCAATGTAAATCCGTGCGCGATTCAGGCGAAGGTTAGAGCGCAAATTCCACGCCAGTGCCGGATGCTGGTTCGTGGGATCATTCCCCAGCACCAGAATCGCCGGAGCTGTGGCCGTATCGCGCAGGGAAGCGGTGCGTTCCGATTTCCCCTTGAGCGCCGCAGCAAACGAAACATAGTCCGCCGTGCGGTGATGATCAATGTTATTCGTGCCGAGAACCGTCCGCGCGAACTTCTGCAGCAGGTACGCCTCTTCATTGGTCGTGCGAGTGGAACCGATCACGCCAATCGACTGTCCACCCTTCGCCTCGCGAATTTCGCGCAGCTTCTTGGCAGCAAAATCCAGTGCCTGATCCCAACCAACTTCTGCAAGCTTTCCGTCAGGCTGGCGAACAAGGGGCTTCGTCAAACGATTGGCGCGATTGGCGAAATCAAATGCGTAACGACCCTTGTTACATAAGAAGTCGCCGTTGATGCCGCTCTTGTCGCGGTTGTCGCCGCGAACAATCTCCATGCCATCATTCACGCGCCGCACGCCCAGCGTTGTCTTGCAGCCATCGCCGCAATGCGTACAGATGGTGGCGATGTGATTCATCTCCCACGGCCGCGTCTTATAGCGATAGGTGCCGGAAGTAAGCGCGCCGACCGGACACAGATCGATGCACATGCCGCACTGCTCGCAGTTCAGATGATCCTGGCCATTGGGAGCAATCACAGCGCCTACACCACGGTTCTGAATGCCGAGCGCCCACACATCCATGCCGGTTCCGCAAACAGTCACGCAGCGGTAGCACAGAATGCAGCGCGGACGATCGAAGTAAACCACCGGCGACCACTGCTGCTCTTCGCGGTGCTGCTTGATCTCGACGTACTTTGATTCCGCCGCGCCGTACTTGAAGGTCATGTCCTGCAGTTCGCACTCGCCGCCTGCGTCGCACACCGGGCAGTCGAGCGGATGATTCCCAAGCAGCAGTTCGACCATTCCTTTACGGGACTGCTTGATCTCATCTGTTTCAGTGGACACCACCATGCCTTGCGTCACGGGAGTCGTACAGGCCGTTTGCAGCTTTGGCATCTTCTCGACGCGAACCAGGCACATGCGGCACGACGCCTGCATGGAAAGCTTGGGGTAATAGCAGAAGGCAGGAATCTCAATGCCCGATGCCCTGCAGGCATCAATCAGCAGCGTGCCGGCGGGTGCCGTCAGCTGCTTACCATCGACCGTAAACGTTACGTCAGCCATTTCTTCCTGATCCTCTATACCAGCGCGGGCTCTTCTTTATGCGCGTACGGGCATGGTTTGCCGTTCAAGTGATCTTCGAATTCATGCCGGAACTTTTTGATAAAGCCAATGGTCGGCATGGCCGCAGCATCGCCAAGCGGACAGAACGTATGCCCCAACATGTTCTCTGCAAGATACCGAATATTGTCGAGGTCCTTGTCTAGACCACCACCGGCATGCACGCGGCCGATTGTTTTCTTCAGCCAGTCAGTGCCTTCACGGCAGGGAATGCACCAGCCGCAGCTCTCGTGCTGGTAAAAGGCAATCGTGCGCAGAGCAAACTCAACCATGCAGGTCTGGTCATCGATCACGACAATGCCGCCCGAGCCCAGCATGCTTCCTGCCTTGCCCATCTGGTCAAAGTCCAGACCCACATCAATCTCATTCGGCAGCAACACTGGCGTCGACGAACCGCCCGGAACCACAGCCTTCAAATTACGTCCGCCGCGAACACCGCCGCCGATTTCGTAAATGGCCTTCTTCAGGTTGTAGCCCATTGGCAGCTCATAGACGCCGGGATTGTTCACGTGGCCGCTGATCCCGAACAGGCGTGTTCCGCCATTGCGTTCCGAACCCGCCTTGGCATAGGCCTCGCCACCCATCAGCAGAATGTGCGGCACGCTGGCAATCGTCTCGGCATTGTTGATGACCGTCGGCCCGCCGTACAAGCCAACCACCGCTGGGAAGGGAGGTTTGATGCGCGGAACGCCGCGCTTGCCTTCCAGCGATTCCATCAGCGCCGACTCTTCTCCCACTTCGTATGCGCCGGCACCCGTCTGGGTGACGATATCGAAGTCAATACCCGAACCAAAAATATTCTTGCCGAGAAAGCCCTTCGCGTACGCATCGGCAACAGCCTTCTCCATAATCTTCAGCAGGTAACGATACTCGCCGCGCAGATAAATGAAGCCCATTTTCGAGCCGATCGCGAGACCAGCGATCATCGTGCCTTCAATCATGGCATGCGGATCATGCAGAAAGATCAAATGGTCCTTGCACGTTGCCGGCTCACTCTCGTCGCCGTTCACGAGAACATATTTCGGCCGATCCGACTGCTTGGGAACGAACGACCATTTCAGGCCGGTCGGGAAGCCTGCGCCTCCGCGCCCGCGCAGACCGGATACCTTCATCTCGTTGATGATCCAGTCGGCGCCCTTCTCGATCGCGAGCTTTACCGCCTTGTAGCCGTCGAGCTCAATATATTTATCGATATCCGTGGCGCCTTTGCCAAAGCGGCGGGAGATAATCCTTACCTCATCAGGATGGGAGACGAGTCTCGGCATCGTTACACGGTCTCCTTTCCACGGCCCGCTTTGTAGTTATCCAGAATCTGATCCATCTTTTCCGGCGTCAGTTCGTCATAAAAGTCGTAGTTGATCTGTACTGCAGGAGCCCAGCAGCAAGCCCCGATGCATTCAACCTCTTCAAGCGAGAACAATCCATCCGGCGTCGTTTCCTTGTGCCCGATGCCAAGCCGTTTCTTGCAGTGCTCCAGAATGCCGTACCCATTGCACAGCATGCAGGAGATGTTCGTGCAGACCTGCACGTTGTACTTGCCCGCGGGCTTCGTCCGCAGCATCGAGTAATAACTGAGCACGTTGCGAACGTCGAGTTCCGTAATCCCGATGCGGTGCGCCACCTCAGCCACAACCGCATCCGAAATATAGCCAACCTCATCCTGCGCATAAAGCAGCATGGGAACAAGCGCCGAGCGCTTCACCGGATACAGCGTGACCAGGCGATCAAAACGCGCCGCGGTCGCCGGTGAAAAAATCGTAGTTGGAGCTGTGCTCATTCTTGAATCCCCATTCCAGTCCAGTTCAAACTAATCTTGGTCAAAAACCTTTGCGGTAAATGCCTCTGCGGCAATCTCCATATCGACAGAGCCCCTGCGGTCGCTGAACGTCACCATGCTGTCGGCCCCGATACGGAATTCGCCGCCTTCCAGACGCCGCTCCGGCCCGACCTCATCCTCGTATACGGTCCATTCGCCCGCGCCCGTCTTCGCTTCGAACTCTACAGTCAGAATCCTTTTGTCTTCGCGAACCGTGAGGCGGCCATCTTCGCCATCATCGACAAATGCACGGCCTTCAATTCTGCCCAGATCATGCGCTGCTATATACGAGCGCACCAGAGAAACAAATGATACCCAAAGCTCAGCAAAAACCCGTTGGTCGCCGACAGCTGTACTCACCTGTCGATCTCCCCGAGAACAATATCAATCGACCCGATCACCGCCACCACATCCGCAATCAACCGCCCGGCACACATCGTCTGCAGCGCCTGCAGTGTCGCGAACGACGGATTGCGCATATGCACGCGGTAAGGCTTGGCCGTGCCATCGCTGACGGCGAAGTAACCCATCTCGCCGCGCGGCGCTTCCACGCCCTGGTATACCTGTCCAGCCGGAACCGTAAAGCCTTCGGTCACGATCTTGAAGTGGTAGATGAGCGACTCCATCTGAGTCTTCATCTTTTCGCGGTCCGGCAAAACAACATGCGGTGCATCGGCGGTAATGCGGCCTTCCGGCATTCCATCGAGCGCCTGCTCGACAATCTTCACTGTCTCGCGCATTTCCTGAATGCGGACTACGTACCGCGCCCAGACGTCGCCTTCAGTCGCGATCGGCACCTGGAACTTGAATTTCTCGTAGCTCGAATACGGCATGTCGCGCCGCAGATCCCAGTCAACACCAGAAGCGCGCAGCGGTGGCCCAGTTACGCCGAGAGCAATCGCATCCTCCGCGCTGAGATGGCCGACACCCTTAAGCCGATTGAAGAAAATCGGATTCCCGGTCAGAAGATTCTCATACTCGTCGATCTTCTCCGGCATGCGTTTGATAAAGGTGCGTACGCGATCGAAGAAGTCGAGCGGCGGCTCCAGCGCAAGCCCGCCCACGCGGAAGTAGGAAGTCATCATGCGCTGACCCGAGACATGCTCGAAGATGCGCAGAATATCTTCGCGTTCGCGGAACGTATAGAGGAATACCGTGAGCGCGCCAATATCCATGGCATGCGTGCCCAGCCAGACAAGGTGTGAATTCAACCGCGTCAGCTCATTCAGCAGCACCCGCAGCCACTGCGCCCGCTCCGGAATCTCCAGCTGCAGCAGCTTTTCGATAGCGAGGCAATAGGTCAGATTGTTGGTCATCGGGCACAGGTAGTCGATGCGGTCCGTCATCGGAACCACCTGCTGGTAGAACTTCGCCTCGCAGGTCTTCTCAATGCCCGTGTGCAGATACCCGATATCCGGCACGACCTTCAGCACCGTCTCGCCGTCAATCTCGATCACCAGGCGCAGCACGCCGTGTGTCGAAGGGTGCTGTGGCCCCATGTTCAGGACCATCGTGCGGTCTTTTGCGCCTTCCTCCGGACGCGGCTTGATCAGCGTAGAGGTCTCAATGATTCTCGCCAGCTCAGGGCTTGTAGGCATTAGCGGTAGCCCTCCACGGGATAGTCTTTGCGCAGCGGATGCCCGTCCCACTCTTCCGGCAGCATGATACGCCTCAGCTCCGGATGCCCATGGAAACGCACGCCGAAGAGGTCCCAGACCTCGCGCTCATAGAAATTCGCCGCGGGCCAGATGGAAGTAATGCTGTCGATCGTTGGATCGATGCTTTCAACGGGAGCCACGAGCCGCACACGATCTTTCAAGCCATGCGAGAGAATGTGATAGGTCACGTGAAAACGCGGCTCGCTCGGATACCAGTCCACGCAGGTCACATCTTCAAAAAAGTTATAACCTGCTGCCTTCACCGCCTGGCACGCGCCGCGAATCTCATCGCGCGCAATCGTAACCGTCAGTTCTTTTAAATGATATTTTGCGTCAAGAACGGCATCGGCATTCCATGCCAGCAGGGAAGCAAGCGCCCGGTTGTCTGGCAGGGCCGCACGAACGGCATCTTTCCCTTGAACAGCTGAGTCCATCGAGTCCTTGAAGTTAATTCAGCTAGTTGGAGCTGCAATGTTCCGCACCTGAGGCAGCACTTTAGATCAGTTGCGGATCAATTCGCCGTGTTTTGAAAGGCCCGGCCGTATCAGGTTTCCTGGACGCGCATCATTTGAGTGCCAGGGTGATTCAGTCGTGCCGTAAAGTTGACGATATTCGGAGCCTTTAGCCCTGAGTACTGCGAAATCTTACAAATCGGCCTTGTCGCTAGACCAGTCAAGGATGCCCTTTTTAGTAATGTAGAAGAAGCCGACGAGCACAAACCCTATATAAACCAGCATCTCCCAGAAACCAAAGAGCCGCGAGCCGACAATCTTCGGCAGATCGCGGTAGATCACAGCCCACGGCAGCATGAACACCACTTCAACATCGAAGAGGATGAAAATCATTGCCACCATGTAAAAGCGTACTGAGAAGCGCCCGCGGGCATCACCCTCCGCCGGAACACCGCATTCATACGCATCCAATTTTGCCTTGGTATTGCGGTGGCGACCCAGAAACCACGACGCGGTCACCATGCCCGCGCCCATGCCGCAGGCAGCAAGAATTTGCAGCAACATTGGAACGTAATTCCAGAAATAATTGGCGTTCTGCATCTCAATCTCACTGCTCAAGCGTTCTATCGCCTAAGCCTCTCTCTTGAGAGTAGTTCTGCGAATGAACCGCCGTCAAGGAAGTGTGAAAATTCGCTTGTAAATCGGCGAAAAAAATCCGCATCTCTGTCCACCACACGAATACAAATCGTCGCGACAAACGTAGACAGCAATCACGTCCCGATTCTGCATCGCTGTTCCATTTCGGAACACAATGGCGCATGATCCACGATCTTCTGAAGTATTCCTGCCTGAAGGCCGATAGACTCCCGTGAGGACGGGTCATGAGCACTTTCAGCCATTCGTTGCAGCCGGTTCGCGTCAGGCACCTCTCGCTCGTACAGAAAAGCACTATCCACAACACAGCAGCATTGCTTGAAGAAGAGCCTCTAGCGCCGGCAGACGACGGGCTCGGCTGTATGCGTGGGCTGGCAATTGCGATGCTGTGCAACATTGTTCTCGCCTTGGTAGGGACCGCCGGCTGGGAATTGTGGCGTCTCCTGCGCTAGCAGCCTTCATACTATAAGCGAGCCGGCTGGGCTCTGATACTCTCAACCCATGCAGCTCGTTATCAACGGCCAGCAGAGAGAGTTTTCCGATCTTCCGGCCACCGCGAACGTTTCTGATCTCGTAACGATTCTCGGCCTCAAAGGTGACCGCGTCGCCGTTGAGCGAAACGGCGAACTCGTCTCCCGCGCCTCCTGGATCGAAACCCCAATCCAGTCCAACGACAAGTTTGAAATCGTGCATTTCGTGGGCGGTGGACTGCGCTGATGCGTTCCACTCTACGCCTGGTCTTTTGCTGCCTGGTCGTTTGCTGTTGGATCAGCCTTTTCCTTTTCGCCGACGCGGCAACATCGCTCGCAGAGCCTGACCCGCCAGCCTCCCAGACTCCGCCAATGATCGGCCCGGCATTGACTCTCCCGGGCATCGCGCCGGGCACACCGATGAAATTCGTTGCCTATGGCGATACACGC
>Ga0081540_1004533_pt1 | contig 10537 bp, 10 predicted proteins | sample TabmetS2T1R1_FD_71024 | JGI IMG/M metagenome (GOLD analysis project Ga0081540, IMG submission 71024) | Tabebuia heterophylla rhizosphere microbial communities from the University of Puerto Rico - S2T1R1 | ecosystem: Host-associated > Plants > Roots > Rhizosphere ... | reverse complement strand
CCCCCTCCTCCGCCCCCCGCAGCGGGAGCCAGTGAGCATGACCGCCGATCAGTGTCGCCGCCCCGACGCTGAGCAGGGTCATCAGCGGGATCACCACGATGGCGTGCAGGGCGAGGAAGCACGCGTCCTGGACGTGGCCGCGGGCCAGAACCGGCCGGCGCTCCGCGGGCCAGATCCGCTCGCAGATCCCCGTCCCGACGACCAGGGCGACGAGCAGCGGGGCGGCGAGCTCGCCCCGGCCCGCCGAGAGCACCTCACCCAGGCGGTCTTGCCTGAGCAGCTCGGCGACGGCGACCCACACGACCAGAGCCGTCAGTCCGGCCAGCACGAACGAGCCCGGGCACAGCCGTCGCCACCAGCGATCTGCGGTTGCCCCGGGCCGGACCTGAATCTGCCCGGCGAGCATCCTGGACTCCTCGACTTCGCTACCGCAGCGAGCTTACCGCTACAGTGCGTCAACTCGCCTGTATCAGCTCGTGCGTTCGCCCCTCCTGCTTAGTAGAGACGGAGCGCGGTATGGGGGGTACGGGATGACCACGCTAGCGCCAGATCGTACCGGGCCAGCAGCCGGCCCGGTGGCTGGACCTGCGGCCGGACCGCAGACGCCTGGCCGGGCCCAGGAGCCCGCGGCCAGGCCGGCCCGGAGCACCGGCTCCGTGCCCAACGACAGCGGCACCCGGGCCTGGCTGCGCCGTAAGGCGGTCGCGGCCTGGATGAACATCCTGATCGCGGCTACCGTGGCGATCACCGTGGTGACCGCGGGGGTGACGGCGGGGCGGACCTGGCCCGGGCCGGGGACCTGGGGGATCAGCGCGCTCAAGCTGTTCGCGCTGTGGTGCCTGGCGTTCCTGCCCGGCTGGCTGTACGTGCGCTTCCTCGACCTGCGGGCCAAGGCGCTGTGGAGTGAGTACGTGCTCAACCTGCACCGGCTCGGCTGGGACCAGCCGTGGCACCTGCCGGCGCCCCCGGTGGCGTCCGGGTTCTACCGGGAGTGGGAGCAGGGGACGCACGGCCGCCCGGCCGACAACATCTACCGGCAGAAGTTCGAGGCCTACTACGGGCGCCAGATCACCAGCTCCGGCCCGGACGAGAACTACAGCGTCAGGAGCGAATCGCTGTTCCCGGTGTTCCTGGCGACCGCGGTGTTCGCCGTCGGCTGGGCCGCGGTGCTATGGGACACCCGGTTCGTCACCGATCCGTCCGGCCCGTGGGACGTGCTGAAGTACGGGTTCCTCGGCGCCTACGCGTTCGTGACCAGCATGCTCATCCGCCGCTTCTTCCAGAGCGACCTGCGCCCGAGCGCCTACGCCACCGCGGTGTACCGGATCACCCTGGTCCTGCTCATCGTCACCGTGCTGCATCAGGTGCTGGGCGGCGCCACCGCGGTCACCGAGCGGGCCGAGCTCGCCGTCGCCTTCGTCGTCGGCTTCTTTCCGCTCGTCGGCCTGCAGGCCCTGCAGCGGGTGACGTCCCGGGCCCTGCGCTGGTTCGTCCCGCCGGTCACCTCGGAATACCCGCTCGACCAGCTCGACGGGTTCAACCTGTGGTACGAGGCGCGGCTCACCGAAGAGGGCGTCGAGGACATGCAGAACCTCACGACGATGAACCTCGTCGACGTGATCCTGCACACCCGGGTCCCGGCTGGCCGGCTGGTGGACTGGACCGACCAGGCCTTCCTGCTGACCCACCTGGAGCGGGTGAACCGCAGCGAGCTGAATCAGCTCCGCGAGGCGGACCAGCCCGCGGTCGTCGGGCAGGCGCCGCTGTCCGGCGCTCAGGCCCGGCTGAACCTCAGGCGCGTCGGCATCCGGACCGCCACCGACCTGCTCAAGGCGTTCTCGGTCGAGCAGGAAGGCGGGAAGCGCGTCTTCCGCGTTCCGGACGGCCTGAAGCCGCCGCTGCCGGCCGACCAGCTCCGGCTGGTGGTCACGGTCCTAGCCGCCGAGCCGGGCCTGGCGCCGGTCTGGAACTGGCAGCACAACGGCGTGCCGGCCTGCCACGGCGACGCGCGGCGCTGACCTGAGAGCGCCCCGGGCTAGCCCGACGGGAAGCACCTCGAAGGCCGAGGGCAAGAATGTTCCTTGCGTTTCTCGTTTATGTTACGATCGTTACATGAAACGAGAGGCGGCGCGGGAACGGTTCCTGCTGGTGTCGGCGAGCACCTCCGGGGCTCCGGCGGCCACCAGGGTGCGGGTGTGGCGCAAGCTGCGGTCGCTGGGTGCGCTGTACCTGCATCAGTCGGTGTGCCTGCTGCCCGACCGCGAGCCGGTGCGCCGCCAGGTACAGCGGCTGCTGGCCTCGGTACGGGGCGACGGCGGCGCGGCCCGCTCGCTGACCGTGAGCATGGAGGATGAGGCCGAGTACGCCGGGCTGGTCGCCGAATTCAACGCCGAGCGCGATGCCGAGTACGCCGAGGTCGTTGAGCGCGTGCCTGAGTTCCTGGCGGAGCTGGAGAAGGAGACCGCGCGCGGGCGGGCCACCTACGCTGAAGTAGAGGAGTCCGAGGCCGACCTGGAGCGCTTCGACAAGTGGCTGGCCAAGATCGCCGCCCGCGACTATTTCGCCGCTGGCGGCGGCGATGCCGCCCGCCAGGCGGTAAGACGCTGCCGCGCCGCGCTGGCGGCCTTTGAGGACACGGCCATCGCCGCACAGGCCGGCGGCCCCCCGGCCACGCCGCCTGCTTCCGCACCACTGCGCGCGGTGGACTGAACCAGGCGGGGATGTAAATACATGTGGTCGGACATTCTGATCGCACTCGGCGCGGGCCTTCTCGCGGGGTGGCTTGCCCTGCTGGCCGCCCTGCTACTGGTCCGCCCCAAGGGGCCGCTGCTGGCCGAGGCGGTGCGGCTGCTGCCCGACCTGCTGCGCCTGCTGCGCCGCCTGGCCGCCGACAGCACGCTGCCGCGAGGCGTTCGGGCGCGCCTCGCACTGCTGATGATCTACCTGGCCATGCCGGTCGACCTTATCCCCGACTTCCTGCCGGTCATCGGCTATGCCGACGACGCGATCATCGTCGCGTTCGTCCTGCGCAGCGTCGCACGGCGGGCCGGGATCGAGGCCATCCGCACGCACTGGCCAGGCACCGACAGCGGCTTCGCCGCCCTGGCCCGGCTGACCGGACTCCACCGTGCCCCGGACCCTCCGGGTGTCGCCGCTGATCCTCAGCGGCGGTCAGACGCGCCCTTCCCGACATCAGGTCGCGGAACGCGTCCGCGGCCACCCGGTACTCGCGCGGCTCGCCGCGGCCGCTCTCGGCCAGCAGGGCGTGCAGCTGAGCGGGGCTGAGACCCGGCCCGTTCGGCAGCAGGACGGTGCCCCACTCCACTACCGATGCCCGGCGCAGCCTGCTCCCGCCGGTGACCAGGTACTCGCCGTTCAGCCGGCACTCCGGGCTGGCCAGCGCGGTCAGCACCGGCGCCACCAGGTCGGGGTCCAGCCGCGGCCGGGCCGGCGCGGGCATGCCGTCGTCGGTCATCTGGGTGAGGGCGTCCGTGACCCGGTTCCGGTTGTTGACCACGACCTTCGCGCCCTGCCGGGCCAGCGCCAGGCAGAACGAGCGGCCGAGGCCGCGCCCGCCGCCGGACACCACTGCCACCCGCCCGGCCAGCGGCGTGTCACTCATGATCCCTCCCAGCCCGATTGGCCCGAACGGGCCGGGTTCATCGTCACCGTAGACGGCCCGTGTTGCTCCGTTACTGTAGCGGTCATGATCGAGGCCGAACCCTGGTCGTATCACGTCGACGGCTCGCCGGTGTACTCGCTGGCCGACATCATCAGGACGCGGTCCGCCATCACCCCGGAGGCGATCGCGTTCACCGAGGCAGGCCGGCTGACCTCGTTCGCCGAACTCGACCAGCGGTCCAGCCAGGTCGCCCGCGCGCTGCAGCGCAAGGACGTGTGCCCCGGCGGCCGCGTCGCGTTCATCGGCGCCAGCGGCCTGGAGTTCGCCGAGGTCATGTACGGCGCGGCCAAGTGCCGGGCGATCTTCACCGCGGTCAGCAACCGGCTGTCCAGCCGCGAGGTGCTGGCCATCCTGGCCGACGCCGAACCCCGCGTGGTTATCGTCGACCCGCCGGCCGCCCCCCTGGTCGCCGACCTCGGCGCCCTCGGCTTCGCCTGCGACACGCTGATTACCGACCTGGACTATGTCGCCTGGCGGGACTACGCCCAGCCCTACGACCCCGGCGAGAAGGCGGCACCCGACGAGACCGCGCTCATCCTGTACACCTCGGGCACCACCGGCGTGCCCAAGGGCGTCGAGCTGACCGGCCGCAACCTCGGCTGCGCCCTGCACGAGCTGCACGCGAGCATCGAGCTCGACGTGAGTTCGGTCTGCGCGGCGCCCGTTCCGTTCTTCCACGTGGCCGGGCTCGGCATACTGCTGGCCGCCAACCTCAACGGCGGCAACCTGCTGCTCGAGCAGCAGGCCGACATCGCGGGCGTGCTGCGCCTGCTGGTGGACCGCAAGGTGACCCACGCCGTCCTGGTGCCCACGGTGCTGCAGCGGTTGCTGGCCCTGCCCGAGGCCAGGACCGCCGACTGGAGCAGGCTCAGCTACGTCGTCTACGGGGCCTCGCCGATCCCGCTGCCCGTGCTCCGCGACGCCACCGAGATCATCGGCTGCTCGTTCCTGCAGTCCTACGGCCTGACCGAATCCACCGGAGGGTTCACCCTGCTCGGGCCCGGCGACCACGTTCCGGCCGAGGAGTTCGCGCACCGCCTGCGCTCGGCTATCTCTACCTGCACGACCGGCTCACCGACATGATCGTCACCGGCGGCGAGAACGTGTACCCGGCGGAGGTGGAGAGCGTGATGACCGCCCACCCGGCCGTCGCCGAGGTCGCCGTCGTCGGCGTCCCCTCCGCCCGTTGGGGCGAGTCGCCCTACGCCGTCGTCGTCCTCCGTCCCGGCGCGCAGGTGTCCGAGGCCGAACTCATCGCCTGGACCCGCGACCGCCTGGCCCACTTCAAGTGCCCGGCCGGCGTCTCGTTCGCCGCGTCCCTGGCCCGCACGGCCTCCGGCAAGCTGCAGAAACAGGCCATCCGTGCCAGCCTGAGCTCGGTTGCCGTCCGGTAGCCGAGTCAGGTCGAAGTCGTCGCCACGACAGGGTAAGATCTCTCCACGGTGCTGGTGCGGTCTCCGTGCCCAGTCCGCGCGGGGCTGTAGCGCAGCTGGTAGCGCACCTCCATGGCATGGAGGGGGTCAGGGGTTCGAATCCCCTCAGCTCCACAAAGAATAACCAGGTCAGACCCCATCAGGGCCCGTCAGCCGAATCGTCGCGGCCGAGGTGGGAGCCAGGTGGGGAGCCAAGTTGTAGGCTTTCTGCATGGCTGGGGCTTCACGCCGTGGCTATGGCGAAGACGGCATCTACTTCGACCACCGGGACGACTGCAAGGACAGCACGCACCATCGGACGTGTGCTGGCCGCTGGCGCGGGGTGGTCTCGCTCGGCTTCGACGCGGACGGGAAGCGGATCCGGCGAAAGGTCTCCGGCCAGACGAGGACCGAAGTCAAGGACAAGCTCAAGGCACTGCATTCGGAGCTGGACGCGGGCGTGCGGACCGCTGCGGGGTACACGGTCGAGATGGCAGTTACTGATTGGCTGGCCGAGGGATTGCCGGGCCGCGCGGCCAAAACGGTCGAGGTCTACCGGGATGCGCTCCGCCCGATCCTCGCGGTCATCGGGAGGATCTCGCTGCGGGACCTGACCGTGCAGGACGTCCGCACCGCGCTGGCGAAAATGGCAGTCACCCATTCCACGCCGACGCTGCAAAAGGCGCACAACTGCCTCACCCGGGCTCTGCGTCACGCCGAGGGCCGGGATCTCGTCCGCCGGAACGTCTCGGCGCTGGTCGACACCCCGCACGGCCGGGAGGGCCGCCCGTCGCAGGCGCTCACCCTAGACCAGGCCGCGGCGCTGCTGGAGGCGGCGGAGGACTCGCGCCTACACGCGTACATCGTGCTGTGCCTGCTGACCGGCGTCCGATCGGAGGAAGCGCGGGCGCTGACCTGGGATCACGTGGACCTGGACGCTAAGACGGTCTCGGTGTGGCGGTCGGTCCGCGCGCACGGCGACACCAAGACGAACCGGTCGCGCCGGACGCTGCGGATCCCGCAGATCGCCGTCGAGGCGCTGCAGGGCCAGATACGGTGCCAAGCCGAGGAGCGTTCGACAGCGGGGGAGTTGTGGCAGGACCATGGCCTGGTCTTCACCACCACCGTTGGCACGCCGTATGAGTCCCACAACCTGCGCCGTGACTTCCGCCGGGTCACCGCGGCGGCCGGACTCGGCACCCGCTGGGTCCCCAAGGAGCTGCGGACCTCGTTCGTGAGCATGATGAGCTACCAGGGCGTGCCGGTCGAGGAGATCGCCCGCCTGGCCGGGCACGCCAGCTCGCGCACCACCGAAGTCGTCTACCGGCGTGAACTGCGCCCGGTGATCACCACTGGCGCCGAGGTCATGGACCAGATCTTCCAGCCTAAGCAGCCGCGGGAAGCTCTCGCAGAAGCTGCCGGATAAGTAGCATTACGGCTCAGCGCCCTCACTGACGCGAGGGCGCGCCCTTCGCCGTCGTGGCGTGCAGCGTCGCGTTACCGTTCATGGCCTCCGTCTGAGCGGAGCAGGCTCATGTGCTCCCATGCCAGGCCACTGATCGCCCTCGCCTGGGCTCCCGCGGCCAGCGAGTCGAGACCTGGCTCGCCAGCCTCATGTTGGTCGTGCAGTTCGGCTCGACGGGTTGATGGGTTGGTCACGCAGACGGAATGAATTCACGCTGAGTGCGAAACGGAGGCGGCGATAACGCGCGCCGAGCCGCCTAGGTGCGGATGCAGGCCAAACAGCGCTCATCGAATGAGGCGCGCAGATCCGGTCGATCTCATGCCAACGCGAGGCCGGTCAACGCGACTGCGACGCGCGCTCATGGCTCCCCTCTATGTCACGCTGCGCGTGCGTATTTTTATGCGCTGGATTGTATGTTGCTGACGGTGTCAATGGCCAAGTTACGGTCCCCGCTGGTGGCCAGTTAAAAGTCCCCACCCCTCGGGTTGATCATTTGCCGGTCAGGGTGGTTCCTCCTCGTGTTCGGGCCTGGCGCATGCGGTAGGAATCGCCTTCTGTGATCACGACGTTCGCGTGATGGAGCAGGCGGTCCAGGAGGCTGACCGCGGTGGTGTGCTCGGGCAGGAACCGTCCCCACTGGTCGAACGGCCAGTGGCTGCCGATTCCCAGTGCCCGGCGCTCGTAGGCGGCGGAGACAAGCCGGAACAGTAGCTGGGCTCCGGTGGCGTCCAGCGGGGCGAACCCCACTTCGTCGATCAGGATCAGGTCGTTGCGGAGCAGGTTCTCGATCACCTTGCCTACGGAGTTGTCGGCCAGGCCGCGGTAGAGGGCATCGGCCAGGTCGGCGGCGGTGAAGTAGCGGACCTTGCGACCGGCGTGGACGGCGCTGATGCCCAGGGCGACCAGAACGTGGCTCTTGCCCGTGCCGGGCGGGCCGACCAGGCACAGGTTCTCTTTCGCGGTGATCCATTCCAGGCTGGCGAGGTAGTCCAGGGTGGGGCCGGGGATGGAAGACGCGGACCGGTCCAGCTCTTCCAGGGTCTTGGCCACGGGGAACGCGGCGGCTTTCATCCGGGCGCGGGCGTTGGAGGCGTCGCGGGCGGTGATCTCGGCCTCGATCAGGGTGCGCAGCAGTTCCTCGGGCGCCCACCGCTGGGTCTTGGCGGTGATCAGCAGCTGGGGGGCGAGCTGCCGCATGGCGGCAAGCTTGAGCCGCCGCAGCCCGGCGGCCAGGTCGGGTGCGAGCGGCGGTGCCGCGGCGGCGGTCATGGCGTGTCCTTGATCGCGGTGAAGATGCGGACCGGGTGCCCGGCCAGGTCACCGTCGGCCCTGACCCATCGGCCATCTGCGGTCACCTGGCCGCCCGCGGCAGCCGCCAGGAGGCGGACCGCGGCCGTTCTGGTGTCTGGCCCGGCCAGGTCAGAGGGCACCTGGATGGTGATCTGGCCCAGGTAGATGGTCAGGTGCAAGCCGGGGATCCCGGCGCGCTCGATGAACGCGGCCACCGCGCGCAGCGCGTGGGCCTGCGCGGCCAGCGGCCGGGCCGGGACCAGCCCGCCGGCGGCCGGGGCGGCCATGGTGATAGCGGTCATGGCAGCGCCCCGATCGCGTAGTCGGCCAGCGGCCGGACCGGCACGGCGGGCAGGTCCAGGGCCAGCACGTCCCCGGCCGGGCGTGGGTCAGCGATCCCGGCTCCGGCGGCCAGGATGGACCGCACGTCGGCAGCCCGCCACCGGCTGAACGCGACCGCCCGGTCCAGGGCATCGAGGAACGCCTGCTCGCCGTGGGCCGCGCGCAGCGTGTTCAGCTCGGCCAGTTCCGGTCCCAGCCGGGTGTTCCCGGCCGCGGCGGCGCCGGTGATGAACACCTCGGCGACCGGTCCCAGGGCGCAGAACTCCTTCTCCGCCGCGGTCTTCGGCCGAACCGCACGCCGCGGGACATCCGGCCGCGGGCCGCCGTAATGCTCATCGCGGACCGAGGCCCCGCCCGGCGCGACCAGGACATGCTCGGCGACGACCTGCCCCGTGCCGGTCATGATGACCAGCAGCCGCCCGTCATCGGTGCGCAGCCCCACCTCGGTACCGATCAGCCGGGCCGGGACGGAGTACCGCGCCGATGCGAAGCGGACGCAGGACAGCCGGTCGACCTTGCGGGTGATCATCCGCCCGATGCTTGCCCGCAGCGAGGGCAGCGGCGCGAGCAGCTCCCGCTCGATCACCAGCCGCTCGGCGGGCACCGCGCAGATCTCGCTGTGCACCACGCCGTTGACCTCAGCGCACCACGCCGCAGCGGCTACGTTCGCCGCGGCCAGGCCGCCGAACGGCGCCTGCGGCACCATCAGGTCGGCCTTGGCATAGCCGACAAGGTGCTCCACGATCCCCTTCGACTCCGGGTCCGCGGCCTGGCAGAAATCAGGCCGGAACCCGTAATGGGCGGCGAACCGGACGTACTCGGCGGTGGGCACCACGACGTTGGCGACCACGCCGCCTTTGAGGCAGCCCATCCGGTCGGCCAGCACCTTGCCCGGCACCCCGCCCAGGACCTCGAAGCACTCCGCCAGCATCGCCAGCGTCGTCTCGGCCCGCTCATCGGCGGCGAACCGCACGAACCGGAACCGCGACCAGGCCAGCACCGCGCAGAACACGTGCAGCCCGGACTCCGCGCCCCAGTCGATCACCAGGTGCACACCCGGCGACCACACCGCCGGGCGGCGGCCCCGGTGATGCTCAGCCCGCCAGGCCCGCCTGGCCTCAGCGACCAGACGGCGGAAGTTCCGCGCCGACCCGGCATACCCCGCCGCCCGCGCCGCAGGCAGCAGCCGCTTGGCCGAGATCCGGCCCGCCGTCGCCTTCACCCGGGCCGCGACCAGGTCCGCGACGCCGTCATAGTTGTGGCCCCGGCGAGCCCGCTCCGGCGCCGCCCCGCCAGCCTCGTGCCGGGCGATCACCCGCTTCACAGTCTTGTGCGTGGTGCCCGTGACCTGAGCAGCCCCGCGGTAGGTGCCCACCTCACGGTAAGCCGAAATGATGTCCATCCGTTCCCTCGCAGACTTCAATGGAAGCTCCCCGGGCGGTGCGGTGACGCACTGACACCGCCACCGTCGCCGTCCGGGCCTCAACTTCCGGGACGACACGACGAACGAGGGATGGGGACTTCTAACCGGCCACAAGCGGGGACTTCGACCTGGCCACACATGGGGACTTTTTCATGGCCACGGACAGCAAACCGCTTGACCGCGTCCCGAAACGCTTAACTCCCCGTCATTGGGCCTAGCCTGGCCCCGTTAGCCGCCTTACTCACAGTGTGTCTCGCCCCGGCTACAGGGACGGCCATGTCAGCATTATTATCGCGGCCCGCTGTCATTCCCATCGCGGAAAGCCGCCGTGAAGTGCCGCGCTGACCCCGCGCCCGTTTCTTATCGCCCTCGCAGCATTATGAGCCGCCGCGTGGCGCACGGGTGCGCGGCGCACGCTGCGACCAGCCGACCGCAGGCAGGGCATCCTGATCCGAAGCCGACAAGTGGTCACGGCCCTGGTGGCATGTCTGCTCTGGCCGGGGCTCGACCGTCATGCAGGCAAGGCATTAAGCGGTCCGCTCGGTCTTCCGCCTGTTCGCTCGTGAGGAGTGTGCATACTCAGCTCGGCTGCTGGCCCGGCGCGCCATGGCCTGGCGGCAAGAGGTCATCGAGCTGATCCATCAGGCCGGTCAGGTCGAGGCTGGTGACGGTGATCTCGCGGGACTCGCCGGGGATCATGCCGACAGGGATGACAGCGATGTAGCGACCGTGGCCGCCCATGTGCGGCGCGGTGAACCCCACCTCGGTGTGCTCACCCTGGAACCGGTGGAGCCGCTTCACCGAGTCATTCAGGACAGCACCGCCGTCGATGGCACGCAGTCCGCTGCCGGCACCCGCCGCGCTCATGGCCACAGCACGGCACCGTGGTTGCGGTGGAACCGGCCGCCCAGGTCCTGGACGAG
>Ga0081540_1004532_pt1 | contig 10538 bp, 10 predicted proteins | sample TabmetS2T1R1_FD_71024 | JGI IMG/M metagenome (GOLD analysis project Ga0081540, IMG submission 71024) | Tabebuia heterophylla rhizosphere microbial communities from the University of Puerto Rico - S2T1R1 | ecosystem: Host-associated > Plants > Roots > Rhizosphere ... | reverse complement strand
TTTCGGCGTGGCGTCGTTATGGATCATGCTCTTCTTGGAGATGCCGCCGCGGGTGTTTTTCACCGGATACAGCGTCTTGCTGATGCCGAGCTTCTTCGCCAGCCCGCCGGTGATCGCGGCCTTGGAGGTGAATACCACCGACGATGATGTCAGCGACTTGCCGAAGGCGGCAAACATCGGCTGGTAGTGCACCGGCTGCGGCGTGGGAATGGAGGCGTTGGGGTCGCCCATCGGGGCGGCCACGATCGAGCCGCCCTTGATGATGCAATCCGGCTTGACGCCGAAGAAGGCGGGCGACCACAGCACGAGGTCGGCGAGCTTGCCCTTCTCCACCGAGCCGATCAGCTTGGAGACGCCGTGCGCGATCGCGGGATTGATGGTGTATTTGGCGATGTAACGCTTGACGCGGAAATTGTCATTGTCCTTGCCCTTGTCCTGAGGCAGTGCGCCGCGCTGCTTCTTCATCTTGTCGGCGGTCTGCCAGGTGCGGATGATGACTTCGCCGAGCCGGCCCATCGCCTGGGAGTCCGACGACATCATCGAGAGCGCGCCGAGGTCGTGCAGGATGTCTTCGGCGGCAATGGTCTCCTTGCGGATGCGGCTCTCGGCAAAGGCAAGGTCTTCCGCGATCGAGGGATCGAGGTGGTGACACACCATCAGCATGTCGAGATGCTCGTCGATGGTGTTGCGCGTGAACGGCCGCGTCGGGTTGGTGGAGGACGGCAGCACGTTCTTCAGGCCGGCAATTTTGATGATGTCAGGCGCGTGACCGCCGCCCGCGCCCTCGGTGTGGAAGGCGTGGATGGTGCGGCCCTTGAACGCCTTCACGGTGTCCTCGACGAAACCGGACTCGTTGAGCGTATCGGAATGCAGCATCACCTGGATGTCGTGGTCGTCGGCAACGCTAAGGCAATTGTCGATCGCGGCCGGTGTCGTGCCCCAGTCCTCGTGCAGCTTCAGCGCGCAGGCGCCGGCCTTGATCATCTCGACCAGCGAGGCCGGCCGCGCCGCGTTGCCCTTGCCGGAGATGCCGAGGTTGACCGGGAAGGCGTCGAACGACTGGATCATCCGCGCCATGTGCCAGGGGCCGGGCGTGCATGTGGTGGCGAAGGTGCCGTGCGAGGGGCCGGTGCCGCCGCCGAGCATGGAGGTGACGCCGCTCATCAGGGCGTGCTCGATCTGCTGCGGGCAGATGAAGTGGATGTGGCTGTCAAAACCGCCGGCTGTGAGGATCTTGCCCTCGCCCGCGATCACATCAGTGCCGGGGCCGATCACGATGGTCACATTCGGCTGGATATCCGGGTTACCTGCCTTGCCGATTGCGCTGATCATGCCTTCCTTGATGGCAACGTCGGCTTTCACGATGCCCCAGTGATCGACGATCAGCGCATTGGTGATGACGGTGTCCGCCGCGCCCTGCTTGTTGGTCACCTGCGACTGGCCCATGCCGTCGCGGATCACCTTGCCGCCGCCGAACTTCACCTCCTCGCCATAGGTGGTGAAATCCTTCTCCACCTCGATGATGAGGTCGGTGTCGGCCAGCCGCACCCTGTCGCCGGTGGTCGGGCCGAACATGTCGGCATAGACGGAACGCTTGATTTTCACGGACATGTCAGCCCCTCAATACCCTGTGCTCAGAACGCGCTCTTTGCCGCCCTGACGGTTTCGTCGAATTTTGCGTCAAGCCTTGCATTGCCCCCGCGGCATCCAGCGACGACATCCTCGGCCCACATCGTGTAGGCAGCGAGCTCGGTGCGCTGTTCCGGGCTTGGGTTGGCGTGGATGCGCGCGCAGATGTTGCTGATCTTGTCGGCGATCTTGATCAGTTTCGCATCCGGCGATTTGTGCGGGGCATCCTCGACCTGCTTTTGCCGGCGCTTTGCTTGCGGAAGCGACATATCGTCGGTCACCTCGTCCACCAGCGCGGCGATACGGTCGCCGAATTCAGCCTTGAGCTCGACGCGCGTGGCGAGTTCATCCTCGACGGTATCGTGCAGCCATCCGGCCGCGACCAGCTCCGCATCGGCACCGTCGGTGACTTCGGCGAGGATGTTCGCGACTTCCGCGAGATGATTGATGTAGGGCTCATTGGGACGCGCCTTGCGCGTCTCTCCTGTGTGGCGCCGCGCCGCAAATTCGGCGGCCTTCGAGACGAGGCAGATCGGCGACTGCATGGCAACCTCCGTTTTAGCCTCAACCCCGCCTTTGCCCTGATCGTTCCTGCCACAGCGCGCCCTACAACTTCCCCATCACATCGCCGCGAAAGCCGTAGACCGTGCGCTTGCCAGCCAGCGCGACGAGTTGCACGTCGCGGGTCTGGCCGGGCTCGAAGCGAACGGCGGTGCCGGCGGCGATGTCGAGGCGCATGCCGCGGGCTTTCCTGCGGTCGAATTTCAGCGCGGGATTTGTTTCGAAGAAATGATAGTGCGAGCCGACCTGGATCGGACGGTCGCCGGTGTTGGCGACGGTGAGGGTCACGGTCTTGCGGCCGGCATTGAGCTCGATCTCGCCGTCCTTGATGAAGCGTTCGCCGGGGATCATGAAAAACTCCTATCGGATCGGCTCATGGACGGTGACGAGCTTGGTGCCATCAGGAAACGTCGCCTCGACCTGGATGTCGTGGATCATCTCGGGGATGCCCGGCATCACCTGGTCGCGCGTCAGGACCTGTGCGCCGGCCTGCATCAGGTCGGCCACGGTGCGGCCGTCGCGGGCGCCTTCGACGATGAAGTCGGAGATGATCGCAATCGCCTCGGGATGGTTGAGCTTGACGCCGCGCTCAAGCCGGCGGCGCGCCACCATCGCGGCCATCGAGATCAGCAGCTTGTCCTTTTCGCGGGGGGAAAGATTCATACGAGCACTCTGGTCTATTGGAAATTCAGTTGAGCCACAGACGGGGCAGCGGCGAAGGCGAGGCGCGGCCGAGCACCGTCATCATGTCGGCGCGCAGCGTGGCCGCATCTTGGGCACAGAACCGCGCCATTGCAAAGCCATTCCAGGCGGAGATGCCGACCTCGCCGCCGAAGGATTCGGCGGCTTCGCGGATGCGCTCCACCACAGCCTCATCGCCCGGCACGATCAGCGCCGTCGCGATGGCAACGCCGCCCTTTGCAACCGCTGGCTTCGCCAGCTTGGCACCGATATCGCCGTCGAGGCGGACAGTCTCGGCAAACACCAGCCTGCCGCCGCGGCGCAGACGCCAGCGGTCGACGAATTCGCCGCTCTCCATGCGCTCGCCCATGGCAGCGCGGCCGAACACGACGATTTCGCAGAGCAGAAGGGAGGCGCCCTCCGCCAGATCAATGTCGATCCGCCGGGAGATCTTCGCGCGGTCGAACAGGATGGTCTCCTGCGGCAACCAGGCGAGATGGGCGCCGCTTGCGGCCGCGGTGTGGCTGCCGGCGTGAACCAATCCGGCGGGTACGGGCACCAGGGCCATGCCGGCCAGCAGCCGCTCGGCGGCGACGAGGTTGTTCCAGGCGGGCGTGCAGTGCTGGCAGTCACGGGTGTGCCGGGCGATGCGCTTGCGCCACAACGGGCCCGGCGTGCCGTCCCAGTGCACGGTGATCAAGCGCAGCTCGGGGCAGGGCGGCTGGGCGGCGAGCGCGCGCACCACCACGCGGGCGGTCTCGAGCTGGCCCTTCATCCGCTGGATGCGGACCGCCGCGTGCTGCCGGGAGACGTCGGTGGCCGCCACGATTTCGTCGCGGGTGAGCTCGCCGGACGCCTCCAGCCACCAGAGGGACAGCAGCTCGCGGTTCTCCTCGTCGAGCCACCGGGTCGCCTCGGCCGTCTCCCGGCGCTGCCCGGACAGCTCGAGACGGGTGATGGCCAGATCGGTGAAGTCGGCGCCGGGATCGCGTACGTCCTCATGCACGAGCGCCTCGGGCGCGCCGCGCCGGAACCGGAACCGCTCACGCACCTGGCGCACGGTGATCGCCACGAGCCAGGACCGGAACGACTCCGGCTCGCGCAGGTCGCCGAGATTACGCAGCACCCGCAGCATGACGTCCTGCACGACGTCGTCGACGTCGGCGTGCCCCTCCAGGGCGCGTCCCACGATCGCGTAGACCAGCGGCAGGTAGCCGGCGACCAGCCGGTCGACGGCGGCCGGGTCCCCGGCGCGGGCCGCAACGACCGTCGCGATGTCGGGTTGGTCCGCCATGTGCCTACCTCTCGTCATGCGTCCCCGTCCGGGGCCGGAGATCGTGCGTCCCCGGCCGGGGCCGGAGATCGTGCGTCCCCGGCCGGGGCCGGAGATCGTGCGTCCCCGGCCGGGGCCGGAGATCGTGCGTCCCCGGCCGTGGGTCGTGCCGGGCGACCGATAGGGGGACGCGCGAGCCGTCCATGGATAACACGTTTTCCGCGGCCACCCGGATGAGCGGTGGCGTGATTAGGACGGCGCAGGTCCGGGCACACAAGTGAGCATGCGTATGACAGTCCGGCTCGATCTGCCGCGTGAGGCCGGCAGCGTTCCCGCCGTGCGCCGGCTGTTGCGCAGCACGCTCGCGGTCCTGCACGTGGACCGGGAGTCCGGCGCCGATCTGGAGATCGCGATCACCGAGGCCTGCGCCAACGTGGTCTGTCACGCGTCGGGCGCGGAGAGCTTCGAGGTTCTGCTCGAGGTCGCGGACGATCGCTGCTCGATCGACGTCCGCGACGAGGGGGCCGGCTTCGACCCGGCCGCGGTCGGGCCGCCGGGCCGGGGCAGCGAGCGCGGCCGTGGCCTCCTGCTGATCAGAGCGCTCGCCGAGAACGTACGGATGCATTCGGCGCCTCGTCACGGCAGCCTCATTCACTTCGAGAAGTCGTTCGCGTAGGGCTCGTCAGCCGCGGCGGAGGCAAGCGCCTATCATGCTTGCACTCTGGCAATTATTGCTGATCGTGAAAGGAGATCGAGTGTCCGACGGCCCGGCAACGTTCGGCGCCCTGCTCCGCGCGGCGCCGCCCGATCGCCTTCCCGAGGTCACGGCCGAGCACCTGCGCGCCCGCTACGCCGCCGACCGCAGCGAGGTGCTGCTCGCCGACCTGAGCCTGTCCGCCCTGTGGCCGGTGCTCGACCCCGAGGGCGACACCGGCGGCCTGCTGGAGCTGCGGTGCTTCGGCAGCCAGCTGCCGCTCACCGACCCGCGGCCGGACGGCCCCGACCGGCTGCTGCTGCCGCTCACGGTCTGGGGCGACCGGCTCGGCGTGCTGAGCGTGGAGACCGGGTTGCCGGTCACCACGGAGCTGACCGCGGAGCTGGCGGCGCTGGCCGGCGAGCTCGCCATGGCGCTGCGCACCGCCGACCGGGACACCGACCGCTATCACAAGGTGCGCCGCCGGCAGCGCCTGACCATGGCGGCCGAGCTGCAGTGGGATCTGCTGCCCGGGCGTTCGCTCAGCGGCGAGCGGTTCCGGCTGGCGGGGGCGCTCGAGCCGGCGTACGCGGTCTACGGCGACCACTACGACTGGTCCGTCACGGCCGACCGCCTCACCGTCACCGTGCTCAACGGCCACGGCGACGGGATCGAGGCGTCGCTGCTGACCAGCGTCGCGGTCAACGCCATGCGCAACGCGCGCCGCTCCGGGGCCGGGATCGTCGAGCAGGCCGAGCTCGCCTCCGACGCGGTCTACTCGCGGCACGGCGGCAACGCGTACGTGGCCACGCTGCTGCTCGAGATCGGGCTGACCGACGGCGTGGTCGAGGCCGTCGACGCCGGCTCGCCGAAGGCGATGGTCGCCCACCACGGCGAGATCCGGCCGATCACCCTCGAGCAGCAGTTGCCGCTGGGCATGTTCGGCGACAACCGGTACGAGACCCAGAAGTTCCAGCTCGAGCCGGGCGACCGGCTGCTGGTGGCCAGCGACGGCGTGCACGAGGCGGCGCCCGGCGGACGGCCCGCGTACGGCACCGTCGCCTTGCTCACCGCCCTGCGCCGGACCAGGCTGCAGCCGCCGTCCGAGGCGGTCGGCACGGTGATCCGGGCACTGCGGGAGTACCACGCGGGGCTCGACCCGGAGGACGACGCCGTGATTGTCTGCTTGGATTGGGTGCGATAGGCGGGCATGATTCGCGATCCGGCGGGGTAGTCACTCCGGACATCGCGATTTGGCGTCTGCAGACAGGGACACATCCGACATGGACCATCAGGTCACCGATGTCGCCGCGGCCGTCGAGTCGGCGGTCGAGTCCCTCGTGTCCGTACTCGACGTGGCCGGGGACGCCCAGACCCCGTCGGTGCCGCCGGCGCAGCTGCGGGTCCTGACGATCGTGGCGGGCAACCGGCACACCAACATGAGCCGGCTGGCCGAGGCGCTCGACGTGGTGCCGTCGTCGGCGAGCCGGCTGTGCGACCGGCTCGAGGCGACCGGCCTGCTGCGCCGGGTGCCCGACCCGCGCGACCGCCGCGAGGTGCGGCTGATGCTCACCCCGGCCGCGCGGCGCCTGCTCGACCAGATCCGCGATCGGCGCCGGATAGCGCTGGGCCAGGTGCTCGACCGGATGTCCGCCGCCGACCGCGACGATCTGGTGCGGGCGTTGCGGGCCTTCGCCGAGGCCGCCGATCCGGGCGAAAGCGGAACACAGGGATTGCGTACGGCCTGAGGTACCTTCCCGGGTATGCGCATCGGCATCGTGATCCTCCCGGACCAGCGCTGGTCGGTGGCCGCCGACCGCTGGCGCCGCGCCGAGGAGTACGGCTTCGACCACGCCTGGACGTACGACCATCTGGGCTGGCGTGACCTGATCGACGGCCCGTGGTTCGACGCGGTGCCGACGCTGACCGCGGCCGCGATGGTGACCAGCCGGATCCGCCTGGGCACCTACGTCGCGTCGCCGAACTTCCGGCACCCGGTGCACTTCGCCCGGGAGGTGACCGCGCTCGACGACATCTCCGGCGGGCGGCTGCTCCTCGGGCTGGGCGCCGGCGGCATCGGCTTTGACTCGGCGGTGCTCGGCGGGCCCGAGCTCACCCCGCGCCGTCGGGTGGACCGGTTCGCCGAGTTCCTCGACCTGCTCGGCACGATCGTGGCCAACCCGGCGACGACCTGGCACGGCGAGTGGTATCAGGCCGTCGACGCCCGCAGCATCCCCGGCCCGGTGCAGCGGCCGCGGCCGCCGTTCGTGGTGGCGGCCAACGGGCCGCGGACGATGCGGCTGGCTGCCCGGCACGGCGACGGCTGGGTGACCACCGGCCCGCAGGCCGACGACGCCGAGTCGTGGTGGCGGGCGGTCGCCGCGATCGCCGCACGCTTCGAGGAGGCGATGACCGAGGCCGGTCGCGCGCTCGACGCGATCCCGCGCTATCTCAACCTCGACTCGTCACCGGTCTATTCGTTGACCAGCGTCGACACCTTCACCGACGCGGTCGGGCGGGCCGCCGCTCTCGGCTTCACCGACGCCATCACCCATTGGCCCCGCGCCGCAAGCTGGTACGCCGGCGACGAAAAGGTGTTGGAATCGGTGGCCGGGCTGCTGCCCGTCCACCCATGACCTAGTTTGCGGCTCGGTATGCGTCGGTGACGCTCTGCGGAATACGGCCGCGCTCGGAAATCTGGTGGCCGTTGGCCTGTGCCCACTCGCGGATCAACCGGTTCTCGTCGCGGGAGCTCGCCGTGCGGCTCGGCGCGCTGCGCCGGGCCGGAATCCGCCCGGCGCGGCCGATGCGGGTGCCCGCGCTGATGTACGGGTCGAGCGCCTTGCGCAGCTTCCCGGCATTGGCCTCGGAAAGGTCGATCGAGTAGTTAATACCGTCGAGGCTGAACTCGACGGTGCGGTCCGCCTTCTTTCCGTCCAGATCGTCGATCAGCGTTGTGATGACCTGCCGCGCCATAACTGCTCCCGAAGAATGCGATCCCGAGTCAACCCGATCAACCGGGCCCAGTGTTGCTCGTAACCGGCTTCCCGCGCAACTCATCGGGCCGAAATTCGCAATTCTTTCGCTCCGTGGCCGGTCCGTTATTCAAATGGCGGGACCGGCATTCACAGGAATCTGACATCGCACCGGGTGGCAGGCGGCCGCGTGGATCACTTAGGGTCGCAGACATGGACGAGCGTGCGGCCTGGAACGAGCAGCGCCGGCGGGCCATCGACGAGCACGCGGCCGCGCTGGCCGCCGGTCGCGAGGCCGAGGCGCGGCAGGCCGGCGACCTGCTGGCCGCGTTCGTCCGGCAGGCCGCCGAGCGTGGCCTGCCACCGCAACCGCTGACCGCGCGCACGTTCGACGGCCGCTCCACGTACCGGACGAAGGCCCGGGGTTGGTATCTGAAGTCGAATCGCTCGGTGGCCGTCGGCGAGCACGGCGAGTATTACGTCCTGACCGTTCCGTCATCGTTGCGCAGCCGGTTCGCCGGCGCCGACGTCTCCCCCAGCACCCCCCGGCTGATCGTCGGCGCGGGCGGCGGTGACGGCGAGACCATTCCGCTGTCGAAACTTCTCGACCAGCGGCTCGACTCGGGAGTCTCCTGGCCTTGATCCGCATCCCCCTCAGCCGGATCGCGGCGGCTTCGGCTGCCGCTGTTTTGATGATCTTCTGCACCGCGGTCCCCAGCGCGGCGGCCCCCAGCACGACAAAACGCGCGGTGGCGAAAAGAGCGGACATTCCGTGTCCGAAACCCCATGTGCCCAAACCGGTGGGAATCCCCCCGCGGCCGGTGCCCCCGCCGGACAATCCGGTCAACAGCGCGGTCGGCGGTGACGCCCTGGCCACCCACGGCCTGGTCATCCCGGCCGGGGCGAAGCAGCCGCCGGCCGTCACCGCCACCACCTGGGTGGTCGCCGACCTCGACACCGGCGAGGTCCTCGGCGCATGCGGGCCACACGTCTATCAAACGCCGGCGAGCGTGCAGAAGACGCTGCTCGCCGCGACGATCATGGACAAACTCAACCCCAAACAGACCATGGCGGTCGTACGCAGTGACTTGGACATCGAAGTCAACAGCTCGGCGGTGGGATTGGTGGTCGGCGGAAAGTACCCGATCTCGACCCTGTGGCTGGGCCTGTTGCTCAATTCGGGCAACGACGCCGCGAACGCCCTCGCCCGGCTCGCCGGTGGCGGCGGCCCGGACGGCGTGGCCAAGACAGTCGCCGCGATGAACGCGCAGGCCCAGGCGCTCGGCGCATACCAGACGCACGCGGTCACCCCCAGCGGCCTGGACGGCAAGGACCAGTTCACCAGCTCGTACGATCTGGCGCTGATCGCCCGCAAGGATTTCGCGAACGCCGACTTCCGCCGGTACGTGCTGACCAAGGCGGCGCAGATGCCGGCCCAGCCGCAGCTGAAGAAGGGCGGCTTCCAGTTCCAGAACGAGAACAAGCTGATCTTCAATTACCCGGGGGCGATGGGCGGCAAGACCGGCTTCACCACGGTGGCCCGGCACAGCTATGTGGGCGCGGCCCAGCGCAACGGCCGGCGGCTGGTGGTGACGCTGCTCGGCGCCGAGGCGCACCCGCTGCGCGGCTGGCAGCAGGGCGCCGCGCTGCTGGACTGGGGTTTCGCGCTGCCGAAGGACGCGTCGGTCGGCAAGCTGATCACCCCGGAGGACGTGGCGAAGGAGAAGGCGGCCGGCACCGAAGCGCGCACGGAGTCCACCACGGCGCCGAAGACGGCCCTGGCGGTGCGGCCGGACGGCGGCCCGGGCATGAAGACCATGGCCGCGGCGGGCGGCGTGGCGGCGCTGCTGGCGGGCGCGCAGGCCCCGGTGATCGTCGCCGACAGGCTGGTGCGCAGCCAGCGCGGGCTGGAACTGCTGGTCGAGCTGGCGGAGACCCTGGGCGCGCCGGTCATCGACCTGGGGGCGCGGATGAACATGCCGAGCCAGCACCCGCTCAACCTGACCTGGAGCGCGCAGCGGATCCTGGCCCAGGCCGATGTCGTGCTCGCGCTCGAGGTCGTCGACCTGTTCGGCACCCTCAACACCTATCTCGACCGGGTCGAGCGGGAGAGCGGGCCGATCCCGCGCCCCGGAACCAAGGTCATCTCGATCGGCTCCGCGCTGCTGCTGACGCGCCCGAATTTCCAGGACTTCCAGCGCTATCAGCCGGTGGATCTGGACATCGCGGCCGATGGCGAGCAGACGCTGCCGTCGCTGCTGGCGGCGCTCCGGCAACGCAAGCCGGACCCTGCGAAGGTCGCGGCGAGGACGGCGCAGATCAAGGACGCCGGGGCCAAGATGCGCCAGCGGGTGCGCGAGCAGGCCGCCTATGGCTGGGAGGCCAGCCCGATCAGCGTCCCCCGGCTCTGCACGGATCTGTATTCGCTGATCAAGGATGACGACTGGGCGCTGGTGACGCCGCATCAGTTCCAGATGCATTGGCAGACCAAGCTGTGGAACTTCACGCGATACTACCAGCACATCGGCACCTCCGGCGGCAACGGCGTCGGCTACCAGGCGGGCGCGGCCCTGGGCGCGGCCATCGCGCATCGCGATGCCGGCGGGCGGCTGCCGGTCGCGATCCTCGGCGACGGCGATCTCATGTGCACCCCCGGTGCGCTGTGGACCGCGGCCCACCATCAGGTGCCGCTGCTGATGATCGTGCACAACAACCGTGCCTATCA
>Ga0081540_1004530_pt1 | contig 10539 bp, 7 predicted proteins | sample TabmetS2T1R1_FD_71024 | JGI IMG/M metagenome (GOLD analysis project Ga0081540, IMG submission 71024) | Tabebuia heterophylla rhizosphere microbial communities from the University of Puerto Rico - S2T1R1 | ecosystem: Host-associated > Plants > Roots > Rhizosphere ... | reverse complement strand
GAAAAGACCATGATGTGAACCAGCAGGAGTCCACCAAGGTAAAGAAGCAATCGTTGCAATCCTTCAAATTGCTTTCCTGCGACGCGATTCATGGCGGGGACGATCAGGAAAACAGCACCGACCTCAATGGCAAAAGCGCCCAGTGTGAGCAGAGTATGCGGCGGGCTCACAATCTTCACGTCGAGGCCATAAGCGTTATGCCACCAGTTGTCGAATGGCGCAGAGGTAAGCATGGCTATCCCACCCCAGGCTGCAACAAACGCCCCGAGTGGTGCACGAAAGCCAAAGACATTCACTGAGGTAGCGACAAATTCAGCAGGGCGGCGGAAAGTTGTATTCAGGATAAGGTATCCGCAGCTGATGCCAGCCAAAACCCCGCACATGTAAATCGCCATATGCGCCGGTGTCCAGAAACTATCTCGACCAATGGATCGATGCCAGGAAATATCCCAGTGCGCTCCAATCATATTGGACGTTACTGCTAATGCCGCACACCATAAATACCAGGGAATCTTGCGTACCGAAGTGGGACTCAGAACTGCCGTTGCTGCCATCTATACACCTCAACAATTGAGCAAACTGAGTTAAGAATAAATTCCGTACCGCATTACGTTTTGTCAAAAAAGGAATCCCTTTTGAAATGCAGCAGGAAGAGTTCTTTACACGACTCAACGCAAGCGCATTGAGGACTAAATAGAGTCCTGATGTTCTCGCTAAGAGAATCAGAAGGTGCGCAGGAGAAATTCTCTGGTGTTTGCCAATACCTTTTCGCGCATCGTGGGATCCGGCAACAATCGGGCAATTTGGATTGTTCCAATCATCGTGGAAAAGATCACAAAAAATGCCTGCTCTTTGTCGGAAGTCTTTTTACCCGGCATAAACGGAACCATTCGGTCCTTGTAGTCCCTGAGTTCGTGGAATATCCGATTCTTCGTCGACTTGTCGACACGCATCAGTTCCGGCGCTAGAGCTGTAAGGGGGCACCAACTCTCCGCACGAGAACAGTGTTCGGAACTAAGGTAGGTGTTCACGATAGCCTCCCATGGCTTACTGGAGCCCGAATCGTTCGCAGCGCGTACGAGACGGTCAAGGATCTCTCGAAAGGCCTCGCTGAGCGATTGAAGAAGCAAGTCGTCCTTACTCTCAAAATGTTTGTAAAAGCCTCCATGGGTCATACCTGTGTCGCGCATAACGGTGGAAACCGCAGCGCCTGTCAGACCTTCAGCGCGAATTCGTCGCGAAGCATCTTTCACAATCTTCTGGTGGACTTCGACTTTATGCTCAGGCGGATAGCGCATTACTACAATTATAGGATTTCGCACATCATCTAATTCCCCTGTGTTCACTCAAAGCAGAAAAATTGCGACCATAGGATGATGCACATAATCCTATGGCGCAGGAGGCTACTTTATGTCGCCGGAGATTATCTTCCAAATGCATCTCGGTCTGGGTTATGTCGCATGCCTGCTTTGGTTTAGGACATATCTTCTACCGAAGCTAAAGTCGATGGAACGGTTTGAAGCACAACGTTTTATCGCTACCATCCATAGTTTTCGCTTTTTCGGACTTGTCTTTATTCTTCCGGGAGTCGTGGGTCCCAATCTTCCTTCAAGCTTTTCCACATTTGCTGCGTATGGGGACTTCGCAACCGGAGTCCTCGCCATACTTGCGCTTCTTGCCGTAAGGATACGTCCGCTCTTTTGGTCGTTGGTTGGCGCCTATAGTCTCGTTGGCGTGGCAGACCTTCTCATCGACTATTACCATGCCACGCGGGTGGGTCTTCCTGCGCTGGCGGGACAGTTGGGCTCCACATATGCGATTCCGATTATCTATGTGCCGGTGTTGATGATCACCCATGTGGTCTCTCTCTACTGGCTTCTGCGCCCTCAAGCGAAGACGGTTCAAACTCTAACTGGCAATTCACCCATGGTCACGCTTCGGTAATTAAACGAACTGTTCAGGAGAGAAAAATGACGGACACGAATCTAAAAGTGCGCGATCACTATAGCCCTACGAACTTAACCGCTAGAATCAAGTCCTTATTGGCAACGATCGTCCCCGACGACCAAATATTGACCGTTACTCAACTTGCCGCGCTCGATCAATTTCATTCAAGGGGTATCCTCGCCACCAGCGAATTGGGAGAGGCTGCCGAACTGACTCCGTTGAGCCGGGTGCTGGACATTGGCTGCGGCATTGGTGGACCGGCGCGTTACCTGGCTGCCACCTTTGGTTCCCACGTAGTCGGTGTCGACTTGAGTGCCAGCTTCGTCGAAACAGCCGACTATCTAACGGCGCGTTGCGGGCTCTCGGAACGTGTTGCGTTTCATGTTGGCGATGCTATGCACCTGCCATTTGAGGATGCAGCTTTTGATGCCGCGTTTCTACAGCACGTAGCGATGAACGTGGAAGACCGTCCTGCACTCTACCGCGAAGTAAGTCGAATTCTCCCGGCAGGCGGTCGCTTTGTAGTCTACGATTTGATACTTCAGAATGGCGATGTGGTGTATCCCGTTCCCTGGGCGCGGACCCCGGAGACGAGCTTCCTGCTGACTGAAGAAGAGACGCGCAAAGCTCTTATACAAGCTGGATTCAAGATAGACCTTTGGCGCGATGACACACAAGTGGCGCTCCAATGGTTCAAGGCTGCTACCGCGGCCCCACCTCAGAGCGGACTGAATCTTGGAGTAGTTATGGGTTCCGAGTTCCAGTCCATGACCGGCAACCTGGCCCGCAATCTTCGTGAGGGTAGCTTAGGAGTGCTGTCGGCGGTGCTCATTCGGGAGTAAGAGGATTAGGTCGATCAGTCCTCAATCGGAGCGTGACCCCCTGTTAATTCTTACAGGTGCGCAAACAATCGCGCGCATTGCAATATTCAAACGCATTCAAACGCACTCTACTTTGCTTTGCGGGAGATGGCTCGCGTCAGCTTTGACAAGAGCGAAGGTGGGATGTTGAGAAAAGTAGAGAAAAGTGCTTGCGAAACTACAAGTGAGAAGAATCTTTTTTATTTCGACTAGTAATTATTCTTAAATAAATCGGCGCTGTGTTTACGTAAGCGCAAATAGATCAAGGCTGTTCTTACTATTTTTACTTTCGCGTTTTAGTGTCCCGCAGGTGTGGAATTTTGCACGAGTTAGCGGCAGGAAGGTACGGGTTTTGTGCGGAAAGAGATCCTTACGAAATCTTTTCCACCTGGGATTTACTGTCAAAGAGGTCGTTTTTGTGATAAAAACATTCTCGAGCCGCAATACTTCTTTATTCACATTTGCGAAACAAATGTGGTGAATTATTCTGTTGCGGATACTGCTGACTATATACTCCGTTATGTTCTAAGTAAGCCAAGCTTTCACGTTTCCATTTGTTGCTGTCCCGTTGAGCTGTAGAGCAACTTTTACTTTTAATTTTTTTTCATACAGCAGCTGGGCTCTCTGGAAATTCAGGCTGAGAACTCCTATCCATAATTTGTCAACAGCAAGTTGGCACCCACTGCAGCCAAATTTAAGCAATTCATAAAGGACTGCAGGATAAAAAGGTATCAACATACACTTGCTGATTTTCCTATTACATTTTTGTCTGCCCCTGAAACAAATTTTTGTTGCAGAGGTGAAGTTGGTGTCCTATCTTTGCGTTCCTCCCCCGAGGGACTCTGATGATGTAGCATCTCGTGTCCCTGAGTATCGTGACCGCTTGCGATCTGAATCGTCCCGGGCTCGCTTTTCCCTAAAACGGCCCAATTACAGCGGTTGGCGTGGCAGAGCCTCAGTTCTTTTGGCCTGCTGCATTTTCCTTGTCCTCGTCGTAGCCGGATGCGGATTTTCGACGACTGTTTCCGCTGCTACTAGCAGCTCAGCAGGCGGATCAAGCACGGCAAGCGCCGCAGCAGCGACGATCAGCTTTGTACAGGCGGCCGCGGCAACGCCGCAAACACCGACAGCAACGGTGAAAGTGGCCTATAAAACGGCGCAAACCGTGGGCGATATGAACATAGTCGTAGTGGGTTGGAACGATGCTACGTCGACCGTTCAGTCGGTGAAAGACAGTGCCGGAAATACCTACAAGCTGGCAATTGGGCCGACGAGCGGATCAGCCCTGCGCCAATCGATCTACTTTGCTCCGAACATCAAGGCTGGCAGCAATGCGGTAACGATCGCCTTTAACAAGGCGGCGGCGTTTCCCGATATTCGCATCCTTGAGTATCGCGGCGTAACGGTGCTGGATGCTGTGCATGGTGCGAGCGGCAACAGCTCGACTGCGAACAGCGGTGCAGCCCCGACTCACCTGGCTAACGAGTTAGTCATTGGGGCGAACACAGTGGCGACGCTGACGGCAGCTCCGGGTAGCGGATACACATCGCGAGGCATAACCTCACCAGACGGAGGCATTGTCGAGGACAAGGTAACTACTGCGGCGGGCAGTAATAGTGCCACGGCACCATTGACTTCTTCCGGTCCGTGGGTCATGCAGATGGCATCGTTCTCTGCTGGCACCGGTTCTCCGGCGACTCCAGCGGTAGCACAGTGGACGATGAGTTCGACGGCTCTGAACTTCGGCAATGTTGCGTTGGGCTTAAATGCATCGCGGCCGGTGACAATCACTTCGACTGGCACAGCTGCGTTGACCATCAGTTCGGCGTCGATCAGTGGCACCGGGTACTCGTTGTCGGGTGCAGCCTTACCGTTGACTCTGAATCCGAAGCAGACGGCGACACTGAATGTGCGGTTTGTGCCAACGGCAGCCGGTTCAAGAACGGGCGCGTTGACGGTGAAGAGTAATGCGGCGACAAACCCCACTGCAACGGTGAGTCTGAGCGCCAATGCCACAAGCACACAGCCGACGATAAGCAGCGTGTCGCCGAACAACGGTTCGACCACTGGCGGAACATCGGTGACTATTACCGGTGGTAACTTCGCTTCAGGGGCGACGGTCAAGTTCGGTAGTACTGCGGCTTCGAGCGTCGCGGTTGTGAACAGTACGACAATCACAGCCAAGAGCCCAACGGGGAGTGCGGGTGCTGTAACGGTGACCGTGACCAACTCCAACGGACAGAGCGGAAGCCTGACCAATGGGTTCACTTACACCAATCCATCAACGATCGGCTTTGTGCAGGTGGCCTCAGCGACGCCGCGAACAGCGACACAAACGGTGAACGTGAGCTACGCGAAGGCGGAGACCGCCGGCAATATGAACGTGATCATAGTGGGTTGGAACGACACGGTATCGACGGTTCAGTCGCTGAAGGACAGTGCCGGAAATACTTACAAGCTGGCGATCGGACCGACGAGCGGAACGAACGTGCGGCAGTCGATCTACTATGCGCCGAACATCAAAGCTGGCAGCAATACGGTGACGGTGACGTTTAACCGGGCGGCGGCGTTCGCGGATGTCCGTGTTCTGGAATACCGCGGCGTAACGACGCTGGATGCTGTGTCTGGTGCGAGCGGCAACAGCACGAGTCCGAACAGCGGTGCGGCGACGACTCATGCAGCCAATGAGTTGGTTGTCGGTGCAGACACGGTGGCGACACTGACGGGAGCGGCAGGTAGTGGATTCACGTCGCGAATCATCACATCGCCAGATGGAAATATCGCCGAGGACAAGGTGACTACGGCACTGGGGAGCAACAGCGCCACAGCGGCGTTGACTGCCTCCGGTCCATGGGTCATGCAGATGGCGACGTTTGCACCTACTTCTGGCGGCGTCGGGATTCCGGCAGCGCCACAGTGGACGATGACATCGGGGTCTCTCAACTTCGGCAATGTCACGGTGGGTCAAAGCTCAACGTTGCCGCTGACGATCACGTCGAATGGTACGGCTGCGTTGACGATCAGTTCGGCGGCAATCAGCGGAACTGGATTTAGCGTCTCGGGTGCAAGCTTCCCGATGTCCCTGAATCCGGGCCAATCGGTGACGCTGAGTGTGAGGTATGCACCAACCGCAGCCGGTACAGGAACGGGCGCGTTGACGCTAAAGAGCAATGCATCGACGAGTCCAACGGTTGCTGTGGGCCTGAGCGGCACGGGCACAAGCTCAACAAGTGCGCAACAGCTGTCGGTAAGCACTACCAATCTGAGCTTTGGCGATGTGACGGTGGGTTCGAGCGCGACTCTCTCCGTGACGTTAACTTCAACCGGAACCTCTGCGGTTACGGTTAACTCGGCATCGATCAGCGGTACTGGCTTCAGTGTGTCTGGAGCGGCGTTCCCGGTTACGCTGAATTCAAAACAGGCGGTGACACTCCAGGTCAAGTTCGCTCCAACGGCAGCTAGTTCCGCGACGGGCTCACTGACGATCAGGAGTAACGCATCCACCAATCCAACTGTTGTGGTCAGTCTGAGCGGCACGGGAACACAGCACGAGGTTGATCTGAGTTGGGCAGCACCGAGCGGTGCTTCTGTGTCCGGTTATCACGTCTACCGGGCGACGGGAAGCAGCACTTCGTATCAGGTGTTGAACTCCTCGATTACTTCATCGACGTCGTACGCGGACAAGTCGGTTACAAGTGGTACGGCTTATACCTACTACGTGACGAGCGTCAATTCATCGGGCCAGGAGAGCAGTCCTTCGAATAAGATCAGTGTGAATATTCCGTAGGCAGCTTTCTACAACTTGCAGAGAAGGGGTGAGGCTCAGAGTTCTGCAAAGGACTCTGTGCTCACCCCTTAACTTTTGAAACAGCCACTACGGTCGAGAAGGTAGTTCGCACGGGGAAATGAGTTGCGAAGAAGATTACTAATTGAGACGCGTGTCATTACCAAATGGGAATGGCACCGGTAAAGGTGCATTGTTTATCGTCTCCTACATAAGAGGTTGAAGAGTACACCGGCTCTCCATCATTTGGGAGCCACATGGGCGAAGCCCATATTCAATACAGTGTCCAACTCTTAGACAACCCAGTCTCGTTTATCCCCAACAACAATAAAGGCGTGTCCAAAAACAAATGCTATCAAGCTGTCTTTGTTTGCCGGATGCCCGTATAAGAGCAGCACATCCGTTGTTGATCCAAGTTTCATTCATACTCAGCACAACTTAATAGTCGATTGAACCGTGTGTCGCCGCGACTCTGGAGGTTGATCGAATCGCATGGCAACTTTTGGTCTTGATACTTTCTCGAAACCACCTACCGCATCCTCGAAAACTAACTATCCCATGACACAGAACGGAAGTACACCTCGTTCAAGCGTAATCGCCATATTGATGATGGTTACAGATATCTGCTGCGTACTCACAGCACTTACTCTGGCACTAAAGCTTGGTTTGGAGCGTTGGCTGGGCCCGGGTGAAACCCTGAAGCATTACATCTGGTCTTCGACCCCGCTGCCCTGGCAGGTCGGCTATTTAGTGTGGTTTGTACTGGCGCTTTTGCTGGTAGCTCATCACCACGGACTATACGGACATACGCTCGTCTACAGCACATGGACTGAGCAGCGCAGAACGATACAAGCATGCCTTATCGCAGGCCTGCTTCTTTGCGGTGCCATGTACATGATGCACAACATTACGATCTCTCGCGCAGTGGTCGTGTATCTTGTTTGCTTTACAACGGGCCTGCTGAGTATATCCCGTTCGGGATGGCGTTACCTCGCTGTCCGACGCCATGAGCAGGGAATTGATTTCAAGAATGTACTTGTCGTCGGCACAAACAGCATGGCGCTCGCGCTATATCGACAGGCCGAGCGAAATCCTCATGTGGGTCGTGTCTTCAAAGGCTTCGTCGAGGTCCCCGGCAGTTGTGCAAGCCCACAAGTGCCGCGGGAATACATTGTGGGTTCGATTGAGCAGCTTCGGTATCTTTCCCGGCTTCACTTTGTCGACGAAATTGTGATTGCCGAATGCTGCCCGGAGTCCATCGTGCTTAATGTCGTGGACATCGCGCGCGAGTGCGGTATGGAAGTGAAGGTAGTTCCTGAGTGCTATGACGGAATTACTCCTGAAGCCCCGCTTGAATACTTCGGAGGCTTTCCTGTAATTTCCATCCATCGTCGCAATGAGAAGGTTGTTGCGTCTCTTATCAAGCGGACAACGGACGTGATTCTGTCCGCCGCTATTCTGCTCTTCATGTTGCCGCTTCTATGCGGCATTGCCTTGTTAATCCGCTTGGACTCTCCCGGCCCGATCTTCTACCGGTCTGAGCGTATCGGCAAAAAAGGGCGTGTCTTCCACTGCTTTAAGTTTCGAACCATGGTGGCGAATGCTGACAAGCTGAAAGATTCGCTTTCCGCACAGAATGAACGCAAGGGCATTCTCTTCAAGATAAAGAATGACCCGAGAATCACGCCGATCGGCAGGGTATTAAGAAAGTACAGCCTCGATGAAGTGCCTCAGATGCTGAATGTTTTGCGTGGAGAGATGAGCCTTGTTGGTCCGCGGCCTCCTCTCGCCAGCGAAGTAAAGCAGTATCAACTGAAGCACATGCGCAGGCTTTCAGTGTTGCCGGGATTGACGGGTCTGTGGCAGGTTCGCGCACGTCAGGATCCTTCTTTTGAGCGCTACGTGGCACTGGACCTTGTCTATGTCGAGAATTGGAGCATCTGGCTCGACATGAAAATCCTGATGCGAACAGCAAAGGTCGTAATGTACGGAACCGGATCGTAAGTCGACCATGCTTCATGGCTGCGTTCGAATTCGCGTAAAGACCACATAAAGAGTCGCCTCTGGTATCGTGAAAGTAATGCACGCACAAGAAATATTTCGTGCGTGCAGTACTTTCTGAGGCTCCTTGATTTCGATACGTCCCTTTGCTCATCCTGATGCCTTGTCCCCTCTAGCCTGTGATGGCGTGAGCCTTGATCTGCTGGCTAAAAAGCACGGAACGCCGCTCTACGTCTATTCCGCCGGACAAATTCTCTACCGCCTCGGCCTCTTTTCCCAAGCATTTCAATCGATCTCGCATCTCGTCTGCTATTCGGTGAAGGCGAATTCTGCGCTCGCTCTTCTGAAGCTGCTCGATCAGAACGGAGCTGGCTTTGACATCGTCTCCGGCGGCGAACTTGAACGCGTTCTCCGAGTGAACAGGCAAGCTGCGCAGCGAGTTGTCTTCTCCGGAGTCGGCAAGACCGCAGCCGAGATCGATCTCGCCCTCCGTTCCGGCATTCTCATCTTCAATGTAGAAAGTGCCGGAGAACTGGACCTCCTCGCCGAGCGCGCCAGCAGATTGCGCAAACATGCCCGCCTTGCGCTGCGAGTGAACCCCGACGTCTTCGCCGAAACTCACCCATACATCTCCACCGGCCTCCGCGAGCACAAATTCGGCATCGATATCCGCCAGGCGCGAGCAGTTTATAAGACCGCCTCAAAACACAAATTCCTCAATCCCTGCGGAGTGAGCGTCCACATCGGCTCGCAAATTCGCAGCACCGATCCCTTCGGTGCTGCCGCGGAGCGCGTCGCCCAGCTAGTTCGCGATCTCCGCGCGGATGGGCTCCCAATCACTTCCGTCGATGTGGGAGGCGGCCTGGGTATCGAGTACCACGCCGAACACAGCTTTAATCCTGAAGAAAAAATTCACCAGTACGCTGCAGCTCTTCTAAAAGCGTTGCGGCTTGTTGAAAATCTGCAATTGCTGCTCGAGCCCGGACGATTCATCGTTGCGCAGGCTGGAGCGCTGCTCACGCGTGTGCTTTACGTGAAGAAGAACGGCGAAAAGACCTTTGTCGTAACCGACGCAGCAATGAACGACCTAATTCGTCCTGCGTTGTATCAGGCGCACCACGATATCGTTCCCGTCACGCGCCGTAAGGGAGCGCGGCGGAAAACAGTCGATGTCGTCGGTCCTGTGTGCGAAACAGGCGACTTCTTTGCGCGTGACAGGGAACTCCCCGAATTGACGCCCGGCGACCTGGTCGCAATTCTCGATGCCGGAGCCTACGGCCTGTCGCTTAGCTCAAATTACAATTCACGCCCGCGTCCCGCCGAAGTCCTCGTCGAAGGCAAACGTGCGCGCTTGATTCGCCGCCGCGAGACCATGGACGACCTTCTGGCAGCCGAGCAGATGTAGTGTTCTGCTTCCAGCATCGGATCGATTCACGTAGCGCCCGTCTCACTCAAATGTTGAGGCCGCCCTCTTTCTCCAACCAGACGGATCAGAACGATGCACGCAAGAAGCACTAAGAGATGAAGCGCTTCAAGAGAGTCCGAGAATGGGTCGCGGTTGTGCAGATGTGTTCTGATCGCGGCCATCATGATGAGGGAAAGGCCGAAGGCCGCCGGGAGTAGGGTTCTTGGAAAAAACAGACCAATGGCGCCGAAAGTCTCCGTCGCAATGACGAAGTACAGAAACCAGATCGGATAGCCCGACTGCGCGAAGAATCGCCGCATCTCTACGTCGTGAGCAATTTTCCCGATTTCGGTGCAGATAAACGACATCGACACCGAAAAGCACAACCCCCTCAGCAAATAGTGTGAGCGAAGAAAAGAGCGACTCGCGTCCTTGATTCGTAACCCTGTACCGGCGCCAATCTGCGCAAGAATCAGGAGGCCAGAAGCTATGGCAGTTCCAATAACAATCCAGACCCTGTAAAGCAGTATGCGAAGTAACTC
>Ga0081540_1004529_pt1 | contig 10540 bp, 6 predicted proteins | sample TabmetS2T1R1_FD_71024 | JGI IMG/M metagenome (GOLD analysis project Ga0081540, IMG submission 71024) | Tabebuia heterophylla rhizosphere microbial communities from the University of Puerto Rico - S2T1R1 | ecosystem: Host-associated > Plants > Roots > Rhizosphere ... | reverse complement strand
GGCAGGTTGTTGGAATCGTGAGTAATTTGTTTTTGACTTCCCGGGTTCAGTAATAGGAACGTTACTAAGCCAGGGGTTGAGTGTTTCTTCTGTCACGATCGTTGTCCCTGCAACACCATAATCATGAAAAGAAACGACAAACTGAAAATCGGATTCGTGTTTCCGTCATCTTTGAATGCGAAGGTAAAGCAATAGATGGAAGACATTGTGCAGGCAGCCGTAACCGTTGCTAAGGCTGCGGGCGAGATCGGCATGACCCGAAATGATCTGGGGAAAGCCAAAGACTTATTGCAGAAATATGGCGATGAACGGGACAGGCTTTTCGACCAGATGCTGTCTCTGCTGAGTAAGTCAGACACCAACGGCATAACAGACGACTGGAAGAATTGCTGCGCAAAAGGCAGCGATTTGCTCGAACGTCTCAACAGTGACATGCCTAAATCACCAACCGGTGAGGGCCTGAATGGTGTTGGCGCCCGCGACTTCTACGAGGGCGAAAAGAAAGTATGGGCAGAAAGCGGCAAAGCGCAACTCGCTCTGGTAGCTGACGTCATCGCCAAGGTCAATGCTGCTAACGTTGGGCTCATACAGCAGTGTAATGACGACCTCAAGAATGTTCGCGATAATAACGCGGAAATCCAATCATCAATTAATGAGAATCTCGACGCGATCAAGGCTGACTTGCTTGATGTCGCCAGTACGCTTGCGTCGAAAATGAATGACAAGACGCTAACCTCCTGGATGAAGGATGGTCCGGCGAAAGACTACATAAAGAAGTGGAATGACGGCGTCATCCAGAGAACCGATGACACCTTCAAGGGCGCACAACAAAAGGGAGTTCTCAAAAAGCAAATCCTCGACAAGATCGAAATGCTCAACAATGCCCGCGAGCAGCTCGATGAAAAATGGATCGAAGAAATGTACCGGTCAGGAGAGGACTGCGCGAAATCTCTGGCCGGCTCTGGTGAAACCGGCGACTACAGGGCTCTTGACTGGGTCCGGTTCGGCGCATCATGCATCGAGCCACTCGCTGAAAGTCGCGATAACGCGAAGGAAAAATCGAAGACGGTTTTCGACGAGTTGCTTCCGACGTACCGTGAAGAAAGCACCACGAGATTTGCAGCTGTAACCGACGATCCCTCGAAGCTCTCCGACTGGAAGAGCGACCTGCAGGATAAACAAGAGTCGATCCAGGAGGCGCTCACAGCAGAGGACGAAGCCATCAAGGATCTTGCTGAAGGACCGTATCAGGATGCCGCACGAGAGACATTCGATGAGTTTCGATCCACTTTCACTGACGGTATGAAGCTCTTGTTCGACAAGACCAAAGACGCCGAAGATCAAATGAGAGTGTGAGACGATATGCCCAATTCAACCGTTGATTGGTTCGTCGCTGCCGACAGCAACTTCGGAGACGGATCCCAGGATAAACCTTTTCATGACCCATGGCTTGCGCTGCGTGCGGCGGCGGCGGGCGATGTCATCCACATCGCTGCAGGCACCTACTACGGCCGCTACGATCGCTCGTCATGGATCGTCGATCGTCCGAACCTCACCATTCGAGGTGGATACAGTCGCGACTTCTCCACACGCACTCCATGGCAAACGCCAACGGTCCTGGCTGCGTTTTCGGGATATGAATTCACACGCGAGAACAATCTTCTCAGCGGCCGTGGCGATCACTCCGGAATCGTAATCGATGGCATTTTTTTCGACGCTGCCGGACGCAACACCTATGGCGAAAAGCCGATAGAGGGTCTCAAGTCCTATCCAAACATGGATGGACCCATCGCCTCGTTTAATGCCAAACAGGTCACGATCAAAAACTGCGTATTCGCCAATAGTGCGGCAGGTGGTGTAGAGATTTCCGGCGACGGCTCACGATTCGAAAATAACCTGCTCATCAATATTATTGGCATCGGTATGCTCGATCTTCGCACGGCGATGGAGCAGACGCAGCCCATCTCTGTATTGAACAATACTTTCTGCTTTGCGCACGATCTTGGACCACCGTGCGGTGCAGGAGCGGATCAGGCAATTGGCATAAGGATCAATCGCCTCGCCGTCGTTCAAGACAATGTGTTCGTTTCCTGCGGAAATGCTGCGATCTCCCTCTATCGGGATCTCGATCGCGTCTCGATCGACCGCAATCTTTTCTACCTGACGACACGCGATATTGTGAACAGCCGTGCTTCAGGCGCCACAGCCGATATAACAGAAAAAAATATCGACGAGTTGGAAGATGTGGGACTTAAATCCTCCGCAGGCAATATTGTCCAGGATCCTGGCATGAAGGGCTTCCGCACTGAATGGCTTGACGCCTACAGCCGGCACCTGCTCGGCAACTATGTCAAGCCTCCGCGAGAAGAGGCCAACGCGCTTCGCTCGGCAGCCGGATTGCCTGCACTTGCTCCGTCTGATCTTGAAAAAGAAGAAAGCAAGGGCGCTCTTGCTCCGCGGCTCTCGCCGCTCGACGCCTTGGCTCTTCGCTTTACAGCGAAGCAGGGTTATCACCCAGCGGATCTGCCAGTGGAAATTGCGCCGCAACCTGCTAAGGTCACTCTCTCTTATCGACCGATCGATTGGGGCGCGATCGATAATCCAGATGCAGCTCTTGCGAATCAGCGCGTGGAACTGCGCGCTGGGATTGGTCAGGAGCAAAATGCCTCCCTCCTCACCGATGCCACGTCAACAACACATATGGGCATTCGAATCTATAAGCCCGGCACCGACGATGGCTCGATCTTTATTCTGGCAAAGCGTAATACCCTGCCCAATCGCCAGTTTGAGGAGGCGATCAAGTCGAACAACGGTCGCGAGGTTGAGAGCACATATCTTCTGCGCGGTATCTATCGAACGGACATCGACCCGTCCGGTTCCCGCCAGAAAGTTACGCTTGTAGTCGACTCCATCGTCCCTGCACCGATGGTTGCCGAGGCTCCAGCCACCCGACCCGAAGGCCGGGACTGGTTCGTCAAGGGCGGCGCGAGTGGCGGCGACGGCTCGCGCGAAAAGCCCTTCCGCGATCCGTTTCAGGCACTCGATAAAGCAGAGGGTGGCGACACGATCCACGTAGCGAGCGGCAACTATTTTGGCAAGCTTCGCTCGGGCAAGTGGAAGATCCTGATCCGTAATCTCTCGCTACTCGGCGGATATGATGCCGAGTTCACCGAACGAGATCCTTGGAAGAATCCGACTCGATTCGTTTTGGACGAAGAGGAAAGGGCCAAGGGAGTACCTGACGGAACTGTTCTTGCGTCCGAGGAAAATAGCGATGGGCTGATCCTCGACGGCTTTATCTTTGATGGTGCAACGTATAACGCCTACTCAAAGAATGGAGCCCTTGATCTTCGCAACTCGCCCTTGGCTCCGTTAGTGGATCTCCGCGGCGGTCGGGCTCCGATCACAGTACGCAATTGCATGTTTATCAATGCATCCGGAGCGGCAGTCAGCATTGCCTGCCCATACGGCGTGTTTGAAAACAACATTGTGGCTAACACGAGCGGCTGGGCACTAAGAATACGCGGCGACGGCCCCGGTCCCTGGATGATCCGCAACAATACGATTTTGTTTGCATGCGATCCCACGCCGCGAGCAGGAACCGGTCAGTCCAGTTCTGATGGAACTTTAGTCAAACTCGAGGGCCGCGCAGTCACTACTGTGGACTCGAACATCTTTGCGTTCGCCGACAACTTCGGTGTTCGCTCCACAGTTCCGCAACAGAATGCTTCGTATAACAACAATGTCTTCGCGGCGAATCTCTATAATCATCTGACCGACGCGCAATACCTGTGGTCCGACAGCTCAAACTGGGATCGGAGGGCTGTGGCAGATTCCGGCTTTGCTTCGTTCACAGGCAACACGGTGGAACTTCCAAAGCTTCCGGTCGACCCTACGTTCGCAGATGCTGTGCTCACGCGACTGTTTGAACTTCCGTCGCGCATCTCCGCCGATCAGTGGAAGACCATCGCCACTCAAATCGGCGCGTCTGCGCGTCCCGAGGCACCAAAGGACACTCCAGCGCCCGAGCCAGTCAAACCTGCGCCGGCTCCGGCAACCACTGCAGGACCGACTTCGTTGAACGATCTTCTTGCAAGTCTCAGCAGCATGAAGACACAGATCAAGGAAATCGAATCGCAAAAGCCGGCTGCTGTCGCGGAGCCCATTTATTGTCCAGTCTTCGATTGGCAAAAAGCGCTCGCTCTCACCCATGCAGATGACGGCCCTGGCGCGCACAGACCCAAGCTGACTGTGTCATTCGCCGTACCGCGTACACGAGCAACAGTCGAGTACACGCCAATTACCCCTCAGACAATCGACGCCGATCACACCGCCTTGGACAACAAGACCGTCGAACTGGAGGTTACGGAAGCCCGCTCTTCTGCAGGCAATACTTCGGTTTTCCCTTCAGATATCTCCAGCGACGACTATGTTGCCTATAACGTATCGACAGCCGGAGAAAGCACGCGGACGCGCCTTGCCATCATAGTGCGGCTCGATACTGCAGCGAGCAAGCTTCTCGATCGCACCGTTCCTACGGACAAACTGCGCATCCGAGGCACAGCGCGTGTGCCAGGCAATTCGAGCGCGCTCTCAATCGTTGTGGACAGTGCCGAGACTGTGCAGAACTGACACCGGAGTTCGAAAATTCGACGGAAATTGAAAGAGATTTTGAAAGCCGGATCGGTTCGTCATAAGGTTGCTGCAATCCGGCAAGGAGCCACCAATGGGTACGTACGTATATCGCATCGCGGAGATGGCAGAGCTTCTGTCGCAAGTCCCCGAAGCTGCCAATGACAAAATCGATCAGAATTTCGTTACGCTGATCAAAGAGTACGCCGATCTGCGCGAGAGCGCGCTTAACGACTTGGTTGATTTTATGGCCAAGGCCAGCGCGACCAATCTGGGAACCCAGTCGAAATGGGAATCTCGTATTGCGCGTCTACGATCAGACTACAAGGACCTGTTCTCGAGAGCCGCGAGCGATGTCATGTTGCCGCCAGCACACCAGTTGTTCTGGACAACCGCACTTGATGCGGAAGAGAAGTTCTTCGATGCGCTGTCGAAGATTTCAACGCCGCAGCGAATGGATGATCTTCTTCAGCATCAGGACAATCTGTCGAAGTTGCTCGGTGCGCTCCAGGACACCTGGACGTTTCTGTTATCACAAAATGACAGCTTGAAAACCGACGAAATGCGGGCGCTTCAGGAACTGGACCAGATGGTTCAACGCATCATTTCGGACATGGACAACTACTGGGGGAAAATGCTCGAAAACTCCCAACGCGCGATTGATGCCATCAGAAAAGAAGCCGACTATTTCATGACATGGCTGAGGCAGGTTCTGGGTCAGGGAGCCGACGCACTCATCGAGCTTGTCAAGAAGTGGCTGATCGATGAAAACATCAAGCCTGACGGAACGCCGGACGACATCGATGACCCCGCCAAAGTAACGCTTGAACATCTAAGGCTGATGGCCGAAGCCGCGGCTGAAGGAGCACGCAAGAAGCGTGAAATGCTCAAATCGTATCAGGATCTGGTGAGCCGGCAAAAAGGCAGCGTCCTCACCATGTTCAACAAAACCAGGCAGGACGTCGATCAATATCTTCGCTCCAATGGCCTCAGCCAGGCTCAGGGTTTCCTGGATCGCGCCAAGGCCGATCTTGATAGCTGGATCTCTGGACTGCCCACATCGCGACAAAGAGACGATGGCGGACGCTTCCGTGACTATATCAACCAGAAGCTCGACATCGTATTCACGCGAACACAGGATATCGACAATCAGTTCAAAGCTAAGTTCCAGGGAGCGCTTCTTTCGCCGCTCAGCAACGAAACCGTTGAAACTCTGGCGCAACACTACCTGTTTAAAGAGCAACTAGACAAGATCAAAGACAGAGATCTATCCCGCAGGCTCGAGGACATCCAAAAGGAACTACCGGAGCAGGTAATCAAAATCGATGAAAGCCTGCGGAACATGGTCGACTCCATGTCCTCTGCTGACGGGCTGCCCTCTGAGGTTCGAGACCTCGTAAAGTCGATGTCGAATGGGTTTCGAGAGTATCTCCGCGACCGGATCAAAACTCAGATCGATAGTCTTCTCCCTGTTATCGACGATCTGAAGAAAGCCATGACTCCCTCTACTTTGGACGCAGATTTCAATCGCCAGGAACTGGAAAGCATGCTGAGCTGATCCCAGAATTTACTTCGTGAATGCGAGCGTGGTATCGACGCGAAACCAGCTCTGCAGATCAGCGCGGCACAGAGGGGGAAACGAAGGGGTGATCGGAAAGAGCTTCATTGATCGCTGGAATAAGATCGATCACCATGCGGGATTTGATCACATAAGCGATTCCTCCTTCAGAGAAGCATCTATGGACGAAAGCCGCTTCCTGATGCACGGTGAGGAATATCAGTTTGGCGGTTGACCCTGATTCCCGTAGCTCGTGTGCGGCCTCAATTCCCGTCATGATGGGCATTGAGATGTCTAACACAATGACATCGGGCTGCAGTCGATGCGCTTCGCTGACCAGGGCCCGGCCATCATGAACAATCCCAACCACTTCAAAGCTTGGCTGCAGAAGGGACACTTCGCGGTCGAGCATCGCACGGTGGTCGTCAGCGAGAAGGAGTCGTGGCCTCTCCAAAGCTGCCCTCCGGAAGCCCCATGGCTCAAACGACAATGCGTCAAACCCTGTCATCGGTTCGTGTCCGAATCACAGGTTGGAAGCATTCAGCTTAAATTGAGTTGTCTTTTGTGAAAGCTGGGAAAACTGACAGATCATCCCACCAACGATTCACGAGGAAATCAGGTGGCGGTTGAGTGCAAATAGCACCAGTTCAGCGTTGTTCTTCAGATTGAACAGTTCCATGATGTGATACTTGTGAAACATTACCGTCTTTTCGCTCACCTTGAGAATGGCAGCGATTTCTTTCATCGAACGACCCTCGGCCAGCAGCTGAAGCACTTCCTGTTGACGCGGAGTCAGCTCTTTTGAAAATTGCCTGGCACGCGCCTCTCGAACTGCCCAATTTTCTGGACGAAGTTTCTGCGTGATGTAGGACCGGCCCTGAAGTACTTCATCTACCGCCTTTAGCAGTTCCGACGCCGCAGCCTTCTTCAGCACATATCCCACCGCACCCAGGTTGAGCGCGGCGGCAGCAAGGTTGGCATCATCCTTCATCGTCAGGAAAACAAACTTTGTGGTGGGAAGAGATCCCTTCAATCGCTCCGCGGCGTCGAGACCGTTCAGCAACGGCATACCAATATCGAGGATGACTACGTCAGGTTTCAGTTTCTCCGCCTCAACCAGCAGTTCCCGGCCGTCACGAACGATTCCAATGACGTCGCAGCTCTTCTCCAGAAGTGAATGGAGCCCTTCGGCTACAATGCTGTGGTCGTCAGCAATGAGAACGCGCGGGCGCGTCGTAAATTTGCTCGAATTCTGCAAAGCTCTCCTTAGTCGCCACGCAGGGCCTGATGCACTAATTCACAGACATATCAGCCACCTTTATCGGCAGCCACGCTTCGATTCTGGTTCCTTCCATAGGTTGCGAATGAATCTGGACCCAACCTCCCATAAGTCGCAAGCGTTCCTCGATGCTCCGAAGACCAATGCCACTCTTGCCCGAACGCGCCTTGGGATCAAAGCCTGATCCATGATCGGAGACTGACAAGTGAAGGGTTTCGTTTGTCCCCTCGAGCCGTACTTCGGCCCGATCCACTCCGCTGTGTCGTTTTACGTTCCGCAGGCTCTCTTGCACGATGCGAAAGATACCGAGCGCTGCTTCTTGCGCAATCCCCGATGGAACATTTTCGTGCACAAAATCAATCTGCATATCCTGTTGATTTGCGAACTCCTCGCAAAAGGCGCTGATTCCTGCCACGAGCCCAAGGGTTTCGAGCGTGGAAGAATGCAGACTGTGAGACAAAGCATGCAGGTCAGCGGCAAGTTCGCTGACATAATTCCAAAGCTGGTGAAGACGAGGTACAGCGTTCCCGTTCGCATGGCCTATGTTTCCGGCCATTTCTTCCAGATCGATGGCAAGCACCGCCAGGCGTTGGGTGTAATCGTCGTGAATTTCACGTGCAATTCGAGAGCGCTCTTCCTCCTGCGCCTCAATCAATCGTCCGCTCAAACTGCTGAGAGCCTCTTCAGCCGCCTTGCGGTCGGTAATGTCCACGGCCATCCCGAGCATTCGCAATGCCTCACCGTTGCTGTCGTAATAGTATTTGCCCCTGGCCGTGATCCAGCGAATCGCTCCATCTGTTCGAGTTGTGCGAAATTCTGCAGTAAATGGTCCTCGGCTTTGTTTGGCGTCAGCAAAAGCTTTCCACACAATTTCCCGATCCGCCCGGTAGATTCGGCGACGGAAGTCTTCGATGTCTCCGGAGTAGGTGTCCGTTGGGATTCCAAACACTGTTTGCAGGTCGCCAAAGCACCGATTTCTCCCGCTCTTCAGGTCCCAGTCCCACCCTACGGACTTTCCCGCTTCAACCGCCAGGCGAAGGCGATCGTAGGTAATCGCGAGTTCGCCCTCCACCCTTCTACGTCTCGCACGTTGCCACAACAATCCGACAATCAGCAGAGTCTGCCCACTAATCAGGAGAATGCCGCCAACGATGTACCACTGATAAGATTCCCAGAGAGTCGGCTGCCGGTGCAGCAGAACACTGCCTGCGGGCAGGTTTTTTTCTTTCAGTCCCCATCGCTGCAAGGCTCGCCAATCGAACAGATAGGTATTCGGGCTCTTCTCAATAGGGATATCGTGTGGTCCGATCCCGTTCAGAACTTTCACCGCCATTGCGGCAGCAGCCTCGCCCTGGGCCGCAAAGCTCATCACATAACCTCCCACCGTACCTCTGCCAACATCAACATCGTCCACCACAAAGACGGGCGCATTGGCGGCACCGATCACCAGAGGAACTGACTGCGTTGCATCAATAAAGTGCGAACCCGCAGCATCCCGCATGATGGAAGTGTGATAGACGATCGTGTTGCTTGGCAGGTGCTTCAACCTCTCAAGCAGTGTGGGCATATCGAGGTCGGTAAGATAGGTGAAATCCAGTTTCGATTCATACTGCCTCAGGCTCTCCCTCGCAACAGATTCGAGCGCCCTGTCATACGATCCCACGCCACCCACCACTACTACGTGCTTGGTAGATGGTCGTAAACGGAGCGCTGCTACCAGGGTCTTGTCAGGCTGAGCGGTTCCCCACACCCCCGTAAAGTGAGCGTCGAGATTTCGTGCCTCCAACATCTCTGCCGTACTTCCACAGAAGACGATCGGAATTCCGGGAAACGCCTTCTCGTGGAACTCTGCCATGAACTTGAGTGGGTCCGGGCCGACAGCAATGATGACGTCGGGCTTACGATCGCGATATTTGTGGATGTACCAGTCGCGGAACTTCTGTTGTGAAGCCTCATCTGGAAATAGGCTCGCGTCTAAATCCTCACTGTAGAGCTCGATTTGATAAGGTCCGTTCTCCAGGCCCGCAACAATCGCCTGATCCATCAGAGCGACTCCGGGAGATGAAAGAGGCCCGTACACATTGAAAATAAGCACACGCCGTACTTCTTTTATAGTTGCCGCTGCAGTGGGTAGTGCGAGAACAAAAGTTGCGGCTACTGCTGCCAGGAAAACGGCCCGCTTGCCAGTTCGCGCAAATGCCTTGGCATGCCATAGAAGGAGCCGGGCAAGGAACCAGCTGGAGTGCGAATTATGCTGCTCACGCCGAGCTGACACGAGAAGCCTCCTGCTGGACCGTTAATCAAAAGACGCAACAACGTCGAAATTGAAACCATCGCGGAGCGAATCGAGCTTCTGGCAAACGGAACCTTATCGGGGGCTGCTGGCCGTTTCGGATGTAAGTTACCAGACTATCAACACTTTGCATACCGCTAAATGCCCAGTTGACCGCGACAGGGGGAAGGCTTAGAAAGATTTAGCTTGCTGGGTTAGCTTACCGCGAAGGGTCTGATGAGCAAAGGCTTGCATAAGTGCCACCGTCGAGGGTACTGGTCGTTGGCTGCCCTCCTGGCGATTCAGATCGTGGTCGCCTCCGGTCGTCTGGTCAGCCAGACACCGTCGACCGGCGCACTCACTGGCGTGACTCTTGACCCCGCCGGGCGCGCTCTACCGGATGTAATTGTCCGTCTCACAAGCCAGGATTCGAACACGACTCGCTCTGTAACTTCCGACAAGGAAGGACGATTCAGTTTTCTTTTGCTGGCTCCCGGTAGATATGGAATAGAGGCCACCAGAGCAAGCTTCGCTGAACTCATCGGGAGTTCCCCGATCGATGTCAACGTAACCGAGGTCGTTGACATCGACCTGCATCTGCAACTGGCGACGGTGCGCCACAGCATCGAGGTGCCAGCCGAATCGACCATGGTCCAAACCAACACATCCGCACTGGGCCGCGTCGTCAACGAAACAGCCGTTAGCAATTTGCCGCTGGTTACGCGCAACTTTGCTCAACTCGCGAGCCTTTCTCCGGGAGTTGCAGCAGGCGTCTACAACGCAGGAGAACTTGGAACCG
>Ga0081540_1004528_pt1 | contig 10541 bp, 10 predicted proteins | sample TabmetS2T1R1_FD_71024 | JGI IMG/M metagenome (GOLD analysis project Ga0081540, IMG submission 71024) | Tabebuia heterophylla rhizosphere microbial communities from the University of Puerto Rico - S2T1R1 | ecosystem: Host-associated > Plants > Roots > Rhizosphere ... | reverse complement strand
CGCCCTCCTCCTTTCGGCTGGTTGACGCCGGTCCGAAATAGTTGCAAATGAGACCAATTGGCGGAGCCAACCGCCGAGCAATTGATACGGCCAATCACGCCGATCCTCAGGGAGAAAACGGATGTTCGCCAGGAACCTCTCCAGGCTGGGACTGCTTGCGGCCGCGCTGCTGGCATCGACCGCAGCGCTCGCGCAAATTTCAGATGACATAGTCAAGATCGGCGTCCTCACCGACATGAACGGCCCGGCGGCAACACCGACCGGCCAGGGCTCGGTGACCGCCGCGCAGATGGCGATCGACGATTTCGGCGGCAAGGTACTGGGCAAGCCGATCAGCATCATCATCGGCGATCATCAGCTCAAGCCCGACATTGGCGGCGGCATCGCGCGTCGCTGGTACGACGTCGATCAGGTCGATCTGATCGTCGACGTGCCGGTGTCGGCGGTCGGTCTCGCCGTGCAAGGCATCGCCAATGAGAAGAAGAAACTGTTCATCACGCATTCGACCCTGGCCGCGGATTTCCACGGCAAATTCTGCTCGCCTTACGCGATGCAGTGGGTGATCGACACCCGTTCGCTCGCGGTCGGCACTGCGCAGGCCGTGGTGCAACGCGGCGGCGATAGCTGGTTTTTCATAACCGACGACTACGCCTTCGGCCATTCGCTCGAACGCGACGCCGCCGCCGTGGTCACCAAGAATGGCGGCAAGGTGCTGGGCTCGGTGCGGCCGCCGCTGGCGACGCCCGACCTGTCGTCCTTCGTGCTGCAGGCGCAGGCCTCCAAGGCCAGGATCATCGGCATCGCCGCAGGTCCGCCCAACAACATGAACGAGATCAAGACCGCTGCCGAGTTCGGCGTGCTCAAGGGCGGACAGCAGATGGCTGCGCTGCTCGCGCTGATCACCGACATCCATTCGCTCGGATTGCCGGCGGCGCAGGGTCTGTTGCTGACGACCTCGTTCTACTGGGACATGGACGACAAGACCCGCGAATGGTCGAAGCGCTATTTCGCCAAGATGAACCGGATGCCGACGATGTGGCAGGCCGGCGTCTATTCCTCGGTCATGAGCTATCTCAACGCGATCAAGGAAGCCGGCACCGACGAGCCGCTGAAGGTCGCGGCGAAGATGCGCGAAAAGCCGATCGAGGATTTCTTCTCCCGCAACGGCAAGCTGCGCGAGGACAATCTGATGGTGCATGACCTCTGGCTGGTGCAGGTCAAGAAGCCCGAGGAATCGAAATATCCGTGGGACTACTATCAGATCCTCGCCAAAATCTCCGGCGACGAAGCGTTCGGCCCGCCGGATCCGGCGTGCGCGATGGCGAAGAAATAAGAGGCGAATGGCGAGTAGCGAGTGGTGAGTAGTAATGGTGAAACCATTCGCTATTCGCCACTCGTCATTCGCCTACTTCACTACCCCCGCCTCCCTAAAATACTTCATCACGCCCGGATGAATCAGCCCCGCATTCGGCGCGGCCGCAACCGTGTTCGCGGCGGTCGTCTCGCACGCCTGCGGCAGCTTCTTGCAGAGCGCGCCCTCGGCTCCATGCAGCGTGCGCGCCAGCCGGTAGGCAACATCGTCAGGCAGACTTTCGCGCGCCAGCACAAAACTCCATGAGCCGACGGAATCGATGGCTGTCGGCTGATTCGGATAGCTGTTGGCGGGGACCGTGAGCGGTTTCAGGAATGTGTGCTTGGCGCGGACGCGCGCGATCTCGCCGGCGTCGGGTGCGATGAACCTTGCGCCGCCCGGCGCCTGCGCCATCGCGGCAAAGCCGGGCCAGCCGATGCCTGCGCCCCACAGCGCGGCCGCACGGCCATCCTGCACCATGGTCGGGCCATCGCCGGCGCGATCGAGATAGATCGACTTGAAATCCTCGTCCTGCTTCAGCCCGATGCCGTCGAGGATGTAGCGCGACAGAATTGGCAGCCCGGAGCCCTTTGCGCCGAACGCGACCGGCTGTCCGACCAGATCCCTGATCGTCTTGTAGGGGCTGTCCGCCCGCACCACGAACATGCCGGGGCTGGAGTACATCGCGGTGAGGATCTTCAGTTTTGTCGCCGCCCGCCCGATGCCCATGAAGGCCTCATAGGCCGGCTCGCCGGCCACCAGCGCGATGTCGAGCTGGTCGGATTCCAGTAGCGGGATGTTTTCGTTGGAGCCCTTGGTGTTGCGCGGCTCGATCGATATCGCCGGATCGGCGGCGTTCATGACTTCGGCAAAAGCATTGCCATAGACCGGGAAGCCGCCGCCCGGCGTCGCGGTCCCAAGGCTTATCCGGGTGCTGATCGTGGTATTGGTAATGGTCTTGCCTCCCTCCTGCGCCGCGGCGGCGCCGGCAAACAGCAGCAGGCCGGCCCAGACGATCCCAGCGAGTTTCATTTCTAGCCTCAAGCGTTCGGTGACGAATGATGCAACGGAGGTTGTAGGCAAGCGCGGGCCCTGATGAAAGCCTGTTCTTGGCTGCCAAGCCGGCATTGCCGTATCGCTGTCATGCCTGTAAACGATGGCGGCACCGTTGCCGGCCGCTCCCGAGCGGCCCGCTCGCGGCGGGGCCTGTAGCTCAATGGTTAGAGCCGGCCGCTCATAACGGTCTGGTTGCAGGTTCGAGTCCTGCCGGGCCCACCAACAAATCAATCACTTATCGGGTATTCATTTTGCCGCTGTCTGGCGCACCGCACCAGAAACGCCTCGCGTCGTCGTTGGTTGCGCTCTGGCAGTCCGCAAACTAACACTCCGTTTCCGAACTGACCACGGCTTGACCTTCTCAATCGTATTAGCGTGTTAGCCGTTTAATGGGCAGAATGACAACTGCCTATTGCAGCCTCAATAGCTGGTTTTGCCTGGCGCTTGTCGCAGCCTTCGGCTCTGCTGCCCCACTAGGCCGGCAAAGACCAGGGCGACGACTGCGACCGAGATGACGATGATCGCGCCTGAAAATGCGTAGATGGTCGGCGAGGCACCCGAATTCATCGCGCCGAACATATAAAGCGGAAGCGTGTTCTGGCGACCGGCCAGGTAGTAGGCGCGCGCCTGCTCGTTCAGTGAAAGGAGAAATGCAAAGACGAAGCTTGAGATGAGATTGGTGCGCATAAGCGGCAGGGTTATGTCGACGAAGGACCGTATCGGCCCGGCGCCGAGGTCGCGGGCCGCCGCGATGGTGCTGGGCCTGACCGCCGACAGGCCGATGAGCGAGACCACGGCGGCGAACGGCAGCGTCCACAGAAGATGTCCGATTGCTATGGTGACCCAAGATGGAGCGAGACCGATAACTCTTAGAGTCGCCGACAGACCGAGGCCCTCAATCGTACCCGGGACGAACATGGCCGAGAGAATGACGAGGAGGAATACGCCGCGCAGGCGCGTCATCGCCCGGTAGGCCAGCGCAGCAGAGAGGCCGATCGGCGTCGCCAGTGCGGCTGTAGCGAGCCCGACCAGCGCGCTTTCCTTGAGAGCCCCGGCAAGGCGGGCATCGTCGAGAAGCGCAAAATACCATTTAAGGCTATAGCGGCTCGGCGGAACGAGGCCAAGCTGCGCGTCCGGGTTCAGCGATGCAAGCAGCAGGTACAGTACCGGCGCATACATGATTGCCAGGCTCAGCGCCGTGATAGTGGTGAACAAAAGCTGGCCGCCGCTGGTGCGTCCCGTGACGATTGCATCGAAGCTCATATGCCGAGGCTTTCGAACAGGCGCGACAGCCTGAGCGCGCGATTTGCGATGATGATGAGGACAGTGAGCAGAGTGATGACAACCGTAGCGATGGCGAAGGCGAGGGGGAAATTCACCACTCTCAGTACATCGTCGATCATGATGGAAATGGAAGAAGCACCAGCCCCTCCAAGAAGCTGGATCTCCATCGACGTGCCAACGGCGACGACGAATACGAACAGAAAGCCCGCCACGATTCCTGGCAGAACGAGCGGTAAGACGATGGTTGCGAGCACGGTCCAGAAGCCCGCACCAAGGTCCTGGCTTGCACGAATCACGGAATGTTCGATCCGCGCGAATGCCAGCACAATGGGAACTACCGCGAATGGCAGATAGGCGGCGACCATCCCCAGCAGGACTGCAAAATCGGAGAACAAAAGCCATTCGACTGGAGTCTCCACAATTCCAAGGCTCATTAGCGCGTTGTTGATGACGCCCTGCCGACCAAGCACGAGGCGCCATGCAAAGGCGCGCACGAGGCCGCTCGTAAAGAATGGAATGGTGAACAGTGCGAGGAGGAGCGCAGCCCGGCGTGGTCCGCTCAACAGACCGACGACCGCCGCGGCCGGAACCGCGAGCAGCGTGGAAGCCGTAGCCGTCAGTGCGGCAAGCCCCGCCGTGCGCAGAAAGACGGTTGCTCGTCCGTTCTCGAGGAGGGCCGCATATGACGCGAACGACCAGGCGGGCTTGATCCAGTAGGTGTCGGGATCGAAGCTCCAGAAACTCCACGTCGCGATCAGCGCCAGCGGAATGAAGCCCACCCCAACAAAGACCGCGAGCGACGGGAGCGCGAGGAGGAAGCCCGCCCAGCGGGCGCCCACGCTTTCGTCGGGCCCCGGCTCGCGAGGCACTACGCGTTCCTCAACTTCTGCCACCATGTTTCGTAGAGCTGGAAATTGTCCGGCCGGGTGTTTTGCCAATAGACCTTGCCGGCAAACTTTTGCTTCACATGCTCGGCCAGTTCCCGGACGGCCACCGGATCGAAAGCATTCGCATGAGTCGTCGCGTAGGCGACGTTGTTGTCGGTGGGAACGACATAGCCGCGCAGCTGGCCGAGCTTGCAGCCGTAGAATCCCGCGAGAAGGGCATTGACCAACTGATGGGCCGCCCTTGTTCGCCCGCGGACCACCGCGCTCTTCAGCAGGATGGTATTGTTAGCCCATCCCTCGTAGCCTTCCTTCGGCACGGCATAATAGCAATCGACACCCCGCTTCCGCGCGGCATAAAGGATGGGTTCCCAGCCGGTCATCACCCAGACCTCGTGGTTGGCCACGAGCTGGAGACCCTGTTCCCAACCGTTCCAGAATGTGCGGAACTGGCGGTCCCGCTTGTGCTTGATCAGGAATTCCATGACCAGCCCGAGCTCGTCAGCGGTCAGGTTGCCGGGCTCGGCAATCTTCGCATTCTCGGAGTTCTTCAGATAAATGGCGGTAAAGGTGACGCTGTTGATCCAGGCGTCCTCCATGGCGGTCTTGCCCTTCAACTTCGGATCAAAGATGACGCCGTAGCTGTCGACGCTGCCAACCTTGTCCCTTACGACGATCATGGAATCGGCATTGATGACGGTCGGAATTCCGTAGACCTTGCCATCGTGGGTCAGGTAGGGAATGTCCTTCGCCCACTGCCACACGCTCGCGTAATTCGGGATTTGCGAAATGTCCCAGGGCGCAATCAGGCCGCGTCTCGCCAGTTCCTTTTCGCTGCCTCCCTGGAGCCCTCCGACATCATAAATGTCGCTTGCGTTGCCAGCCACCAGCTTGGCAACGACCGGCCCCGGGTCATTGCCGTTATCGGTGAAGTCGACTTTGACACCGCTGTCGTTTGCAATGGTTCTCCAGCCGTCGTCGCCGATATCGAGCGTGCCGGTTGCCCAAAAATTGATCTCATCTAACGCTCGGGCGGCGCGCAGTGGGCCCAAACTTCCGACTGCCAGCGCGGCAGCGCCAAGAACACCGCTCTGAACAAGCTGGCGGCGTGTCAACTGGGAGAATACGCTCCGTGGAGAGCCATTCCCGATGCTGTGCGCCATTGTCCCAAACTCCCTCCCGGCTTGATGCATATCATAATTCAGGCGCCTTTGCAGAGGCGGCGCTGGGCGGATATCAGGGCTCGACCAGTGCGTCCGGTAGCAACAGCGGCTTCATGGGTTCCCAAACTATCTCAATGCTGCTGCCTGATGCGGGTACCGCGACACCCGGATCTGCGGAGATGAGAAATTTGAGCGCTTGACCGTCAACCAAGCGGCTCTCAACCTCGACGTCTCGGCCCTTGTAGGCGGTGGAAATGACCGTGAGCGGCCCGAGATCACTTCGTTCTTTTGGGCGTGCGATCCTGATCCGCTCGGGTCGGAGGACCAGCACATAACCGTTCGCCGGGTCACGGCTGACGGGCGGTTCACAGCGGATATCTCGTCCAGCAACGCGCGCATGCCAGTCGCCAATGCCGGAATCGACGCGCTCCGGCTTCAATATTGCGTCGAACCCAACGAACCGCGCGACGAAGGCATTGGCCGGTCGTTCGAAGACTTCGCGCGGCGTACCGATCTGTTCGATGCGGCCCGCTCGCAAGACTATAATTCGATCGCTTAGAGACAGAGCCTCATCCTGATTGTGAGTGACGGCAAGGATGGTCGCGCCGAGCCGTCGGTGCAGACGACTGATCTCGCCCCGCAGTTGTTGGCGCAATCGCTCATCGAGCCCCGTCAATGGCTCGTCGAGCAGAAGAACAGCAGGGTCAAGCACCAGCGCTCGGGCAAGCGCCACGCGCTGGCGCTGGCCTCCGGAAAGCTGGTGTATGCGGCGCCGCTCATAGCCTTCAAGGGCAACGATAGCGAGCATCTCTGCCGTGCACTTGCGCCGCGTGTCTGGGTCGACGCCGCGCACCTTGAGACCATAGGCGACGTTCTCGGCAACAGTCATGTGCGGAAACAGGCCGAGGTCCTGAAAGATCGTGTTGCATGGCCGCTTGTTGGGCGGAAGCGCCGTCATGTCCGTACCGGCGAAGAGAATACGGCCTGCGGTCGGCTGCAGGAAGCCACCGATCACTTGCAATATCGTGCTCTTGCCAGAGCCGGAAGGCCCCAGCACCGTGACGAAGCTCCCCTCCGGCACCTCCAACGAAATGTCGGACACGACAGGTTTGTCGTAGACCTTGGTTACGCGATCGAGCGCTATGGCGGCTGGCGAACTCATCCGGCCTCCTCGTTCGCCAGGAAACCGAAACAGTCAATGGCTGACGTTGCGCGCGTGTGCAGTATCCACCAATCCGACCGGCAGAACTAATTGGACGCGCGCGCCGGTCCTGCCGTCTGACGATGCCGAAAGTTGACCGCCGTGACGCTGAACGATCATGCGGCAGATCGCGAGGCCCAATCCCATTCCATTCGCTTTGGTCGTGACGAATGCGTCAAATATGTTGTTCAAACGTCCAGGATCAATCCCAGGTCCTGAATCCTCAACTGCGACCACGATTGTGTTGCGATCCCGAGGCTGTGTGCTCACCCGCAGCAGGCGTCTTTTATCCGTTGTGGTGGCCATGGCTTCGATCGCATTGTGGACCAGGTTGAAGATCACCTGTCGCAACTGACCCTGATGCCCGTCGACCAGCGGCAGATCGGATGCAAGTTCGGTTTCGGTCGCGACGCCGTGATCCCTCAACTGTCCGTGAAGCGATTGCAGCACGCCACGTGCAATCTCGTTGACATCGACCGGTCGTCGGCTGTGATCGACCTTCTTAAACAGGGCGCTGATGCTGTCGAAGACCTCGCTCGCGTGACGGCAGTCGGCGATGATCCGATTCAGAATCGCCCGCAACTCGTCAAGATCGGGCGGCGTCATTCCAAGAAATCTTATTGCCGCAAGGCCGCCTGTCGCAATGGCCCCCAGGGGTTGGCGTACTTCGTGGGCGATGGACGCTGTCGCCGCTTCGACATTCAGCAGTTTGTTGTCGCGTTCGCGCTGCAGCGTCTCAACCGCCTCGCGCAGGGCGCGTTCGGTCCGTCGCAGGTCCGTTATGTCGGTCGAGATGCCGCAAATTCCCTGGACTTCGCCGGCGTCTGAAATCAGCGGCACCTTCTTGGACAGGAGCAACCGGTCACCTGCAGGTGTCTTCGACATTTCCTCGGATTCCGACAGCTTGCCCGTCATCATGGCGGCGACGTCATTGCTTCGATACTGCTGGGCGATTTCTATGGGAAACACGTCAAAGTCTGTTTTGCCGAGGCACTGCTCCCGAGTCACGTTGCACAGCATCTCCATTCCTCGGTTGAGGAAGATATAGCGACCATCTTTGCGTTTGGCGTAAATACTCGCGGCGCTGTTTTCGAGGACGGTGTGCAGGAGCAGATGGTTCTCTCGCAACGTCTCGTAGAGCGTTTCGATCCGCTGCCTCACGTCTGCAAAATGCTTGCGTGCTGTTGGCTCCGCGAGGTCCGCCTCAAGAGCAGCAATCTCGCGCTTCAGTTCGGCATAGTGCGCTTCAAATTCCGGTTGCGACATTGGGATGCTCGGGCCAACCGGTTTCACGGCCTGATATCAAAGCAGCCATCCGCGTGCACTTTGCGGCCGCCACGATGACGCTGATGTACAAACGTAACAACGCTACTACGATTTTCGCGGGTGTTCAATCTCGCGTGCGGATCGGCACGGAGGTCTTGCTGATGGTAGGTTCGTACCAACACTCGCTTTGCGAGCCTGTGTGATTGGTTGTGCAGTGGAGGAAAGTAAGGTGTTGGTTGGGTGCGAGGCGAAGCCAGCGCTTTGCTTTGCGGCAGCTCTGGCCTCGTCGAGTCCCCAGTCTTGTGCAAACACCATCAGTGTTCTAAAACCGCTCGGCAATGGCAAAAAAAACTCTCATTGCGATTGTCGATGACAATGAATCCATTCGCGTCGCGACGGCAACGCTCATGGGGTCATGCGGATTCGCTGCCCGGGGTTTTGCGTCGGCTGAAGAATTTCTGCAGTCGCCCGAACTCGGCGAAACGTCCTGCGTCATTTCTGATGTTCACATGCCGGGCATCGGCGGTCTCGAGTTGCAGAGCCGCTTGGTGTCCACACATCGTCGAACGCCTGTCATCTTTATTACCGGTTTTCGGGATCCTCGAATCCAGGAGCGGGCACTCGCGGGCGGGGCCATCTGCTTTCTCACGAAGCCCTTCGACGGAGAGACCCTCATTCAATGTGTCGATCGCGCCCTTAACCAGTCCCACAGTTGAGCGCATTTCTCGCGGGCGTTCTGGCGAGTCGAGCGCCACACTCAGCAAGCTTGCGCAATTTCACATGAATTGCAGCAATAATTAGTCAGCGCTTGAAAACTAGGCGGATTATGTTCCGCCACTAATGCGCGGTGCGCCCGGTTTCCGTGGCGCAGCCGGCATCGGGCAAATCAGCGGCACTATTCCATCGTCGCTCATTGCTTTGCTTCAGCGACGTGTCCGCGGGCATCCCCGCTCAAGCGCGAACGATCATAATTCGCCGAAGACGCTCACGCCCATCCAGTCCCGACAGACCGAGGCCGGTAGTCCCGCGCCCAGCAGAATGCTGAGTTTTGCTAACGCGACTTCGCGCGTCATTCCACCCCCACTCACAACCCCGGCTGACTTCAGCCGGTGATCGGTCGCGTATTGGCCAAACGCCACGGCGCCCTCCAGACACTGGCTGATCAACGTGCGCCCCCAATGATGGTGGAACACACTCCCAACGGCAAAGTCCTCAAATCGGTTGCCGCGCGGCCATGGCTTTGCGCGCGCCTTGAGATCGGCGACAATATCCATCCCTGATGGCTCCTTCCCAGAATCGCTTGCGTCCTCTCATGCAACGAGTTCGCAGCGGCTGGACGGTCGCAATCTCAGCGCCGTTTGTCTACGCGAACGACACGTCTCCTCGACAGAGATCACATATGTGATGGCACCTTCAAGGCAACGAGCCGTGCCAAGCGCCGGAGAGACCGCCCCGCCTGAAGCTGGTCTGCATGAACCCCTTGGTAAGGCATTCGCGATCATCGATCGCTGGAGAAAGCTATTACTCGGCACAAAAAAGATGCCGTGCCCGAAGGACACGGCAAGTTTCAGGGAGGGTGAACCGGGAAACTCCCGGTGATGCATGAGACCCCGGCCGATCGTCGGCCAAGGCGCAATCTGAAAATCAGCGGCCGCTCGCCGCAGCGATCACCATTTCAATGCGGCCGTGCGCACGGGATGGTCCCAGAGCGCGGTCGTCTCAGTGTCGAGCAGGCTTACGGTGAGCGAGCAGCCGGCCATATCCAGCGAGGTGACGAAGCTGCCGACCAGCGAGCGGGCGATGCGCAAGCCCCGCTTCTCGAGCATCCGGCGCGCCGCATTGTACATCAGATAGAGCTCGATCGCGGGCGTGCCGCCAAATCCGTTGACGAGCAGGAGGGCCTCGGCCCCGTCTCGCGCGTCGAGATCCTGCGCGATGGCCGTGGTCATCTCGTCCGCAATCGCGTCGGCTCGCTCCAGCTTGACGCGGCGACGTCCCGGCTCGCCGTGAATGCCAACCCCCATCTCCATCTCGTCCTCGCCGAGCGAGAAGGTCGGCGTGCCCGCGGCCGGGACCGTGCAGCTCGTCAGCGCCACCCCCATCGAGCGCGTGCGCGCGTTGACGCGCTCGCCGAGCGCAACGCAGCCCGCAAGATCGGCGCCCTTCTCGGCGGCCGCGCCGACAATCTTCTCCACGATCAATGTGCCCGCCACGCCGCGCCGCCCGATGCTGTGGGTCGAGTTCTCGACCGCGACGTCATCGTCGGTCACGATGGTCGCCGTGCGGCCCTCGGCGATCTCGGCCGCCATCTCGAAGTTCATGCGGTCTCCCGCATA
>Ga0081540_1001668_pt1 | contig 10544 bp, 9 predicted proteins | sample TabmetS2T1R1_FD_71024 | JGI IMG/M metagenome (GOLD analysis project Ga0081540, IMG submission 71024) | Tabebuia heterophylla rhizosphere microbial communities from the University of Puerto Rico - S2T1R1 | ecosystem: Host-associated > Plants > Roots > Rhizosphere ... | reverse complement strand
GCGCTGGTGCATCCGAGCTTCCAGATGTCGTTTGCGGCAACGCTGGGCCTGGTCGCGCTGGTGCAGATCGGCATGCCCCAGCTGTTTGCCGCGCCCGACAATTCCGCCACCGCGCGCGTGGCGCTGTGGGGCGGTCGGGAGTTCACCATGCTGCTGCTTGCTTCGCTGATCGCGGGCCTTGCCACGACGCCTTACGCCGCGTTCCATTTCCACCGCATCACGCCTTATGGCGTGGTGGCAAACCTGGCGGCGATGCCGGTGGTCTCTGCGCTGGTGATGCCGGCGGGACTGCTGGGCCTTGCCGCCATGCCGTTCGGCCTCGACGGCTTCTTCTGGTGGCTGATGGGCGTCGGGATCGACTGGATGGTCGCGGTCGCGCGATGGGTCGCGGGTCTTCCCGGCGCGGTCGGCCGCATGGCTGCGTTCGGCATCGGCCCGCTGATCGTGGCAAGCCTCGGCATCATCCTGATGGGCCTGCTGCGAACGCCGCTGCGCTGGAGTGGAGCAGGGGTGTTGCTGCTTGCCATTGTCTGGGCGGCAGGCGCGCCGCGGCCGGATGTGCTGATCTCAGGCGATGGCCGCAGCGTCGCCGTGCGCGGCAAGGATGGTCGGCTGCACGTGATGAAGAGCGGCAAGGACGTATTCGCCGTCAAGGAATGGCTTGCTGCCGATGCCGATGCGCGAACGCCGGCCGACAGCTCGCTTGCCAAGGGGGTGTCGTGCGATGCGGCGGGCTGCGTGACGCAAACCGCTGGCGGCGCCTTGGTGGCGTTGAGCTTGCGGCCGGAAGCGATTGCGGATGACTGCGAACGTGCCGCCGTCATCATAACTTCGCGGCAGGTGCCGTCGCCTTGCCGGGCATCGGTCATCGATGCCGAGCGCTTGCGGCGCCAAGGCCCACTGGTGCTTCGCATGACCAGCGAAGGATTTGCGATAGATGCGGTGAAGCCGCGCGGTATCGACCGACCATGGTCGCCGTCTGCAGGCGGCGACTCCAGTGATGGGGACACAATCATTCCCGTTTCGCGTCCCGCCCGCCAGGCGATCGACGCGACACCGTCGGAAGCCGATATGCAGTCCGACGAGTAAGCTCGCTCAGCCGGCGAGGATCCGAAGCGAAGGCTGATCGAGATCCGTCTTCTTCTCGATGTGCGGGACTTCCTTGGCCGGAAGCTGCAGCACGCTCACGCGCTGGCCTTCGCAGAGCTGGGTCACCAGCACGAATGTCCCGTCAGGGAATTCGACCGCATCATGATGCCGATCGGCAATATGCGGGTCGACCACGCCGAACTTGCCGACGCGGAAATCCAGCGTCTTCGGCCAGATCCAGCGGCTGTCGTAGCGGACATTCTCGGCGAACGCCAATTCGGTGCCCGGCAGCATGCACACCGCGGTGTTCGGATCGCGCTCTGAAGCGAAGCCGCGGGTGGAAGTGCCGCGGAAGGTCGTCGTGATCAGCGTTTCGCCAACTTCGGCCGGCCGCGACGATACGGCACGCAAACTATAGTCGCACATGGGGTTGCTCCTCGTTTGGGATAGAGCCCGCCCGCGCCTCAGCTTTGTTAGTAGGCGCTGGCCTCTATCAAAGTGGAGATGTCCAAAAGGTTGCCATAGTTCGGGGGCAAATATGCGACCGACAACGCTCCGCTCGATCACAAATTCGTTTTAGGATTTTCGCGCCGCTGCCGCCTTAAACGAAGCGCACAGATCTCACATCGTCGAAAACGCGACGGTTTGAAAATGCCGGACGTCCGGGCCGCACCACGAACCCGGACGCGTTTGGTGATCAGTACTTCCTGTACAGCCCGATCAGCTTGCCCTGGATACGCACACGGTTGGGCGGCAGGATACGAACCTCGTAAGCGGTGTTGGCAGGCTCGAGCGCAATCGAGGCGCCGCGGCGGCGGAAGCGCTTCAGCGTCGCTTCTTCCTCGTCGATCAGCGCCACCACGATGTCGCCGGTATCGGCGGTGTCGTTGCGCTGGATCAGCGCCATGTCGCCGTCGAGAATGCCCGCATCGACCATGGAGTCGCCGCGGACTTCGAGGGCGTAATGTTCACCGGAGCCGAGCATATCGGGCGGAACGCTGATGGTGTGGCTGCGGGTCTGCAGCGCCTCGATGGGCGTGCCGGCCGCGATGCGGCCCATGACGGGGACGGCCACCGGGCGCTCGCCGCTGTCTTCGGCGACCGGCACACTGCCCGAACGCTTGCCCAGCGTTCCCTCGATCACGCTCGGCGTGAAGCCGCGGCGGCTGGAGCCGCCGGTGCCGGCGAGCTCCGGCAGCTTGATCACCTCGATGGCGCGGGCGCGGTTGGGCAGGCGGCGGATGAAGCCGCGCTCCTCCAGCGCCGTGATGAGCCGGTGAATGCCCGATTTCGAGCGCAGGTCGAGCGCGTCCTTCATTTCGTCGAAGGACGGCGGCACGCCGGCCTCTTTAAGCCTCTCATTGATGAAACGCAGGAGTTCGTACTGTTTGCGCGTGAGCATCGCGAGCAATCCCCGGTTAGTAGCGGTCGTTCGATTCCGAAACTCGTGCGGTGCGTGTTGCGAACACTACCGCTCGAAACAAATCATGAACGGACACTATATGTTCGATATGTGTTCCGCAACCATTTAATTTTGGGTGAACAAGATGAGCTTTTGTCGGGAACGGCGAAGCGGCCGGTCAATCCGGCAGCCGAAGGATGTCGACGACGCTGCCTTTCGCGGCCGCTGCCGCAAAGGGCGCACGTATCACTAATCCCTGTGCTGCAGCGAGAAATCCGAGCAGCGAGGAGTCCTGATGGGTGACCGGCGTCGCGATCCATTCGCCGTCGTCGCGCCTTGCAAGCTGCGCGCGCAGATAGTCTTCGCGCTGGTCATTGGCGGCGACGTCGCGGCCGAGCAACGCTGTGTCCCTGACGAGAGGAACGTCCGAACGGCCCGACAAGGCGCGAATCAACGGCACCAGAAAGAGGTAAGCGCAGACATAGGAGGAGACGGGATTGCCGGGCAGCCCGATCACCCGCATGGCCCCGAGCCGGCCGTGCATCATCGGCTTGCCCGGCCGCATCGCGATCCGCCAGAACGCGATTTTCACGCCCTCGGCCTCCAGCGAGCGCTTGACGAGGTCGTGGTCGCCGACCGAGGCCCCGCCGGTCGTGATCAGAACGTCGGCCCCGGCCTCGCGGGCGCGGCGGATGCCGTCGGTGGTGGCGGCGATGGTGTCGGCGGCAACGCCAAGGTCGATGGTCTCGGCGCCTTCCGCGCGCGCCAGCGCCCGCAGCGCATAACCGTTGGAATAGACGATCTGGCCTGGGCCGGGCGTGGTGCCGGGCATCACCAGCTCATCGCCGGTGGCGAGCACCGCCACCTTGGGCCGGCGGCGAACGGGGAGGTCCGGATAGTTCATGGCGGCCGCCAGCGAGAGGTCGCGGTCAGACAGCCGGGTTCCCCGGGCCAGCAGCACGTCGCCTTCGTTGAAGTCGACGCCGGCGGGGCGGATGTGCCGGCCCTTCACGGCGGCCTCGGTGATGGTGATGCTATCGCCACTGGCCTCCGTATCTTCCTGGATGATGACGGCGTCGGCGCCGTCGGGGATCACGCCGCCGGTGAAGATGCGCGCTGCTTCGCCGGCGCCGACCGTGCGGCCGAACGGCCGACCCGCGGCGACCTCGCCGATCACCTTCAGCCGTGCCTTCAAATCGGCCGCATCGGCCGCGCGCACCGCATAGCCGTCCATCGCCGACATCGCCTGCGGCGGCTGGGTGCGCCTGGCCGCGACGTCGCGCGCCAGCGTGCGGTGCCAGGCGGCATCAAGCGGAACGATCTCCTCGCCCAGCGGCTGGGCGCCGTCGAGGATCGCGGCAAGCGCATCGGTTACCGGCATCAGGGCCAAGTCTCGGCCTCCCTAAAGTCAAAACTCCTAGATTCCGAGCGCGGCAAGCGCGCCCGACACATCCTCGGATGATCTGACGTGAACAGCGGTAAGGCCATATGCCCGCGCGCCCGCAATATTCTCCGCGGAATCGTCGAAGAACACAATCCGTGAAGCCGGCACCCCGATCGCCTTCACGACGTGATGAAAGGCCTCTGCCTCCGGCTTGCGCAGCCCGATGGTGGAGGAGAGGTAGATTTCCCTGAAATGGCCGAGCACGTCCGCATAGGCTTTCGAGAAATGCTCAACATGCGGTGGATTGGTGTTGGAGAACGCATAGAGCGGCACCTTGGCCGCGGCGCGCGCAAGTAGCGGCGCAATCCCCGGCATCTCGCCCGCGAAGATCGCGTTCCAACCTTCCAGGAACTGCGCATCCGAAATGCCGATGCCGAGCGAGTGCCGCAAATTCTGGAAGAATGCCGCATCGTCGATCTTGCCGATTTCGTGATGCTTGAAACTGTCGTTGACGACAAAGCGCGCGGCAAGGTCGGCCGGTCCGCAACCGGCATGATCGGCCCAAATCCGCATCACGCGGGCAAAATCGATATCGAGCACGACGCGGCCGAGATCGAACAGCAGCGCATCGGCGGACCCGGGGGTGAGGGAGGGAGCGATCATGTCGGCGGTGGTGTACGAAAATCGTGGGACAGGAGCAACCGCTAGGGCTCGGTCGAGCGCCGTTGTTCCAAAACTTTAATAGCAATCGCCAAATTTCGTTGCGTTCGGTTATGCTCGTCGGGCTCGCGCTCCGGGGTAAATTCCTGTAGCGCGGCGAGATAGGCCTCGACCGCCTCATCGAGCCGCGCCGTGCCGCTCTCGCGCCAACCAAGCGTTTGGAGCGCATTGCCGAGATTGTTCTGGGTCTTTGCCCAGTCGAGCGGCACGCGCTCGCGGGTTTGCACTTGCAGAAGGGCACGATAAGTCTCGACGGCCTCATAGAGGCGCGCCGTGTTGCTCTCGCGCTCGCCGAGCGCCGTGAGAGCAGCACCAAGATTATTCTGGATCATAGCCCAGTCGAGGGGTAAGCGCTCGCGGGCACATTCCTGCAAGGCGGCGCGATAGGCCTCGACCGCCCCATGGAGTCGCGCTGTGCCGCTCTCGCGCTCACTACTCACCTTGAGTGCACTGCCGAGATTGTTCTGGGTCATGGCCCAGTGAAACGGCACGCGCTCGCGGCTACGCTCCTGCAAGGCGGCGTGATAGGCCTCGACAGCCTCAAGGAGGCGCGCCGTGCCGCCCTCTCGCTGGCCAAGCACCTTGAGCGCATTGCCGAGATTGTTCTGGGTCATGGCCCAGTCGAGCGGCACGCGTTCGCGGGCTTGCTCCTGCAGGGCAGCGCGATAGGCCTCGACGGCCTCAAGGAGCCGCGCCGTGCCGCTCTCACGCTCGCCAAGCGCCCGAAGCGCTGCACCGAGATTGCTCTGGGTCATGGCCCAGTCGAGCGGTACGCGCTCGCGCACATATTCCTGCAGAGCGGCGCGAAAGGCCTCAATCGCTTCGCGGAGACGCGCCGTGCTGCGCTCTCGCTCACCAAGCGTCCCGAGCGCTGTGCCGAGATTGTTCTGGACCATCGCCCAGGCGAGCGGTGCGCGCTCGCGGGTATATTCCTGCAGAGCGGCACGAAAGGACTCGACTGCCTCATGAAGCTTCGCCGTGCCGCTCAGGCGTCGGCCAAGGGCCGCGAGCGCGCCGCCGAGATTGTTCTGTGTCAAGGCCCAGTCGAGCGGCACACGCTCGCGGGTGCGCTTCTGCAGAGCGGCACGATAGGCTTCAACCGCCTCATCGAGCCGCGCCGTGCTGCTCTCGCGCTCGCCGAGCGTCGCGAGAGCGAGGCCGAGATTAATCAGCACGCTGCCTGTTTCGTCCGGACCGTTTGCAGACTTCACCAAGAGACGGGCTATTTCGATCGAGACTTGGAGATCGAAATTGAGGCCCTTGTCGCGGCCGCTCTCGTACCACTCCTGCTGGCGCTTACGCAAAGCTGCGAATCGAGTAACTCGACCTTCGGGATGTTCCAGTGTGACCATCCGTTGAATGCGCACCGCGGCAGATACCGGATCGCGCCGCAGGATGTCCTGCCTCAGACCTGCAGCCAGTATTTTCAGCCCACCTGTTACTGCAGCATCGCGCCGCTCGGTCTCGTCGCTCTCCCACTGCGCGAAGGCAGCGTCCGCTTCCATAGCGGCCTCGTGGAACTGTCCGCTCGCAGACTTTTCTGCGATGCGTGCCAGCACCAGGTCAACGAAGTCACCGACATTGCTGCTTCGGCGGCCTTCGTTGGCAACCTCAACCGCAACCGATACGGCACGCTCCAGTTCAAGCAAAGCTTGGTCGAAATCGTCTATGTCTACCTTGACGCGTTTTGCGAGCCGGATGATGGCTTCAGAGCTAACTCCAGCTCTCTCCGCGCCCGCCGTGTCGCCACGTTTGGCCAGCGCCTCCATAAGCTTTGCAACGATGGCGTCATCGAATTGCCCGCTCGCGGACTTTTCTGCGATGCGTACCAGCACTAGGTCGACGAAATCACCGGCATTGCTGTTTCGCCGGCCTTCATTGGCGACTTCAACCGCAACGGAGACCGCGCGCTCCAGTTCAAGGATAGCTTGATCGAAATCGTTGACGTCCGATCCGAGACGCTGGGCCAAGTTGAGTATCAATTGCAAATTGATCCCGGCATGTTCTGCGTCGGCCGCACCTCGTTTGCTGAGTGAGCCGATGACGCCTACAGCAACTTCGTCGGGAAGGGGCGCGCTTGCCGCCCCAGTTGAGGATGGATCGCTCCTGTCGCGTCGCGCCGGAACTGTTTGCGGCGATCGGCCGTCAATGAAATTCCTAACGAAGACATAAGTATCGGAAGTCCGATCTGTCGGTTTGCAGATTGTCGAGTGATTGGCAGCGACCGGAATCGGGTTCGCTCCCACGAGACCCCGGGTCACTGCTATCCGGCTCGACGATCATGCCCAGTGCCCGAGTGGCCTGGGTCTCAGTTAGTATGAGATGCAATACTCCCTTCGCGTTTGCCCATGAGCGATACCAATGATTGAGATCACGGAGATGGGGATCGTTCTGAACCAGACCAGCGGTCAATAGCGACGGCTTTGCTAGGATTCGCATCCGGTTGCCAAACCCTGCCAGGTCAGATCCGGCGTGCGGCGTTGCGAGAAAGACAACTTTTTCGACCCGCTCGACAAGCCTTGCCGCTTCTGCGTCGCTTCTCGCTTCGCTCTCAGCGGTTCGCAAGAGTTGTTTGATGACAAGGCCACCCAAGCTATGCCCAATCAGATTCAATTGTCCCGTCTGCAATTGCGGCTCCGCGAGAACCCGAGCTAGCAGATTATTTGACAAATCGACGAGGTGCATTGCCGTGCCACGCCACTGCGTCACCGGCGCTTCGTAATCAACCGAGAAAACCGAAAGACCTGTGACGTCCTCGGCCAACCAATGCGGCCAAAAAGATTGTTGATTGGGTCCCGATTGCCAGGACGTGCGTGGGTCGCCGCCTAGCCCGTGAAGGAAGACGACATTGGCGCGCTTTCCGCCGCTGCCACTTCCTACATGAATGATTTGCGCCATGGCTGTCCGATACAAATAGAACGAACCGGAACAGGGTAGCGAAGCTGCCTCTTGATTGCTACTCCAACGTGCAAGTTGATCATCGGTGCCCAAGGGATTTCAGCTTTGCCGGCGCGATCAGCGCGTATATCGTCGCGGGCATAACGAACAAGAACACGAGGAAACCCTGATGTCCGGCACGATGCTGTTCTCACCGATGACCATCCGCGGCGTGGAACTGAAGAACCGCATCGTGGTGCCGCCGATGCACCAGTATTCCGCGATCAAGGGCTTTCCGACCGACTGGCACCTGATGAATGCCGGCAAGTTCGCGGCTGGCGGCGCGGGGCTTGTCATCGTGGAATCGACCAAGGTGGAGCGGCGCGGCTGCGGCACGGTGGGCGATCTCGGCATCTGGGACGACAAGTTCGTCGAGCCGCTCAGCCGTCTCGTCACATTCATCAAGCAGCAGAATTCCACGGCTGGCATCCAGCTCGGCCATTCCGGGCGCAAGGCCCGCGCGAGCCGGCCGTGGGAAGGCGACAGGCCGCTGACGCGCACGAGCGACATCGACGACTGGGACGAATGGAGCCCGGTTGCGCCAAGCGCGATCGCCCACAGCGAGAAATGGCCGGTGCCGCGAGCGCTGGAGCGCGGCGAGGTGAAGGACCTCGTGCAGGCCTGGGGCAACGCGGCGCGCCGCGCCCATGAAGCCGGCTTTGAGGTACTGGAGCTGCACGGCGCCCACGGCTACCTCATGCACGAATTCCTCTCCGAAAAATCCAACCAGCGCAGCGACGAATATGGCGGCTCGGAACAAAACCGCATGCGCTTCATCACCGAGGTGACCGAAGCCGTGCGCACGCACTGGCCCGAGCACAAGCCGCTGTTCGTGCGGCTGTCAGTCGAGGACAATGCCGGCTGGGGACCGGAGCAGAGCGCGCGGCTGGCCAAAATTCTCAAGGCCAAGGGCGTCGACGTCATCGACTGCTCCTCCGGCGGCATCACCGATGTGGCGCCGATCCTCGGCAAGGAGATCAAGTACAGCTATCAGGTGCCGCTGTCGGAATATGTGAAGACCAACGCCGACATCATGACCATGGCGGTCGGGCTGATCATCCATGGCGATCAGGCCGAAGATATTTTGCGCGCGAAGCAGGCCGACCTGATCGCAGTCGGGCGCGAGATCCTGCACAACCCGAACTGGCCGATGGATGCCGCGCAAAAGCTCGGCGTCGAGGGCCCGTTCCGCAACGTGCCGCCGCAATTCGGCTACTGGCTCGGCACCCGCGCCAAGCGCGGCTTCGGCACGCAGCCCTCGACTTGGCAGAGCGGGCTCAACGAGACGAAGGCGTTGTGATCAACGCGTAGGGCGGATTAGCGAAGGGCAATCCGCCGCTCCGACCGCGGCCTTGATGGCGGATTACACCTTCGGCCAATCCGCTCTACGTTTTCTGAGCCGCGGCGAAACTAGACACCAGAGCCCGTTTCCGGCGCAGGGCTGAGCGGAGCGCCGCCGACCGATACGGGGCCGACGGGCTTGGGCAGTGGCGGGGGAGCAGGAGGCGCCGGCGCCGCCACGGCCGCCCTTCTCGCCGTCCGGATGACCTTGGCGCGAGGGTTTGACAGCGGGATGCTGGACGTCGTCAGCGGCGCCACCGAACCCTGCAGCGCATGCACCTGGGCCGTCAGCGAAGTGAGTTGACGGGATATTCTCTTCAGATCCGCCTGCTGCGTTTCGGCGCCTTGCGTGAGCTGCTCCAGGGCGGCCGAATGTAGTTGTTGCGTCGACTGAACATCCCTTAGCGAGGCGCGGACGATGGAATCCGGTACGAGAACTGGAGGTGGCGGAGGTGGCGCGTGTGCGACAACGCGATCGGCTTTCGGCGGCGGCGCGCGATTGAAATTCGGCAACGCGATGTGATCGAATTTCGGCAGCGAGAATCGATTGAAGTTCGCGAAGCTCGGCAGGGAAACACCCTCGAAGCTTGGCAGCGAGACGCCGCCGAAGCTCGGCAGGAAGTTGGCGGTGGCGGCGCCAATGATGGCCAGGGCGGCAAGCGACACGACTGTCACCGTCAGGCGGCTCGATGGCCCCTGTGCCGCCTCTGGCAGCTCAGGCGGCTGGCCTGCTTGCGTTTCCTTTTCCGGCGTCTCAGCCACCTGCGTTCCCTACCGTCAGCCCAGTCGCACCATTCCCCGCAATTCGGCAAAATGAAAAAGCCATCGCGTGGACGGCTCAGCGATGACTCGCACGATCGCTCACCTAAATCTGGTTTGGATCATGGGCTTATATGGTTAAGGATCGGTTAGGTGGCGCGATGGGGAGGAGGCAATGCAAAAAGATGGGCCGGCCTCACCGGCTACTGTGCATGGGGTTGTTTTCGAGTTTTTGCTTGCTGGGTCTGCGCCCTTGCGCCCGGCGGGCTTTCGCGTAGCTCAGGACGCCTTCGCCGACCGCCGCTTTCGCGAACCGTTCGCCGGCTGAACCGGCGTTGCCCGATGCGCGAGCAGCATGTCCCGGACCACTTCCGCCGGCTTCGGCGGGCTGAACAGGTAGCCCTGCATCTCCGAGCAGCCGAGCTCGCGCAGGATGCGTTGCTGCTGCTCCGTCTCGACGCCTTCGGCCGTGGTCGTCATGTTGCGCTCGGCGGCGATGTCCACCACCGCGCGCACGATGCCGGCCGAACCGTCAGGCTCGGCGATGTCGGTGATGAAGCAGCGATCGATCTTGATCTTGTCGAAGGGGAAGCGCTTCAGATAGCTCAGCGAGGAATAGCCGGTGCCGAAATCATCGAGCGCGATGCGAACGCCGACGGCGCGCAGCTGGTGCAGGATGGCGAGCGCCGTGTCATCGTCGCGGATCAGCACGGCCTCGGTGATCTCGAGCTCGAGCCGCGCCGCCGGCAGGCCGGACGCAGCAAGCGCCGCGATCACCTTCAGTGCCAGCGTGCCGCTCTTGAACTGCACCGGCGAGACGTTGACGGCGAGCCTGACATGGTCCGGCCATTTCGCCGCTTCCATGCAGGCGGTGGCCAGCACCCATTCGCCGAGCTGGTTGATCAGGCCGGT
>Ga0081540_1004526_pt1 | contig 10547 bp, 13 predicted proteins | sample TabmetS2T1R1_FD_71024 | JGI IMG/M metagenome (GOLD analysis project Ga0081540, IMG submission 71024) | Tabebuia heterophylla rhizosphere microbial communities from the University of Puerto Rico - S2T1R1 | ecosystem: Host-associated > Plants > Roots > Rhizosphere ... | reverse complement strand
AGAGCCGGATCGCCAGGCAGGCCTCCTTCAGCTTCCGCTTCAGCGTTCGCTCCTTCGAGATGTAGAGGTTGCGGACGAGCTGCTGCGTGATCGTCGAGCCGCCCTGGACGACGTGACCGGCGCTCAGGTCCTTCCAGGCCGCGCGGGCGATGCCCTCGTAGTCGACACCGCCGTGCTCGTAGAAGCGGTGGTCCTCGATCGCGACCGTCGCCTTGCTCATCCACGGGCTGACGCGCCAGAGCGCGACCGGTGTACGGTTGCGCTCGGCGGGAATCGCGCCGAGCAGCGACCCGTTGGCGGCGAAGACGAACGAGTTCTCGCCGATCTGGACGGCCTTCAGCTCGTTCAGGTCGCAGTCGGAGCGGAACTTGGCGACCGCGCCCACGCCCGAGGCGATCACGGCCAGCACGATCACCAGCAGCGTGACGAGGATCAGCGTCGTGCGGCGTCTGCGCTTGCCCCTGGTGCGGTCGCGGCGGCGCCGGCTCCGGCGGAGGACGTGCTCGAGCTCGTCGTCGCCCCTGCGGCCTCGGCCCCGCGGCGGGGGAGGAGGCGGCGGATTCATGCGAAGACCCCGGCCTCGCGCAGGCACGCATGCGCCCGCAGGCGGAGCTCGTTCTCGAGGCGCTCGGCGCTCGGCTCGTCCGGCGCCCAGACGCTGACCCGCATGCTCGCCGTGTCGGCGAGGCCGGTCACGGTCACCTCGGCGCGGTCGTCCTGGGCAGCCTCGCGCAGCAGCGTTCTGGCCGCTTCGAGGTCGGTGTCGAGAGGAACCTGGACGGTCACGTGCGCGAGCTTCTTTCTGGAGCGGATCGAAGAGTTGCGGATGGTATCCGAGGCGATCTTCTCGTTCGGGACGACGAGCCGGTCGTTGTCGTCGACCCGGATGAAGGTGTAGGTGAGCCCGATCTCCTCGACCACGCCGGTGAAGCCTTCGGTCTCGACGTAGTCGCCGAGCCGCACCGGCTGCGCGAAGGCGATCAGCAGGCCGGCGATGAAGTTCCCGATCGTGCGCTGGGCGGCAAAGCCGACGACGATCCCGATCACCGCCGAGGAGGCGAGGATCCCGGTCGCGACGGCGCGCACCTGCGGGATCACGAGCAGGGCCGAGAGCACGCCGACGAAGACGATCAGCGTGATGATCGTCCGGCGCAGCACGCGGTAGCGCGTCAGCGTCTCCGCGGGCAGGTCACGGCGCGCGAGCCTGCGGTCGACCAGCCAGGCGACGAGCAGGGTGACGAGCAGGACCGTGGCGAAGACGGCCAGCCGAACCCAGGTGTGGTGCGAGATGGCAGCTAGCGCCACTTGGATTTCTTAGTCGAGCGGGAGGGGTTTCCTGCCCGCGAAGCCCTCGTCGAGGCCGTGCCAGTGGGCGACCTCGTCCTCGCCGAGCTGCCAGCAGAGCAGCACCTCCTCGCCCTCGCGCAGGGCGGGGAAGTCGAGGAGGCCGCTGTCGAGGTCCTTGACCAGCACGCCCAGCGCCTGCAGGCCGGCGGCCGCCTGCGCCACGGCCTGCGACTCGCGCTCGAACTCCTCGTCCAGCTCGCTCGGCTCCTGCGGATCGAGGTCGCCGCCGTTGCCGGCGATCCGGGCCGTCAGGCGGGCCCGGCGCTCGGCCGCCTGCCGCATCCCGCGCCGGTGCTCGACCAGGGACTCGGCGAGCGGCCGGACTTGCGGGAGCAGGGCGTTCGCCTCCGAGGGACTGAAGTAACGCTTGGGCATGCGGATATCATCGCGCGCCGTGTCCGCCGGTCAACGCGTTCGCTTGCCGAAGCGGACGGCCAGCCGCGAAGTGCGGCTGCCGCACGCAGGGAATCCCGCGCCCGAGATCTTCCTCTGGTCTCGCCTGGCGATCTGGGCGGCGGCCCTGTTCGCGCTGTTCGTCTTCGTGCCGAACCGCCATCCGCGGGCGGCAGTCTGGGACGACCCGAAGCTGACGCACGACCTCGGCGCGGTCACGGACGTCTGGGCGCGCTGGGACAGCGTCTGGTTCCTCCGCATCGCCGAGCACGGCTACGGCTCGGCCAGGGGCGCTGCGGCCGCCTTCTACCCGCTCTACCCGGCGACGGTCGCGCTGCTCGGGCGCGTGCTCTTCGGGCACTACGTGCTCGCGGGGATCCTCGTCTCGCTCGCCGCGGCCTTCGCCTCCTTCCTGCTCCTGTACCGGATCGCCGAGGAGCGGCTCGGCGCCGACGGCGCGCGCCGGGCGGTGCTCTACCTGGCCGTCTTCCCCTTCGCGCTCTTCCTGCAGGCCGTCTACAGCGAGTCCCTCTACCTGCTGCTGACGCTCGCCGCGTTCATGCTCGCCGAGCGCCACCGCTTCCTCGCCGCGGGCGCGGTCACCGGCCTGGCACTGTTGACGAGGCCGACCGCCGCCGCGCTGCTGCCGGCCCTCGCGCTGCTCGCCTGGCACGAGCGCGACCGGCTGCGGGCCCTCGCGTCGCTGGCGGTCGCGCCGCTGCTGTTCGCGATCTACCCGCTCTACCTCTGGGCGGCCGAGGGCGACCCGTGGCAGTTCCTGCACGCCCAGCGGCTCTGGAGCCGGCACCTCTCGCCGGCCGGCCCGCTCGGCGGGATCTGGGACGGCCTGCGCGCGGGCTGGGCCGGGGTCGAGCAGCTCGCATCGGGCTCGCACACCCACGCTTACTGGACGCCGGTACAGGACGCCGACCCGATCCGCGTCGCCGTGCTGAACCTCGAGGCCCTCGCCTTCCTCGTCCTCTTCCTCGTTCTGACGGCGATCGCGTGGCGCCGCTTCGGCGCGCCCTACGGCCTGTTCGCGGCGCTCAGCCTGGCGATCCCGCTGAGCGTGCCGAGCGAGCGCTGGCCGCTGCTCTCGCTGCCGCGGTTCGGCCTGACGATCTTCCCGCTCTTCCTCGCGCTGGCCGTGCTGGGCGGAAAGCCGCGGGCGCATACCGCGATCGTGGCCGTCAGCTCACTGCTGCTCGGAGTCTCGGTCGCGCAATGGGCGCTCTGGCAGTGGGTCGCGTGAGGCTCGCGCTCCTCCCGGTCGCGGCGCTCCTGCTGCTGGCGGGAACCGCCTGCGGGGAGCGGAGCGAGCCGACCGGCGCGCTCGTGCAGAGCTACCCCGTCACCGTCCAGGGCGCCGGCGACAAGGCGACCGTCGTCAGCGCCGCGCCGCGCCGGATCGTGCCGGTCGGCGCCGGGCCGAAGTCGATCCTGCAGTCGCTCGGGCTCGCCAGGCGCACTGTGGCGGTCGACGACACGCTCGTCGGCCTGCCCCTCGTCGACGCTCTGCGCCGCGCCAAGCCCGACCTGATCGTCGCCTCGGGCGAGACCGATCCGCTCGACCTCGCCCGCGCGCGCGCCGCGACCCACGCCCCCATCTACGTCCAGCCCGGCAGCTCGGTCGGGAACGTCGTCCAGTCGATCGGCGACATCGGGTTGCTCACCGGGCGGGCGGTGCAGGCGCGGCGGCTGACGGCGCGGATCGAGGCGCAGCGCCAGGCCGTCGCGAGGCAGGTCGCCGGCTCGCCCCTCGTGTCGGCCTTCGTCGACACCGGAGCCTTCGCGACCATCTCCAGCCGCACGCTGCTCGGCGACCTGATCGAGCTGGCGCACGGCAGGAGCGTCGCCGGCGCGAGCCCCGAGCAGGGACCCTTCCCGACCAAGCGCCTGCTCGAGCTCGACCCGGACGCCTACCTCGCGACCGCGGGCAGCGGCGTGACCCTGAAGCAGCTGCGTGCGCGGGCCGGCATCAGGCGCCTGCGGGCGATCCGCACGGGCCGCTTCGCCGTCCTGCCCGCGGAGGCGACGGTCGCCGGGCCGCAGCTCGGCGAGGCGCTGCAGCAGGTCGCGCGGATCCTGCATCCCGATGCGGGTCGCTGAGCTCGACGCCAACAAGCTCGCAGGCTGGCTCGCCCTCGTCGGCTCGCTGGCAGCCCTCAACTACGCCAGCCGCTTCACCTCGGGCAAGCCGCCGGCGGACTCGCTCTACCGCTACGACACGGCGCTCAGCGGGCTGATCTTCTACGCCCTGACGCTGGGCATCGTGCTCGTGATCGCCCGCGGGCTGACCCGGAACGAGCTGGGCTTGCGCGCGCCCGGCTCCTGGCCACGGGCACTCGGCTTCGCCCTGGGCATGCTAGTGGCGCTCCTGATCGCGGAGGCGCTCCTCGAAGCGCTCCTGCACGGCGCGCGCGAGCAGGGGCTCGAGCCGGCGCACTGGGACTCCTCCAGGGCGGTGCAGTTCGCGCTCAACGCCGCGGTCGTCGTGATAGCCGCGCCGGTCGTGGAGGAGCTGACGTTCCGCGGGCTCGGCTTCCGCCTGCTGGCACCGCTCGGCTCCTTCGTCGCGGTCGTGGGGACCGCCGCCGCCTTCGCGGCCGACCACGGGCTCGTCGAGGGCTTCCCGGCGCTCTTCCTCTTCGGGATCGCCGTCGCCGTCGTCCGCCTCCGCACCGGCAGCCTCTACCCAGGGATGCTGCTGCACGCCTCGTTCAACGCCTTCGCCCTGGCGGTCGCCGTTGCCCGGTAGCTCGTCTATGTTTTCGCCCGTGCGGCGAGCAGGGGTCTTTCTGGCGGCGATGGTGCTTGCTCCGGCAGCGCATGCAGCTGCGCCTGCCGTCACGGCGACTGCCACGCCGAGCAGCGGCGCCGCCCCGCTGCAGGTGACCCTGACCGCCTCCGGCGACCTCGCGACCTACCACTGGGAGCTCGGCGACGGCACGGCGGCCGACGGGCCGGTCGTCCAGCACGCCTATGCGGCGGGCCGCTTCACGGCCCGCGTGACCGCCACGAATGCACTCGGCGAGACCGCCGAGGCGACGGTCGAGATCACCGCGACCGGGATCACGCTCGCCGGTCCGGGCAGGGGCCGCTACCAGCAGCTCGCCCGCTTCCACGGGCGGCTCGTGCCCGCGGCCAAGGGCGTCCGCATCGCCCTCTACCGGAACAGCAGGCGGATCGCGACCGTCCGCACCGGCCGGGGCGGGACTTTCTCCGTCCGCGGCCGCGTCGGCACGCCGAGCGCGCGCTACACGGCCCGCCTCGGGTCCGCCGTCTCGAACCCCGTCGCGCTGGCTGTGCGGCCCAGGCTCGACACCGCCTTCAGAGGATCCGGGCGGCTGGGAGCGCCGCTCGCGCTGATCGTGCACGAACGCCCGGCCGCCGCCGGCACCGTCGGCGTCAAGGTCTGGCGCGGCCGCCGGCTGATCGCCAGCCGCGCCTTCCACGGGCGCCTGCGCCTGCCGCTCGCCACGGGCAGCGCCGGCGCGTACCGCGTGCGCCTGGCCTTGCAGCCGGCCGCCGGCTACCTCGCCGCGAGGCGCACGCTCGAGCGAATCGTCTTCACGCCGGACCTCGGCCCGGGCTCGGCGGGACCGAGCGCCTTCGAGCTCGACCGCCGCCTGGACGAGCTGCACTACGCGCTCGGGCGCGTCGACGGCTACTACGGCCAGGACGACGTCGACGCGGTGTTCGCGTTCCAGAAGCTGCACGGCCTGCCGCGCACCGGCCGCGTGGACGCGCGGCTCTGGGACGAGCTGCAGCGGGCGACGATCCCGCGGGCGCGCTACCCCGGCACCCACATCGAGGTCAGCAAGGGCCGCCAGGTGCTGCTCGTCGTGCGCGGCGGCGAGGTCGCCCTGGTCGTCCAGGTCTCGACCGGCGCGACCGGCAACACGCCGCTCGGCCACTGGCGGGTCTACAGCAAGGTGCCGGGCTTCAACGCCGTCGCGATGTACTACTCGTCGTTCTTCGTCGGCGCCTTCGCGATCCACGGCTACCACAGCGTCCCGCCGTACCCCGCCAGCCACGGCTGCGTGCGCATCCCGCTGTGGGTCGCGCCTCGCATCTACTCGCTGGCCAGCTACGGCACGAACGTCGTCATCTACTGGTAGGGCCGCCGCGCTCGCCCTGGTCGTCCTGCTCGCGGCCGGCTGGCTCGTCTACGCCCACTGGTGGGCGCGAGGCGACGCGCACGAGCTTGCCTGGCGCGATCTGACCCCGCGGCTCGGGCGCGTCGAGTTCACACGCAAGGTGACGGCGGTCTACCGCTCGCGCCCGCCGTTCGAGCGCCTGCTCGAGGCGACGATGCCGGGCCGCGCGCCGCAAGCCCCGCCGCTCGACTTCGGACGCGACGAGGTGGTCGTGGTCTCACTCGGCCCTCGCTCCAGCACCGGCTACGCGCTGCGGGTCGAGCGCGTCGTCGAGCGGCGCCGCGGCGTCTACGTCTACCTCCGCGAGCGCACTCCCGGGCTCGGCGATCCGGTCGACCCGCACGTCACGTATCCGTACCGCGCGCTGACCATCGCGCGCAGCTCGAAGCCCGTGTACGTCAAGCTGCAGGGGAGACCGTGACCGAGAACGACCCGCTCATCCGCCAGCTCCGGGAGCAGATCTCGGACAACGACCGCGCGATCGTCGAGGCGATGAACGCGCGCCTCAAGCTCGTCGCGCGCCTGAAGGGGTACAAGGAGTCGCGCGGGCTCTCGTTCGTCGACCCCGACCGCGAGCAGTGGATGCTGCAGTACCTCGCGCGCGCGAACCGCGGCCCACTCTCGAGCGACGGCCTGCAGGAGCTGTTCGAGGAGATCCTCGCGCTGACCAAGCGCGAGGTCGAGCGCGGCGAGAGCTAGTCCTCTTCCGGAGCCTCGGCGAACTCGTCCGGGGTGACGTGGTCGAGGAACTGCTTGAACTCGGTGACGATCTCCTCCTCGTTCACGTCGTCGCCCTCGAACTCGATCGCCGACTCCTCGATCACGTCCTCGGCCGCGTAGATCGGAGCCTCGGCCCGGACGGCCAGCGCGATCGCGTCCGAGGGGCGCGAGTCGATCTCGATCTCGGAGCCGTTCTGCTGCACGGTGATCGAGGCGTAAAAGGTGTTCTCCTTCAGCTCGGTGACCGTGATCCGCACGATCTCGACGCCCAGCTCCCCGAGCATGTCGGTGACCAGGTCGTGCGTCAGCGGCCGCGGGGTGCTCGCGCCCTGGAGCTTCATCAGGATCGCCGCCGCCTCGGGGTGGCCGATCCAGATCGGGAGGAACCGGTTCCCGTCGGCCGTCTTCAGCAGGACGATCGGCTGCTTCCCCACCAGGTCGAAGCTCACCCCGTAGATGACCATCTCGTACATCAGTGGTCCCCGGCTCCGGTCATAGCCTCAGGGTACCGGCTCAAACTCGGCGCAGAGGCGGGGCATCCGGCGGCGGCACGGGCTCGATCTCGTCCACCGGCGCGGTGCATGCTTCGCCCGTCGAGGCATCCTCGAGGAAGGCCTGCCGTTCGGGCACGCTCATGGGGTCGAGGCCGCGCAGGTAGTACCGCCGGCCACCGTGGAGGACGAGGTCACCGATCTTCATAGCCGCAGTTGTTCAGACCTTCATCGGCAGGGTTTTTCCGATCCACATCCCCTGTGCGGGTGCGGCTACACTGGCCCGCTCGCGGGCGATTAGCTCAGTTGGTTAGAGCGCCGCTCTGATAAGGCGGAGGTCCGTGGTTCGAATCCACGATCGCCCATCTAGGCCGTTGTGAACTCCGCCCACAGCGGCCGGTGATCCGAGATGTGGAACCGCGTGTAGGCGCGGAACTGCGCCGGGGTGCGCTGGGCCCAGAGGTCCTGGAAGAGCGCCCCGTCGAAATCGAAGACGTTGCACGCGCCGCTGAAGCGGTCCTTCGTCGCGCCCGGGAAGAAGGCGATCTGGTCGTAGTGGTTGTCGCTGGCGATCGCCGAGCCGATCTGGGAGCTGTGCGTCGGCGCCTCGAGGCCGAGCGCGACCAGCGCGTCGAAGATCCGGTCGCCGGGCTCCGCCTTCGGGAGGTTGAAGTCGCCGAGCGGAACGACGTCGCCGACGTACGACTTGCGGTCGCGGTGGGTCCGGTCGGCCCACCAGGCGACCGCGAACGTCTCCAGGGTGCGGCGGTCGAGGTCGGCCGGGTCCTCCGAGCCGTAGAAGAGGTGCACGTTCAGGAGCGCGAAGCGGAAGGCGCCCGACTCGAAGCTCGCGAGGTAGGGGCCGCGGTCGAAGCCCGCGAAGGCGGTCGTCGCGCCGGCGAACGCGATCCGCGGCAGGTCGCTCGGCGGGATCGCCACGCGGCCGACCTCGCGCAGGCGCTTCACCTTGCGGCTGTCGTAGAGGAACGCCTGGCGCTCGCGGTTGCCGGACGCGTCCGAGAACAACAGGTCGTAGCGGGAAGGCAGGTGCGAGTGGATCGCCTCGACGCCGCGCAGGTCGTCGTTCACCTCCTGGACGGCGACCAGGTCGAACCAGCTCACCAGCTCCGCGATCAGGGCGTAGTCGCTGTCGAGCCGGTCCTGGACGCCGAGGTTGGCCACGTTCCAGGTCGCGACGAGCAGCCGGCCCTTTCCCTTCGCCGGGATCTGCCGCCCCGGCTTGTGCCTGCGGTAGTCGCGCAGCGCCGCGACCTCGTGGGCGAGGTCGTATGAGTAGTCGAAGCGAGGCTTCGGAAACGGCGGCACCGTTCCGTTCTACACCCGCGCGCGGGCGGCTGCTAGTGGGCGATCTCGGTGCGGACGAGGTAGTCCTCGACCGCGAGCAGGAAGCTCTCGTCGTTGGCGATCTCGACCAGCGTGCCCTTCGTCAGGTCGTCGAGCTCCGCGTCGTGGGCCAGCTCGAACAGGAAGGGCCCGAGCTTGCCGGCCTGCGAGAGCGCCGACATGCGCAGAACGAGGTCGCGCGTGAGGTCGTCCTGGTTGATCGCCTCGAAGGACTCGAGGTTTTCCCGGAGCTGCTCGAGCATGCCATTAGGTCAACGACCCGCGGCCCCGAATGGGTACGGCCGCTACGCGATTCGCTCGAGCGCTTCGGCGAGCTCGGCCAGCTCGGTCTCGTCGGCGAAAGCGATCTCGAGCCGTCCCGAAACGATCCGCGCCGGGAAGCCGGTCAAGCGCTCGGCAGCCTTGCGCGTGCGCTCCGCGAGCGCGGGATCGACCTTCGGCACCTTCCGGGGCTTCGTCTTCGCGCCGGCCCAGCGCGCGGCGCGCTCGGCCGCGCGCACCGACAGCCCGCGCCTGACGATCTGGCGCGCGAGGCGGCGGCGGCCGTCCTGGTCCGGCACCGCGAGCACGGCCCGGGCATGGCCCTCGGTCAGCTCGCCGCGCTCGACGAGCCCGAGCACGTCGTCCGGGAGCTCCAGCAGCCGCAGGCGGTTGGAGACCGTCGGCTTGGCCTTGCCGACCCGTTCGGCGAGCTCCCCGAGGGAGAGCTCGAACTCGTCCAGCAGCAGCGCGTAGGCGCGGGCCTCCTCGACTGCCGACAGCTCCTCGCGCGCGACGTTCTCGACGAGCCCGAGCAGCAGCGTCTCGCGGTCGTCGGCGTCGCGGACGAGCGCCGGCACCGTCGGGATCCCCGCCTCCCGGGCCGCGCGCCAGCGCCGCTCGCCGGCGATCAGCTCGAAGCCGCCGGAGGGCCGGGGCCGCACCACCACCGGCTGGACGAGGCCCTGCGAGCGGATCGAGTCTGCCAGCGCCGAGGTCGACTCGTGGTCGAAGCGCTTGCGCGGCTGGCGCGGGTTGGCATGGATCGTCTCGACGGGCAGGTGCGCCAGCTCCGGCTCGCCTGGCCCGCCGACCAGCAGCTCCAGGCCGCGGCCCAGGCCCCGCCTCTTCTCAGGAACGACCGACAAGCTCCATCGCCACCTTCCAGTACGCGTCGGCTCCCGCCGAGTCGCGGTCGTAGGCCGTCACGGGCAGACCATGGCTCGGCGCCTCGGCCACCCGCACCGAGCGCGGCACCGAGGTGCGGAAGACGAGGTCGCCGAAGTGCCGCCGCACCTCGTCGCTGACGTCCGCGGCGAGGCGCGTCCGCCGGTCGACCATCGTCAGGATCACGCCGCCGAGCGCAAGCCTGTGGTTCAGCCGGGAGCGCACGAGCTCGACCGAGCCGACGAGCTGCGCGAGGCCCTCGAGTGCGTAGTACTCGGCCTGCACCGGCACGAGCACGCGGTCGGCGGCGGCCAGGGCGTTTACCGTCAGCGGACCGAGCGAGGGCGGGCAGTCGACGAAGACGAAGGCGTACTCCTCGGTCGCGCCGGCAAGCGCTTCGGCGAGGTAGCGCTCCCCGTCGCCGCGCCGCGAGAGCTCCACTGCGGCGCCCGCCAGCTCAGGCTTCGCCGGCACGAGGTCGAGCCGCGCGAAGCGCGTCGGCCTGGCCAGCTTCGGCAGCGGGATGCCGTCGAGCAGGTCGAGGGACGAGCTCCCGTTCGCGCTCTCGCCGAGCCCCGAGGTGGCGTTCGCCTGCGGGTCGAGATCGACGACGAGCGTCCGCTCCCCGGCCTCCGCGAGGCAGGCGGCGAGGTTGATCGCGGTCGTCGTCTTGCCGACGCCGCCCTTCTGGTTCGCGAGCGCGTAGACACGGCCGGGCACACCGTGACGCTAGCTACGCGAGCGGACGTTTTCGGGCCACGCCCGGGCGGCGTGGAAAGCCCGGTGGAGTCGGCCCCTGCTTGCGCAGGACGAGCAGGCCCGGCCGCGCGTCGGGCTCCAGCTCGGCTGCCAACAGCTCGGCCACCTGCGCCACGCGGTCGGCCTGGGCGGTCGGGCCGACGTAGAGCACCGCCGCCCCGCCGGG
>Ga0081540_1004525_pt1 | contig 10548 bp, 7 predicted proteins | sample TabmetS2T1R1_FD_71024 | JGI IMG/M metagenome (GOLD analysis project Ga0081540, IMG submission 71024) | Tabebuia heterophylla rhizosphere microbial communities from the University of Puerto Rico - S2T1R1 | ecosystem: Host-associated > Plants > Roots > Rhizosphere ... | reverse complement strand
CCTGCCGACCGGCGGGGAGTACCTCGATCGTTGGTCCCTGCTCCATGGCGGTGCGACCCCCGGCGGCCTGGTGGGCTGGTGGCTGCGGCTCAGCTACCGCCTGGCACTGCCGTTGGCGCGCGGGGGCATCGGGCCGGACGCCCTCACCATCGCCGGTGTCGTCGTTGCCGCCGGTGCCGTCGTCCCGGCCGCATCCGGCGGCCACTGGCCGGTCGCGTCGGCGGCCCTCGTCGCGGCGTCTGGGGTGCTCGACAGCCTGGACGGCGCCGTCGCCGTCCTCACCGGCCGAACGACACGGTGGGGCTTCGTGCTGGATTCCCTCTGCGACCGCGTCTCGGACGCCGCCTACGCCGCGGCGCTCTACGCCGCAGGAGCCCCTGCCGGGCTGGCCCTGGCAGGCGCCGCCATCGCGTGGCTGCACGAATACCTGCGGTCCCGGGCCGCCGTCAGCGGCATGCCGGAGGTCGGCCTGATCACGGTCTCCGAACGACCCACGCGCGTGATCGTCGCCGCCATGTTCCTGCTCGGGGCCGGTCTCTTCGCGTCGGCCGGCGCCGGCTGGGCCGCGGCCGGGGCGCTGGCGATGACGACGCTCGGCGTCGTCGGCTTCGTTCAGCTCCTCGTCGTCGTCCGTGGCAGGACCCGCGAGCCCTGATCCGCGGTCCCGCCCGCCGGCGTCCAGGAGATCGTCGCCTGCTCCGCGGCGGGGCCCGTCACCGTCCAGCCAGAGTCGTCGGCGACCAGGCTCGACGCTGCCCGGCGAGCCCACCAGTCGGCGACTGCCGCGGGCAGAGCCCGCCAGACGCCGTCGTCGTCCGCGAGTGACGTCAGCAGCTGCTCGTACGCCGCCGCGATCGGTCCCTGACCCACGTAGTCCGGATGCGTGATGATCAAGGCCATGCCGCCTCGCTCCCGGATGCGGGCCGTCTTCTCGATCCACGCGCTGGCGTCGCGGGCCTTGAGGATGACGAACAAGGTGTGGTCCTGCGGGAGCGTGATGGGCAGCTCGACGACCCCCCGGTTGTGGAACGGGAGCAGGCTGCAGCACCCGCCCGGCTGTGGCTCGTAGGGATCGGTGTCGGGAGAGCTCGAGTCGTACGCGAACGGCAGGCCGGCCATGGTGTCCCAGGCGCGGTGCGTCGCGGGCGAGCGGAAACCCACCGCACCCCAGCGCCCCGCCCAACGACGCATCTGGGGGAGCCGCCGCTCGAGCTCGCCCGGCTCGAGGTCGCGCCCGTCGTGGTACAGGCCGTGCAGGCCCACCTCGAACCCGGCCTCCTGCAGCTCGCTCACGAGCGCGTCGTCGACCTGGTACCGGCCCGGGACGAGGTTCCACGACGAGCGGTTCCCGGTCCGCTCCTCGATCGAGCGCAGCGCCGGGATGAGCCGGACCCCGTCGGCGGTTTCCACGTCGTGGGTGAGCACCAGCGCCCAATCGAAGCCGGCGGGCCAGAGGGCGATCCAGGGCACGGGCCGGCCCGCGAGCTGGCAGGCCCAGCCGAGCATCCTGTCGAAGAAGTCGTGCAGCGCGGTCTCCAGAGGCCATCGCGGGAACTCCTGGCGGCCCTGGACCCTGCTGTACAGGCGGCGCGCAGCGATCTGCACACGACGCGGCAGCAGCGGCCGCACGCCGTAGTACACGCTCATCACCGTCCGGCGCGCTCGACCGCCCGCACCGTGCTGCCCGACCTGCGCGTAGCGCTCGCTCCAGAACGTGGTGACGACCTCGTCGGGGTCGAAGGGCAGGAGCACGCTGCCGTCGACGGCGCGCCACACCGACCCGATCCGATTCCCTGCCGCATCGAGCAGGGCGTCGCCGCGGCTCCAGCCGGCGTCGAGCCGGGCCAGTGCGGTCTCGAGGACGTCGTCGTCGACCAGCCGGGCGTGCAGCACGGACTCCCCGAGCCGGAACCGACGGATCCGAGCGAGCTCGACCTCTTCTCCCGACCTGCCCGGCCAGAACAGGACGGGCCCGGAGGAGCCGGACGCCGAGAGACGGTCCCAGCCGCGGGGCCAGGTGGGGGTCTCCGGGAGATCGACGGCTGCCGGGAGCGTGCTGGCGTCAACGGTGCACGGCACTCGGAAGTACTCCAGCACGAGCAGCGGGGAGGAACTCGTGAACATCCGCCGCTGATCCTCCTCGCTCCGGCTGCCTGGCCCGTCGACGTGCCATCGATCCGCGCGGCAACGCGCGGGCTCTCACCTTAGGCGTGGAATGTCGCGCCGGGGGGTGGAAGCGCCGCTTGCCTGGTCCGGTCGCGGAACGGCGAGCTGGGCCGATGGCCGGAATCGATTGTGAGAACGGCCCCGGCGTGATTCGGTGAGCCGCATGCCGGGCATCCACCAGCCCTCCGCCGGCGTCGCCGTGCCAGGCTCAGCGGCGCCGGACGTCGCCGCCGCCGCTGAGCCTGGCACGGCGGTCGTCGCGGTGACCGAGCTCTCCGACCCGGCGTGGGACAGGTTCGTCACCGGTCGGCCCGAGGCGACGTGCTTCCACCGTCCGGCCTGGACACAACTGCTCGCCGACTGCTACCGCTACCGGGCCTTCGTGCTCGCCCAGCGCGATCCGAACGGTGCCGTCCTCGCCGGGATGCCCGTGGTCGAGGTCCGCCGGCCGGGGGGACCGCGGCGGTGGCTGTCGCTGCCGTTCTCCGACGAGTGTGCCCCGCTGGTCGGCCCGGGCGGCTCCCTCGGCGTCCTGGTGGCCGGCGCCGACACGCTGCGTCGGCGAACGGGGGTGGCGGACCTGGTGATCCGCGCCGACCTCGGTCTGCAGAGCATGCCGGCGCAGGAGGTCGCCGTCACCCACGAGCTCACCCTGCCCGGTTCGGACGGGTCCGGCGGCCGGCCGCGCGCCTCCGTCCGGCGGGCCGTGGCAGCGGCCGCCCGTGCCGGGGTCCGGGTCCGGCACGCCTCGGACGAGCGGGACCTCACCGCCACCTTCTACGCGCTGCACGCCCGGACCAGGCGACGGCAGGGTGTCCCGGTCCAGCCGCGCCGCTACTTCCGGCTGCTGTGGGAACGAATGATCGCCCCAGGGCACGGGACCGTGCTGGTGGCGGACGTCGAGGATGTTCCGGTGGCCGCCGCCGTCTACCTGACGGGTGGGCGCACGGCGACGTACAAGTACGGAGCGTCGAACGAGACGTCCTGGTCGCTCCGCCCGAACCACGCCGTCATGGCGCACGCGATCACCTGGGCGGCCGAGCAGGGGTACCAGACCTTCGACTTCGGGCGATCGGACCTCGACAACCCAGGGCTCGCCCGCTTCAAGGCGAGCTGGGGCGCCGTCGCGCGGCCCCTTCGGTACACCTCGCTCACGGGCGCGCAGGTCTACCGGGGATCCTCACGGGCGCAGGCGCTGGCGGCACCCGTGATCCGCCGCGGGCCGACGCTCATCGCGCGCGGTCTCGGTGAGTTGTTGTACCGGTACGTGCCGTGACGAATCCGGCCCGAAGGGCACGCCCACCGTCGTCAAAGGCCCAGACTGGTGGAACCGGGCCGAACTGTGTCTGAGACTGGCCCAATGGACCACTCCCCGTCGTTCCTGCGAACGGACGATGCTCCGGTCGCCGAACCGGACGAATCGCCGGCTCCGGAGGAGGTCTCCGACGCCGACGGCCGCCGGGCGGGACCGGACGCCGAGGAGCCCGCGGACGCCGACGAGGTCACGGAGACCGACGAGGTCATGGACGCCGACGAGGTCACGGACGCCGACGAGGTCACGGACGCCGACGAGGTCACGGACCCCGAGGAGCCCGGGACCGACGCCGATCGGTACGACGAGCTCGACGAGGTCGAGCGCGGCGCGCTCGACCTGGGTGACGACGAGGCCGACGACGCCCCGGACCAGGCGGACGCCGAGGACGACACGGACCTCGACGACACCCGGGTCGCCGCCGAGCGGGAGCGGTGGTACGCCGACACCCAGGCGTTCCGCACCAGAGAGCCCGAGGTGCCGTACGAGGTGACCTCCTATCCGGACGACTCGCTCTGGCCGCTCGGAAGCGTCCAGCCGATCCGGCAGCCGGGATATGCCGGCGAGCTCACGGCAGGTCCGTCCGCCGATGCCTTCCCACTCCTTCCCCGCGACGCCTCCGACACGTATCCGCTGACGCCAGGGGCCGTGGACCCGCGGGGCTACGCCGTCCACGGTCGCGTGCGACGCCCGCGTCCGTTCGTGCTCGTCCTCGTCGCCCTGGCCATCGTGCTGGCCTTCGCCGGCGCCGCCGTCGGGTACAGCCACCGCCAGCAGAAGCTGTACGCGGCGGCGGCCCAGTTCCAGCTGACTCCGGCACCCCAGGCCAACCTCTCCGACACCGCGCTCGAGCAGGCCATGCAGACCCAGGTCGTGTTCGCCACCAGCTCGAATGTCCTGGGCCGGGTCGCTGGTCAGACCGGGGTGAGCCAGTCGGTGCTGCAGGACGAGGTCTCGGCGGGGATCGTGGATCGAAGCAGCCTGCTGCAGATCACCGTCACCAACCCCTCGCAGGATCAAGCTGTGATCATCGCTCAAGCCGTGGCCGACGCGTACAAGGTCGTCACCACGCCGGCGCCGAAGCAGCAGCCTCCGCTGACGGTCACCTCGTTCGGATCCGTCCAGGGGTTGGGTCAGCCCGTCCAGCCGCAGCCGGCGCGTGCGCTGGCCGTCGGGCTCCTGGTCGGCATCCTGGTCGCCGCGATCGTCGTCGTGCTGCTGTGGCGGCCGTGGACGGTGCGCCGTCCGGCTCCGTACTGGAGCTGACGTGACACGACCGGCGGAGGCTGGGATTCGGGGCGGCGAGGCAGGGGGATCGGCATGACGGTGCTCGCGCCGCCCGCGGCGCCGCCGCTCGAGCCGTCCGTCGTCGGCGCAGCCCCCGCCGCCGGGTTCGGACGGCCGCGGCCGTCGGTCCTGCTGGCCGTCGCGATCGTCGCGGCCGTCGTGCTCGCCCCGCTGATCGTCACCGCCCCGCCCAAGCTCGTCGTCGGTGCCGCCGTCGCGGTGCTGCTGGGAACGATCGCCTTCGTGCATCCACCGGCGGCGGCCTACCTGGTCCTCGGCCTGACGCCGCTCGTCGCCGGGTTCGCACGCGACGCCGTCATCCCAGTGTTGAGGCTGCACGAGGCGCTCGGGCTCGTCCTCGGCCTCGGCGTGCTGCTGCGCGCCGCCGTCCAGCTGGCAGCCAGGCAGCCGATTCGCTGGCGCTGGACGCGGATCGACACCGCGTTGCTGCTCCTTGCGGTGGCGAGCTCGGTCTTGCCGCTGCTCTGGATGGTCGCCCGAGGGCAGCCGCCGTCCCAGGAGGACCTCTTCTACGCGGCCACGCTGTGGAAGTTCTACGGCCTGTTCCTGCTCGTCCGCGCCAGCGTCCGTTCCGAAAAGCAGGTCGCGCGGTGCCTGTGGACCTGCCTCGGAGCCGGCGCCTTCGTCGCCGTTCTCGCCATCCTGCAGTCCACGCTCGCCCCGGTCGCCGACGCGCTGTACAGCTTCTATCCCGAGGAGGACAACGCCGGCCCCTCGTACGGCCGAGGCTCGGCCACGCTCGGCTCCTCGATCGCCGTCGGCGACATCATGGCCTTCGACCTGGCGATCTGCGTGGCCTGGTTCCTGACGTCCCACCGGCACCGGCGCCTGCTCGGGGCGCTGGCCGTGCTCTTCGCCTTCGGCGCTGTGGGCTCGGGTCAGTTCTCCGGCATCGTTGCGCTGCTCGTTGCGGTGGCCACCGTCGCCGTCCTCAGCGGCCAGACGCGGCGCCTGATGCTCGCTCTCGTCCCCACGGCCATCGTCGCCGCCCTGGTCCTGTGGCCCGTCGTCCAGGAGCGCCTCACCTCCATCGACTCCGCCAGCGGGTTGCCGCAGAGCTGGTGGGTGCGGGAGCAGAACCTGGAGCGGTTCGTGTGGCCTCAGCTGTTCTCCGGCCTGGACTGGTTGTTCGGGGTCCGGCCGACCGCGGTGCTCGACGTCTCCGCGCCCTGGGGAAACACGATCTACATCGAGAGCGGGCACACCTGGCTGCTCTGGACCGGCGGTGTCCCACTCTTCCTGGCCTACCTGTGGTTCACCTGGGTCGGCGTGCGCACGGCGAAGGACGTCGTGCGCGTCAGCGACGGAGCCTTCCGAGTCGCCGCCGCCGCGAGCGTGACCAGCCTGGTGGTCTGCTTCGTGGTCATGACCTTCGACCCGCACATCACCATGCGCGGCACCGCCGACCTGCTGTTCTCGCTGCTCGCGCTCACCGTCGTGGCGGCTGGAGCAACGCAAGGACGACCATCCTGGAGGACGAGCTCGTGAGGGGTCCGCGCTGGGCGGCACGAAGAATCGAGCGGCCGCGGCCGACCCGCGTGTGCGTCGTGCGTCAGCATCACGTCCCGCAGGACACGCGCGTCCTGCGGGAGGTGACCGCCCTCGCGGACGCGGGGTACGAGGTCGACGTCCTCTGCGTGCGCAAGCCCGGTGAGCCCGCCCGCGAGCAGCAGGGCCGGATCCGTATCCGGCGGCTCCGCGTCCCCGCCCGGATCGGCGGCGCCGCCGGCTACGCCCTGCGCTACCTCTGGTTCCTCGTCGCGGCGACCGTGCTGGTCGGCCTGTGGCACCTGCGTCGCCGGTATCACCTGGTCCAGGTGAACAGCGTGCCCGACGTGCTGGTCTTCGCCGCTGTCGGCCCGCGCCTCGCCGGGGCGGGCGTGCTGCTGGACCTCCAGGAACCCATGCCGGAGTTCTTCGCGACGAAGTTCGGGACGTCGCCGGGCCATCCGGCGGTGCGGATGCTCAGGGTCCTCGAGCAGGCGAGCATCCGCTTCGCGTCGGCGGTGATCACGCCCACCGCGCAGTTGCGGGCGTTGTTCGTCTCCCGTGGCGGGGATGCGTCCAAGATCAGCGTGGTGATGGACGGCGCCGACGAGGAGGTGTTCCGCCGGGAGCCGGGGGCCCGCCCGGAGCCGGGCTCCTTCACCCTGATCAGCCACGGCACGATCGAGGAGCGCTACGGGCTCGACACCGCGATCGAGGCCGTGGCGCGGTTGCGCGACGAGATCCCGGGTCTTCGGCTTCGGATCTACGGCGAGGGGTCCGACAAGCCCCGCCTGGCCGGCCTCGCCGTCGCCGAGAAGGTGTCGGACCGGGTGTCGTTCAGCGACGGCTTCGTGCCGTTCGACGAGCTGATCCATGCACTCTCGACGGCCGACGTCGGCGTGGTCGCCATGAAGCGCGACTCCTTCCGCGACGTCACCCTGCCGGGCAAGCTCTTCGACTTCGTCGCCGTGGGTCTGCCCGGCGTCGTCTCACGCACGCGCTCGATCGAGGAGACCTTCGACGGCGAGTGCTTCGAGTACTTCGCGTCGGGGGATGCCGAGGGGCTCGCCCGCGCCGTCCGTCGCCTGCACGACGACCCGGCCCGCCGTGCTCGCCTCGCCGAGCACGCCCGCGCGTGTGCGGACCCGTACCGTTGGCCGCGGCAGCGCGCCGCCTACCTCGCCGTCGTCGACGGGCTGCTCGGCGTCCGGCCGCCGGCGCGAGTGCCGGTGCCGTGACCGAGCCCGCCCAGGACGAGCAGCCGTCTCCCGTGGTCGAGACCATGGACGGCGTCGCCCAGGGCGGCTCGACGCTGGCCCGAACCTCGCTGTCCATCGCGCTGTGGACGCTCCTCAGCCGGGGCACGGGGTTCATCCGCATCGCGGTGACGGCCGCCGTCCTCGGGCCGACCTACCTGAGCAACACCTTCCAGGCCGTCAACTCGCTGCCGAACACCATCGTGTACCAGCTGCTGATGGGCTCGCTCTTCGTGTCCTTGCTGGTGCCGGCGCTGGTGCCGCACGCCGACGCCGGCAGTCCCCGCGTGGTGGAGCGCGTCGCCGGCGCCTTCCTCAGCCTGGTGACGGCGGCGTTCGCCGTCGTCTCGCTCCTGACCCTGGTCTGCGCGCCGGTTCTGCTGCGGCTGTTCAGCGCCGGAGTGCCCGACTCGATCGCGCCGGCGCAGGAGCGTGTCGCCTTCCTCTTCCTGGTCATGACGCTGCCCCAGACCATCTGCTACGGCGTCGTGTCGTGCGCGATCGGCGTGATGAACGCCTACAACAGGTTCACGCTCGCCGTCGCCGCGCCGTGCATCGAGAACATCGTCACGATGGCCGCGCTCGGCGCCACGGCGTTGATCTTCGGGAGCCAGCACGAGGTGACGGACGTGTCGTCCGCCGAGATCGCGCTGCTCGGGCTGGGCGCGACCGGCGCGGTGGCGCTCCACGCGGCGGCACAGTGGTGGGGCGTGCACCGCCTGGGGATCCGGTTCCGGCCGCGCGCAGGGTGGCGCGACCCCGACGTGCTCGCCCTGGTGCGCCGGGTGCGGCCGTCGTTCTCCTTCGCGGCGCTCGACACCCTGCGCACGGTCGTCATCCTCGGCGTCGTGAACGAGGTCGCCGGCGGCGTCATCGCCTTCCAGCTGGCCTTGCAGCTCGCCTTCCTGGTGATCGCGCTCGGCGTCACACCCGTCGCCACGGCGCTGCTGCCGCAGCTGTCGAGGCTGCACGCCGCGGAGCGGGCCCAGGAGTTCCGGGACGAGATGACCCGCGGAGCGGCGCTGGTCTACTTCCTCGCCATCCCGGCGGTCGCCGCGTACGTCGTTCTCGTCGACCCGTTGTCGCGGGCGGTGTCGTTCGGCGAGATGTCGGGGTCGACGGGCGTACGGCTGGTGGCCGTCGCGGTGCTGGCCATGGCGCCGGGGATCCTCGCCGAGTCCTGGTTCTACCTCGCCTACCAGGCGTCCTATGCCCGGCACGATCCACGGACGCCGCTGATCGCCCAGTTGGTCGGCACGGCCGTCTCGTTCGTGGGAATCGTCGTCGCGATCATCGTCCCGGCCGGCCCAGCCGTGGTGGCGATCCTGGGCGGCTCGCTCTCCGCGGGTCAGATGACCAGCGCCTGGTACCTGCGACGGCGGCTGCGGAAGAGCCTGCCGGCGACCCGGCAACGGATCGCGCCATCCCTGCTCAGAGCGGGGGTCGCGTCGTTGCTCGCCCTCGCCCCGGCCTACGCGGTGCTGACCGTCACCCGGGGTCCGGATCAGAGCCGGGCATCGCTGCTGGCATGGTTCCTGGTCGCCGCCGTCGTCGCTCTCGCGGTCTATCTCGCGGTCCACTGGCTGTGGCACTCACCCGAGCTGCAGGCGCTCCGCGCCCGGGCGCGGCCCGGGTCGGCGCCCGAAGGGCCCGTGGCGGACGAGGCGGCAGGCCGCCTGGACGGCCCATGACGGCGCCCGATGTCACCGGCACGGGCTTCTGCCCGCGACCACCTGCTGGACGCACGCGCTGTACTCCTGCGCTGCCTGGTCGAACCACTCGCCGGAGTACCACCGCCCGATGCAGCCCCACACGGAGCCGGCCGCATAGGCCTGCCCCGATGCCTGCACGTCGCGCAACCACCACTCGTAGCCCTCGTAGCAGGCCCGCCAGACCGCGTACGCGGTGTCGATGTTGAAGGCCGTGGAGTTGATCGCGGCGGGGAAGGCCCCCGGGAAGTACGCGTACCGCACCTGCAGCACACCGAAGCTCTCCGGGCACTGCCCGGCGCGTCCGTCCGCCCCCAGCTCGTGGCCGGGCGCGCAGCGACTGGCGTCGCTCGTCCAGTCGCCGCGCTTGGTCTGCCGCCAGGAGGACTCGACCTTGGCCTGGGCCCGCACGTATCGCTCGTCGATGCCCCACTTGCACGCCGCCCAGCGCAGGACTTGATCCGTCGTGCCGGTGAAGTTCCCGGTGACTCGTGCGGCGATCTCCCTGTCCTCGCGAGGATCGCCACTGCCGGGGGCGAAGAAGTCCGGCGGGAGCTGCTGGCCGCCGCGCACATGGTTGAACGGGATGTTCGCGGGCACGGTCTCCTGATCGCCGTCCGAGGCGTCCTTGACCAGAGTTCCGCAGTGCTCGTCGCTCGGCAGGGGCCGGCCCGGCGCGATCATGCCGAACGTCGTGGTCGAGCCCGGGCCGCCGGCGGACGGCGTCCCCGGTGTGGTGGTCGAGTCCACCGTCGGCGAGGTCCCGGACGCCGGGGAGTCGCTCTGGGGAGAGCTCGAGGACCCCGACCGGGATGCGGACGCGCCCACGACGGCCGAGACCGCGAGCAGGACGATCGCACCGATCGCGATCAGCGTGCGGTAGCGGGCCGCCGGACGCGGAGTGGGGTCCTGGGTCATCCTGCCTGGCCCACCCCTCTCGCTCGTCCCCGTGCCCGTGCCTCCGGCAAGTACCCGGACCGCGGAGGCTCTCTGCGAAGGGTAGTTCCGTGGCTCCGCCGGCCGTCGCCCGGCGGAGCCCCGGAAGGATCAGGCGGCGGGAGGACTCCGAACGACGATGCGGACGATGCGGCGGCTGCCCTTCACGACGCCTCGGAGCGGAGCACGGTCGGAATCGTCCGAGCGAGGATCCACAGGTCGAGCCACAGGCTCTGCCGGCGGACGTATTCGACGTCGAGCGCGAGCGCCTCGCGCATCGAGAGCCTGCTGCGCCCGCTGACCTGCCACAGGCCAGTGATCCCCGGAAGGACCTCGAAGCGCTCGTGATCGCCGTCACGGTACAGCTCCGCCT
>Ga0081540_1004524_pt1 | contig 10551 bp, 8 predicted proteins | sample TabmetS2T1R1_FD_71024 | JGI IMG/M metagenome (GOLD analysis project Ga0081540, IMG submission 71024) | Tabebuia heterophylla rhizosphere microbial communities from the University of Puerto Rico - S2T1R1 | ecosystem: Host-associated > Plants > Roots > Rhizosphere ... | reverse complement strand
GAAAGCAGATCTTCCGACCCGTGGGTGATCTTGGACTTATCGCTACTATTTGGCATTAAGTCCAAGATCGAGCCTGTTGCGCAAAGCGTCAGCTGCGCCGGGGGGTGTGTGAGCCGACGTCCTTAGGTGGTGGGTGGGTCGGCGGCTCAGTTGTTGGGGCGGTGTCGGTGGAGTTTGCGCAGGTTGTGGGCGGTGCAGATCAGCGCCCATTCGGCTTGGCAGGCGATCAGGCCTCGGCGGTTGAATTGCCGGGCTCGTTGCTGGTTTTTGATCTGACCGAAGACGGGTTCGACGGTGCGTCCGCGTAGTTCGTATGCGCGGCGGCCTTCTGGTGTTCGCAGCGTGCGCATCGCTCGCGCAGTGGCTGGTCGCCGGTGCAGATTCGCGTCGCCGGCCGGATCGATTCCCCGCATGCGATGATCATCTTTGGTCAGTGGGGCCAGCAGCTGCACCCCGACGGCTTCGGCGCGGGCGAAGGCGTCCTCGTTGGCGTAGCCGGCGTCGGCGAGCACGGTGGTGAACGCCGGCGCGATATCGGCGGCGGTCAATTGGTCCCGGGCCGCTGCCAGGCTCGGGTGCAGCAAATGGTGATCGACCGCGGTCTGGGTCACCAGCTGCCCGACGATGATCTGCTGCGCGGTCACCACCGCTTGCGCGTTATAACCCTGCACCAGGGTGTGCTGATGACGCATCGCCCGACTGTCCGGGTCGGTGGTGTTCGCCCGCGGCGGCTTACCGGTCCCGCGCGTGGGCGGCTGCTCACGCGGCTTCCGCCCCGGGTGGGTGTCTCCGGGGGCGTCGCGACGGGCCTGCCAGCGTTGCTTCTTATCCTCGTGCGCCTGCCGGCGCGCCGCCTCTTCCGCGTCCAGACGGGCCTTGGCCGCGCGTAGCCGCGCCAACCGGCCCGCGCGGGTCCGCAGCGGCGGCGGCAGCTCATCACCGCGGGCGGCACCGAACCGCTCGTCCTCGGCCGCGTCCACCGCCGCGGCCTCAGCCAGGATCTGCTCGGCCAGCCTGCGGAACTCCTCTTCGGCCTCAGCCACCTGATGCTCCAACGCGTTCGCGGTGTAGTTACGCGACCAGGACGCGTTCGCCGCGATCTTCGTGCCATCGACCGCGACCACGCCCACGGACACCATTCCGGCCACCGCACACAACCGCAACACCTGACTGAACAACCCAGCCAACGCCTCCGCATGCCGCACCCGAAACCGGGCGATCGTCGCGTGATCCGGGGCCAGGTTGCCCGCCGCCACCCGAAACGCCACATCCCGCCGGCACAACCGCTCCAGCCGCCGACTCGATCGTTCCCCCACGCAATACCCCAGCAGCAACACCACCACCAGCACCGCCGGGTCAAACGCGGCACGGCCATGCCCATCCGCCCGATACGCCGCCCGCAGCCTCGCCAGATCCAGCTGCCCCACCGCGTCCCGCACCACCCACACCAGGTCGCCCTCATCCACCCAATCCCGCATATCCGGCGGCATCAGGAAAGACTGATCAACATCCGCGGTGATGAAATTCTGAGGCACACCGCATGATCACCGACAACAAGCCACCAACCAGTCAGCCACGCCGCCATTTATGCGACAGGCTCGATCTTGGACTTAATGCCAAATAGGAGCCATAACTCCAAGATCATCATGCCCTTCAGGGTCCTCACGGTCAGGTGCGCAGAGCTCCCATCACGGGACGCTGGCCGTTAGTCGGTCTACCTCGGCCAGCAGATGTGAGACTTGACCGGTCACGCTGAAGCGGTTCCGAGCGTATTGGGCGGCGGCGGGACCTCGCGTGCGCTTCCAGTCCGCACGTATGGCTTGATCGACGGCGTCGGCCAGCGATCTGGCGAGCGCCGTCCGGTCGTCGGTCTCCGGAACCAGCACGCCGACCTCGGACGTGACGAAGTCGCGAGGGCCGCCCGAGTCGGCGCCGATCACTGGCGTGCCGCAGGCCATGCACTCGATAAAGACCAAGCCGAATGGTTCGCGATAGGACGGGAAGCAGCCGACGTCGGCGCACCCGAAGAGTAAGGCGAGCTCGTCCTGTGGCCGCGGCCCGAGGAAGTAGGTTCGGCGCAATCCGAGTTGTGTTGACAGTTCATGCATCGCACGCTGCGCCTCTGGTGGGCCAGAACCGATGACGAGGGTGAGGATGCGGCGCTCGTACTGCTCGTAGATCGCGGCCGCTCGTAGTAGCGCGTCCAGGCGCTTCCAATCGGCGAACTTGCCGCAGAACGCGACGACCGCATCGAATCCGCCTGGCGGCGCGACCGGTTCGGGCCGTTGGTCGCTGCCGTCGGGCGGCTGAGTGACGAATCGGGCCAGTAGCGCCGCCCGGTCCGTGCCGTCGGTCAACGGGCCGAACACGTCCTGGTTATAGCCGTTTGGTGATAGCACGACCCGGTCGCGAGGGAACTCCTCGAATACGTCGAGCAGCGCATTTACCTGCTCCATCGAGATGGCCGCGGCGACATCGACGCCGTGGTCCGGGTCGGCGTAGTCGAAGATCTTCTCCCGCTGCATGAACGGGAGGAACCGTAGCGGGAACTCCTCCGGTTGATCCCCGCTCCGCTCGTGGTTGAACATCTTGAGCTCCGTGCCGTGCGCGAAACACAGCAGCGGCATGCGGCTCCGGCCCGCAGCGACCCGTTGCCGGATCACGTCGCGCAGCACCACCGTGTTCATGAACGCGTGGTGCGCGATCGCCAGTGTGAATTCGTCGCCGGTGCGTGCCTCGACTTCGTCCATCCAGTCAGCTACGGCATCCGTCAGCCGCTGCCGGTAGGCCGCCACCTCGGCCTCGCTCATCGCGTGCCACCGATAACTACTGACCGGCGACACTGACTCGCATATCGGAATGTCATGCTCGAGCGGGAAGACTCGGACGTCCTCATCCCGGTAACGCTGCCGCCGGGACGGATACATGGAATAGCACCGAACGCCCGGCAATGCGTTGTACGCATGGTGATGAGCCTCGTGCAGGATGCCCGAGCCGGGAGCGAACTCGCCATCACGCTGCCAGTTGTTGGTGCCAAGCTGAAAGATCAACCGGTCGGACACCGCCTCAGCCTACGGGTCACCAGACCCTGACCGGGCGGGACGGCAAATCAGTCAGGTTTGCTGTCTCATCGCACGCCGTCCGTCGGGCCATGCGCGTAGCGTGGGGCCGCATGGCGGCGACCTCGAGCTGGCGGGTTCGCTCGCAACCCTGCACTGGCTGCGGCGGAAAAGTCGTAGTCGTGGAAGACCGCTTCAGCGGGCTGGGCGGGCTGTTACGTTTCGCGGGACCGCGGCGGACACAACACGCCGACTTCGAGCCCGCGGTTAATCGGGTCGATCAGGTCGACGCTGACTGCCCACGAGTCGAGCGGACCCAGCCCGACGCCGACCCAGCTTGATAACCGGCGTAACACATGCGGCTTGAGCCCTTGTACCGGATTCGGTATACGTATCCCGAAAGCTGGACGGTCGGGCTCGAAGGCGGCTGGGAGCAACACCTGTTCCTCGCCGAGGGACGATGCGAAGGCCTGATCAGTGGTCGGTTTCGCGGCGCAAACTTCCCGCAGCGCCGAACCGCGGCGGGCCCCTTCCGTCCCGACTTCCGCGCCGTCATCGAGACCGACGACGGCGCGACCATAATGTTCGAGTGGCAGGGATATGGCCGCGCCTACCCACCGGGACGACGGCAGATCGTCGGCTGCGTCTTCCACCTCAGCGACAGCGATCGTTACCGGCGGCTCAATGACGTTGTGTGCGTATGCGTGGGCGAGGTCCGCGCGCCGGACGATCCGACCCGGGCCAGCCCCGATCTCGTGATTGACATCGCCGAGCTGATCTGGGAACCAATCAGCGAATGACCGCACGTCACGCACCGGCATTCGATCAGCTGGCAAGGTAGGCAGAATGCGCGCGGTATGGGCCAGCGGTGATGCGTATGAGCCGTACGTCGGCCGATGGAGTCGGGCCGTTGCCACCGAGTTCCTCACTGGGCTTGGGGTGGGGCCGGGTGGGCGGTGGCTCGACGTTGGCTGCGGCACCGGCGCGCTGAGTGGCGCGATTCTGATGGGCTGCGAGCCGACCGAGGTTGTGGGAATTGATCCGTCGGATGAATATGTCGCGTGGGCAGCGGCGCACATCCACGACCCGCGGGCTGGGTTCGAGGTCACAAACGCGACCCACCTGCCCGACGGCCCGTTCGACGCCGTGGTGTCTGGACTGGTCCTCAACTTCGTCCCCGACCCGGCGGCGGCGGTGAAGGCAATGAGCGAGGCAGCCGCATCAGGTGTCGTCGCCGCTTATGTGTGGGACTACGCCGACCGAATGGAGTTGATGCGGTACTTCTGGGACGCTGCCGTTGCGCTGGACCCAGCAGCGGCCGAGCTCGACGAAGGGGCGCGGTTCCCGATCTGCCGTCCGGAACGGCTGGAAGCATTGTGGCGCGAGGCCGGCCTAACCGGGGTCTCGTCACGCGCGATCGAGGTACCCACGATCTTTCGAGACTTCGACGACTACTGGACTCCGTTCCTGGGCGGGCAAGCCCCGGCCCCGGGCTACGCCATGTCCCTGGACGAGGGGCACCGGGCCACACTGCGGGAGCGGATCCGCTCGATGCTGCCGATCGAGCAAGACAATTCGATCAGGCTGATGGCGAGAGCGTGGGCGGTACGTGGGCGGGCCAGCTCTTACTAGCCCAGATGGCCGAGTTGTCATCCGGCGAGGCCGTCAACGTCTTCGAGTGCCCGTCGTAACGCGTGCAGCGCGTAGTGGGTGCGGGACTTGATCGTGCCGGTAGGCACGCCAAGAGTCCGGGCAGCCTGGGCTATGGAAGCGCCACGGAAGTAACACTCGAGCAGTACCTCCCGGTGCTCGGCCGACAACGTGCGCAGGGCCGTCAATAAGAGTTGGCGGTCGACGGTCTGCTGCGCCGTATCCTCGACCGGCGGCTCGGAAACCTGGTCGGTAACGATCTCCGAGCGGCGACGCGCGGACCGCCATTCGTCAATGACCATATGCCGGGCCACGGCGAACAACCAGCCGCGCTGAGCCGTGTCTGTGCGGTCGAGTACCGCTTCGTTGCGCCAGGCGCGGAGCATGGTTTCCTGCACGACGTCCTGCGCCTTGGCCAGGTCGCCGCCGTTGAGGCCGACGACGTAGAACCACAGGGCATGGGCGTACCTGTCGTGGAGAGCGCGAAGCAGATCGGAATCACGCCGGCCGACCAGAGTCGCGCTCATGCGACGTGCTCACCCCCCAACCCGCATCTAAGGCTGCCGCGCCGGCAAGCTGCCAGTTAGTAGCCACTCGCGTGATCCTGGCCCTCGTCCACTCCCCCAACTTGAGGACGCAGCCACTCAATGCCGGCTTCCGAAGGTCGATGAAGAGAACCATGTACGGGCTCGAACACAAACACCTGGCGGGTATCGGTTCGCTGCAGGTAGGTGTCGTAGGCCGGCCAGATGGACACCAGCTCCTGCATCGTCCAGTCAATCTCCCCTGCGGTAGCCGGCCGGGCGCGATAACTGGCGAGCGTGGACCCGATCTGAATCGTGACGAGCGGGTCAGCGCGCAGATTGCTCGGCCAGCTGCCGTCCCCCGCCGACTCGAAGGTCTCGTAGGTAGCGACCAGATTGTGCCCATCCCGCACGTAGAAGACCGGCACAGTTCGGGGCTCGCCGGTCTTGCGATCCCGTGTGGTTAACAGCATCATCGGCAGGCTCGGCCCGGACAAAGTGATCCGACCGCGGCTGGCCCGGTACAAAACTCGGTCGAGCTTGGACCCGGCATATCTCATTACGACAGTGAATGACCGAGCCTGACCGACCCGCTGCAACAACACACGGGTGAGCGGGCCATGACGACGACGGTCCGTCACGGGCAGGTCAGACGCTTGTAGCTTCGACATGATCCCTTCCTCGGATGAGATTGCGAAATACCGCCAAGGACGTTGGGGTTCCTCAGCGGTGGCTAAGTCAGCTTTCGAAGACAAAGTGCCGGTGTAGCCGGGTACGGCTCGAAATGATCAGCCGTCCACACCGTGTCATGGATGGTTTCGCTTGCGGCGTGGACCAGTTCGGTGAGCGCCTCGTAGGCCCGGACCGGATCGGCGTAGCCAGAGAGGTCATGCAGCACTCCCGTGGGCAGCCAGACACTGAATTTCATCGATTTATCTCCTTCACCAGTCAGCAGGCTCGTTCGCTTCGGGGCGGCAAATCTGCCGGCCGAATGGGCCGCACATCGGTTGAATGAAGGACATCGTCGCCTGGCATCGACCTTCGATTGCGGCGCTGCTCGACCGCTGATCTCAGCACACGGCAAACCGGCTGGTCGAGACCCGGGCCGCCGACCTGAGTGGTCCGCGCCGCCAGAATGAGTGCGTCCAACGGCGTGTCATCGCCTGTGTCCATTACCGTTCGAGCTCCGCGGAACATGAGGCTGATCGCCTGGTTCAGCTCCTCGGACGGCTCAGGCAGGTGCAGTTCGGCCCGCCATGGTGCACCCGCGAGCGCATCGGTCCTTACCGCCTCGAGTTGCTCGGGCGCGAAGGCGAGTGCGTCGGCGAGGGCCTCGGCCCAGCAGCTAAGGATGGTCAGCTCGCCGGTGTCCAGCATGGGTGGAGCGGCCGACCCGGTCCGGTGGCGTGGCAGCTCGGAGCCGGTTTTCGCGGCGCGGACCTGGTAGACGCTGATGTCGAACAATTCGCTACCGTTATCGACCGGCCAACGCCCATCTGCGCTGCGCCTGGTCGCCCGATCGGTGCTTGCCGAAAGCAGGATGCCCGAAGCGCCGGCCTCGAGAGGAATCTCGCGAATTCCCTGGCCCGGGCTCTTCCACAGCGCCACCACTCCCGACGGGCTCCGCCCGGGCGGTCGCGAGCGCTGCACCATGCCGTACGACGTGAGCGTCAGAACGGCCGAGCCCGGATCGTCGGCCAACACGCTGGCGTATCGCGCCGACCAGCGTGAGCTCAGCTGTGGCCCATCCAGCAGCGGGGTGACGACGATCGTCGGGCCGACCGACCGGATCATGTCGGCGACATGATCGATCTGAGCGAGGTCCTCACACACGAGTGAGATCACCGTGGCACCCTCGCCAACCTCGATCAGCTGAAGTGATCGCTGAGGCACCTCCATCGCCTCCCACCAACGCACATGCGGGTGCAAAGCCCCGCCCAGGTGGTATTGATGGATCTGCGATTCGTCGAGCGACCAGCGGTGATGCTTGCTCTGCCTGATGTGAACCCACTGCTCCCCCGTCCATAGGCCGATATGCACCCAGTTGCCAGGGAACTGGCCGGGCCGGGCCGGCCGCGCGCGAACCCCGGTGACGAGCCCGACCACACCGTGGTGAGCTAGCAGCGCTTCAAGATCATCGATCTCGTCGCGGTCTACGGCGCTTTCCGGCAGCACCACGACGCTGACCGAGGCGACCTCGTCGAGCGCGGCGACCAGCATCCGGTCCACGAGGTCGAGGTCAAGCCCCTCCGACGGCGCGAACTCGAAGTAGCCGAACGTCTCTCGTGCGAGCCGCTGCACCGATTCCGGACGGGGTCGGAAGTCTGATTCGCGCACCCGCAGCGGCCAGGGCAAAAGCAGGTAATTGACCCCTCTGTCGTACAGCGGCGTGCCCGGGCGACGACTAGGCACCTTGTGCCATCGCAGCTCCACGCCGGGACTGTGCACCGACGCGTAACGAGACAGGGCGCGCACCGAGCTACCGCCCTCGGCGGTGCGGATCTTGGGCAGCACCCGCAGCCGGTCAGTCGGAATGCGAGCCAACGATCCGGTCCGGGCCAGCAGTTCCCGACCACGGACCCGATATCGGACACCGTCTCCATGCGAGGCGTCGAGAGCGACACCCAGCCCGGCGCAGGCCTCATCGGCGATCGCGTGCAGCGTTAGTAACGCTGAACACAGCCGCCAGTCGTGTGCCTGACTGAGATCCGTGAGTGGGCTGTCAATCGCATCGCGCAGCACCTTCCACTCCTGGGCTAACAAGTCGGGGATCGGGCCGTGCCGATCTTCGGCCCAGCTGCTCCACTGGCGGCCCGCATCCACTACCGCGTCCGGCCACCCGGGAACTTCAGACGGTGGCCACTCCGCCTCATCCGGGGCCGACAGCGCGAAGCGATACGCCTCCGAACGTTCAAGGAGCGTGTGTGTCAGTGCAAACACGTCCGGTGGCCACTCAAGCAGATGATCCTCGATCGTGGTTCCCGCCACGGACTGCCAGACGGATGCCGCCGTTGGCTCGTCCGGAACACTCCCAATCGCCCTCATATCATTCTCCCGCCTCTTCGCGAAGCGGCAGCAACAACGTCTTAGTCATCTGGCCACCGGTCAGAAAAGAAGGTCGCGCCATAGGCAGGTCGATGACCAACCGGTCTAGACCTCCGCACTTGTGATGACGCTATTACTGCGACACCGGATTTTGCATCGCCACGGTTGATAGTCGTGACGCGGTAATTGATAGCCATCCGTCTTCTGCATGCGAGCCGCCAACCACCTCGATGAATCAGGTATCGAAGTACGCTTTCGATCGTGCTGCAGTACCGCGGAGCGCCGCACCCGTGGTAACCACTGGTTAAACCCGGGACTTGGGCCCGAGCCCCAGTGACGCACCATCTCCAGCTCACACACCGGCATCATGCGCGCGACCCGTCAACACGGTTTGTCGTTCTGCCGGAAGTACGCCGACGAGCTGAGTACGTGAGCTGATACCCAACTTCGTGAAGACCTTTCGTAGGTGATAGGCAACGGTGGCCGGGCTAATGAACAGTTGGGCGGCGATCTCCGAGTTCGACGCACCGCCACTGGCCAGGCTCGCGATCATCCCCTCCTGAGCAGACAGAAGTTCTCCAGTGTCGACAGTGCGTTTGCGCGCGTAGCCGCCCGTCGCCCGCAGTTCCGTCCGCGCCCGTTCGGCGAAGGCAACCGCGCCGATTGAGTCGAAGATCTCGTACGCACGGCGAAGCTGATCGCGGCCGTCACGGCGGCGGCGTTGGCGGCGCAGCCACTCGCCGTACACGAGCAGAGAACGCCCCAATTCCACCTGGAGCCGAGTACGAGTGAGAAGATCGATACTCTGTCGGTAGAGGCCGTCGGCATCCTGACTTTCGTTGAGCAGCGCTCGCGAACGAGCCTCGACGCCGAGGGCCCAGTCCGTTCCACTGGCGCGGGTTCTCTCCGACAGTCGCTGCAGCGCACGCGCGGTGCCCTCACGAACTCCACCTCGAGCGGCAGCCTCGATGAGTTCGGCCAATGCCCAGGTCGAGAACCACAGCACCGGCGAGTCCTCGCTTGCCTGCTGGGCCGCGGCCAGCGCCTCGTCATACCGGCCGAGGCTGTTGCACAGTACAGCGTTTGCCCAGTGCACGAAGGTCAGCCCTTCGCCCTCGCCTCGGCGTTCGACGTCCTTCGTGGCGACCGCGATCAGCCTGAATGCCTCCGCTTCGCGACCCCGGAACACAGCCAGGCTCAAGGCGGCGTAGGGCGCGATGCTGCTCGCCGTCACCTGCGTCACCCACTCGACCTCAGCGACGAGCGAGCGCGCCGCCGCAAAATCTCCGGTAAACAGCTGCACCCCAGCTCGGGTGCTGTAGCCGATGGCAAGCGCGCTGAACGCGCCGGCGTCACGGGAGAGGGCGATCTGGCGGCCGGACAATACGTCCCAGCTCTCGTAGTCCCACACCAGTCCGGCGGCGTGGCAAGCCAGCCACATCCAGTGGAGCTCCTCCTCGGTGGACAGCTCCGCACCGCGAAAAGCGTGAACGGCCTGCTTGAGCATCGGTACTCCGGCGGCGTGGCCGTCCGTGATCAACGCGGTCAGGCCATCAAGCAACAGGTCAGGCCCTCGGCCAGCTTGCGGGCTCCGCGCCCGGCGCGCCGCTTCAGCCACGTCAAGCACGTGGCCCCCGGCGGTGGCCAGATGGCCGGCGAAGATCGCGGCGGAGAGCGCCTCCAAGTAGGTATCGCGGGCCATCCACGCATCGAGCGGCGCCAGTCGCCGCGCCGCCTTCACCAGCAGTGATGGTGCGTCGCTGCCCCGGCTGGACGCGAACGCGATCTGGGCGCGCAACAGATCCACCTGCGCGTGTTGAAACTCGTTGATCGGTGCTGACTCAACGGTGGCGAGCATCCCCAACGCAGCGTCAAAGCCACCGGCCTCAAATTTGTTGTGCGCCGCAAGGAGGGTTCGTCGCGCCCGACGCGCTGGGTCGGCGGTCAGGGCGGCCGAGCGCTCGTGGAATGCTGCGGCGGCCGAACATCCTCCGCGTGCCTGGGCCCGGGCCGCCGATCGCTCCAGCTCGCGGGCGACGTCTTCATCGGGCCCGACGGTCGCCTTTGCCCGGTGCCAAGCCCGCCGATCGGGGTCGGACTGCCGGTCGGTGGCGTCGGCCAGTGCCGCGTGCACGACGCGCCGTTCCTTCGGCGACGCGGCCCGATAGACCGCCGAACGCACCAGCGGATGACGAAAACTGACCCGCTCATCGATCGCCAGCAGGCCGGCGATCTCGGCCGGCTCAGCCGCTTCCAGAGCGATCCCCAGCCGC
>Ga0081540_1004523_pt1 | contig 10553 bp, 8 predicted proteins | sample TabmetS2T1R1_FD_71024 | JGI IMG/M metagenome (GOLD analysis project Ga0081540, IMG submission 71024) | Tabebuia heterophylla rhizosphere microbial communities from the University of Puerto Rico - S2T1R1 | ecosystem: Host-associated > Plants > Roots > Rhizosphere ... | reverse complement strand
CTCATGATGACGCAATCCAGGCAATGTCTGGTGTGGCTATTGGTGTAGGCGATTCAGGCGGTATGGGTGTTTCGCCAAAGAGGCTCTGGAGCGTGGCGTCAGTGAGGGCGGTAGGCAGGACATCAAACACCAACTCCCCAGCTCGGAGCCCCAGCACACGGTCGGCATAACGCCTGGCATATTCCACGTGGTGCAGTGTGGCAATCACGGTGAGTCCGGTCTCAGACGCAACGCGCCGCAGCGTTTCCAGCACCAGCATACCATTCATGAGATCCAGACTTGCCACAGGTTCATCGGCCAGGATGACCTGTGGCTGCTGGGCGAGCACCTTGGCGATAGCGACACGCTGCTGCTCGCCGCCAGAGAGCGTATCGGTACGCTGCCAGGCCCGATTCAGTAAGCCGACATGCTCTAGACAGCGCAGGGCAATGTCACGCTGGACCGTGGGGAAGTAGCGCCCGAGAGCCAACCACCAGGCCATGCCACTGAGATGGGGGAGACGCCCGACCAGGACGTTGTCACACACGTGGAGACGCTTGACCAGGTTAAACTGCTGATAGATCATGCCCACACGTGCCCGATGTTGGCGCAGCATCTCGCCATGCAATGATGCGAGGTCACACGTGCCAAAGCGTATGCTCCCTGCCGTCACCGTGGTCGTGCGCGATAGGCAGTGGAGCAGAGTGGTCTTGCCCGCCCCGGAGCGACCGATGATGGCGACGAATTGTCCAGGCGGAATGGTCACTGACACGTTATGGAGTGCTGCAGTACTCTGAAAATGCTTGCTCACCCCTTCTAACGTAATGACCGGAGAGACTGGCACTGTAGCGTCAGCCCAGCTGGGCTCTCCTGGCCCTCCTCGATAAGACGCGCGCAGCATAGGAGTCTCCTCGGACTTACACTTCTGGACTCAAATCGACACTATAAATCTTCTCCCCACGCAGATTGTGCAGGGAGACAGTCATCACCTCATCTTGGCCGCTGACTTTGACCATGCCGAAGAATTGCAGGCCGTCACTGGGTGGCCGATTGGGTTTCAGGTCATTGGGGATACTGAGGAACTTGACCTGAGGCCCAAAGGTGTTATCGAGCTTGTTAGGGCCAAAGGTCCCGGCGTGCAGGGGACCGGCAACGAATTCCCAGAAGGGATTGAAGTCAGTGAACTGGGCTTGCGCCGGGTCATAGAGATGGGCTGCAGCATAGTGTACGTCAGCCGTCAGCCACACGACGTTCTTGATGGCATTGTACTTGATGAATTGGAGCAGGTCTGCCAGCTCCAGCTCGCGGCCAAGCGCCGGGCCATCGCCGTTGGCCCAGGCCTCAAAGCCCAAAATGTCAGGCACTTGCAGACCAAGTGGCATGTCACTGGCAATCACCTTCCAGGTGGCCCGGGAGTTGAGCAGGGCGCGTTTCAACCACTGCACCTGGGACATGCCGAGAAAGGCCGTCGCAGCACCACGAGTCTCCTGGCGATTCTCCGAGTTGGGACCGCGGTAGCTACGCTCGTCGAGCATGAAGATGTCGAGGGAGGGGCCATAGCCGAAGGCACGATAGATGCGCTCAGGGTCATGGGCGTCAAAGCGTATGGGGATGTATTCGCCAAAGGCGCGTTTGGCATAGGCTGCTAAGAGGTCGTGACTGGTGACAGTGTACTGCTTGAAGCGTGGATGGCGTTCGTCAATGACCCCACCCGGGAACCAGTTGTTCGTGGTCTCATGGTCATCCCACTGGACCAATTGGGGTACCTCGGCATTGAAGCGGCGTACGTGTTCGTCCAGTAAGTTGTAGACGTAGTTGCCGCGGAACTCGGCGAGCGTCTCGGCGACCTTGGCCTTTTCCGGGATGATGATATTCTTCCAGAGCGTGCCGTCTTCGAGCTTGACTTCTGCCTGCATAGGATTATCGGCATAGATGTAGTCGCCACTATGGATGAAAAAACCCGGCTGCAGACGGCGCATCTGGTCGTAAATCCGCATGCCACCCCACTCTGGATTGATGCCCCACCCCTGGCCTGCGGTATCCCCGCCCCAGACAAAGGTGATGTCGCGGCGTTGGGCTGGTGCCGTGCGGAAATGGCCCAGGGTTGGAGCGCTCAGGATTTTGGGGTCAGCGAGATCCTGGAAAAGCACGCGGTAGAAGATCTCTTGCCCGGCTGGCAAATCGGTCAGCTCGACGCGTGCCGTAAAGTCGCTGACGGCAAGCGCGGCTGGGCCTTGCACCCGTCGAGCATTGGTAAAGGAATCTGTAGTGGCATATTCCACCAGTATGCGGCTCGGTTTATCGGTACGACTCCAGATGATGGCCGCGTCGCTGGTCACGTCACCGCTGGCTACACCACAGGGGATGCTCGGACGTGTACTGTCAGACGTCACGAGTGCTGGAGCGGTGCCCTGCGCCCAAGGACCACGTTGGCTGGCGCCTCGGGCGAGGACGCTCGCACCGGCCAGAGCCACGGACGATAACAAGGCCCGACGACTGATGAGAGCCATACGCCTTCCCTCCTGAACAGGCAAGATCTTCTCTTGTGCCCACGTGAGCAGTCGTGATTAGGCACGCATGCGCTGTGCACCAGCGTCAGAGTATCCTGGTGTCATGTGAGCTGGTGATGAACAGATAGTAAAATTTTTGCCCATTGCCCTGGGAGCCCTGACGGCTTGACACCTCACCTATCGAGGTATATGAGTAGTGCATAGTCTTGATATCGGCCATTATCGAAGCCGTTAAGCCCTAGAATGCTAAGCAATGACGAGAGGGTGAGGCAACGTACACTCTGATAGAAGGTTTTGTGGGAGAATGAAGCGATGCAGCACTTGCAGCCAGTTGACAGGCTCGTTGTGGATGTAGCACTCGACAATATGAGCGACAACTACTCAAGTAAGCCCCACCATGTCTCGCCCGAGTTCAACAACATCATGGCGGCCGGCGCCAAGGAAATCTCGGGTAGCACGCTGTGCTGTGCGCAGCTCGGTCTGGCACTTGTCCTGACCGCGTACGTGGGTGATCGTTACTACAAGCTACTGTTCGATGCTGGCCCCGAAGGGGCACTCTTTCTCAGAAACTGCCAGAACCTTGGGGTGTTGCTGGCGGATGTGGAGGCCATCGCCATCTCACACGGACACTGGGATCATATGGGCGCGCTGCTAGACGCACTCGACCATATGACGCGGCACAACCAGGGACGCCAGGTGCCGTGCCACGTGAACCCAGGGATGTTCCTGGAGCGCGGCGCGCGCTTGACGACTGGGCAGATTGCGCCATTTCAGCACGTCCCCTCACCGGAGGAGCTGGCGGCGCACGGCGCGCAGGTGCTCAGCAACGGCGCTCCGAGGTTGCTCATCGAAGACTGCTTCTACCTGAGCGGCGAAATTCCCAGGGTATCGAGCTTCGAAAAGGGCCGCCCGGATCATCTCTGCCGACAGGCTGTGGATCAGCCATGGGAGCCTGATCCCCTGATCCTGGACGAACGCTATGTGGCGGTCAACGTGCAGGGGAAGGGGCTCATCGTCTTCAGCGTGTGCTCGCATGCCGGCGTCGTCAATGTCCTCCTGAGCGCACGGGAGACGTTTCCCGGTGTGCCGCTGTACGGGGTCCTCGGGGGGCTGCACCTTGCCGGGGCGGCCATGGAGCGGCTCATTCCTGACACCATGGTTCATCTTCGGCAGTTCGGCCTACAGCAGATCATGCCCGCGCATTGCACGGGATGGCGTGCGCTATGGGCGCTCCTGAATACGTTCGGCGAGTCGCTGGTCACGCCCTGCGCGGTCGGCAGCCGCTTCGCGTTTTGAAACCCCGGGGAACCGAGGAGTGCGCTCGACCCGAGCGACGTGCATCGCGGGCCGGCCAGACCGACATCGTCGTGGCCGGCGGGTGCGGCGGATTGCGTTCGGGCCTGGGCTCACGTAGGGTACCCCTTGTCCGATACCTTGACCCTTCGTGAACCAGGAGGCAGCCGCCATGGCCTGCAAGCCCGTTGCTCTCGATCACGTCAACATCTTCGTCCGCAATGCCGAGCGCTCGTACCGCTGGTATACGGACATCTTGGGCTTGCACACGCAGGACATCTTCCACTTCCCCGGCACGGACCGGATGCGGGCGGCGTTTCTCTCCTGCGACCCAGGCCACGCCCACGACATCGCGCTGTTCGAGGTCGGGGACGACGCGCAGGGACAGCAGAAGGGGCAGGTCGGCTTGAATCACGTCGCGTGGCGGATGGCGAACCTCGATGACCTGAAGGAGATGTACCAGCGCCTGAACGACCGCGGGGTGGCCGTCCGCGTCTCCGACCATACGGTCTCGATCGGCGTATATTTCTCCGATCCCGACGGCAACGGCCTCGAAGTCTACTACGAGCTACCGCGGAGCCAGTGGAACCAGGAGCGGCCCTTTTCCGAGTCCGGCAACAAGGGGCGCTTCCCCGGACCCTGGGACGCAGAGCTCCGCCAGTCCTCGCAGCCGCCCGTCCCCGCCCGGGCCTGACGCGAGCTTCGGGCGGAAAGCGGTGCCGGCCGGCGAGATCTCCGATGAGAATGCGAGGAGCCACGGGGTCGGCCAGGGTTCGGGGGAGTAGGCGTGCCCACTCGACACGACCCGTCCACGACCACGATCCTGGTCGTGGACGATGAGCCGGACGTACTCGCTTCGGTCACTGACGCACTGCAACTCTTCGGGTACGCCGTAGTCGGGTCGACGGATCCACGCGAAGCGCTGCACATCGCCCAGACCCATCCTTCGCCCATTCGATTGCTCCTCACGGACGTGGTCATGCCCTTCATCAGTGGCCCCGAGCTGGCGGAGCACGTTCGACGCCAGATCCCCGATATCAAGATTCTCTTCATGTCGGCGTTCACCACGGAGGCCGTCGCGGATTCAGGGGTGAGGCTTCCTCCCGGGATACCACTCCTCGTGAAGCCATTCAGCATGAACAAGCTCGCAGAAAGGGTCCAGGCGACGCTCGACTACCGGTCTCCCTTCTCCCGGCCTTGAATCAGTTGGCCGGCCCGGCGTCGTCAGCAGGTAGCGTGCCCTAGCTCGAGGATGTGACGATCGTCTCGCCCGTGCCCCCGTTCGGCGGCGTGCGAGGGTTGCTCGAGCCGCGCAGATCGAGCGTGTCCACACCGGCGGTATCGAGGCTCCCGAGCCGCTCGAGACGAGTGATGCGTTGCATGTGTTCGATCATCCTCGTGATGCGGCGGATGGCCCGTTGAGCCCGATTGATGTGGACGTGGCTGGTCGCCTGATCGGGGCGCTGGGCCTCGAGGAGCTCCAGGCTCACCTCGACGACGGTGAGCGGATTGTTGATCTCGTGAGCGGTGGCATTGGCGAGGGCGGCCACCTCGCGCAGGGCTGTCGCCTGACGCGCGGACTCTTCGGCGCGCTTGCGCTCCGAGACGTCCAGCGCGATGGCATCCCACAGGGTGGACCCGTCCGGCAAGCGTCGCGGTCGGCCCCGGATCTGCAGCCAACGATGCTCGCCGTGCGGCGTGCGCAGGCGGCAGTCGACCTCGAAGGGCTGGAGCTTCTCCATCGATTCGTCGGCCGCCGCCCGGAGCTTCACCGCGTCTTCCTCCACCAAGAGAGCATAGACGGCCGAGGGATCGGTCATGGCATGTTCACGCGTCAAGCCGTAGAGACCCATCTGGCCTTCGCTCATGTAGGGAAAGTAGTTCGAGCCGTCCAGTCGGCGGACGACCTGGTAGATGGTTCCGTCCGGCAGGTTGTCTCCGAGGCTGCGAAGCTGGGTCTCCCGCTCGCGCAGGGCCTCCTCCGCGCGCCGCCGCTCCGTGACGTCGACGAGGGCGACGCGAGTCGCAGACGCGCCCTGCCACTCCACGACGGCGGCGGTGGCCTCGACCCAGAAGCGGCTCCCATCTTGCCGAAGCACCTCCATCTCGTTCGTAGCCGGCACGTCTTCCCCACGCAGTCGAGCCTGGATCCGCGCCAGGATGGTCTCGCGCAGGTCAGGGGAGAGGTGCCTCGTTATCGGTTGCCCCACCGCGTCGTCCGCGGAATCGTATCCAAGCAGGCGGGCCGCCGCGTGGTTTACGAGGCGCATGAAGCCTTCCTGATGAATGACGATGCCCTCCGCGGACTGCTCGGTCAGATGTCGATAGCGGGTTTCCGAGGCGGTCAGCTCGGCCGTGCGCTGGCGAATCTGGCCCTCCAGCGTCGCGTTCACGTGGCGAAGCTCCTCCTCGGCTCGCAGCCGCTGGACGTCGGTGCGATGGAGTCTGACCGCGACCCACCATCCCAGGGCCGAGAACATCGAGAGGTTCGAGACCGCCATGAGGGCCACCCCGAACTCGAAGCCGTAGTAGCCTTCGCGCTCGCCCCACAGCCGGGCGGCGCCCAGGATGACGGGTCCAAACAGGGCCACGGGCAGCAGCCACCGGGCCACCGTGCCGCCTGCCGTTTGTTTGACGAAGATGCCGGTGGCGCCGTGTCCGGGCCGAGCGGCGGTGATCCCGACGCTGAGGGCCACGAGCGTACCTGCCGTGTGCACCGCCATTTCCGTGTATGACGTCAAGCCCTTCGTGAGCTCGAGTGACCGCACGCTGTACGCGTAGGCGACGACGTTGAGGAAACCGACGAAGCCCGCCGCCACCGCGCAGCGCTGTCCGAGGCGGAACAATCTCGGTTGATCCAGTCCCAGCAAGGCCACCGCGAGCATGAGAAAGCAGAGAGCGGTGAAGGGCGACATTCGTCCGGGGAGAAGACCGCCGGAAACCGCGAGCGGGTCGCGAGCCAGGAGCTCGTCGATCCCCATGCCGACGCCGGTCAGCAACTCGGCCAGCGTCAGTGTCGCGAGGATTCCCAGGACGCAGGCTGCTCCGACACCAAGGGCATGTCTCCGCGGCGAGGCTGCCTCGTCACGCAGCGCCCACAGCGCGGCGCCTCCCAGGCCAAACGCGAAAGCCGTGTTGGCCTTCATCGTGGCGAGCCCGGGTACGACAGCCTTGATGGCCTCGATGCCGAATGCCCACCCGCCCACCAGGACGAGCAGGCCAACCAGCATGCTGACCATGCTGGCAACGGCGCTCCACGCTCGAAGAAGTATTGGAACTACGCTGTCAGGCCCTGACGGCATGTCCCCGGCTCCCTCCATCTGTGAGGCAATCGAAGGTATTGCGGACACAGTCTCAGTCTAAGCAGGCGAGCGCTGCATCCCTGCAACCTTCAAGATGTGTGATGTGCCGGCCGCCAGTTCATCCACCGAGCCGACGGCCTCTGGGTCAGGAAATGCCTTTGGTGATCAGCGTTTGTACGGGAAGTCGGAGCACCGGGGAGGACTCTGGTCACACGGGCTGCGTCAGGCGGCAATGAAGTGCCTTATGATCGCGGCCGGGAGTGGAACATCACGGGAGGCGCCGACATGGCAGAGACTGAGAGGATCCCCGGCTTCTGTGCGCTCTGCGCCTCACGGTGCGGGTCGATTGCCGTGGTGGAGAACGGGCGGTTCGTGGCCCTGGAGCCGGATCCGACGCATCCGACGGGGCAGGCGCTCTGCTCCAAGGGACGGGCCGCGCCGGAGCTCGTCTACCATCCGGACCGCCTCCGCCATCCACTGAAGCGCACGCGGCCGAAGGGCGAGCGCGATCCGAAGTGGGCGAGGATCAGCTGGGACGAGGCGCTGGATCTGACCGCCTCGCGGTTGCGGCGGATTGCGGACCAGCACGGTCCGGAGAGCGTGGTTTTCAGCGCGGCCTCAGGGTCGACGTCGGCGCTTCACGACTCCATGCCCTGGGTGCAGCGGCTCATGCGAGCGTTCGGCAGCCCGAACTTCTGTGGATCGATGGAGCTGTGCGGGTGGGGGCGCGGCGGGGCGACCAGCTTCACCTACGGCATCGGCATCCTGCCCGGCGGCGCCATGCCCGACCTCGAAAACGCCGGGTGCATTCTCTTCTGGGGCTACAACCCGAGCCTGGCGCGGCTCAATCACGCCACCATGACGGTGGCGGCGCTCAAGCGCGGCGCCCGCCTCATCGTCGTCGATCCACGACGCGTCGGCCTCGCCGGCAAGGCCGACGTCTGGCTGCGCGTGCGACCCGGCAGCGACGGTGCGCTCGCCCTGGGCATCGCGAATGCGATGATCGAGCGCGGCTGGTACGATCGCGCATTCATTCGGGACTGGACGAACGGCCCCTTCCTCATCCGCTCGGACACCGGGCGCCTGCTGACCGAGCGCGATCTCTCGCCGGACGGTAGCATGCAGCGTTACGTGGCCTGGGATGCGTCCGCGCAGCGCCCGCTCCTCTACGACCCCGCGCTCCGTCGCTACGAGCGCGACGGCGCCGAGCCTGCCCTCTTCGGTGAATACAAGGTCGAGACGGCCCAGGGTGCGGTCGCCTGCCGGCCTGCGTTCGATCTATGCGCGGAGAGATGCCGGCGCTATTCGCCCGAGGCCGTCGAGAGGATCTGCTGGATCGAGCGCGATCAGGTCGAGCGCGCGGCGCGGCTGCTCTGGGAGGCACGCCCGGTCGCGTACTGGTCCTGGAGCGGCGTCGAGATGCAGAGCAGTGCCACCCAGATCGCGCGCGCGATCTCGCTGCTCTACACGCTCACGGGAAGCCTGGATGGCCAGGGCGGCAACGTGATCTTTCCGGCCGTCGCGACCCCGAACGTTGCCGGCGACGAGCTCCTGTCGGCCGGCCAGCGCGCCAAGTCGTTGGGCTTGCCGGACCGTCCCATCGGCCCATCTCGGACGCAGTGGGTGACCACGGACGAGGTGTACCGCGGCATCCTCGACGGTCGGCCATATCCGGTGCGCGGTCTCGTGGGGTTCGGGGCCAATTTGCTCCTGGCCCACGCCGACGTTCCGCGTGGGCGCGCGGCACTGGCCGCGCTGGATTTCTACGTCCACGCGGATCTCTTCATGAGCCCGACGGCGGAGCTCGCCGATGTCGTGCTGCCGGTCGCGAGCGCGTTCGAGCGAGAGGCGCTCAAGCTCGGCTTCGAGGTGAGCCCGACCGCGCAGTCGCTGGTGCAGATGCGGCGTCGGGTGGTCGAGCCGCAGGGCGAGGCCAGACCCGATACAGAGATCGTGTTCGACCTGGCTTGCCGGCTCGGTCTCGGCGACCACTTCTGGCGCGGCGACATCGATGCCGCGTACCGTCACCAGCTTGCGCCATCCGGGGTGTCGCTCGACACGCTGCGCGAGAACCCGAAGGGAGTCCGGGTGCCCCTCGAGGCACGCTATCGCAAATTCGCCGAGCCGCAGGACGGCGCGCCCACGGGATTCCCCACGCCCACGCGCAAGATCGAGATCTTCTCCGAGGTGCTCTTGGCGCACGGCTACTCGCCGCTGCCGGACTACGAAGAGCCGCTCGTGGGACCGGCCTCCCAGCCGCAGCACGCCGCGCGATACCCGCTCGTCCTCACGTGCGCCAAGGACAACCAGTTCTGCGAGAGCCAGCATCGCGGGCTGCCGAGCCTGCGGCGCCGTGCCTTCGACCCGGAAGTGGAGCTGCACCCTGTGGCGGCGGCCGCTCGTGGTATCCGTGCCGGCGACTGGGTGAGCGTGGAGACGCCGAAGGGCGGTTACCGGGCGCGCGCCCGGTTGAACGAGAGCCTGGAGCCTCGCGTGGTGTGCGGGCAGCACGGCTGGTGGCAGGCCTGTCCGGAGATCGGCGCGCCCGGCTACGACCCGTTCTCAGCGAACGGGTCCAGCTACAATTTCGTCATCGGCAATGACGCGATCGATCCGATCGGCGGCTCGGTTCCCCACCGCGCCTACATCTGCCAGGTGCGCGCCGCCGAGTGAGGTACGCGAAGGGGTTCTTCGATCTTCAGCACGCGTTTGCCCGCGCCGTAGCGGACTCGGCTGGATTACCCTTCGCGCAGGCCCTGATGGACTACACGAACCTCTACATCCGGTTCGGCCTAGGCCGCGCCTTCGATCCAGAGCATCCCGGTTGGCAGGAGTATCTGGCGGGGCTGCGCGAGGCCCAGGATCACTCGGCGTGGACCTATCACTTCTACTGCCAGCATCCAGACGGCATGGCCGCCCCTGCCGTCGTGGCGAGGTTCGGGTGCTTTGCGTACGGACGATTGAGCGGCGATCGGATTCGCCTCCACTTCGGGAATGCCGAGACAAATGGACGATCGCCCCTGGCCGTGGAGTGCCGCGGCCGGCGGAGGCTGGAGCTGGCGGCGCTCTTCGCCCACGTCAAGGACGCGGCGGGAGACGCGGTGCGCGTTGTGGGGGCATCATGGCTGTACAACCTCGATGCGTATCGGTGCCTGTTCCCGGAGCCGTACCTCGCGACTGCTCACGTGCTGCCCCGCCGGTTCCAGCACATGCCACTCTGGGGACAATTCCTGGATCGCCGCGGCGAGGTCAGGGAGAAGGCGGCTTGCGAGTTTCGTGATCGCCTCGCCGGCCTGTCGAGCGCCGAGAGCGCGGACGAGTGCTTTCCCCTGCCCGTGCTCGGCCTCGAGGCTCCCGCGCGTGTGTTCCATGACGTTTACGGTGCCTGAGGCATCTGCCAGGTGCGCGTCGCCGAGTGAGATGTGAGGAGGCTGGTGAGATGAGCCGCCGGATCGCCCTATTCTGCCTG
>Ga0081540_1004522_pt1 | contig 10556 bp, 10 predicted proteins | sample TabmetS2T1R1_FD_71024 | JGI IMG/M metagenome (GOLD analysis project Ga0081540, IMG submission 71024) | Tabebuia heterophylla rhizosphere microbial communities from the University of Puerto Rico - S2T1R1 | ecosystem: Host-associated > Plants > Roots > Rhizosphere ... | reverse complement strand
CGACTCGGGCGAGCGCTACATGTCCCTACCCTTCTTCTCACCATGAGCCGTTGGAGGAGAGAGGTTCGCGAGGTGCGCGCCGACGTCGCCGCCGCCCGCGAGCGCGATCCCGCCGCCCAGGACGTCTCCAGCTTCGAGATCCTCACCAGCTGGGCCGGGGTGCAGGCGCTGCTCGCCCACCGCGCCGCCCACGCGCTGCTGGAGGCGCGGGTGCCGCTGCTGCCGCGGACGATCGCCTACGTCACCCGCTCGGTGACCGGGGTCGAGATCCACCCCGCCGCCGAGATCGGCGAGTCGTTCTTCATCGACCACGGCTCCGGGGTGGTGATCGGCGAGACCGCGGTGATCGGCGACCGCGTCACCCTCTACCAGGGGGTGACCCTGGGCGGCACCGGCTTCCAGCGCGGCAAGCGCCACCCGACCGTCGGCGACAACGTCACGATCGGCTCCGGCGCCAAGCTGCTGGGCCCGATCGCGGTCGGCGACAGCGCCAAGATCGGCGCCAACACGGTCGTCGTCGAGGACGTGCCGCCCTGCGCGACCGTGGTCGGCAACCCCGGCCACCCGGTGCGGGTCGAAGGCCGCAAGCCGGAAGGCCAAGCCGAGCATGATCGATCTACCCTCAATGCGGATGGCGCAATGACACGCGACCAAATCGTTCGCGAGATCGCGCTCGATATCAAGATCGGGGCGCAAGCGATCGCGTTGAAACGGCTGGCGCACGAGACGGCAGAGATTTACGACGAGTTGATCCGCTGCAAGACCGTCCGAACTCGTGCGCGGCTACCCTCTCGTTAGCATGCTGCGTGAGCGGATAGACGAAGAACGGCGCGGCGAACGGCTCCGGTGAGCCGCATTGAAATCATTCACTCGAATGCCGACGCGGAGACCTAGCACGAATTACCGCATTCTTACGGGGTTGGGCATCCTCATTTCGGCTGCAATCGGGCACTTCGCTCCGGGTACCTGACCTAGCTAATTTATGAACCGGCCAAGGCTAAGTATGTCAGCAGATCCTGGACAAGACGACCTTCCCAAAATTCTAGCCCGCGCCTTTCTTCGCGCTTGGCAGCAATATTGCGAAGCAGACCTCGGTGGCAAACATTGCGAAGAAGTCGCTCGGCCTTTCCTCAAGGGGCTATTGGTTGAGTTCGCGAAAGAAGGGGTGACAGACGAGGAGCAGCTAGTAGCCGCCGGTCTTCGATATTTGATTTCAATAACGCCCAAACCGGCACCGTGCAAACGTTCGATGAAATACGAGGAGAAGACCACTGAAGACGGGAGGTGGCCGCCTGTGCATTTTTGCATCAATCGCGCCCCCGCGAAATTTCTCCCCCAATGGCGCATCTAAAAGATGGGCGCGCCACCGATGCCGAAGGACTGATCTTTGTTTTCACCGAGTAGCACCTTTGAGGGACGTCATGGGGACCGCGCTGAACGTCAAGCCCGCCGACCGCGTCAAGCTGCAACGCGATCTGGCCGAACGGCTGATGAAGCATTGCGCGTGCAAGCGCTACAAAAGCAAAAAGAAAATCGATTGGCTGCATCGGCATGGCACCGTGCTAAGCGTCTCGCCCGTGACGGATAATGTCTACATTCGATGGGATGGGCGCGTGAGCCCCGATGTGTGGCCGTTCCGGGCTGTGGAAAAGGTGGAATGAGCAAAGAAGGTCATCCGCACGGCACCGGCTACTGGCAGCGCCGCCGGGCTCTTCCTGCGGCCAAAGTCTGAGACAGGTCAAAAGCGCCATGCTGGCGGTCGGCCGTTCACTTCCGGTCTACCTCCGATAAGCGGAAGTACTCGGTGTCGACTGCGACTTCGCAAAAGGGCCAGGAGCTGACTCGCACGGTCGGCGTCAAGCTCAGTTGCCGGATGTCACGCCGCCCTTGTCGGTCCATGCTGGGGGATCGATCCGGTCCCGGACTTCGCCACCGGCCATCGCGCTGGATGACCCGACCGCCTGCACACAACAAATGCGCCGGGACGCACGCAATCAATTTGCTATCTTGATTCGCTGGATTCCGCATGTAATCGTGTGGTCTGCGGTATGATCAGCGTACTCGGTGCTGGGATTCATGGAACGGGGTTTGCCCGTGATGGCCGCTTCTGTCCCCGACGAAATCGTGATTCTGAAGGGCCAGATTGAAGAGCTGGCGAAAGGGCTTTCCCAGGCCAACGAGCAGCTCGAATCGCGCACCCGCGACCTGACTGAGGCGCTGGAGCAGCGAACCGCAATGAGCGAGATTTTGCGCGTGATCAGCAGCTCGCCGACGGAGCTGCAGTCGGCGCTCGACTCGCTGGTGACAAGTGCTGCGCGGTTCTGCAGTGCTGAGGACGTCTCGATCCACCGCCTCGAGGGCGATAATCTAGTTGTGGTCGCCCACTGCGGCCCTATCCCTACGATGCTGACCCCGGCCGTGCGGGGAACGGTTATCGGGCGGTGCGTGCTGGAGAGACGGGCCGTTCACGTGGAGGATCTTCAGGCCGAGACGGAGGCGTTCCCTGAGGGCTGCGCCATCGCCCGAAAGTTGGGCCACCGCACGATTGTCGGCGTCCCGCTGCTGCGGGAGGCCGCCCCGATCGGCGCCATCCTGCTGCGACGCACCAGATTGGAGCCTTTCTCCGATAAGCAGATCGCTTTATTGAAAATATTTGCCGAGCAGGCGGTGATCGCCATCGAGAACACGCGACTGTTCGAGGAGGTGCAGGCGCGCAACCGCGATCTGGCCGCCTTGGGCGAGGTCGGCCGCGCAGTGAGCTCGACGCTCGATCTCAAGGTCGTGCTGAAAATTATTGTCGATCGTGCGGTAAGTCTTTCGGGCGCCGACGGCGGGGCCATATTCTACTACCGCGAGGACGTCGGTACCTTCGAGCTCGGCGAGACGGCCGGGCTCGACGAGCAGGCTGTCGCAAAGTACCGCGAGCTCGACATTTTGGCGACACGGACTGGTCTGGGGGAGGCTGTCGCCGATCGCATGCCGCTGCAGATCCCGGACATTGCCGAGCGCCCTGCCAATCCGCTCCGCGATGCCGCGCTCGAGGCGGGCTTGCGCGCGGCTCTCATCGTCCCTCTGCTCGGCGCCGAGGGTCCACGCGGCACGCTGGTCTTGCAGCGGCGCAAGGCGGGCGATTTCGCGCCGGCCCTCGTCAACCTCATGCAGAGCTTCGCCGACCAATCCGCGACCGCTCTCGAGAACGCCCGCTTGTTCGAGGAGATCGCTCATAGGAGGCTGCAGCAGGCTCAGGCGGATCTCGCACGCGTGTCGCGACTGACGACAATGGGCGAGCTCGCTGCATCGATCGCGCACGAAGTGACCCAGCCGCTCGCGGCAATCCTTACCAACGCGGAAACTTGCCTACGATGGCTTGCGCGTGACAGACCGGACGAAGCGCGCCGGGCCGCGGAACGCATTATCAACAGTGGCCATCGGGCGACCGAGATCCTCAAGAGCATTCGCGCCCTGGCCAGGAAGTCCTCACCCGAGATGACGCAACTCGACATCAACGAGGCGATTCGGGAAGTCCTCGTCCTCATGCGTGGTGAGCTGGGTCGACACAATGTCTCGCTCGAAACCAGCTTGTGGGACGGTCTGGAACCCGTCATCGGCGACCGGGTGCAGTTGCAGCAGGTCATCTTGAATCTAATCGTGAATGGCATCGAGGCGATGACCGCGTCGATCGACCACCCGCGGCTGCTGCGGGTAAGCTCCCAGATGGACGGCCAGGGGAATGTGCTGATTGCCGTCGAGGACACCGGTGCTGGGCTTGACCCAACGAAGATGGACCGCATCTTCGACGCGTTCTTCACGACCAAACCCGAAGGAATCGGCATAGGGCTGTCGATCTGCCGCTCGATCGTCGAAGGCCGCGGCGGGCGCCTGTGGGCGTCGCCAAATCTGCCCTATGGCAGCATCTTTCGGTTCACCTTGCCGGCGTTGGTGAATGGGGCCTCAAATGACAGTTGAGGATGACAAGGGCTCCCAGCGCGCCCCCACCCATGCGTTAAGATCTGGCCAGTACAACGGACAATGATTGACCAGAAGGCGCCTGCCGGCCAGATCAGGATGGCTTGAAGTTTCAGCGCAATCTCACCCAAACAGCGCAGCACCGGCCTCTCTGCACCAAAAAAGAGGCAGAAAAGTTTCCTTCCATCTGTACCGACGCGCCGGGCTTCGATCGCGTTGACTTTCACAAGCACTTTCACGCCGAGGTAATTGCATTTTTTAAGCAGCACCTGCGTGAAACCGCGACGCCATAGCAAGGTCATTTAAAGGGAGCGGTCGCGGTAGGGACGAGGATTGCTCCTCGCCCCCCGCCCAGATCCCGGCGAGCGCTGCTAACGCACCGGGCTCCTCCCTCGGGTTTTAGCGTCGAAGCGGTGACAGGGCAGCGGGTGTAATGTCTTGATTGGCGGAAAGAAGCGATCGACGAGGCTGATGAAGCGCTCCCAGGACAGATCGGCCTTCTGACTCCGACGCCGAAGCGTCCTGAGCCAGAGCCCTCGCACCTGATTGCAGAACCACCACATGCTCGGGTGGTTGCCCGAGACCGCGTAGTAGTTCAGATGCCCTTGCAGCATCTGCTTCACCCAGGCTCCGGTTTGCGCGACGGGGTCGTGCATACGTTTGCGCAACTCCGTCTTGATAACCTTGAGCTTGGCTCGTATGCGCTTCTTGATCGTCTTGCGCCCGATGACGAATGAACCCCACTTGTATGATCGCGTGCAGAAGTGGGTAAAGCCCAAAAAAATTGAACGTTTCGGGCTTCCCTTCCCCACGTCTTTCACGTTGCTTGGCCGCGTGGCGACCGAAGCAGATCAGTCGGGTCTTGTCCGGGTGCAATGCCAATTCGAACGAGCGCATTCTTTCGTGCAGGTCCTGCAGGAAGGCCTTTGCCTCATGCTCGTGCTCAAAACCGACGATCGTATCATCGGCAAAACGCACGACGATCATGTCGCCGGTCGCTTTGGTCTGGCGCCATCTGTGGACCCACAGATCATACGTGTAGTGCAGGTAGACGTTCGCAAGCGTTGGTGAGATCACCGCCCCTTGCGGAGCGCCGCACTGACTGCGCGTCACGCGTCCATCTTCAATGATGCCGACCTTGAGCCACTTCGCAATCAGGCGCAGGATGCGCTTGTCCGCGATACGGTGCTCGAGAAAGCGGAGTGTCCATGAGTGGGACATGGCATCGAAAAAGCCCCGGATATCCGCGTCAAGCACCCAGTTCACTCGTTTCCTGAGAATGCCGACGTGAAGAGCGTCCAGCGCATCGTGCTGACCGCGTCCCGGTCGGAACCCATAGGAAAAGCCGACGAAGTCTTCCTCGTAGATGGCCCAAAACTGTCGCAACCGCCTGCTGGACGATCTTGTCCTCTACACACAAAATGGCGAGTGGCCGCTGAGATCCATCCGCCTTCGGGATGTAGGTCCGTCGGGCCGGGCGGGCGCGGTAGCTGCCTTTGTGTATGCGGTTGTGCAGATCCGAGAGTTTTCGAGGTTTTCTCCGTAGGCCTGCCACGTCACGCCGTCGATGCCTGGCGCCGAGTCTCGCTCAAGTGCGCAGTAACTCTGCTCCAGGAGGTCGACGGTGATGTGATGCAGCAGTGCGGTGAACCGTACATTCTTGCTCTGTCGCGCCGCTTGGCGCACGGCGGCAAGCCCGTTCGACGCGGTCCCCCGGCGCTGTGTCCGGGCCGCGGCCGTCCCGCCGCCGTTCCCCTCGGGCGAGGTCCTTTCCTCCACGGCCTCCGCAGAGGGCGAGCCCTCTTTGTTCGGCTGCTTCATCGGTCTTATTCCCTCGTCCGACTTCTCATCCGCGTACGCGCTCATCGTTCGGCTGTTGCCTTCATGAGCCGGTCCGGACACGGATGAGATCTCCCAGTTTCCGTGCAAAGAACTTCTCCACGTGCACGAGGCCTCCGACTGCGCGAGGTTCTGCCCATGCAAGCCATTACGCCATGGGAGATGTTGCCTTTTCTTCAGCAGAACGAGATCGGCACCTCGGAAGTAGACCCGTTTCGCAGCTCAATACTCGGCCCGTGGCCTCCCCTGTGAACGCTTCACGTCGGCCCTCGCGGGACGCCGCGCATCACTCGGGGTCGGGGTGGTTGGCTAGGCCTTTCCCGTGGGGGACTTGCACCTCCTATTCTTTGCCAGCGAACTGGCGCACTCCGCTTTGGGCCCAGCCTGTCTGAAAACCCAAAAGCTCGAAGCACAACGAGAATGATATTCTTGAATGCGGTTCCGGTGCAGGTACCTAAAGCGGGCTCGAACGAATAACTTGTTCTATCGCGATTGAGCGGCTTCGCGTTTCCACACAGCCTGGGCCACATCCGGACATGATCGCCACGGAGGGTGCCTCATGGCGCTGGGCTCAGTGGGTGCCAAATACCATCTCTCATCACTTGGCTCTCAGAACCGGAAGGCGTAAACTGTCTCCGACCTATCTCGGAGGCGTGCCTTGGCCAGCAAGCGCGTCGAGCGTCGGCTCACCGCCATTTTGGCCGCCGATGTGGCTGGCTACAGCCGATTAACTGGCCTCGATGAGGAGGGCACGCACGTCCAGCTCCAGGACCATCTACGCACCCTCCTCGATCCCAAGATTGCCGAACATGGCGGCCGTGTTGTCAAGAACACCGGCGATGGGCTGCTGGCTGAGTTTAGTAGCGTAGTGGACACAGTGCGCTGCGCTCTTGATGTCCAGCGCGGGATGGCCGAGCGCAATGCCGAAGTGCCACACGAGAAGCGGATTGAGTTCCGTATCGGTATCAATGTCGGTGACATCATCATCGACCGTGGCGACATCTTCGGGGATGGCGTGAACGTGGCTGTGCGTCTGGAGGGGATTGCGGAGCCTGGGGGCATTTGCATCTCCGACGATGCCCATCGGCAGATGCGGGGCAAGCTCGACATCGCGTTCGCGGACGCAGGTGAGCAGCAGCTCAAAAACATTGCGCAGCCGGTTCGGGTCTATAGGGTGCGTTTTGGTGGTGCAGCCGCAACAACGCGGCCCGCCCTACCGCTGCCGGACAAACCGTCAATCGCCGTTATGCAATTCGAGAACATGAGCGGCGACCCGCAGCAGGAGTATTTCGCCGACGGCGTCGTGGAGGAGATCATCACGGCCCTGTCACGTTTCCGGCAGTTGTTCGTAATCGCCCGCAATTCAAGCTTCACGTACAAGGGCCGCGCCGTTGATGTGAAGCAGGTCGGTCGCGAATTGGGGGTGCGCTATGTGCTCGAAGGCGGCTTGCGCAAAGCAGCGAATAGGGTGCGCATCACTGCGCAGCTCATCGATGCAGCAAGCGGGGCGCATCTCTGGGCGGATCGTTTCGAGAGCGTCCTAGACGACATCTTCGATCTACAAGACCAGGTGATGGAAAGCGTTGTGGGCGCCATTGCGCCCAAATTGGAAGAGGCTGAGATCGAGCGTGCGAAGCACAAACCGACCGAGAGCCTCGACGCGTACGAGCACTATTTACGCGGGATAGCGAGCCTTCATCGGGGAACCAGGGATGCCCACGACGAGGCGCTACGATTGTTCTATCAGGCTATCGAACTCGATCCTGAGTTCGCCCCTGCCTATGGCCAGGCCGCGTGGTGCTATGGCCGACGCAAGGCGAATGGGTGGACGGCGGATCGCATGAAGGAGACCTCCGAAACTGCACGGCTGGCTCGGCGAGCGGTTGAGCTGGGGAAGGAGGACGCAGTCGCGCTATCTACAGGCGCGTTTGCGCTCGCTTTTGTCTGTGGTGATCTCGACGATGGCGCCGCTTGCATCGATCGGGCACTCGCCCTCAATCCGAACCTGGCGGCAGCGTGGTCCGTTAGCGGCCGGGTTAGGATCTATCTCGGCGAACACCAACTGGCGTTCGAACACTTAGTGCATTCCATGCGCCTGAGCCCTCGCGATTCGCTCATGTTCCTAGCGCAAAACGGGATCGCTTTCGTTCACCTTTTCGCCGGTCACTATGATGAGGCATCGTTATGGGCGGAAAAGGCATTGCGGGAACACCCGAATTATTACCCCGCATTGCGCGTCCTTGCGGCAAGCAATGCCCTCGCCGGGCGGCTGGAGGAAGCGCAGAAAACCATGGCCCGGCTCCGCGCGGTCCATCCGACGTTGCGTGTATCCGATCTCAGGGGGCTGCCCCCGCTTCGGCGACCGGAAGATTTCGCCACGTACTCTGAGGGTCTGCGAAAAGCCGGACTGCCGGAGTGATCAACGCGGTTGCCCGCGCCGACGAGGTGATCGAAAGAGCGGCTCGCTGCATGTCTCATATGGGTCAATAGCGTCGCTTTGGCCGTGCGCTGAGCACTTCCGGTCTTCCCCCGACAACGGACATCGTGAGAAGTGGTCGCCATGTCTCAAAAGGGCCAATTGCTGACGCATGCACCGCAGCAAAAAGGGGGTCGTCGGTGCCCGCGAGCACATTCATTCGGGCAAGCCCGCTTTCCGAAGACCCTCAATCAATAGCTTCGCGTGTGCTTGTCTGCGCCGACCCATCCTCGCGGATATTGTGAAGGCGGGATCGACCTCAAGCAAACGCGCCGCCGCCTCGCGGGCCTCGGCATCGCGTCCGAGATGAGCGAAAGCGGATGCGAGACAGTGGTAAGCTCCCGCAAAGGCGGGGTTCTGACGAAGGGCTTTCTTCCCGGCAACGATGGCCTCGTCAAAGCGGCGAAGCTCAATAAAGGCATACCCCATCCCGTTAAACAGTAGGGGTAGCAGCGAGTCTACTGGGCTCATACGCATGGCACGTTCAAAGCTCCGAACCGCTTCCTCCGGCACTCCCGCAATTCTATGGACCCAGCCTCTGTTCTGCCATGCTGTAAATGAATTTGGGTTGAGCGCGACCGCTCGGTCAGCCATTTCGATCTCACGTTCACTGTCGCCGATCATGCACGCCGAGATGAGGGCAGCCGCTGATAATATCTCTGGATCGTCACTGCCGAGGCTCAATGCCAAGCGAGAAAGGCGAACTGCTTCCTTGCGCTCGAATTGCGGATCGTTGGCATAGCCCCAAAGGACGTTTTGCATGTGACAGACACCTGCCAGAGTCGCGGCATGGCCGAACCGAGGGTGCAGTTCCAAGGCGCGGTGAGCCAACCTGATCGCCTCGGCCAACCCTTCGCGGGTCGCTAGACCAAACGGCTGCAGGGCGCGGAGATAATAATCATATGCAGTGAGGTTTTCCGGTCGCCGCTGCGTCGATATTGCAATTTCTGTTTGAAGCAATTTGGGCTGAATGGCTGAGACAACGGCGACCGTTACTTCATCCTGAAGCGCGAAAACGTCTGTCAGGTCGCGCTCGAACCTGTCCGCCCAGATGTGTGCGCCGGTCACCGCATCAATCAACTGCCCAGCGATGCGAACTTTCCTCGACGCCTTGCGCACAGACCCTTCAAGGACATAGCGCACGCCAAGCCTGCGCCCGACTTCCTTGATGTCGACCGCTCGGCCCTTGAAGGTGAAGCTCGAATTGCGGGCGATCACGAACAGCCCTTTGAACCGCGAAAGCGCCGTAATGATCTCCTCAACCATTCCGTCCGCGAAGTATTCCTGTTCGGGGTCGCCGCTCATGTTCTCGAATGGCAGCACGGCAATAGAGGGCTTGTCGGGAAGCGGAGGCACCGCACTTAGCCGCTCGGCCAGCACACTATGTGTTCCCGCGCGCACCGCGTAGGTGCGGACCGGCTTGGTGATGTTCTTGAGCTGCTGCTCGCCGCGATCCTCGAAGCCAACATCTAGCTTGCCTTCGACCTCGCTGTAGACCTTTTCAGATATCAGGATGCCGCCCGGATCGGCGATCCCCTCCAGCCGGACAGCAATGTTGATCCCGTCGCCATAGAGGTCGCCGTCCTGCCCAACGATCACGTCACCAAGGTTGAGCCCGATGCGTAGCTTGAATGGACCGCTCCCCTCGGCGAGATGATCCTGCATCTCCGTCGCGCATCTCACGGCGGCTAAGGGACTCGCGAATTCGGCGAGCGCGCCATCACCCGTTGTCTTGATCAGTCGGCCGTCGTGTCGGGAGAGGCTCGGCGCGATCAAGTCCCGCTTGAGCCGCTCGAACTCGGCGTAGGTGGCTTCCTCCGCACGTTGCATCATCGCAGAGTAGCCGACCACATCGGCCGCCAAGATTGCCGCCAACCGCCGTTGAACACGCTCTTCGGGCAAGGCCGCTCCCATGTTCAAGATCAATTCGCTGGCATCAGATCACACCAATGGGTTGTTCCGCTAGGTGCTTTCTCGGATCGAAATCGGTCACGGGCGCGCGCCAATCCGTACTACACGGGCCGAGAAAGTAATCCCTCGGGGTGACGGCAGTGATCTAAGTGCCTATGTCCGAACTGGGTCAGAAGGCGACATCGGCCGACGACCGGACTGGGTCTGCTTTGCCCGCAAGAGCGGACATCGGCCACCGCGGATGCGATGTCGGCTTTGGGCCATGTGTGGACGGCTCCGGGTTGGCAAGAAGAATCTTCACGTCGCAGCCTTTGGTCGAAGCAGCCATGTGTTCGGCCTTTGAGTGCGGTACGCATGACCGCTG
>Ga0081540_1004521_pt1 | contig 10558 bp, 9 predicted proteins | sample TabmetS2T1R1_FD_71024 | JGI IMG/M metagenome (GOLD analysis project Ga0081540, IMG submission 71024) | Tabebuia heterophylla rhizosphere microbial communities from the University of Puerto Rico - S2T1R1 | ecosystem: Host-associated > Plants > Roots > Rhizosphere ... | reverse complement strand
GCGCCCGCCATGATGCCGGTGCGCAGCGATTTCAGATTGAAGCGCGCGAACTCGGGATGATCGAGTTCGGCGATGAACATGGTCGGCACGCCATAGAGCGCGGTGCATTTTTCCTTTTCGATCGTCTGCAACGTCGCCAGCGGATCAAAACCCTCGCCGGGATAGACCATGGTGGCGCCGAGCGTGACGGAGGCGAGGTTGCCCATCACCATGCCGAAGCAGTGATAGAGCGGCACCGGAATGCAGATGCGGTCCTGCTCGGTCAGGCGCATCGCGCGGCCAACGAAATAGCCGTTGTTGAGGATATTGTGATGGGTCAGCGTGACGCCCTTCGGCGAGCCTGTCGTGCCGCTGGTGAATTGAATGTTGACGGCGTCGTCGAACTGCAATGTCGCAGCCAGTGCGGCGAGCTGCTCGCGATGCCGCGCGCCGCCCATTTGCGCCACATCGTCAAACGCGATGGTGCCGGGAGATTTGGGCCCGCCGATCTGGACCACCGCGCGCAGTTGCGGCAGCCGTGCCGAGTTCAGTTCGCCCGGCCGCGAGGCCGCAAGCTCCGGCAGCAGCGTATTCAGCATCTCCATGTAGTTGGAGGTCTTGAACGCGGTAGCGGTTACGATCGCCGCGCAGCCGACCTTTGCCAGCGCGAATTCGAGTTCGCTCAGGCGGTAGGCAGGATTGATGGTGACCAGAATGAGCCCGGCCTTGGCGGCGGCGAATTGCGTCAGCGTCCATTCGGGGCGGTTGAGCGACCACACGCCGATCCGCGCGCCGCGTTCGAGGCCGAGCGCGAGAAAGCCCGCTGCCAGCGCGTCGACATGTTCGGCGAATTCCTTCCATGTCCAGCGCACGCCATGACCAGGCGAAACCAGCGCCTCGCGGTCACCCCAGCGCGCGGCCGCCTGATCAAGGCAGCGTCCGATGGTTTCGCCGAGCAACGGCGCGTCGGCGGTGCCGGAGACGTAGCTGTCGATGGGGTTGGTCAAAGGCGTTCTCCGAGTATGAGATCTGCGAATACGAGCCCACCAAGTATTGAGCGAAAGTATGCGCCGCGATTCCGACTGCGCCCTCTCCCCCCTTGCGGGGGAGAGTTGGAGAGAGGGGTAAGCCACGCGCACCGCCGTCTGGGCTTACCCCTCTCCCTAGCCCTCCCCCGCAAGGGGGGAGGGAACGCATCGAGCACTCGGATGCAGCACCGGTTGATATCCGGCACTGAAGGCACGCAGCGTTGAGGGCGGCGTCAGTAGCAGCGCTTTGTCGAACGCGGTTTCTACCTCGCCATAGCCCGCCATCGACCATCGCAGCACCCGGCCCTGCAGGACCAGAAAACTCTCCTCGCCTTGTTGCACCATTACCCCGTCAGGCAATTGCTCAACTGGCATTGGCAACGGATGCAACCGCTTCTTCCCGCGCTCCAGCCGCTCGCCATGGAGCACGCTGTCGATTTCCCGCGCCCGAATATCCTTCACGCCGTTGCCCTCCTCCCAGCAGCTGCGAAAACGGTTGGCGTCGTCGCGGCGGCAGAAGAAGCAGGGACGATGGCCGGCGGCAAACGCGGTCGCCTCGTCGAGAAAGAACAGCTCAGTCCAGCTCCGCCCGCCCATCACCTTGCGCCGCCAGCCCCTGAACTCACAAACGCAGGTGATCCATGCCGGGGTCGACCAGCGCTTTTTCAATAGCGTTTTTGTCGCGGGGTCGTGGATGATGCCGCGATTGCCGGTGAATATGCCGCGGTGCGGAGTGGCGATGATCTCGCCGGTGGGCATGACGCGGTTTTGCAGCGGCATTGGCTTGCCTCGATCATCCACCTCGTCATTGCGAGCGGAGCGAAGCAATCCATCCATCCACGCGTAAGGAGAGATGGATTGCTTCGCTTCGCTCGCAATGACGGGAATCTACGCCCCGTCGCGGATCGGCGGCTGGAACGACAGCGCGGTATCCCAGGGGAAGTGAATCCAGGTATCCTGCGACACTTCGGTGATGAAGGTATCGACCAGCGGCTTGCCCTTCGGCTTGGCGTAGACGGTGGCGAAATGCGCGTCGGGGAGCAACTGGCGCACCAGGCGGCCGGTGGCGCCGGTGTCGACGAGATCGTCGACGATCAACAGCCCCTTGCCGGTCCCGCCGGCGAGTTTGGCGATATCGGCGGAGACGCCCTTGAGCACCTGCAGGTCACCCTGGCTGGTGTGGTCGTAGCTGGCAACGCAGACGGTATCGATGATGCGAATGCCGAGTTCGCGCGCCACGATTGCCGCCGGAACCAGTCCACCCCGGGTAATCGCAATGATCGCGTGAAACGGCCCGACCTCGTTGAGGCGCCAGGTCAGCGCCCGGCAATCCCGGTGAAACTGGTCCCAGGAAACCGGAAAGGGCCGGCCTGCCCGCGCCTCGGCGCTCGGTTGGGAATTGTTGTCTGCCACTTTGGTTCGCCTCGTCTTGCCGGCCCGCTACCGCAACACGTTCAATCCCGCGAGCATCTCTTTCACCGCGGTCATGGCGGCGTTGAGCTTTTCGGGATCGCGCGAGCGGACGACGAGATTGGTGTTCGGCTTCTTGTCCTCGTCCATGAAGGGATAGCTGCCGATGATGGTGTCGGGGTGCGCATTGGCGATCTCCCGCAACGGTCCGCCGATGTCGCCCTCCCGCGCATTGGCGCGGACCGAGTCCGAGAGCATCCGCACGCCCGACTTCAGCTTGGGGGCGACGATATCCATCATCGCCTGCATGATCGAGGGGATGCCGGCCATCACGATGACATTGCCGAGCTTGAAGCCGGGCGCGAGAATGGTCGCGCTCTGGATCAGCTCGGCGCCGTCGGGGACGCGGGCCATGCGCAGCCGCGCCTCGTTCAAATCCTGCTCGCTCCAGCGTTCGCGGAAACGCGCCACCACCTCCGGGTGGTGGTCGATGCCGACGCCGAACGCCTTCGCCACGCTGTCGGCGGTGATGTCGTCATGGGTCGGGCCGATGCCGCCGGTGGTGAAGACGTAGTTGTAGCGATGCCGTAATGCGTCAAGCGCTGCGACGATGTCGGCCTCATCGTCGGCGACGACGCGGACTTCCCTGAGGTCGATCCCGATATTGGTCAGGTATTCGGCGATGAAGCCGATGTTCTTGTCCTTGGTCCGGCCGGACAGGATCTCGTCGCCAATGACCAGAATTCCCGCCGTGACGATCTCGCTCATGACCTCTCCTCACCCTGTCCCCTGACCTTGCGCAAGTGACGCCTTGAAGTCACGGGGGTCTGCTGCCGAAATAAGCACCCGGCGGCCTTAATTTCGGGCAGCACGGCGGACTATCCATACCAAATGCCGCAAGCCAATGCATATCGCGCTGGCCCGGCCCTTGCTACCATCCCGTGAGGTCATGCACTGTGAGGCATGGCTTCGAGAGACAGTCAGGATTTATGGCAGCAGCCTTCGATGAAATGAACGGCCCTGGCGGCGACCTCCGCCCGGCCTATCGGGAGCTCTCCCGCTGGCTCAAGGAGACCCCTCCGGACGCCCTCGAATATCGCCGCCAGGAGGCGGAACTCCTGTTCCGCCGGATCGGCATCACCTTCGCCGTTTATGGCGAGGCCGAAGCCCAGGAGCGGCTGATCCCCTTCGACGTGATCCCGCGGATCATGTCGGCGAAGGAATGGACCGTGCTGGAAAAGGGCCTGAAGCAGCGGGTCCGGGCGCTGAACATGTTCCTGCGCGACATCTATCACGGCCGCGACATCCTGCGCGCCAACATCATGCCCGACGACCTGATCTTCCAAAATCCGGTCTTCCGCCCGGAGATGAACGGCCAGAGCGTACCGCACGACGTCTATGTCCACATCGCCGGGATCGACATCGTCCGGGTCGACGCCGACAATTTCATCGTGCTGGAGGACAATGCCCGCACGCCGTCTGGCGTGTCCTACATGCTGGAAAACCGCGAAATCATGATGCGGCTGTTTCCGGACCTGTTCGCCCGCCACCGCGTGGCGCCCGTGGAACGATACCCGGACGAACTGCTGTCGGCGTTGCGCTCGGTGGCGCCGCGCTCCGCCTCGGTCGAGCCCACCGTCGCATTGATGACACCCGGCGTCTACAATTCCGCCTATTACGAACACTCTTTCCTCGCCGATAAACTCGGCATCGAGTTGGTCGAGGGCCGCGACCTCGTCGTCAAGAACGACGAGGTGTTCATGCGCACGACGGAAGGGCTGAAGCGCGTCGACGTGATCTACCGCCGCGTCGACGACGATTTCCTCGATCCCCTCACCTTCCGCCCGGATTCGGCGCTCGGCGTGCCCGGGCTGATGTCGGCCTATGCGGCCGGCAACATCACGCTGGCGAACGCGGTCGGCACCGGGATCGCTGACGACAAGGCGATCTATTCCTACATGCCGGAGATCGTGAAATTCTATCTCGGCGAAGCGCCGATCCTGAAGAACGTGCAGACCTGGCGCTGCCGCGAACCGAAGGACCTGGCCTACGTGCTGGATAATCTCGGCGACCTCGTGGTGAAGGAAGTGCACGGCTCCGGCGGCTATGGCATGCTGATCGGCCCCGCCGCCACCAAGGCGACGATCGAAGCGTTCCGCGACAAGCTCAAGCGCGAGCCAGAGGGCTTTATCGCCCAGCCGACGCTGGCGCTGTCGACTTGCCCGACCTGCACCGCATCCGGCCTCGCACCGCGCCATGTCGACCTGCGGCCGTTCGTGCTGACGGGAAGCAAGCACGTCACCATCGTGCCGGGCGGGCTGACCCGCGTGGCGCTCAAGGAAGGCTCGCTGGTAGTCAATTCGAGCCAGGGCGGCGGCACCAAGGACACCTGGATACTGGACGAGTAGAGAGCGAAATCCTTCCATGCTGTCGCGCACCGCCGAAAACCTGTACTGGCTGGCCCGCTATGTCGAGCGCGCCGAATATATCGCGCGCACCATCGACGCGACCCTGCGCGTCACGGCGCTTCCCGCCGCCTATATCGGCAAGACCAACGAGTGGGAATCGGCGCTGCTGACAGCCGGCGTCAGCACCAGCTTCTACGAGGCCTATCAGGAGGCCAACGAGCAGAACGTGGTCGAATACCTCGCGTTCTCGCCGGCAAACCCATCCTCGATCAAGAACTGCATCGAGGCGGCCCGGCTCAATGCGCGCTCGGTGCGAACAGCGCTGACGAGCGAGATGTGGGACACCATCAACTCGGCCTGGATCGAGCTGCAGGAAGTCTGGGGCAAAGGCACCTCCAGCCGCGAGGAGCTGGCGCGATTCCTGCGCTTCGTGCAGGAGACCTCGCTGCGGTTCGACGGCTCGGCCTACCGGACCATGCTGCGCAACGACGCCTACTGGTTCTCCCGGCTCGGGCTGCATCTGGAGCGCGCCGACAACACCGCGCGCATTCTCGACGTGAAATACCACGTGCTGCTGCCCGAGGAAGAGCATGTCGGCGGCCCGCTCGATTACTACCAGTGGACCTCGATCCTGCGCTCGGTATCGGCGCTGACCGCCTATCACTGGGTCTATCGCGAAACCCTGAAGCCCTGGCTGATCGCCGACCTCCTGATCCTCAACGACACGCTGCCGCGCTCGCTGGCGAGCTGCTACAGCAATCTGGTGCGCAATCTCGACCAGATCGGCGTCGCCTATGGCCGCCAGGGCGCCTCCCAGCGCCATGCCCGCGGCGTCCGAAACCGGTTGGAACACAGCCATATGGACGATATCTTCCAGCACGGCGTCCATGAATTCATTCAGGAATTCATCGCGGACAATTCACGGCTGGGCGAGATCATCACCAGGCAGTATTTGATATAAGGCAACCGTCGTCATTCCGGGAAGGTCCGCAGGACCAGACCCGGAATCTCGAGATTCCGGGTTCGATGCTGCACATCGCCCCGGAATGACGGCGGGAAAAGTAACGGTACCCCATGCGCCTGCGAATTGCCCATTCCACCAGCTATCGCTACGAGCCCCCGGCCTCGGGCGTAATCCAGATCCTGCGCATGATGCCCGGCAGCCATGACGGGCAGTATGTCGCCGAATGGCAGATCGACGTCTCGACCGATTCGCGGCTCGACACGCACCAGGATGCGTTCGGCAACGTCACCCATGTGCTGACGCATGGCCAGATCGCCGACCTCACCATCCGTGTCGAGGGCCTGATCGAGACCCACGACACCGGCGGCGTGCTGCGCGGCACCGACGAGCGCTTTCCGCCAAGCCTGTTCCTGCGCCCGACCGCGCTGACCGAGGTCAATCCGGCGATGGCGACCTTTGCCCGCGAGCTGCGCTCGGAATCCGACGGCGACGTGCTCGGCTTCCTGCATGCGCTGATGGTGCAGATCAACGAGCACATGACGTTCGACGAGGACCCGACCAACTCGGGAACGTCGGCGGCGGAAGCGTTCGCACTCAAGCGCGGCGTCTGCCAGGACTATGCGCACATCTTCATCGCCTGCGCGCGCTCCGGCGGCGTGCCGGCGCGCTTCGTCTCCGGCCACTTCCTGCGCTCGGACGGCGCGGTGCACCAGCAGGCCGGTCACGCCTGGGCCGAGGCCCATGTGCCAAACCTCGGCTGGGTCGGCTTCGATGCCGCCAACGGCATCTGCACCACCGAGGCCCACGCCCGTGTCGCCATCGGGCTCGATTACCTCGGCGCCGCGCCGGTGCGCGGCACCCGCTATGGCGGCGGCACGGAAACGCTGACCGTCGCAGTCAGGGTCGAACAGGCCGGGCGTCCCGGCCAATTGCAGTCGCAGCAGTAAGGCGGATGTGACGCCGCATCACCAAGAAGGCTGCTGAGACGATTGAAGCTGTCGCGTTTCAATCGAGTGCCTACGGCATGCTAGCCCGCAATTGCCTTCTCACCATCTTGTACCAAGGAGCATGCTTCGCTTCGTCCCAGTTGTGGGGCGGAGGCATCGATCGAGGTAAAGTGCCGAATTCCTCTAAGAGAGATAGTAGAGAATAGATGTTATTGACGACCGATTTATTTATCTCCTCCATCTCGGAATCGTGGATTCGTGAACACTCAGACCATAGTATTTTCTCTCCACCATCAAGCGTCGTCACAACAACTTCGGAGTCATCTGCGTACACTCCTTTCGCATTCTTAGGCCACCTACCCGCGTGAATGTCCTCGATTGGAGTATTGTTTCTGTAGCCGTGGGCAGCCAGCAACTTTGCAATGATTTTTGTCCCATCGCTCTTCATAACGCTTGCTCCTCTGGAGCCTCGCATTTCCTAGTTGCTGGGCGGCGTCACTTATCCAGCCACACGTCCTCGAATCGCAGATTGTTGTACTGGCTGTTGTCGTGCGGCTTGAAGTTTTTCACGTAAGGCTGCCAGCAATTGCCGGCGGAACCATGCAGGATGACGGGGCGCGCGGCGTCGTCCACCAGGATCCGCTCGATATCCCATACCAGCTTGCGCCGCTTTTCCTTGTCGATCTCGCGTGACTGCGCCGCCAGCAGCTTGTCGACATCGGCGTTGCAATACTGGGTGTAGTTGCGTTCGGAGTTGCACGAATAATTCTCGACGATGTTGCCGTCGGGGTCGTCGACGCTGACGCCGGTGACGTTGAGGCCGATCGTGTAATCCTTGCGCTGCAGCTTGGCGTACCAGCGCGGCGTGTCCAGAATGTCGAGTTCAGCGACGATGTAGATCTTCTTGAGCTGGTCGGACAGGATCACGGCGGGATCGCGGTAGGTCGGCAGGTTGCGCGTCTGGATCTTGATCTGCAGCGGCTTGGCGTCGCTATAGCCGAGCTTCTGCATGATGGCTTGGGCCTCAGTGAGGTTCTTCTCGGCGTCGGAACCGTAGCCGGTGAGAGAGGCCTGCATCTCTGGGGGCATGCCCCACTCGCCCTCCGGCTTGGGCAGCATCGCCCCGCCCAGCCGCGCGGTGCCTTCCATCAGGATGTTGTTGAACGGCTTGCGGTCCAGCGCCAGCGACATCGCGCGGCGGATGTCGGGATTGTCGAACGGCGGATTGACACGGTTGACCATCAGATTGATCAGGGTGCCTGTCGTGATGACCTCGCAGATCGCATTCGGCGCCCGTGCCTTGACGTCCTTGATCAGGGGAATGCTGACGTCGGAAGGAAAGGTGATGTCGTAGTCGCCGGTCGAGAACGCAAGCATGCGCGTGGCGCGGCTATCGATGGTACGCACCGTGATCTCGTCGAGATAGGGCCGGTCCTTCTTGAAGTAATCGGGATTGCGCACGAGGCGGATCGAATCGCCGCGCTTGAATTCGACGAATTTGAAGGGGCCGGTGCCGATGGGCTTGGTGCGCATCAGCTGCTGCGGCACATGACAGGGATAGACCGCCGAGAAGGCGCTGGCGAGCAGCACCGGCAGGCTCGGTTGGGGCTCGCTCAGCTCGAAGGTTGCCTCGAAGTCGCCGTTGATGCTGACGTCCTTCAGCTTGGTGTACCAGACCTTGCGCGGGTTGCGCTTGAAATCCTGCGTCTCGGCCTTGCCGATCAGCATCCGCCAGGTGCATTGCACGTCCTTCGCGGTGAACGGCTGGCCATCGTGCCACTTCACGCCCTGCCGCAGCTTGAATGTCAGCTTGGTATTGGTCGCATCCCACGACCAGCTTTCGGCGAGATCGGGAATGACGGTCTCGATGCTTTCGTGCACCTTGGCCGGATCGAAAGTCACGAGGTTGTTGAAGACAGCCGCAAACGGCATCACCGAGGCGATGGTCGATTCTTCCAGCAGCGACGTCGAGGGCGGATTGTCGTTATGATAGAGCCGCAGCGTGCCGCCCTTCTTCTGCGCCGAGGCTGGGCCTGCTGTGATCACAGCAGCGCAAAACATCGCCGCAAGTACAACCCATGACCGATCCGGCAAGTTTCTGACGCGCACTACAGCCTCCCAATGAGTTTTCTTTTTCTTTAGTATGGCAACGGTAACGCAGAGGACAGGCCATGTCAGCAGGCGACAAGATTTTTGCGGGTTCGATCCCTGAAAACTACGACCGCCATATGGTACCCCTGATCTTCGAGAGTTACGCGCGGGATATTTCTCAAAGGGCCGCCGCACTTTCGCCCAAAGCCGTGCTGGAAATAGCAGCCGGAAGCGGCGTGGTGACGCGCGCACTGGCGCCGCGACTTTCGTCCGATGCCCGTTACGTCGTGACCGACCTCAATCAACCGATGCTTGATTATGCCGCCACGCGGCAAAATCCCGACGACCGCATCAGCTGGCGCAAGGCGGATGCGCAGGCGTTGCCGTTCGAAGACGCCGCCTTCGATCTCGTTTGCTGTCAGTTCGGCGTCATGTTCTTCCCCGACCGGCCCTCCGCCTACCGCGAAGCCCGGCGCGTGCTCAAGCCGGGCGGATGTTTCCTGTTCAACGCATGGGACCGCATTGAGGAGAACGTGTTCGCGGACGACGTTACCAGCGCGCTTGCGGAATTTTTCCCGAATGATCCTCCGCGCTTTCTGGCGCGCACGCCGCACGGCTATCACGACATCGCGCTGATCCGGAGCGATCTGGCGAAGGCAGGTTTTTCGAACGTCACGATCGAGACCAGGGCAGAAGAAAGCCGCGCGCCCTCGCCGCATCACGTCGCGACGGCCTATTGCCAGGGCACGCCACTGCGCAACGAGATCGAATCCCGGGCCGCGGAAAAACTGGAGACCGCGACCGACCACGCGGCATCCGCCATCGCGCGCAAGCATGGAAGCGGCGAGGTTACGGCCAAGATCCAGGCGCATGTCGTCATGGCACGGACATAGCAGCACCGGCGCTGCCGCTTCTTCGCGTTACAGGCGTAATCGAGCATCGCCGCGCTGAAACCATCCGGTAGCGCCGCTTCTGCAACTTCCCTCGAGAGGTTTTCCAAGCGAGGTCCCAGACAGATGCGCCTTCAAAGCCCCCTTCGTCATCCCCGTTCGTTCACAACGCCCAAGACCAACGAGAATCTACTTGCCGGCATCCGGGCGTTGGCTCCCGAGATCACGGCGCGCGCTGCCGAGATCGAAGCGGCGCGGCGCATTCCGCCCGACCTCGTGGATCGGCTGCGATCGATCGGCTTGTTTCGTATCTTCGTGCCCCGCAGCCATGGCGGGCTGGAGCTGTCTCTGCCGGAGGGGCTCGAGGTCATCACGGCGCTTGCCCGGCTTGACGGTTCGGTCGGCTGGACCGCGATGGTGGCATGCGCCGGCGGTCTTTTCACAACCCTGACACCACGCGAAACCTACGATCTCATCTATAAGGATGGGCCCGACGTATCGATCTGCGGCTCCTCTCAGCCGGCCGGAACAGCAGAGGCTGCGGGCAACGGATTTCGGGTCAGCGGCCGATGGCCGTTCGCCAGCAGCTGCATGCACGCCGACTGGATGGGCGCTGTCTGCAGGATCATCAAGGACGGCAAACCGGTCACCGGTCCGAACGGAGGACCGATGATGCGTGGCTTCGTGATGCCGGCGAGCGACTGGAAAATCGAGGACACCTGGTATGCGGCCGGGCTGAAGGGAACCGGCAGCCACCACATTGCGCTACGGGACGTGATGGTTCCGGAGGAAAACTTCTTCGATCTCGAGGGCGGCGTCGCCTGTCTGCCCGGCCCGCTCT
>Ga0081540_1004520_pt1 | contig 10559 bp, 7 predicted proteins | sample TabmetS2T1R1_FD_71024 | JGI IMG/M metagenome (GOLD analysis project Ga0081540, IMG submission 71024) | Tabebuia heterophylla rhizosphere microbial communities from the University of Puerto Rico - S2T1R1 | ecosystem: Host-associated > Plants > Roots > Rhizosphere ... | reverse complement strand
CCCCAGCACGCGAGCGTGCGGTCGGAGAGGACGGCGCAGGTGTGCGCGTCGCCGGCGGCGATCGCCGTGTAGCTCGACGAGGTGCCGACGCGCTTGGGGAAGGCGATGGACGGCTCCGCCTTGCCGTCGCCGAGCTGGCCGGCGTCGTTGGCGCCCCAGCACCAGAGCTGGCCGGCGCGCAGGCCGCAGGTGTGGCGGTCGCCGGCGGTCACCGCGTCCCAGTTCTTGTCGGTGGGCGCGTCCTGGCCGACGCGCGCCGGCGTCGTGTGCGCGAGGTCGTCGCCGGTGCCGAGGTCCCCCTGGAAGCTCTCGCCCCAGCACCAGAGCGAGCCGTCCATCTGGATGGCGCAGGCGTGGGCGAAGCTCATCGCCAGCGCCTTCCAGTGCGCGGCGCCGCCGGTGGGGAAGGGCGCGAAGACCGGGCGCGACCCGTCGCAGAAGAGGTTGTCGCCGCCGTCGCCGACGAGGGCGCAGCCGTCGTCGCCCCAGCACCAGAGCGTGCCGTCGGTCTGAATCCCGCAGGTGGCGCGATCGGCGACCGCCACCTGCGACCAGGTCGCCTCGCCGACGGTCTCCATCACCGCGTCGACCATGATGGGCGCGAGCCCCATGGTCGGCTCGTCCATGACGATCAGTTCCGCGCCGGTGCCGAGCGCCTGGAAAATGGCAACCATCTGCCGCTGGCCGATCGACAGCTCGCCGACGAGGCGATCCGGGTCGACCCAGTAGCCGACACGCTGGCTGAGTTCGACAAACCGTCTCCGCAAGGCCCGGTTTCGGCGCCAGCCGCCGCGATCACCTAGAAAGACGTTCTCGAGGACCGTCAGCTGGGGAACCAGAGGTATGTGCTGATGGATGGTTGCGACGCCGATCTCATTGGCTTCTCTCGGGCTCGACCAGTCTACGGCCGAGCCCTTCCAGATCATGCTGCCGCCCGTGGCGCGGAACGAGCCGGACAGAATCTTGATCAGCGTGGACTTGCCGGCACCGTTCGCACCGAGCAGGCCGTGGACCTTGCCCCGTTCAATGTCGAGGTCGACACCGCGCAAGGCGACCAGGCCGTTCGGAAACGTCTTCGAGACGTTTTCCAGCCGCATGAGCGGAGAGTCATTCGACGTCGGCATGGCGTTTCCCAGGCAGATCTGTCCTTCGTTCCGGCTCCCGCAGCTCACCATTCAGCCGGGCAGCGCGAGAGTGTCTCCTTCGTGATGGCCGGTGTGTCGTAGGTGATGAGCTGCCCCATCCGGGTGTTCTTCTTCGTCACCGCCTCGTACAGGGCCTTGGCCACAAGCCGGCCCTCCTCCTTCGGTCGGTCGCAAACCGAACCGTCGATCTCGCCCGACCGGATCGCATCGATCCCGAGGTGCGACCCCCCGCCGGTGGCCACGAGCCTTGCCTTTGATCCGGCCGCGTGAATTGCCCGCGAACATCCAATGGCCATGTCATCGGCCTGGCTGAAGAACAGGTCCACATCGGGATTCGAGGCCAGGATGTTCTGGCAGACCGCCTCGCCCTTCTCGGGCGTCCAATCCGTGGGCTGGGACGCGACGACCTCGTATTTGATCCCCGCCTTGTCCAGGCCCTGCTTGAACCCCTGGCTGCGCTGCCAGACCTGCGGATAGCCGGGCGCACCCTCGATGATCCCGATCTTCGCCGTGCGATCTTTCGGTAGCAGCGTGGCCGCCAGCTCGCCCGACAGTTCGCCCGCCTTCACATTGTCCATTCCGACGAGGGCTGTGAGCTTCGGATAGACGTTGTCCCACGCCACCTTCTGCGGATCGCCTATCTGCGTCGCGGCCGAGACGAACGGAATGTTGTGATCGGCAAGCTTGTCGACCCAGGTCTGGGCCACGACGCCGTCGAGGGGGAGGGCGCCGATGCCGTCGACCCCCTGCGCAATGAGATCGTCGATGGCATTGCCCTGCTTCTCGACGCTGCCCCTGGGATCCAGCACGATGGCCTTCGCTCCGAGCTGCTGCGCCGCCTCCTTGAACCCGTCCGCCACCGCGACGTTGTACGGGTACTCCAAGCTGGCTGCCACATAGCCGAGCGTGACGTCCTCCGCTGCGGCCGGCCAGGCCGAGACCGCGAGAGCGCTCATGATTGCGGTTGCGGCGAGTGTTTTGAAGACGAACCCCATGATGCTTTTCCTCCCTGTCTATCTTGCGCCGGCAATTGTTCTCCTGCTCCGGCTGCCGACTTGCCGGACTGGCCCTCAATGCGTGCGGTTACATTCCGCGCAAACCTCAGATTTCCGCTGGTCCAATCCCGTCGGACCGGCCAAAGCTTCTGCGAATCCGGGGAGGCCGAGCTCGGCCGCCTTTCCGGCGTGAGCCGAATAGACGATCAGGCCGATTGTGTTGGCCGGCAAATAGTCCTGCAGAGGAGCGCTTCCGCGAATCCTCCTCGCAACAGCAGCGGTGTTGCTGGCGGACTGTGACCGCACGTTCTTCCTCCCAGATGTTGATATGTTATTTTTGCTGATTTTACCGTTGGACCTGTGGGCCCGATAGCTGAGGTTTCTGGGGGCTATAATCCCGAGTTATCGGCAATGCTCCCAAACAGGCAGTCTGGCAGGCTGCTTCGTTGCGACAGCGGCTGGTTGTGTGGATGCTGGGATCTAGACCCACTCGAGACTACCACTCTGCATCGGCGGTCAATTTGGAATGGGCAATCATGACCGTCAGGTACACGGACATGCAAAGCATCCTCAAAGCAAAGCTCGTCCGCAGCATGCCGATTCCATTCAGCTATGGCTGCCTGGCTAAGGCAGCCTTGTGAGATGGATGCGGCCCAGACCGCCGATCGAGCCGCTCGGACTTAGGCAAATGCCTCCAGCGCCTCCACTCCGGGCGGTCGCCGGGCAGAGAGCCAGGGCCGAGCAGTCGAAAAGTGCACTTCCTGCAGAATGAGAGACCAATGGACGTCCAGACCACCACGCACGCTCCGGCCGATTCCGGCGTTCCCGCGCATGCCCGCGACTTCAGCGTCAAGAATCGCGTCGTTCTCATCACTGGCGCCGGCCAAGGGATTGGTCGCGAACTGGCCCGACAATTTGCTGCGGCAGAGGCGCTCGCCGTCGTCGCCGACATCAACCTCATCAGGGCTGAAGCCGTGCAGCGCGAGATCGAAGCGGGAGGCGGCGCCGCACTCGCGCTCGCGGTCGACGTCGGCGACAGGGCGTCGGTTGAACGCATGGTCGCCAGCGTGATCGAGACGCACGGCCGCATCGACGTCCTGATCAACAACGCCGCGATCTTCGCGACCCTCAACAAGGTTCCGTTCGATCAGATTTCTATGGAGGAGTGGGAACTGGTTCTCCGGGTCAACGTGACCGGATCTTATCTTTGTGCCTGCGCAGTTGCTCCTCAGATGCGAAAAGCAAAGTGGGGCCGCATCATCAACATTTCTTCGGATTCGGTGCCTCGGGGCGTCCCCAACTATCTTCACTATGTGACGTCGAAGGCTGCCGTCATCGGCATGACCAATTCCCTGGCGCGAGAGCTCGGTCCGTTCGGGATCACGGTCAACTGCATTCGTCCGGGCGCAACGGCGACCGAAGTCGATCGCACTCACAATCCTACCGCCGAATTTCGGACGAAGGTGCTTGGCGAGCAATGCCTGCGGCGAGGTCAGGTGCCCGAGGATCTCGTGGGCAGCGTGATGTTCCTGGCCACGCCCGCGGCGGGATTCCTCACCGGGCAGACCATCGCAGTGGACGGTGGTCTGACACATAGCAGTTGAGGGCCGGCGGTCATCGGGGAAGACGGTCCGGCGAAATCGACGCCAGAACGCGGCGGAAGCCGACATCAGGTTATCGGTAGGGACAGAGAAAATGAGAATCTGCGTTTACGGTGCCGGAGCTGTGGGCGGCCACATCGCGGGGCGGCTCGCGAAGGGCGGAGCCGAGGTCTCGTTGGTCGCGCGTGGTCCGCACCTTGCCGCTATCCAGGCCAACGGATTGCGCGTGGAAACGAAGGACGGCGTCATTCAAACCCGTCCGGCGGCAAGTGATGAGCCGCACGTGCTCGGACCGCAGGACGTTGTCATCGTCACGGTGAAGGCGCCGGCGCTGCCGCAAGTCGCGGCTGGCATCGCACCGCTGCTGAAGCAGGAGACGCCGGTCGTCTTTGCGATGAACGGCATTCCCTGGTGGTACTTCCATGCTCATGGCGGTCCGCTCGACGGCACGCGGCTGCCGCGGATCGACCCTGAGGCGACCGTCTGGGACGCGGTCGGACCCATGCGCGCTGTCGGAGCCGTCGCCTATACCGCATGCAGCGTAACCGCGCCCGGGGTCGTCCACGCAGAGAACCCGCGCAATCGCATCATCCTCGGCCGGCCCGACGGTCAAACCGATCCGCGCCTTGAAGCCTTGGCAACCGCCTTGAGTGCCGGCGGGCTGGAGATCGAGGTGACGGCGAGGATCCGTGATGCGATATGGGCCAAGCTGCTGATGAATCTGACGGGCGGCTCTCTCGGCATCCTGACTGGGTCCGCGATGAAAGATGCCCTTGCCACTTCCGCGGTCGCGGCCGCCGCCGCAGTGATGACTCGCGAAGGGGCCGCCATCGCCCGTGCCATGGGCTGCGATCCGGGCGACCCCGAGGGCGGTCTCGCTCGGCTGGCGGTCTCCGTGCACAAGCAGAGCATCCTGCAGGATCTGGAGCTCGGGCGCTCGATGGAGATCGACGCTTTGCTGCGTGTGCCGTTGGAACTCGCGCGCATGGTCGATGTGCAGACGCCGACCCTGGACCTGGTTGTCGGACTCGCCGTGCAACGGGCAAGGGCAGCGGGGTTGTACGCGGGCTAGCGGCAGCGCTCCTCTGGAGGCCCCGTGTTGCTGTGGAGGGCAGGGCGGCTTGCGGAACACCAATGAGGCGAGGAGGTCGACGTAAGCCTCACCACCGAACAGAACTACCGCTGATTCCGCCGAGCGGCCGCCCGCGCGGCTCCCAGACACCGTCTACGCCATGACGGTTACGACCGGCTCACCCGTATCAAGCGGCCGCAAGGGTATGGACACTCGTCCAGTGCTGGAGCCATCTGTACCGGCGCTTCAAGCTGGCCCTCCCGCACCCTCGCGAGGTTCCCCCGGTGGGTGCACAGGGACCTCCCGCGCGTGCCGCTGCGCTGCTCGTGTCGGCCACTCCGCGTCCCGCGCGGGTCCCTCCTATGCACTACCGGGACAATCCGCCGAAGGGTAAGCGGTGTCTGGGAACCACGGTTGGCGGCCGCTCGTCGATCCGCGACACGCCCCGGAGCTTGTCCGGCAGCAGCGGTCGTAGCCGCTGCCATTGCCCCTCATTCAGCCAGAGTTCCGACCCTATGACGATCTCCCTCGCAGCCGAGAATTACCTCCATCCGGAAACGCCCCTTTGTGGGTTCCAACTCTAGCGCAATGTCCGCACAAAAATGCCCGATTGGTCATCGGCGTGGTCTCCACCAGGCTGTTTGTTCGCGGCAGCTGTGCGGAGCGAAACGTTCTTGGTTTCTGGAACGAACTGAACTGCGACAGCACACATGACGGCGATCGCTATGACATAGTAGGCGGGAGCGATGGGCGTTGCGAAGTGCCCCACCAGCCAAGCTGCGACAAGCGGCGTGGTCCCGCCAAAGATTGCAACTGCCAATTGATACGCCACCGCGTGGCCGGTAGCCCGGAAGGTTGTCGGGAAGAACTCGACGGCAGCCACGAATGTCGCTCCGCCGTACAACCCCAAGCCCACAGCAACGAGAAGCTGCCCCAACATTGCGCCTGAGAACGTGCCTGAAGCGGCCAGAAGGATTGCGGGATAGGCCGCACAGGCGATCCATATCGCACCGACCGTCAAAACGAATTTCCGTCCGATCCTGTCGCTGAGTGCGCCGCCGATTGGAATCATTGCTGCTACGATCAGCATGGCCAGCGCGTTCGAGATCAACGCGCTCAGCGAGTCGAGATGGGCGTCCCTGACGAGAAACGTATACATGAAGCCAAGCAGCAGATATGACGCGACAGTCTGAATCGGCTGGATGAGCAGAACATAGATCATCGATTTGATGCCTGCACGCCTGTCCGAGCGCAGCTTTGCCGAATCCGAGGATTGCTTTGCGTCCCGATATTCCTTCGGGTCCTCCAGATTACGACGCATCCAGAACCCAACGACACCTACCAAGCCACCCACCAGGAATGGAACGCGCCAGAGCCAATCGAAATAGGCCTCTGAACCGGCCAGGAGCTGTAGCAGCACCAGCATTAACGCCACCAGCGCATTTGGCAGATGGGCGACGAACCAAATAATGCCCACCCAAAACCCACGCCGTCCGTCCGGAGCAGATTCCAAGATGTAGCTTGTCGCTCCGCTCGTCTCGCCTCCCATCGCAAAGCCCTGTAGCAAGCGGCAAAGGACCAGCAATGTGGGTGCGGCAATCCCTATGCTGCTGTAAGTGGGCAATGCACCGATGAACGCTGTCGCGCCGGCCATGAGCCAGATTGTGACGGCGAGTACCTTTACTCGTCCGATCTTGTCCGCCAGAAAGCCGAAAGCGAGGCCGCCTAGGGGACGTGCGAAAAATGCGACGGCATACACTGCAAAGGTGCTGAGTATCCCAGACACTGGATCGCTGGCCGGAAAGAAATGAACTGCCAGAATTGGCACGGAAAATCCAAACACGGCAAAATCATAGATTTCACCAAACTGGCCGATTGACGCTGCGCCAATCTTCCGTCTGGGGTCTGTTCCCTCCATAACTCTCCTCCCCACTACTAGTTATAGGCGATCAGGTCGACCGCGCGGAGCGAGGTCCGTCCTCCAGCAAATCCAGCACACCGCGGTCTGCCCCGGGCGGCTACGGTGGTGGGCCGGCCGGGCAGGCCGTCTGCCGTGGCTTCCAAGCAATACCGTCGGTCGAACCCAGCATCGACGCTTTGAGATGCCGTCAGATCGGTGGCCGTAGGGATACAAGCCAGGTTTCTCGTCCCGCGCTCAGGGAGTCTTCGCCTCACCAGTCGAGAACCAGCCGCCCCGTCATCGATTTGGAAACGCAGGGCGCTATCAGGCGGTTGGACTTGCGCTCGTTCGGAAGGAGGAACGAGTCACGATGGTCCGGCACGCCGTCCAACACCGTCGACAGGCACGAACCGCAAGTGCCTTCGAAGCATGATGACGGGATGGTGACTCCAGCTTCGGCGCATGCATCGATGATCGACTGGCCGGGAAGCACCGTGACCTCGATGTTCGAGCGCTCAAGCCGGACCGTGAACGCCTCGAACGCGCCCTCGGCGCCTTGGCGCACACCGGGCTTCGGGGCAAACCATTCGGTGTGGAACGACCGGCCAGCTGCCGTTGCCGCCGCCTCCAAACCGAGGAGGAATCCCTGAGAGCCGCATGCGTAGACCGCAGCGGCAGGTTCACTCTCCGCAAGCAGCGCGGCGAGATCGGGCCGTCCGATCTCGGATGTGAAGTAGACACGCGCGTTGCCAAGAGGCTCGATGCGGTCGAGATATGCGAGCTCGTTGCGGCTGCGCCCGACATAGTCCAGGCGCCATGGCATTCCCTGCGCACGCGCGGCATCGACCATCGGCAGGATCGGCGTGATGCCGATGCCGCTGGCAAAGAAGTGATAGCTCTCCGCCGGCTTCATCACGAAGTTGTTCCGCGGCCAGCGGACTCGCACGGACTCTCCGGCCTTCATCCGATGGATCGTGTCGGATCCGCCGCGACCGGCCACCTCATGCAGAACGGCTATGCGCCAGACCCCTTGATCGGCGGGATCGCCAGCCAAGGAGTAGGATCGTGTGGTGTCGCCAGGGAGCACCAGATCGATGTGAGCCCCCGGCGTCCACTCGGGCAGCCGAGTGCCCGCGGGGGCACGCAGCTCGAGCTCGATGATGCCCTGAGCCAAAGGCCGGATCGCACCAATCGTCAGGACGAGTTCCTTGTGGCCGGCCCGGACGCTGGTGCCTGCTGCCTCGGCCGACCGCGCAGTGAGCCTCACCGGCAGCTTGGAAGGCCCGAGATGCGACCAGGTGCTGAACTCCGGCTCACCGGTGAGGACGAAGTCGTCGGTCATCGACAGCAACTCTTCGACCGCAATGCGCAGTTGCGCACGCGCCAGAGCCGCCCCAACGCATCGGTGGATGCCATGACCCAATGCGATATGTCTGTTGGGCTTGCGGTCGAAGTCCACGGTGTCGGCATCTTTGAAGACGGTGGCGTCGCGGTTGGCCGCCGCAACCATCAAGCCGACCTTCGATCCCTTGGGAATCACCGTGCCTGCGATCTCGACATCGCAAGTCGTCTTGCGTCCCACGAGCCGCACGGGTGTCCAGGCCCGAAGCATCTCCTCGATCGCCTGTGGGATCAGCTTCGGCTCTTCTCTCAGACGTTTCTGATCGGACGGTGTCGAGGCGAGATGCCGGATGATGCTGCCGAGGGCGTTCGTTGTCGTGCCATGGCCTGCCTGGAGGAAGAGGCGGATCGTCCCGGCAACGTCCTCGTGGGTCAGCCTGCGGTCCCCGACGGTCTCGTTCAGCAGCGAGCTGATCACATCGTTGGCATCGTAGGGTGTCTTGCGCCGGGCATTGATCACGCCGTCGATATACGAGTAGATCCGATCGTTCGCTTCCTTATGGGCGACCGCGTCTCCAGCCGCGCCGGCTTCGATGATCCTGTTGATGATGGTCTTGATCGTGTGGGCGTCTTCGACGGAAATCCCCAGAAAGATGCATTGCACCTGAATCGGCATGAAGAATGTGAAGGACTCGACGGCGTCGGTTTCGCCCAGGGATATGCATCGCCCGAGCAAGTCGCGCGCGGTTCGGCGGATCACCGGTTCCAGCAGACGGATGCGGTCGGGCGTGAAGAACCTGTTCAGCAGATCCCGAAAGTCGCCGTGGATGGGAGGATCCACTTCGGCTGGAGCACGCGGAGGGCGATCTGGACCGGTCGCGTCCGGAATGGGAGTCTTCTGGGCGCTCGTGAACGTTTCGTGGTCCAGTGCCGCTTTCGTGACATCCTCATACCGGGTCAGCGCATAGAAGCCGCCGAACCGGTCGCTCCACGCCACCGGACATTTCTCGCGGAGATGAGCGTGGATGTCTGTCGGGTCACCGTGGTGTGCCGGATCAAGGGGATCCCAATCGGGTTCTGGCTTTGACAATGTCGCATCCTCCGTTCTCATTGAAGTCTTCGACATGGTGTCTGGCCGGTCAACCCGCCTCAAGTACGGGTATAAGAGCAGGCTATATCAGCGTTGGATGAACGGCGTATTCAGGATTTGTTGGGCGTGGGGCGATCTCCGCCGTTTGGCTCGGGCGTATATTCACCTCAGGACGAACTGTAGCGGATCGGATAAGTTCCTGTTGGTCGATCGATTGCTCCGGCAGCCGCAGCAACCCGGCCGCCGGAGCGTCCATCAGGCCTGATTTTGGAGTAGGCTGCCAGCTACGACTGCTGTGCGGTGCGGGGCATCGCGCCGGCTTCGGGGGCTGGCGTTGCGTCGGGTTCCAAGGCTTCGAGCGACTGCTGGTTGGTCTCGATGCCGATGACCGCAAAGATCAAAGCCACGACAACGTACATCCCGGCGATCCCGCCGATAACGCCCCCGATCCCGTATTTGTCGAACAGCGTCAGGACGATGAATGGAGAGGCGATCAGCCCGGCGCGGCCTACCATTTGGGCGACGCCGCTGCCGCGGAAGCGATACTCGGTTGGGAACAACTCGGGCGCAGCGCCCGATCCCAGCGTCAAGAAGACCGAAGCGCCCGCCGTCAGGAGGAATCCACAAAGCATGATCAATCCAGGCGCGGTCAAGAACGGATAGATCGAGCCGAGAACGGCGCATGCGATGCCGAACACGACGATACCCCAGCGCCGCCCCAAACGATCGGCGATGAGTACGACGATCAGTGATCCAACGGCGAACCCCGCCATCATGATCGTGTTGTAGGCAAGCGACTTCGTTATGGTCAGGCCCTGCGAAACGAGGAACGTCGGCATCCAGCCGGTCATGGTGTATGACCCGAAGAGGCACGTAACGCTGGCGACGATCGCCAGGAACGTGCGCCGGATCACGGGGCGGGAGAACAGCACCGCGACGCTCACCTTCCGAGGCACCGGCGTCGAAACCACGGTCACGGGGGGGAGCGGCCCAGCCTGCGCGGCTTCCCGCTCGATGCTCTGCATGACCGCTTCGGCTTCTTCCGAACGGCCGACCATCTCCAGCCAGCGCGGCGATTCCGGCAGCTTGCGGCGTTCCCACCAGACCCAGAGGGTCCCAACCCCGCCGATGATGAACATCGCCCGCCAACCGAGCGTCGGGATCACGAGCAGGCCTGCCATCGCGGTGACGAATACGCCGACGCCCGCGAAGACCGCGAACCAACCGATGTACCGACCGCGCTGCTTGGGAGGTACGAATTCGGTGATGAGGCCGTATCCCATGACGTACTCGGCTCCCATGCCGACAGCCATCACGGCACGGATCACGATCAGCCATTCCATCGACGGCGCGAATGCGGACAGCAGCGCCATGCTGCCGAAGATGGGCACGCCGAACAGGAAGACGCCGATGCC
>Ga0081540_1004519_pt1 | contig 10561 bp, 13 predicted proteins | sample TabmetS2T1R1_FD_71024 | JGI IMG/M metagenome (GOLD analysis project Ga0081540, IMG submission 71024) | Tabebuia heterophylla rhizosphere microbial communities from the University of Puerto Rico - S2T1R1 | ecosystem: Host-associated > Plants > Roots > Rhizosphere ... | reverse complement strand
ACGACCGCCACGCCCAGCCTGCCATAGGTCTCCGCGCCGATGCCGTAGATGCGGTATTTCAGGCCCTTGAGGTCGGCCAGGTTGTTGATCGGCTTCTTGAACCAGCCGAGCCCCTGCGGGTAGTCGGTCGGAATCGGGAAGCCGACAATGTTGAGCTTGAGGACATCCTTGTAGAATTCGTCGAGCAGCTTCATGCCGCCGCCGTCATAGTACCAGGCCCAATAGTCCGAGCCGTCCATGCCGTACAGCGGACCGTGCGACATCGGTATCGTCGCGGTGTTGCGGCCGAGGATGTAGCCGAACGGTCCCATGCCGACGTCGAGCACATTCTTGGAGGTGGCGTCGAACACTTCGAACGGGGGCACGATCGCGCCCGCCGGCAGCGTCTCGATCTTGAGGCGTCCGGCCGTCATCTTCTCGACGGTCTCGGCCCACAATTTGAAGATGAGATGGAAGTTCGAGGATGCGGGGTGGGTCGACTGACCCTTCAGCACGAGCGGCTTTTCAGTGGTTTGAGCATAAACCGGCGTAGCAAAGACGGTGACCATTCCAAGAGTCACCGCTGCAACCATGGTTGAAGCGTACTTCAACATGTTGTGGTCCTCCCGATGATGATGCGTGTCTTTTTTCTTTTCAGGGTGGAACCGCGCCAGCATACTGTCAAGCGACCTCTCGCCGCAGGCGGCTTACGGCAAGGCTGATTGGACGAAAGAATGAGGTTGCAACAGCGTTTTCGAGCGAAGCACGCCCTCGGACTTGATCCGAGGGTGGACGCCGGTTCGCGTTAAGGAAACGCGTCAAAACCAAAATCTAAAGCCTGGTTCTGATTCAATCCGAACCAGGCTTTAGGCGCTGCGCCGCCACGGCGTGACGGTGACTTGATGGGCCGCGTCGAGCATCTGCGGTTCGCCGGCGCGCAAGCCATGCGCGGCCAGGATGTCCTGCGCAGATCGCGCGGGCACGCCGGGGAAGCAGGGTTCGCCGCCGGGCAGGCGGACATGCGGCGCCACCGAGAGCCAGAACGCGTCGTAGCGATCCATGAACATGCCGAACACGCCGGGGCCGCCGATCACCGCGACGGTGCCGGCCTCAACGCCTGCATGATGGCAGGCGGCTTCAAACGAAGCGCCCGCGGGATTCCACAGCGTTGATTTCGGATTGGCCGGATCGGGCGCGATCGCCGCAATGTTGCGCGTCAAAATAATCCGTTTGCGCCGCGGCGAGTTCGGCTGGTCTTCGTAGGAATTGCGGCCGTGCAGGATCAGGTCGGCGCGGTCGAGGGCGGCGGTGAAGAATGCCTTGTCGCCCTCGAATTTCAGCTCGTCGGGCATGACGTTGCGCGCATCCGCCAGCATGCCGTCCGCGGAAACGATGACGTAGCCTTCGATACGCAGCAACGGCACGGGCTTATGTCGCGCAGGTTATTCCGAGATCGTCTGCACGACGCTGGAAACCGGACGCGAGCTCACGGTCGGCAGCTTCAGGTCCTTGACGATGTCTTCGTCATATTGCGCAAGGGTTTGCACCGGCGTCTTGGCGCGCATCGCCACCACCTTGTAGCCACCGGCCTTCAGCTTCTTCAGAAGCTCGGGCAGGGCTTCCGCGGTATGCTTCTGGAAGTCGTGCATCAGGATGATGCCCTTGCCGTTTTTGTCGACCTTGCGCATCACGTTGTCGATGATGGTTTGCGCCTTGCTCGCCTTGAAGTCGAAGGAGTCGAGGTCGCAGGAGAATATCCCGATGTTACGGGTGCCGAGATAGGTCACCATCTCCGGCGGGTGCTGCAGCGCCGGGAAGCGGAAGAACGGCGCCGGCGATTTTCCGCCCAGCGCCCATTTCACGGCGCTGAATCCTTTTTCGATTTCATCCTTGCGCTGCTGCTCGGTCAGCTTCTTGTTGACGAGCGCCGCGTGAGACCATGTGTGCGATCCGATCGAGTGGCCGGCCGCCATCACCTGCTTGAGGATTTCGGGATAGTACGTCGCGTGCTTGCCGATCGGGAAGAAGATGCCGGTGGTGCATTCTTCCGCGAGCGCCTTCAAGACCGCAGGCGTATTCACCGGCCACGGGCCGTCGTCGAAGGTCAGCACGACCTCCTTGTCGCGAAGGAAGTCGAGCTCCTTGAAATGCTCGAAGCCGAAGCCGGGACCGCCGGTCGTATCGATCTCGACGGTACGGCCGATGCCGAGCGCGTCGGGATTGTTGCAGGGCGGGCGGGTCGAGACCGGCGCCGGCGGCGGAGCGGGGGCTGGCGCCGGAGCCGGAGCAGCCTGTGGAGCGGCCGTCGCGCCCTTGGTGGGTAGCGCCTGCGACCACGCCGCGCTTGATGCCAACAGCGAAACCGCGCCTGCAAAGATCATCCCTGCCGCAACACGCATCTTGTTTTCCTTAAATTCGAATCGCACCCGGTCGCGGCGCTGCCGCCGTCCGGTCTGCCTCCATTCCCCGAAGCATATAGTAACCTAGTTGGAGCAGGCGCGCCAACGCAACGGCTGGTTACGCCCAGCCGATTTGTCACGGGGCTGGTCAATTCAGGATCCGGCCAGCGCCCGCGCGATGGCGGTTTTCACCCGTGTATCCGCGGGGTCGACGGATTCCGGAAAAACCTCGGCGATATAGCCGTTGCGGCCGATCAGGTATTTATGGAAGTTCCAGCGTGGAACATCCTTCGGCCGCGCGTCCGCCGCCCATTTGTAGAACGGGTGCGCGTCCGGTCCCTTGACGACAGCCTTCGCGGCGATCGGAAAAGTGACGTGGTGGTTCTGCGTGGTCGCGGTGATTTCGGCCGCGCCGCCCGGTTCCTGTCCGCCGAAATCGTTGGAGGGGACGCCGACGATCATCAGGCCGCGCTCGTGAAACTCGGTCCACAATTCCTGCAGTCCGCCATATTGCGGCGTGTAGCCGCAGAGCGAAGCGGTATTGACGACCAGGATCGGCCGGCCGGCAAATTCGGCCAGCCTGATATCGCCGCCGGAGAGTCCCGGAAATGAAAACGCGTAAGCCGTGATCCGGCTCATGCCGGCCTGCGCCAGAGATTGCCTGTTCGAGGCGACGGCTGCGATCGCGGCCAGCGCCGCCGATATCACGCTCCTGCGGTCGATCATGAAAAGCCTCGGGTCTGCGGTTCGACAGCGCAAAGCATACCGCAGCGCGCGGAGCGCGGCCCCTCAACAAGCCGTTATAGGGGCTACCGCAGCGGGACGATGAAGTCGGTGCCTTCGCCGGTTTCGCCGCCCTGGTTGATGCCGTGATCGGACACGATGATCGAGCTGCCGGTGGTCAGCGCCTCGGCGATCCGCGCCATCGCCTCGGGAGCGACAGTGATGCGATCGAGCGCCTCGGCGGGGCTGTTTGACAACGGCTGTGGCCTGGCATCGGCAGGGGCGCCGCCGGCCATCTTGCGGCGCCGCGCGGAGCGATCGTCCTCGTCGGTCCGGACCGCGTTGCGGGCGGTGACCGGCAGCGAGACCACCGACCAGCGCAGCAGGTTGGGATCCTTCTTGTCGGCCTCGGCGGTAAAGACATGCGTGCCGAACGGACGGTCGCCTGGCGCGATGGTGACGGGCACCTCGAACAGCGGCTTGAAGTTCTCGCGAACGTACAGCTTGGAATCCTTGCGGCTCACGAACACGGCGATCTGGCCGGGACGCCTGGGTGCTTCGGTCTTGGCGGCCTTTTCCGCGCCGCCGGGCAGACGCGCCGTATCCTTCTTTACGTCGGGTGCAATGGCCGGTGCAGCCGGTGTATCGGCGACCGCCTTGACGGGCTCGGTGGGCTTTTCTGCGGCCTTGGATTCCACAGGCTTGGATTCCACAGCCTTGGATTCCGCCGGCTTGGACTCGGGCGTCCTGGCTTCCTCGACCTTCGGCGCATCCGCCTTGGCAGGCTCCGCATTGGTAATCGCTGCCGTGGGAGTCTCGGCGCTCACCTCGTCGGATTTGGTTTGCGAGCTGGCTTCGATTTTCGCTTCGCCTAGCTTGTCCTCCGCCTTCGCGCTCTCGCTTGTGACGGCTTCGGTCTTCGCCGGCTCGCCGGCGTCAGCCGTGCTGGCTGAAGGCTCGGACTTCGGTGCGTCTGCTTTGGCTTCCGCGTTCGAGGTATCGCTGGCGGACTGAATCCCGACTGCAGGCGGCGTTGCATCGGAGACGACGGCATCGGTCGCCGGCAGCGCGCCGCGGGCGTCCGCGGTGTGGGTCTGTTCGCGGAGCGGCGCGGCGTGCCCGACGGTCGATCGGAGATCGAGGCTCGGCTCCGAATTTGCAGGATTGGCGTTCGCAGTCTTGGTCGCACCGCCCGCGTCGGCGCCCTTGTCGCTCTTCACTGCCGGCGCGTCGGTCGAGGGATCGTCGGCAAGGAGGGGCTGCGGCACGACTTTCTGCGCCACCAGCAGCGGATGCGAGAAATTGGCCGGCGTGATCTGCCCGGGCGTGACGATGACGCGCGCGCCCATCCTGGTCCAGTTCCACATCTTCATCGCAAACGCCATCGGCATGCGGATGCAGCCGTGCGACGCCGGATAGCCCGGCAATACGCCGGCATGCATCGCGACACCCGACCAGGTGATGCGCTGCATGTAAGGCATCGGCGCGTTGCTGTAGATGTTGGAGTGATGCAGCTTGTGCTTCTGGATGACGCTGAACACGCCCATCGGGGTCGAATGCCCCTTCATGCCCGTCGAGACCGGGCTTTCGGCGAACAATCCGTTGGCGTCGTAGACGCGAACCTTCTGCCGCTCGATCGAGACCGCGATGATCAGCGGCCCCTGCGGCTTGGCGTTGGTTTCCTTGATGGCGGCTTCAGTCTTGGCGGACGGGCGGCGCACCTTTGGCTTGCGCGGCGGCGCCGTCGGCACGGGTCGGTAATAGCCGGGATCGGAATCCTGCCAGTAGAACATCGCGGCGGCATCAGCCTGCGGAGCGGCGGCGACCGTGCCGACTGCGGTCAAAATCGCAACCTGCCAAAATCGCTGGTTGGAAATGGTGGCGTCCGCGATACTCGCACTGAAAAATCGATGCCCGCTCACGCGCATAGTCCTCAAATCCGGATACTCGAATCTACTATCCTACTTATTGATTTTGTTGTCGCAGAGGCGAAAAGCGTTCACCAGCGTAGGCCTTCTAATTTCAGCGCTTTTCGCCCCGATCGTAGCAAAAAAGCCTCACATCCGGTTAAACGACGTTCAGGTCAATTCGACGCTATCCATAATGCGGTACCGCCGCCTGCGTTCCCCTGCGGCCTTCCTGTCCGGCTTTGCGGCACTACATAGGCGGCGTGCCCTTCAGCGGAGATATCAATGACATCCAAGGCCATCGTTAAGTGTGACAGGAAGTGGAGGAGTGTGGCCTTGGTGGTGCTGGCGCTGGCGTTTTGGCATGCGGGCCCGGCGTCCGCGGCCGATGAGCCCGACCTGATTTTCCGCCGCTCGACCGTGTTCAAATGGATGAGCCCCAATGACAAGCTGGCGACCTACGCCGTCGACGACCCCGAGGTCGAAGGGGTGGCCTGTCACTTCACGGTGCCGGAAAAGGGCGGCTTCAAGGGCTGGCTCGGCCTTGCCGAGGAAGTCTCGGACATCTCGCTGGCGTGCCGCCAGATCGGTCCGGTCAAGTTCAAGCGCAAGCTCGAGCAGGGCGACGATATGTTCCGGCAGCGCCGCTCGCTGTTCTTCAAGAAGATGCAGATCGTTCGCGGCTGCGACGCCAAGCGCAACGTGCTGGTCTACATGGTCTATTCGGACAAGCTGATCGAAGGTTCACCCAAAAACTCAACCTCCTCGGTGCCGATCATGCCCTGGGGAGCCACCGAGGCCGTGATTCAGAAGTGCGGTGAATTCATCCAGTAAGTCCGGACGTCAACCCGGATCCGATTGGATGATCCGGGTTGAGGGTTCCGGGCTTACCGTTTGACCGGATTGGAATATTGGCGGCCCTCCTGGCCCCCGGCCTTGCGGTCACGGCAGCCGACGAGCTGCACGAATTTTTGCGGCGCCGAGACATTGCCGCGAAATTCGCCGCCTTGCTGCGACATCGCGCCACAAAGGCTTGCGGGATGCTCTGAGGCCTGTCGCTCTGCCTTCAGGGAAGGATCGATCCGCGGCTCAGAGCCGTTGTTCCCGGACAAATTTTCAGCCACCGGCTGGCCGGGTTTGCGGGTCGGGTTTGCACTGCCAACGTCGATGTTGCCACTGCCCACGACTGCTGTCCTTTGTTGAGGAGGGGGTCACAACGCGCAAGCACGGGGAAAGTTGCACGGCGTTGGGATTGAGTCGGCCGAATCGAGGCTTCGGTTCACGCGGTCAGAGGGTGAACGAGGCATGGTTATCCACCAGACGAGGGCAAAAATGGCCCTGATGGCGGCTTTACGGTGTTCAGCCGGATCATCTCAAGTGACGGCGTCCCGTCTGAATTCATTGGGCTTTTCCCGCTATTGTTTCGTCCCATTGGCGCGACGAAACAATTCTCCGGGGCGACGAAACCATTTTCCCCCTTGGCGCAGATGTCCGGAAACAGCGCAACGTTATCAGGTGACCAACGAGACGGCGGGAACCGCCGGACAGGGACACCGGAGACAGTCAGATGCGGACCATCAGCTTCATCCTCGCCTTCGCCTTGATCTTGGCTGGGCCCTCGATGGCTGGCTCTTCGGACCAGGTCCTGCCGGGCGTCGGCACCTTTGCCTACAATGGCTCGCCGGTTGCGACCGCGGCGTCCCAGATCATCGTCGTCGCCGCCAAGTAAGCGTGACGGAAGTAAAGCGTTACGGATACCTTGCAAGAAATTCGCCGATAAAGGCCCTGTATGTTCGTACGCATCTGTTCTGCAGCGATCGTGGCATCCTTCCTTCTTAGCGGTGCGGTTCAGGCTCAAGTCCAGCTTCAGCCGCCGCAGACCTCTTTCCGTTCCCTGTTCAAGGTGCCCGATCCGCGCGGCGAGTTCGTGCGCCTCTGCGCGCCCCATATGGTCGGACGCTGGGCCCACCCCGAAAGCGTTTGCGGCTGTCTGCATGACTATGCCGCCGCGACCGTGGAAGATGCCGACCTGCGCGAAGCGCTGCTGCGCGGCATCAGCGAGACCGGGGTGCCGACGATCGAGACCGCATGGGTGCCGGCGTCGAAGCAGTCCGAGATCGGCCCGACCTTCACCAAGATCGCCAAGCCGACATTGCAGTGCATGTTCGACCCGGCGACGACCCAGTAAGATCAGCGCGGCTTCAGCTCCGTCCGCAATCCACGCAGGCTCGACACTCCGGTAACGGCCATTGTAAGCAATGACCGTTCGACGATCTGCGTCGTGCCGCTGCACAAAGGAGCTGTCATGCGATCTCTTCTCATCGGCCTGGTCGGCCTGCTGTCGCTGGCCATATCTCCGGCATCCGCCGCCGACGCAGCGACGCAGGAAGCCAACAAGAAGGCCGTGCTCGAATTCTACGATGCGGCGCTCAACCGCAAGGATTTCGACGCCGCCGCCAAATTTTTCGGACCGCACTATATCCAGCACAATCCGACGGCGCCGGACGGCATCGAAGGCTTCAAGGGGTTCCTCGAATTCTTGCGGGAAAAATTTCCGGACTCCCGCAGCGAGATCAAGCGCGCCTTTGCGGATGGCGATTACGTGATCGTCCACGTCCACAGCGTGCGCGAGAAGGGCACGCGCGGCCGCGCCATCGTCGACATTTTCAGGCTGGAGAACGGCAAGATCGTCGAGCACTGGGACGTCGTGCAGGAGATTCCGGAGAAGGCCGCCAACAGCAACGGCATGTTCTAGCGCTTCTTCGTCCCCAGCCGCTGAATGCATTTGCGGGTGCGCAGCACGCCGGTGTCGGTCATCTGCGAGCCCATGACTTCCTTGATCTGTCCGGTCGGGCAGGACCCGTCGTCGACGAGGACGCGCTGGCCGAGCCTGAGGTCGATGATGTCCTGCTCGCGCGAAAGCACCTGGGCATCGGCGGCGCTCGTGAGCAGCCACAGCGCAAGACCTGTGGGCAGGGCAAGCGACCGGGAAATCTTCGTCAGCATCAATTCGGCCTCACTTGCTCTGGATCTTCAGCCCGCTCGGGCCGACATTGATTTGCAGTCCTTCAGGCTCCTTCTTGGCCTGATAGAGATTGTAGCTGAGCACGCTGACCGCGACGATCAGGACGCCGATGACGAGATACAGCACGTTCCGATTGCTGGGCATGCGGAGGTTCCGTCACAAGATTTTTCGGGATTTAAGCTTAGTGACGCGGCCGCGATTCTCATAGAGGTGCGAAGGACCAGCTCTTGGACTTCAATCATTGACGCCGGCCCTTCTGAGGTTCGGCTTGCGGCTTGTCCGCAAGGCGGCCAGCGATGACTTCGCCAGCCGCTCGGCCGATGCGATCAGATGCGGAAGCGGATGGCCGGCAAAGCCGAGGACGAATCCCGGCATCGGGCGGACGCGAAAACAGGTTTCCGCCAGTAGCCAGCCCCCGACGCCGGCGTCGGCCTTTGCCGTCGCTGCGACGCGCAGATCGATCAAGGGATCGAAACGCGCGACCAGATGCAGGCCCTGTGACGGCACCGGCACCGACAGTTCGCCATTCGATGCGGTCGACAGCGTCGCGGCCAGGACGTCGCGCGCTTCGCGGTAGAGCCCGCGCACCCGGCGCAGGTTTGCCGCGAACGCGCCGGAATTCAGCATGTCCGCGACCGCGCCTTCCATCAGCGTGCCGGGAAAGCGGTCGAGCGCGGCGCGGGCCGTCGTCACCGGGCCGACCAGCCGCTCGGGCAGCGCGCAGTAACCGATGCGCAATCCCGGAAACAGGGTTTTTGCGAATGTGCCCATGTAGATCACGCGCCGGAGGTGATCGATGCCGGCGAGCGACAGCAACGGCGCGCCGTCGTATCTGAACTCGCTGTCGTAATCGTCCTCGAATATGAAGGCGTCCGCATCCTTCGCCCAGTCGAGCAACTCCAGCCGCCGGGCCATCGTCATCTGCACGCCGAGTGGAAACTGGTGCGATGGCGTGACGTAGGCCGCCCCCGCCGACGGCGCCAGCGTTCGGCCCCTGGCCACGATCAAGCCTGATGCGTCGACCGGGACGGAGACAGGGCGCAGGCCGCAATGCGCGATGGCTTTTCGCGCAGCCGGATAGCCGGGATCTTCGCACCAGATCTGGTCGCGCGGTTTGAGGATCGCACCGAGCACGATCCGCAATGCATGCTGCGTTCCCGACGTCAGCATGATCTGATCCGGATCGCAGCGCAGCCCGCGCGCCGACAACAGGTGATCGGCAATCGCGGCGCGGAGCTCGCGGCTGCCGCGCGGGTCGCCGTACTGAAGGTGCTCGGTGCCGAAGGCGCGCATGCGCCGGCCGGCAAACGCCCTGAAACGCTGCAGCGCCCGTTCGTCGATATGCGTGCAGCCGAGCGCCAGCGGGCCTTGCTGCGGTGGCTCGATCGCGATCTTTGCCTTCTGCCCGTCGTTGCCTCGGGCGGGAATGCGCGCGGCGACGAAGGTGCCGGAGCCTGTGGTCGCCACCGCAAAGCCGTCCGCGATCAGCCGCTCATAGGCCGAGGTGACGGCGTTGCGACGAAAACCGGTCTGCTTCGCCAGCGTGCGCTGTGGCGGCAGCGGCTCGCCTGGCTTTGCGATGCCGCCCGTGATGGCGTGGCACAGCGCCTGATAGAGCCGGTGCTGGGAGGAGGCGCCCGGCGTCACATGAGGGCCGGAAAGGTCGAGCGCAAGCTCGCCCTTGCGCCGCGACGGCGGAGAATTGGTCGGAATTTTTCGCATGGAATTGGCACTATCGCAGACCAAATTGGTCGCTACAACTCTCAATGATCGCACCCGATCCCGACAGGAGCTGCCGTGACTGAAGCCGAGACCCGCGACGCATATCCGCTCTCGCCGCGAAACCAGGTGAAGCGGCGGCATGACCGCGGCTTCTACGATCACGCCACCGTCCACCGCCTGCTGGACGCATCGATGCTGTGCCACGTTTCCTATGTGATCGACGGCCAGCCCTATTGCACGCCGACTTTCTTCTGGCGGGAGGGGAGCAAGCTGTACTGGCACGGCAGCAGCGCCAGCCGCATGCTGCGCAACCAGTCCGAGGGCGAGAGGGTCTGCCTCACAGTTGCGCATCTCGACAGCCTGGTGCTGGCGCGCTGCGGCTTCAACCACTCGGCGGACTATCGCGCGGTGATGGCGTTCGGCACCGCTTATCTCGTCACCGACGAGCACGAGAAGGAGCGGGCGCTGGTCGCGATGGTCGACCGGTTCTTTCCCGACCGGACCGCGAGCTTGCGACAAAGCACGGTGCAGGAGATCAAGGCGACGGCGGTGATTGCGATGGAGATCGAGCAGGCTTCCGCCAAGATCAGGTCGAAGGGCGTCGCCGATGACGACGAGGACTACGAGCTGCCCATCTACGCCGAACGCATTCCGGTGCGCACGGTGCTGGGTGCGCCTGAACCCTGTCCGCGGCTGCTCGACGGCGTCGAGCGGCCGGCTTCTCTGCGCGGCTATTCGGAAGGCCGCCTGCTCGAAGATGCATTGCGGGATGCGCATTTTGCGCATTACGCCGGCGGCTGAGATCG
>Ga0081540_1004518_pt1 | contig 10561 bp, 11 predicted proteins | sample TabmetS2T1R1_FD_71024 | JGI IMG/M metagenome (GOLD analysis project Ga0081540, IMG submission 71024) | Tabebuia heterophylla rhizosphere microbial communities from the University of Puerto Rico - S2T1R1 | ecosystem: Host-associated > Plants > Roots > Rhizosphere ... | reverse complement strand
CATCTCGGTCTCGAGTGACCTTCGGCGAGATGGCGAAAAAGTGGTCCGCATCGAAGGTTGGCCTCAAGTAATCCACGCGGGCCCGCTACGACTCCGCACTCAATACGCATGTGCTCCCGAGATGGAAGCACGTCCCGCTATCCGGTGTGCACCACGAGCAGATCCAGGAGTGGATCGCCGAGCTATGCGCATCGGGGATGTCGGGCGCTGCAGTTCACAAGGTGGTTGGGGTGATGTCCGGCGTCCTCGAGCTCGCCGTCCGGGCCAGGCGACTGCCAGCAAATCCTGCTGCCAACGTCGAGCTCCCACACTCAAAATCGAGGCGCAAGCGCTACCTCACCGCCGATCAGGTCGAGTTGATGGCAGAGGCCGCGCGCGCCCTGCCATCGACACGCCCTCGGCTGGCATCGAACGCGTCATTCGGGCAGTACCGCCTGGTCGTGTACGTGCTCGCGTACTGCGGGCTGCGCTGGTCGGAGGTTGCGGCGCTACGCACTCACTCAGTCGACCTGGTCAAGGGCCGGATCACTGTTGCAGCGGCGGTCGTCGAAGTCGACCGCATCGGGCTGGTGTGGGGCACCCCAAAGAGTCACGAGGCACGATGGGTGCCTATCCCGCAGTTCCTTCTGAGCGATCTCCGCGAACACACGGCGACCCGGAGCACCGATGATCTCCTGTTTACGTCGCCGGAAGGTGCGGTCATGCGCAATCGAAACGCGCGTAGAGCGTGGTTTGATCGCGCGGCTTTAATGGCCGGTGCCACCGGCGTCACACCACACGAGCTTCGGCATACCGCGGCGAGCTTGGCGGTGTCGGCCGGCGCGAACGTAAAGGCGGTGCAACGGATGCTCGGGCACGCGTCCGCGGCCATGACTCTTGATCTCTATGCGGACCTCTTCGACGACGACCTGGAGGCGGTCGCCGAGCGGCTGGACGTCCTGCGCGAAGCAGCCCGTGTTGCACGAACGTTGCACGACATGGATAAGACTCGACCCACGTTGACCTTGGAGACCAATGAAGGCCCCGAATTTCGGGGCCTCTAAGAGTGGGCGATACTGGGATCGAACCAGTGACCCCTGCCGTGTGAAGGCAGTGCTCTCCCGCTGAGCTAATCGCCCGTGCCGCCCTTGGAGTTATAGTCCTCCGAGGTTGGTCAGCCTACATCCCTGCGCGCGTTGCGGCGGCGCCACCAGTCCCTGATCCGTGCCGAGTACTCGCGAACCTGGCGCTTCGTCCACATGAGCAGACGCTCAGCCCACTCGAATTCGGTGGCCCATATCGCGATGCCAGCGAAGACGACAAGCCAGCCCGGCCCGGGCAGAGGAAGCAAGATTATGCCCGCTACAACGACGATCAGCCCGATGACGGCAACACCGATCCGCCAGGCCATCCAACCGCCGGGCAGCCGACGGAACCGGGTGCGCGCCCGTCGGATAGGTTCGAGCTGCCGGCGTAACCAGCCTTCCTCACGACGTGACTCGGTTACCGGCGTCTCCCGCTCCGGACCAGCCATCTAATGACACTATGGCATCTGGCCTCCGCTCGGCTGGGAATAACTGGGAATAACTCGTGAGCCTCAGTGCGCGGCGAGCCGATGACGAGGTCACCGAGCGGAGGGGGTCGAGTATCTGTCGCTCGTCGGGGCTGGGAGTTCCTGGGCCGCCGGCGGTGTGAATCGGACCGGTAGCCCGGCCCAACAATCGGCGTAGTCCGCCTGCAACTGCGGCGACTCGGCCGCGAACCGAGTCACGCGCTGCGGGTAGCGGGTCTCGAACATGAACGCCAGGGTTCCGCGGAGTCGTTCCGGCTTCAAATCCACCGTGCTGGCTCGCTGAAAGGCCTCGGCGTCGGGGCCATGCGGCGTCATGCAGTTGTGCAGGCTGATCCCACCGGGGACGAATCCCTGCGGCTTGGCGTCGTAGACCCCGAAGACCAGTCCCATGAACTCGGACATGATATTCATGTGGTACCAGGGCGGCCGGAACGTGTCCTCGGACACGAGCCACCGATCCGGGAACAGAACGAAGTCGACGTTGGCCGTGCCGGACGTCTCGGACGGTGAGGTCAAGGTGGTGAATATCGACGGATCGGCGTGATCGAAAAGCAGCGGGCCTACCGGCGAGAAGCGTCGCAGATCGTACTTGTACGGCGCGTAGTTACCGTGCCAGGCCACGACATCGAGTGGCGAGTGTGACAGGTCGCAGGTCCACATCGCGCCGCCCCACTTCACGACCAGCCGAGATTCGCTCTCACGCTCCTCGTAAGCCGCGACCGGGGTCAGGAAATCGCGAGCATTTGCTAGGCAGTTCGCTCCGATGGGACCGCGCTCGGGCAGGGTGAACGCGCCGCCATAGTTCTCGCACAAATAGCCACGCGCCGGCTCACCCAGCAGTTCGACGCGCAGCTTCACGCCGCGCGGCACGACCACGATCTCTCCGGGCGTCGCGTCGATGATGCCGAACTCTGTCCAGAAGCGCAGCGCACCTTCTTGGAGAACGAACAGCATTTCGGCGTCGCCGTTGTAGAAGTACTCATCCTGCATAGGCCGCGTGATCGCGTAGACGTGGCTGGCCATTCCGGTCTGCGTACTGACGTCGCCGGCCGTGGTGATCGTGCTGACGCCCTCGACAAAAGACTGCGCACGTTGCGGAATCGGGAAAGGATCCCATCGCATCGGCCCAATCGGCCCGGCCCACTCAGCATCTGGCGCGCTACGCCACTGGCCGGCGTCGATACGCCGAAACCGGCCCACGTGTCGAACCGACGGGCGAATCCGGTACAACCACGACCGTTCGTTGGTCCGGCGCGGCGCCGTGAACGGCGAGCCGCTCAGCTGCTCCGCATAAAGGCCGAACGCCACCCGCTGGGGCGAGTTTCGTCCAATAGGCAAGGCGCCCGCGATTGCCTCTGTCTCGAACCCATTGCCGAAGCCGGACTGGTAGCTGACCACCTTGGCCCTCCTCACACTCGCGTGTGTGCGATAATCGCACGATATGTGCGGTAAACGCCCTTGGCAGGGACTATAAGGAGCCCAATGAGTCCGGTCAACGCGGCCCGACCCGCTCGCGAGCGAGGCGCCAAAACGCTGGACAACGGGCTACGCGTGCTCGAAGCGATCGCCATCCGCCCGGACGGATCGACAATCGCCGACCTCGCCCGCGTGGTCGGGATCCACCGCACCGTCGCCTATCGGCTGCTCGTTACCCTCACCGATCATGCTCTGGTCAGACACGGTCCGGACGGTCGGTATCGCCTGGGCCCGGCAGCGGCCGGGCTGACGACAGCGCTACGCGCGGATCTGCAACAGACAGCTCGACCGCACCTTCGCGGGTTGGCCGAGACGACGGGCGCCACCGCGCACCTGACGATTCGCGACGGCTCGGACGCCGTCAGCATCGCCGTCGTCGAGCCGCAGCACGCTCAGATGCACGTCGCTTACCGAATCGGGTCCCGCCATCCGCTGACAGTCGGCGCGGCCGGAATGGCCATTCTGATCGGCGGCCCAGCGCGGCGCGGTGAGCGGGTAGCCATCCGGAACGGGCGCAAGCGGGGTTACGTCGCGAGCGCCGGAGAGCTGCAGCCCGGAGCATGGGGGCTCTCCGCACCGATCCAAGCGAGCGGCTCAGCCGATGCCTCGGTCGGAGTCATCTCTCTCGGACCGCTCGACGAACGGACCACCGCCGCGATCGTTATGAAAGCCGCGGCCGAGATCACCCGCGAGCGGTTTGGCTCCGCGCCCTAACGGGCGGAAACCGGCTACTCGCGCGGCGGGATCTCCTGCACCGCCCAACCGTTACCGTCCGGATCACTGAAGAACACAAAGTGGCCCCACGGGAACCGCTGCACGCCGCTTACCTCGACGCCGCGGTCGGCCAGTTCCGCCCGGGCCGCCTCGATGTCATTGACGACGAGCTGCAGACCTTGCTGCGAGCCGGGTGACATCGCCGCGCCGAGTCCCGTGCCGATGGCGATCGACGCAGCCGACCCAGGTGGGGTCAGTTGAACGAACCGGATCTCGTCGCTCACCCGGTGATCATGGTCGGCGACGAAGCCTGCTTTCTCCGTGTAGAAGGCCTTGGCCGGTCGACATCGGACACGGGCACCTGCACAAGTTCCAAGCGGAAGTCCATGGCTGGACGTTAACGACGAGGTCTGACAATTTCTGATACCGCCGATCGAATCGGAGTGCGCCACGTCGGGTTTGCTCGGCGGTTGTACCTTAAGAACACGTCACGGCGGTGGGGCCCGCCGTCATCCGTCGCAGCATCGCGGCCAACGGTCCCTACGGCACGTCTCGTGAGCGAGGTTCCCGTGACGCACTCGGATGCTGAATCCACCCGACAGCGTGCGACCCCGTCTGCATTCGAACAATCACGCCGCCCGTCCTGGCCAACGTTCCGGATCGATGTCGTCATCGCCATTTTCATCGGCGGCTGCGTAGGTGGGTATGCGCGGTACGCCGCCACGTTGATCTGGCCGACGCCGTCCGGTGCTTTTCCGTGGTCGATCTTCTGGGTGAACACGGTGGGCGCCTTCATTTTGGCGCTCGTTGTCGTCATTGCTTCCGAGGTAGCGCCATCCCGCTATCTGCGGCCGTTGTTCGGCACCGGCCTCTGCGGCGCGCTGACCACCTTCTCATCAGTCGTCGTCGCCGTTGATCAGTTGTTCGCTCATCACCACGCCCAGACGGCGATCGTGTACCTGTTCGCGACCATCGGCGCTGCCCTCGCAGCGTCCTGGTTCGGTCTCCTCGTCGGCCGCGCGATCGCGGCGGGGCGACATGGCGCGCGCCGCGAAAGGAGTTCCCGTTGATAACGCATGGTCCAGCCAAGCGGCTGACGGTCTTCATCGGCGAGTCCGACCACTATCGGCACCACTCGCTGTCGACCGAGATCATCGACCGAGCTCGCCGGGCTGGCCTCGCCGGCTGCTCGGTCTTTCGGGGCACGGACGGCTTCGGGGCCACCGGCCATCTGCATACCGCCCGGCTGCTCAGCCTCTCCGAGGACTTGCCTATCTGCATCGTGATCGTCGATTCGGCAGAACGTATCGAGGAGTTCTTGCCGCACCTCGATGAACTCGTAACAGGCGGACTGGTGATCGTCGATGAGGTCGACGTAGTTCGCTATGTCGGCAATCCGGCTGGGCGCAGCACCAAGGAGGGCTGATGCTCGCCGTGGCGGTCGTGGCGGCCGCCGGCCTGGGCGCCGTCCTCCGCTACCTGGTCGACCAGATCGTGCAATATCGCACCGGTGGCGACTTCCCGTACGGCACCTTGGCCATCAACCTTTCCGGGAGCCTGCTTCTCGGGGTGATCACCGGGCTCGCCCTGCACCACGGACTACCTAGTGCCCCCACGTTGATCATTGGCACCGGGTTGGCCGGCGGGTACACGACGCTCTCGACGTGGGCGTGGGAATCGCTCGCACTCGTCGATACGGGCGATCTACTCGAAGCCGCAATGAACATCGTGGGCAGTTTCGCCGCGGGCCTCGCGGTCGCCGCGGCCGGTCTTGCCTTGGCCCAGCTTTGACCGTCACGCCCTCGAGACGTACGCGGCTTGAATCCAACTTGGGCCGTTGAAGGTCTCGACGTCAGCTCGAGGTTTCGAGATTTCAGTGGATACGTGGCAGTGAGTGACGGGATGAATGCAGCCCCCGGCAAGAGCTATCCGAGTCGTCGCCGAGGGCCGCAGGCGAAACACTTACCGCCTTCTTACATGCCATGTCCAGCCGGATGGCGTGTCGTACACCGTCCGCAGCTGGGTGCACGCGGAAAGAGATCAATCGAGCGACTGAAACCGATACATGGTGAACCAATCCAGGGTCACCGCTCGTGGATAAAGTGACGTGAGTCACGTTGTAAGGAACCCTCGGACTTCGCGGATCTAGGTCGGGTTTGGATGCCCACTGACGCCATGTCGACGATGTCCGGCAGCTGCGGCAAATACCCAGGGAGGGCCGCACGATGATCGGGAGCCGTGCGTTATGAGACCGGCCTGGGTCGACGAGAAGTTGTTCCCGTTCGAGAGTCACATCGCGCAGATCAACGGCGCGCGGGTGCATTACATCGACGAGGGTCAGGGCCCGGTGTTCCTGGGACTGCATGGCAACCCGACCTGGTCGTTTCTCTACCGGCACATCGTGACGGCGCTCAAGGATCGCTTCCGCTGCATTGCGCTCGACTATCCCGGCTTTGGGTTATCCGAGGCGCCGCCGGGCTACAAATACACGGCCGCCGAGCATTCCAGCGTTGTCGAGGGTTTCGTGAACGTCCTCGGGCTCGAGGGCACCACAATGATGCTCCACGACTGGGGCGGGCCGATTGGATTGTCTGTGGCCGCGCGGCATCCGGAACGCTTCCAGGCTCTCGTCATCGGCAACACGTTCGGCTGGCCGGTGAACGGAGACAAGACCTTGGAACGCTTCTCCAAACTCATGGGTAGCGATACGCCCGGCAGATTCCTGGTCGAACGCATGGATGTGTTTACGAGGGTGCTCCTGCCGGTCGGAATCAATCGCAAGAAGTTGACCAAGGGCGAGAAGGGCATGTATCAAGGCCCGCACCCCACACCGGAGTCCCGGGTTCCCGTGCACGTTTTGCCCGGGGAGCTCCTAGGCGCTTACGAGCTGCTGACCGAGGTCGAGCAGGGGCTCTCCCGGCTTGCCTCGTTGCCAGCGCTGATCGTGTGGGGCGACCGCGACCAGGCCTTCCGAGAATCGCAGAGACTTCGCTGGGAACGCACTTTTCCAAACCACCGAACCGTCATCTTGAGCGGTGCCTCCCACTACATCCCTGAAGACGCACCGGACGAGATCGTCACTGCGATCCGGGATTGGTGGCCGGGAACCTCGGACACATAGCCACCAGCGCCACTGGCGGAATTGCCTGGTGCACGGCACGAAGTACGGCTTACGATCCCGACCCTGTGAGGGAGTTGCACGCCGATGGCCGGGCCGGGATTGACGCCGCGCTCGTGCGGCGATTGATCGCCACCCAGTTCCCACAGTGGCGCGAGCTACCTGTGATGCCGGTTGCCGTCGACGGATGGGACAACCGCACCTACCGCCTTGGCGCAGACATGTCAGTTCGACTTCCAACCGCCGCGAGCTACGCGCCCGCGGTCGAGAAGGAAGACCGCTGGCTGCCTATCCTGGCTCCATCGCTACCTGTTGCCGTTCCCACGCCTTTGGCGACCGGGCGACCCGGCGAGGGCTATCCATTCTGCTGGTCCGTCCGCCCCTGGCTCGATGGCCGAACCGCATTAGAGGAACCTCACGTCGACCTGGCGAGCTTTGCGATCTCCATCGCCGACTTCGTGCTGGCTTTGCAGCGGATTGACGCGACCGACGGGCCGATTGCCGGCCGGCACAGCTTCTACCGCGGTGTGTCGCCCAAGTACTACGACAACGAAACCCGGGATTGCCTATGCGCGCTGCGTGGCCGCATCGACACGGACGCAGCCGCGACCGTGTGGGACGCCGCTCTCACCACGACGTGGCGCCAGGCACCCGTGTGGTTTCACGGTGACATAGCCACCGGGAACCTGCTCGTGCGGGACGGCCGACTCAGCGCTGTCATCGACTTCGGAACCTGCGGCGTCGGCGACCCCGCCTGCGACCTCGTCATCGCGTGGACCTTCTTCCATGGGCAAAGCCGAGAGATCTTTCGCTACCGTGTGCAGCAAGACGCCGATACCTGGGCGCGGGCCCGTGGGTGGGTGCTCTGGAAGGCGCTGATCAGTCTCGGCGACGACGCCAACGACGCAGCCTGGGCGCTGAATATGCGAATCATTGAGGAGGTGATCGCCGATCACGAGCGACTCGGCTAAGGGTCACCTCGAACCGCGCGCGGTCCGATCGGGCGATACGCTGCCACGGCCCATGCGAAATCGACCTTCTCCCGCGCCGTTTCTCTTTCTGTCGATCCGCGCCCAGGAAGCCGCGGCGGACGACGAGTACTCGGCCGTCATGCGCTTTGGTGGGCTGGACGAAGGCGAGGTACACCGGATCCGGCTGGATCGCGAGCCACTCGGCAAGGTCGACCTCGATCGCTGGTCCGGCGTCATCCTTGGTGGCGGGCCATACAACGTCAGCGATTTTCCAGCGGACAAGTCCGCTGATCAGCAGCGAGCCGAGGCCGACGTGCTGGCGTTGCTCGACGACGTCGTCGCCCGCGACTTTCCGTTCCTTGGTTGCTGTTACGGAATTGGCACTCTTGGGGCGTATATCGGTGCCACAGTCGACCGCGCGTTTGCCGAGCCCATCGGAGCCGTCCAGATATCGCTCACTCCGGCTGGACGCACCGATCCGCTGTTCGTCGATGTACCGGATGCCTTCGAGGCCTTCGTCGGACACAAGGAAGCGGTCAGCGAGCTGCCGCCCGGTGCCGTATTGCTAGCCACCTCGCCGGCCTGTCCGGTGCAAGCCTTCCGGGTCGGCCGGAACGTCTACGCGACGCAGTTCCATCCCGAATTGGACGTAGCCGGAATATGCACCCGCATCGAGGTCTACAAGCACTTCGGCTACTTCGATCCCGACACGGCCGAGGCACTGAAGGAATCGACGCGACACTCCAAGGTCATCTACCCCCCGGCCGTCCTTCGCCGCTTCGTCGATCGATTCGCGGCCTGATCGATTGTCGATGGGGCAAGATACCCCGCGACGAGCCTTGGGCGAGTGGACCGGGACCCGGCTCGGCATTCGGGTAGAGGACACGAGCTACTGTTCCGACAGGGCCACCTCGTGATTGGGAGCTCCAGTGCCAGACGTGCAGTTCCTCACCGACACCGCAGTGGGCCTTCGCCCGCTGGTTGAGTCATGGACGATCGCGGAGTGACCGCCGTCGCCACGGTGCCTCGCTCGTTGGCCGAACTGTCCACCCAAACACTCGTCGACGCCGCTCGATCTCGGCGCGACAGCGCGTTCGGCACCCGAGTCACCTACTCCCCCAAGGTCTTCATCCCCCTCACGCGGCTGTGCCGCGACCGCTGCGGGTACTGCACGTTCGCGACAGCGCCCCGGTCGCTCACTGCGCCGTACCTGTCTGCTGACGAAGTTCTTGCGATCGCCTCCGCTGGGGCCCAAGCCGGCTGTCACGAGGCATTGTTCACCCTGGGTGAAAGTCCGGAATCGCGCTACGCGGAAGCCCGCACGTGGCTCAACAGCCACGGATTCTCCGCGACGGTCGACTACCTGCGGGCGATGTGCGATCTCGTGCTTACCGAAACCGGGCTGCTGCCGCATGCCAACGCCGGAGCTATCTCAGCCGATGAGCTGGCGTTGCTTCGACCGGTCGCGCCCTCCCAGGGAATGATGATCGAGTCCTTGCGCCCCGACTTGGCGGCCCACCGGGGAGCACCGGACAAGACGCCAGAGCGCCGGCTCGGCACGCTCGACGCTGCTGGCCACCTCGCCATTCCGTTCACGACCGGAATCCTCGTCGGCATCGGCGAGACCGAGATTGACCGCATCGACGCGCTGTGCGCCATAGCTGACAGCCACGCCCAGCATCGCCACATCCAAGAGGCCATCGTTCAGAACTTTCTGCCCAAGCGCGGGACCGCGATGCGGGCGGCGCCAGCGTGCCCACCGGAGGATCACGTGCGGGCAATCGCGCTGGCCCGGCTGATCCTGCCGCTCGACGTGCACGTCCAGGCTCCGCCGAATCTCACCGATGAAGCAATGCTGGGCGGACTGCTCGATGCCGGCATCGACGATTGGGGCGGCGTTTCACCGGTCACGGCCGACCACGTCAATCCGGAACGCCCTTGGCCGGCGTTGGACACGCTGCGCCGTGTTACCGAAGGCCACCGCTACGCGCTGGTGCCTCGGCTCACCATTTATCCGGAGTTCGCACTTCGGCCGGAACGCTGGCTGGATCCGGCCACGCGCTTTCCGGTCCTCGATCGTTCCGACGCCACTGGGCTGGCCCGCGACGACCCCGGCGCCGTTTGGCCGGAGCGCCATAAGGCCGCTGCCAACGTCGGTACCGGTGCAGAGGTCGTGCAAATCGGCCGTCGTTCGACGGGGTGGTACGCAGGCGCTGACGTAACGCCACAGCTACTTGTGCCGGCGAGGCCGGCCGCGCGAGGCGCCGTGCGCAATGTGCTGGACAGGGCCGGCAACGGCGATCGCCTCGGCGAGGACGAGCTCGTGATTCTGCTCGGCGCTCGCGGGCCCGAGGTTGCGGCCGTAGCCGAGCTAGCCGACCACTTGCGCCGGGAAGCCGTCGGCGACGCAGTGACCTATGTCATCAACCGGAATATCAACTACACCAACGTTTGTACCTACCGCTGCACCTTCTGCGGATTCTCCAAAGGCCCCCTGTCGCTCAACCTTCGAGGCAAGCCGTATCTCCTCTCGCTCGACGAGATCGCCGGCCGGGCCCGCGAGGCATGGGACCGGGGAGCTACCGAAGTATGCATGCAGGGCGGTATTCACCCGAGTTTCGATGGCAACTTCTACGTCGAGGCCGCCCAGGCTGTGCACGACGCGGTTCCCGGGATGCACATCCACGCCTTTACCGCTTTGGAAGTCACCGAGGGTGCCCGGCGACTGGG
>Ga0081540_1004517_pt1 | contig 10561 bp, 4 predicted proteins | sample TabmetS2T1R1_FD_71024 | JGI IMG/M metagenome (GOLD analysis project Ga0081540, IMG submission 71024) | Tabebuia heterophylla rhizosphere microbial communities from the University of Puerto Rico - S2T1R1 | ecosystem: Host-associated > Plants > Roots > Rhizosphere ... | reverse complement strand
GATATGCTGGTCGGCGAGGGCCTGTTTGTAACCCTGGAGGCGGTCGATATAGACATTTCGTTTTTGGGTAGCCGTGATATGAACGATCCGGCGGCGGCCCTGGCCGATCAGATGTGTCGTGGCTTCGTAGGCCGCCTTTATATTATTGATCTGGATGCAGATGCTATCGGGTTGATCGGTTGTGCGGTCGAAGAAGACTATCGGTATCTTCTTCTTTATAAAAGGTTCGAAGTGGGCCAGGGATTCGGTATCGTAGGCGAGTGAGACAAGGAGCCCATCCACGCGATTGTTGAACAGGGTGACCGCGTTGGCTTTTTCCTTCTCCTGGGACTCCGAGGACTGGCTGATAATGAGGTTGTAATTCTCGCTGGTGGCGATATTCTCCATGCCGGCGATGACGGCGGACATGAAATAACTATTGATCCGGGGGATGATGACGCCGATGGTATTGGTGCGCTGGGTCCGCAGGTTGCGGGCGAAATTATTGGAGCGATAGCCCATTTCCTGGGCCAGGTCGGCAATCCTCTTCTTTGTTTTCTTACTTACTACGGGGTCGTCCTTCAGGGCGCGGCTCACCGTGGCAATCGAGATATTCAATTTCCGTGCAAGATCGTATATGGTGACTTCTTTCTCGCTGCTCATACAATCGTTTACATGCTGGTTATATGGATAAAAATAGCATTTTTTTCGAAAAAAATTGTAATCGGTTACATTTTTTCGGATTTTTACTTACTTTAGCATTGCATACTTGCCATCAAAAGTACGATTGATCTTATGCGACCAAAACAATGCGCAGACAGGTTACCTCTCACCAGGCGGTCACGCCGATGCCTGTCCTGCCTATTTCAAACTTCACTTTTTACAAAAACTAAACTACATATGCGAAAATTCACATTGCGAAACGTCAGCGTTTCGGGCATACTATTAGTGATTGCTGTGAGCCTGTTTTCGTCATCGTCGCTGTTTGCGCAGGACACCGGCGACCTTGTGCACGGGAAGGTGGTCGATTCAGGCGGGAATGCCGTCAGCGGCGCTTCCGTGTTAAACGTTAAGAGTGGAAAAGGTGTATCCGCCGACCAGGACGGTAATTTTTCCATCAGGGCGGTGAAAGGGCAGACCCTGCAGATATCCTTTGTGGGGTATCAGCCGGCAAGGGTTGTTTACAAAGGGCAGGCAAACCTGGCCGTGACGCTTTTTCGGGAGAATGCGATACTGGGAGATGTAGTGGTGATCGGCTATGGTACGCAGCGGAAGGAGGCTGTAACCGGCTCTGTCGCTTCGATCGGCGGAAATAATTTACGTCAGGTGCCGGCTCCTAATATATCCGCCGCATTGCAAGGGCGTTTGCCGGGGGTCGCCATTTCGCAGACGTCCTCGCAACCGGGCGCGACCACGCAGATCCGCATCCGGGGTACGCGGTCGCTGACGGCCACCAACGATCCATTGGTCGTGCTTGACGGGATCCCTTTTCCGGGAAACATTGCCGATATCGACATGAATAACGTCAAAAGCCTCGATGTGCTGAAAGATGCGTCCGCGACGGCCATCTACGGTTCGCGTGGCGCCAACGGCGTTATTTTGGTCACTACCTATAAAGGGAGCTCGGGTCAGGAGCCACAGATCTCCATCAACGGTTATTATGGCGTGAACAAGGTTTTCTCGCCATTTCCCATGATGAACGGTCCGCAGTTTGCCGCACTTCGCAAGGCGGCGGGGATGTACCTCCAGCAGGGCGGGAATATCCAGTTGGGAGCGGATGAATCGCTGAGCAACAATTTCGACTGGCAGAAGGCATTGTACCGGACCGGGAATGTGACCAACGAAGACATCAGTGTTTCCGCGGGTACGAAAAGAGGCAGCTACAGTTACGGCGGTTCCTACTATGAGAACGACGGAGTGATACCCACGCAGTCCTACAGGCGGCTGTCATTGCACGGCGCCGTCGATCAGCGTGTGAGTAAATATATCCGCCTCGGATTTACGACATTTAACAGTTACAGCTATACGCAGGGCTCGCAGGTAGGCTTATATAACACGCTTTCCAATTCACCGCTTGCCACCCCGTATAAGGCAGACGGCTCCATAAAATATGTCATTGCGATGCCCCTGGATCAGCAGTGGGTTTCCACCAAAAAAGTTTTGGACAGCCTGAAGGATACCTATCTGAGCCAGCAAAAAGGGTATGCTACATACAATTCCGTTTATGGCGAGGTGCAGATACCCCATGTACCGGGGCTCGCCTACCGCGTCAATCTGGGGCTGAACCTCTACCAGATCAATAAGGGCAGCTATACCGCGGTGGGGGTCAACAGCACCAATCCGGCCGCTCCTTCCACCGCCTCGAGCGGCGACTCTACGGGAACCGACTGGACCGTCGAAAACCTCCTGACATACGATCACAGTTTCGGCAAGCACCAGATCAACGCGCTGGCCTTGTATTCAACCGAGCAGACCCAGATCAGCAGCACAAATATTTCCGGGATAGGCATTCCCGCGGATGCGCTGCAATATTACAATATCGGCACTGCCAGCCAGGAGATCGATGTTTTGCCCGGCAATCAATATTACTCGGAACGGGGACTGAAGTCGTGGATGGGGAGGGTGATGTATACTTATGACAACCGCTACATGATCTCGGGTACCGTTCGTTCGGATGGCGCCTCGGTCCTGGCTTCGGCGCATCAATGGCATACCTATCCGGCAGTTTCCGCAGGATGGAATGTAGGCAATGAATCGTTTATGCGGGGCGTAACCTTTGTCAATTTCCTAAAGCTGCGGGTGGGATATGGGGAGACTTCCAACCAGGCGGTTGCGCCCTATTCCACGCTGGGGGTTTTGAGCACCAATCCGTATAATTTCGGACCTTCCAACTATGCAACGGGCTATTATGTTTCCCAATTGCCCAATCCCCAGCTGAGCTGGGAGTATTCCAAAACCTGGAACTACGGCGTAGACTTTACCGTACTGAAGAACCGGTTGTCGGGTACCGTCGAATATTATATCACCAAGACCAACGGTCTGCTGCAGGGAGTAACGCTGCCGCCCACGTCCGGTGTGAACAGCTATGTGGCCAATGTGGGTAACACCCAGAATAAGGGCATCGAGTTTTCGCTTGACGGGACCATTCTGAAAACCAGGAGCGGTATTACCTGGGATCTCGGGGTCAATATGTCTTTCAACCGCAACAAGATCACGAAGCTCGCTTCGGGGGTAACGGCGGACCAGACCAACTGGTGGTTTGTAGGGCATCCGATCAACGTCATATACGACTACAAGAAAACCGGGTTATGGAAAACCTCCGCCGACAGCGCCGCCGGTTATGAGAATATCCTGCAGCCGGGAGGGAATGTAGGTGAGATCAAGGTATTGTACACCGGCGCCAAGGGGTCCAACGGTGCGCCAACCCGGGCTATCGGGCCCGACGACCGGCAAGTAATGAACGCCGATCCGGATTTTATCGGCGGCTTTAACACGCGACTCAGCTACAAAGGATTTGATCTGTCGGCTGTGGGTATTTTCCAGAGTGGGGGCATCCTCATCAGCACGGTCTATGGTCCGAGCGGCTATCTCAACCTGATGACCGGCCGGAGGAATAACGTGAAAGTGGATTATTGGACTCCGACGAACATAAATGCCAAATATCCCAAGCCGGGAGGCCAGATGAGCGGCGACAACCCCCAATATGCTTCCACGCTTGGCTATTTCAGCGGGTCATATCTCAAGATGCGCACCATTACGCTGGGGTATAATTTTGCCAAGTGGCTGAAACAGTTCGGCATTCCGCAAGCCCGCCTGTACGTCACCGTACAAAACCCGTTCGTGGTGTTCTCGCCCTACCATAAAGAATCGGGGCTGGATCCCGAAACCAATTCCTACGGGGACCAGTACCAGGCCGTGACGACGCAATATCAGCACCGGCTGCTGACGCAAGGGTTCAATGCCCCGGCCACTCGCAGTTATCTGGTCGGTCTTAATGTAAACTTTTAAATCTTTACAATAATGAAACGGATACTTTTCAATAAGACTTTATTTGGAATGGCTTTGGCGGTGCTGTTTCTTGGAGGATGTAAGAAGGTTCTGCAGGAACAGCCCCGGGCCACCTATTCTCCCGATTTCTTCACCACCCAGACCGGGGTCGTTGGTGGGTTGACGGAAATGTATGCTCATCTGCGGTACATCTATGGCCAAGGCTATTACTATAACACCTGTGAGGTCGGCACCGATGAGTCGACCTATGGGCAGAGCGCCGATCAGAACTTTTTGGTCATGGATATGACGGGACAGGGAGTCATCAATTCCAACACCAGCCGGTCGGACGTGATCTGGAACGTCTGCTTCACCAATATCAATACCGCCAGTGGCGTCATCCAATATGGATCGAAGGCCGGCGTGAGCGCTGCGCTGATATCGGAGGCGAATTTCTTCCGGGCCTTCGACTATTTCCTGCTGGTGCAGACATTCGGCGGCGTGCCATTGGATCTTGGCGCAGGTGTTTTGCAATTCAATACCAAGCCAACCCCTACGTCCGTTCGCAATACCGTACCGGATGTGTATACCAAGTGCATTTTTCCCGACCTGCAGACCGCCGTCAGCAATCTGCCGGTGACCGCCCGGCTGACCGGGACCGTTACCCAGCCCGTGGCGAAGCTTTTCCTGGCCAAAGCATATCTCACGTATGCGTGGTGGTTGAAGAACCCCAATAATATTCCCACTTTCCCCGATGCCGCCCGGACCGATCCGGCGGGGCACGACGCCAGTTATTATTTCCAACAGGCCTATTCAACTGCGGTGGATGCTATTGAAAACCCGGGGCCCTACGGTTTGCAGCCCACCTATTACGACCTGCACGTCGGATCGAACGACCGCAATAACGAGTGCATGCTGTATGCCGACCACACCCAAAGCAGCCAGCAATACAATGGGGCCAGCCTGACCTTCAGCAATGGCGCCGCACCGGATAATTTTTCATATTGGATGCAGAACTGGAACTACCCTGTCATGACAAGCAGCAGCACCAACGGATCATGGAAAAATGTGAGTTCCGTCCAGCGCGCCTCCTTACAGGGTTATGGCCGCCCGTTCATCCGTATGGCTCCCACCATCGGCGCCATTACCAATACCTTCGCCGACAAAACCAACGATTCCCGTTATGACGGTACGTTCCAGACCGTATACCGGGCGGATTATAATTTAGCCGGAATAGCCGGTCCGGTGTACAACGCGAACTTTATGCCCGTCAATCCGGGAGAAGCCGTTCTCAGCTTCCTGAATGACGAACCTGTGGGGACCATCGATTATTCCAACTCGGTTTATAAAAGCAGTGTAGGCGCGGGCGTTCTGCCCGGCCGGGCAGATTTTGTGATAAATCCGCAGGGGATCAGCAGGATCGTCTTTCCGGGGCTTTGGAAGATCAGCAATTACCGGACGGATAATGGCACCGGATTGGGGAATCCAAATTCGGCGAGCACCCGGCCCTGGAATATCGCTAAATTCTCGGAATTGTTCTTTATCGCAGCGGAGGCTGCCATAGAAGGGGCTCCGACTTCGGCCGTAACCGGGAATTATGCCAATGACGGGACCGCCTATGGCCTCATCAACGTCATCCGTGCCCGGGCCGGCAAGTGGAAGTGGAGTGTTGCCGCCAACGCTGCCCAGGTGGCGGATCACAGCGCGGACATGATCGCGGCCACGCCGGTGACGATCGACATCGACTATCTGCTGGCGGAGCGTTCCCGCGAATATTATGGAGAGGGTTATCGCTGGTATGACCTGATCCGCACCCAGGAATGGACCAATCTGTCCACCACGTACCAGATCTGTGGTAAGACCTATGGGGACCATACACCGGCGACGTATACGCGGACTATAACGCCGAATCTGTGGTTGCGCCCTATTCCGCAGGGACAGCTGGATGCCATGCAGGTGTCCGCATCGGTAAAGGCCGCGTATCAGAATCCGGGATATTGACCCGGTACCTTCCCAGGGATAGGAGTTTGCGGTGCGAGAGATCCGTAAATTACACCATGAAGCGGAAAATAGCAGTTCTGTTGGTTTGCTGTGTGGCATGGCGGCCGGCGGATGCGCAAATAAGTTTGCCGCGGATCCTGCGTGACAGCATGGTTTTGCAGCGGGACGTGAAAATACCCGTCTGGGGTCATGCTGCGAAAGGGGAGCGGGTGAGCGTAACCTTCAACGGCAGGACCTTTCGATCGGTCGCCGGAGAGGACGGGAAGTGGAGGCTGGAGCTGCCGCCGATGAATGCGGGCGGTCCTTATACCATGGAGGTCAGCGGGAAGAATAAGATCGTTTTACGGGAGATACTCATCGGGGATGTCTGGCTTTGTTCCGGCCAATCCAATATGGTGCACCAGATGAAATTGCACAGTGTGCGGTATGCCGATGAAATTGCCGCCGCACATTATCCTGAAATAAGGCAGTTCTGGATCCCGACGCTTGCCAGCCTGGGGGGCCCGCAGGACGACCTGCCGGCGGCCTATTGGACATCCGCCAATCCCCGGGACGTCCTGGAGTTTTCCGCGGTGGCCTATTTTTTTGCGAAAGCGTTGTATGATAGGTATCATGTGCCGATCGGCATTATCAATGCAAGCGTTGGCGGGGCGCCTATCGAGGCATGGACAAGCGAAGAAGGTCTGAAAGATCTCCCCGACCTGGTAAAGACCATTGAAAAGAATAAGGACACGGCTTATATAAATGGGATTGGCAGGAGAGGGCCGGCGGAGATGGCCAATATGCCGCAACCGGCGGATAAAGGGTTGGAAGGGCCTGATCCCTGGTACAGCACCACTTATTTTCCCAAGGGCTGGCGGCCGATCGGGGTTCCCGGGTATTGGGAGGACCAGGGGTTGAGGAGTCTGGATGGAGTGGTCTGGTACAGGAAAGAGATCGATGTGCCGCCATCCGTGAGCGGCAGGCCCGCGAAGGTTTTTTTAGGAAGGATCGTCAACGCCGATGCGCTTTATATCAATGGGAAGAAGGTGGGTAATACGACTTACGAGTACCCGCAGAGGAGGTATGCCGTTCCGCCGGGTGTGCTGAGGCCGGGAAAGAATCTCTTTGTCGTTCGTGTGACCAATACTTCCGGAAAAGGCGGCTTTGTTCCCGACAAACCCTATTGCCTGATCGCCGGGACCGACACCGTCGATCTGAAGGGTGTTTGGGAATACAAGGTCGGGGACGCATTTGCTCCCGGCAGGGGGGCGGGCGAAGGCCATGGCTTCTTAGCGCAAAACGAGCCGGCGGCTTTGTACAATGGCATGATCGCGCCGGTTGTTCCTTATGCGATCAAGGGATTTGCCTGGTACCAGGGGGAGACCAATACCCATAACGCCGCCGGATATGCTAAACTGCAGGCGGCGATGATCGCCGACTGGCGCCGTCAATGGAAAGAGGGGGAGCTCCCGTTCCTGTATGTGCAGCTGCCGGGTTTCGGTGATTACAACTACCTGCCTGCCGAAAGCGGTTGGGCGGAACTGAGGGAGGCACAGCTGCAATGTTTATCGGTGCCTAATACGGGTATGGTGGTGGCTATCGACCTGGGGGAATGGAACGACCTTCACCCCGACCGGAAAAAGCCGGTAGGCGACCGGCTTGCGCTGGCCGCCAGGAAGGTTGCTTATGGGGAGGATATCGTTTGCTCGGGTCCGGTTTTTCGGTCGGCGGCGTTTTCGAATGGAGCCGTTACGATCTCCTTTGCCCATACAGGCGGGGGGTTGATCACTGTGGATGGTGAGGAGCCGCAGGAATTCGCTATTGCCGGCGCCGATAAGAAATTCGTTTGGGCCAGGGCGAGGATGGATGGCGACAAGGTTGTGGTATGGAGCGACGAGATAAAGGATCCCAGGTATGTGCGATATGCGTGGGCGGATGATCCGGTCGATCCCAACCTTTACAACAAGGAAGGATTGCCGGCCTCGCCATTTGAAACAAAAGCCGATATTGCGAGATAAATTGGCTTCACATGAGCGCAAAATGGTTGTGGTTTTGCTGGTTGTTTTCCGGGTTGGGTGCGGTGGCCCAGGTTCGGATGCCCCGGCTGGTTAGCGATGGAATGGTCCTGCAACGGGATATGCCCTTGCGCATCTGGGGGTTTGCTTCGCCGGGGGAAAAGATCACGGTCCAATTTGCGGGGGAGACCGAAAGCGGCGTCACCGACGATAATGGGAAGTGGCTGATCCAACTCGCGCCGAAGAAGGCCGGTGGTCCGTTCACGATGGACATCAACGGCATCAACCATGTCTGGCTGAAGAATATCATGATCGGGGAGGTATGGGTTCTTGCGGGGCAGAGCGGGATGGCGATGCCGATGGAAAAAGTAAAGGAGAAGTATGCCGGCCTGCTTGCGAAGGCCTCCGAACTCCCGGTACGCCAGTTCCTGGTACCGTTGCGATATGATTTCAAGGGGCCGCGGGACAATGCGCCGCCCGGTTCACGTTGGGAAGCCGCGACACCTTCATCGTTGTTATCTTTTTCTGCGCTGGGTTATTTCTTTGCCCGGGCATTATACGACGAATATCATGTTCCAGTGGGACTCATCAGCCTCAGTGCGCCGGATGCTCCTGCCGAGGCCTGGCTTAGCGGCGACGCCCTGCGCACCTTCCCCGAATATGCCACTATGGCCAGCCGTTATACCGACAGCAGCTTCAAAGACGGTACCGGTCCTGCCGATCCGATGACGCCGGGCGGACTTTTCAATGGGATGGTCGCGCCGGCATGTTCCATGACCGTGCGGGGTGTCATCTGGTATCCCGGTGAAGCCAATATGGCGAAACCTTCGGAATACACATCCCTGCTTCCTTCGCTGATCAACGATTGGCGGCGAAGCTGGCATGAGGGGGCGATGCCCTTTCTGTATGTGCAGGCGCCGGCACATGGTCCGGCAAAGGAAAACCAGGAGGAAAGCCGTTGGGCGGAGCTTCGGGAGGCTCAGCGAATGGCGTTGAGTCTGCCTGCAACCGGCATGGTCGTCTCGGCAGACCTCGGTGATGCGGCGGATGTTCCGGGGCAGAACAGGGAGGAACTGGCAAAGCGGTTGTGCCTGGCCGCCCAGAGCGTCGCGTATGACAAAAAGAATATTATTTCTTCGGGACCGATCTACCATACGATGAAAGTCCGTGGGGACAGGGTCCATATCAGCTTTAACGAGGTGAATACCGGGCTAATCGTCAAGGGTGGCGGGGAGTTAAAAGGTTTTGCAGTTGCGGGCGCGGACGGACATTTTGTGCCGGCGAAGGCGAGCATCGAAGGGAAGTCCGTAGTCGTGTGGAGCGATCAGGTGCCGCAACCTGTCGCGGTGCGGTATGGCTGGGCGGATAATCCCGCGGGCGCGAATTTATATAATCGGGATATATTGTTTAAGGATGGGTTGCCGGCTTCGCCATTTGCGGGCCGCGCTAAGTAGGAAAACCGGGAAGAGCGAAATGGAAGGGTCAACCCGGCGATTGTGTTCCCGACCACTTGAAGGTGGCTACCGCGCCGGCCGGCAAAGAATAAGTAAATGATTCTCCACCCCATTTGATCTTAAAGGACTGAGCGGAAGAGGACGTGTTGACAGCGATGACCACTTTTGTACCGTCGGGATTTTTGAACGCCACATCCTGGATGCTGCCGCTGAGTGCATTCGAAAAAATGCGGACTGCGCCCGGCTGGACAAAGGAAGAGGCATGAGCCACGGTATAGTAACAGGTATTTTTGGTATAGCTGAGTCCGCTGATGGTAACGGCGCCCAGGCAGTTGGAACAGCCGCCGGCGGTATGCGGATTATAGTTCGGGTCCGATGCCAGGTTCCATTCCAGGACCGCCCGGCTCCAGTTGCGGGTTGAACCGATGATGACGTTGTTCATATGCCAGTCCAGATCGCCGCCGAAATTGCTGGGTCCCCCTACATATTGTTCGGTAAAATAGATATTCTTCGAGGGATAGGCATCGTGTACCGTGCCCAGTGCGCTGATGTTGCCTGCGTAGAGGTGGAAGGCGGAGCCGTCCACGTACGGGAGCGCCGCTGGGGTGCCGAGGACCGTCGTGGGGTATTCGGGATGGTCGCAGTTATGATCATAGCAGATGATCTTTGTCGTGATACCGTTGGCGGCGAACTGCGGACCGAGGTTGTTGGCGATGAAATTGGCCTGCTCGGTGGCCTGCATCGTCATGGCCGGATTGTTGTTGGGATTGAGCGGTTCATTCTGCGGCGTAACGGCATAGATAGTGATGCCCTGGGCCTTCATGGCCTGGATATATTTCACGAAATACCGGGCATAGGCGTCATAAAATTGCGGGTTAAGGCTGCCGCCGGTGAAGCCGTTGTTGCCGATGGTGTTCATCTTCATCCAGACCGGCGCCGTCCAGGGTGTCGCGAGGATCTTGATGCCCGGGTTGATACCGATGATCTTCTTCAACACCGGTACGAGATCGGTCATCTCTTTGTCGATGCTGAAATTCGTGAGGAGGGTATCGATCTGGCCGGCGGGCATATCGTCGTAGGTGAAGTCGGAAGAGCTGAGGTCGGAGGCGCCGATGGTAATGCGGAGGAAGCTCGAACCTACAT
>Ga0081540_1004516_pt1 | contig 10562 bp, 8 predicted proteins | sample TabmetS2T1R1_FD_71024 | JGI IMG/M metagenome (GOLD analysis project Ga0081540, IMG submission 71024) | Tabebuia heterophylla rhizosphere microbial communities from the University of Puerto Rico - S2T1R1 | ecosystem: Host-associated > Plants > Roots > Rhizosphere ... | reverse complement strand
GGTCGGGCCCGGTGACCCCATCGTCATCGACGCCTCGGTCACAGAGCGGGTGGACTGGGAGGTGGAGCTCGGGGTTGTCGTCGGCGAGCGGATGCGCCATGTTCCCGAGTCCCGGGCCCTCGACCACGTCTTCGGCTACACGGTGGGCAATGATGTCTCGGCTCGCGACGTCCAGTTCGGCGACGGGCAATGGGTCCGCGGCAAGAGCCTCGATACTTTCTGCCCCGTCGGCCCAGCGGTCGTGACGCCCGATGAGATCTCTGACCCGCAGGCACTCGCGCTGCAAACCCGGGTCAACGGCGAGGTGATGCAGGACTCGTCCACCAGCCTCATGTTGTTCGGGATTGCCGAGTTGCTTTCGTTCTGCTCGCGTAACTTCACCCTCGAGCCCGGAGATCTGCTGCTGACCGGCACGCCATGGGGATGCGGCGAGTTCATGAACCCAAAGCGGTCGCTCCGGCCGGGGGACGTGGTCGAGACTGAGGTCGAGGGGGTGGGGCTCCTTCGGAATCCGGTCGTTGCGCCGAGTCGTCCCGCTAGGTTGACCTGATGCCTGCAGCCGCCTATCGGCGGCTGAGAGGAATGATCTAGGCGGCGCTGAGTTTGGCCTTGCGGCTCGGCTCGGCCGCATCGGCTGGCAACGCGGGCGGGGCGATTCGCAGGTAGTGCCCGAAGGCCCAGTCGACGAATCGCTTGCGCCCGCACGCCCGGATCACCGCCCGCTGCACCCGCGCCGGGAGCCTGGGCAGGAGGCGCTGGGCCCCCAGCATCAAGGCGAACTTCCACCTGTGCCGGTCGACGAACTTCGCGTAGTTGCGAAGCGCGGCGTCGCGGTCTCCCCTGCCCTCGACCACGCTCCGGAGCTCGTCGCCGAGCTTGATCCCGAAGTAGAAGGCCGTCCTGATCCCCTCCGCGGTCAGCGGCAGGCAGTGACCGGCGGAGTCCCCCACGAAGAAGACGCCGTCCTCGGTCCCTGGGCGGAGCTTGTGGGGGATCCAGTTGCCCTGGTAGCGCACCTGTGGCCTCTCGAGGTCCTCGGCAAGCAGGTTGGTGGTGTCCTTGACGTGGAAGCGCGGGTCGAAGGAGCCGACGCCGATTCGCTGCTCGTCGCGCGCCGGGAAGCTCCAGCCGTAGCCCGCCGGCACGTAGCGGCGGTCGATCCAGATCTCGAGGTCGTCCGAGCCGCCGTCGGGATGGACCTCCAGGCCACGCGAGAGCGGAGCGTCCGGCGGCTGGTAGCCGCCATCGGACGCGAGGATCCGCCTCCAGCCGAGCGCGTCGACAATCAGCGGGGCCGAGACGTCGCCGCGGTCGGTGTGGACGGTCTCGCCGCTGCGCCCGTTGACCTTCGCGGTCTCGAACTCGGCGTCGCACTGGTCCCAGAGCAGGCGGCAGAGCTCGCGGTAGTCGAAGGTCGAGAAGGTCCAGGGCAGCTCGTACCGGGAGGTGCCGTGCGGGGTGTGCACGACGAGCTCGCCGAACTCCTGCCGCGCCGAGCCCTCGAGGCCCATGACGCGAAGCCATTCGGTCGGGATCCCGCAGGCGGAGGTCTGCCGCTCGCCGATCTCGTAGCGGTCGAGCACCAGGATGCGTGCGCCCGACCCCGCGAGCTGCCTGGCGACCGTGAGTCCCGCGAAGCTCGCCCCGCAGACGACGACGTCGTAGCTGCCGCCCAGCGGCGTGCGCTCGTCGCCGCGCTTGGTCTGCCGCTTCGGCATGGGCGCATCGTAGAACGCGGCACGCGGACGCGGGAATCGTGGATCCTGCGTTGGTCGGGACACAATTCGCTTCCCCGCCGGTCCCGCAAGGGCCGATCACGTATCTCTGCGTACACTGTGCGGCCGTGCCCGAAACGGACACAACGACGGAGGCTGCGCAGACGGAGGAGCCGCAGACCGAGCCACAGCAGGCCGAGCAGGAGCCGAGCACCGGCAACGGAGCAGCCGGCTCGGACAACCTGCTGATCGAGGTCGACGGCAAGCTCGTCCCCAACTACGACGCCACGATCCACCCCTTCAGCGAGGGGGACGTCGTCTCGGGGAAGGTCGTGCGGATCGACCAGGACGAGGTCCTGGTCGACATCGGCTACAAGTCGGAGGGGGTCATCCCCTCCAACGAGCTCTCGATCCGGAAGACCGTCAAGCCTTCCGAGGAGGTCGAGCTCGGCGAAGAGGTCGACGCCCTCGTCCTCACCAAGGAGGACCAGGAAGGTCGCCTGATCCTCTCCAAGAAGCGGGCGCGCTTCGAGAAGGCCTGGCGCAAGATCGAGCAGGCCGCCGAGACGGGCGAGCCGGTCACCGGGACCGTGATCGAGGTCGTCAAGGGAGGCCTCATCCTCGATCTCGGCGTTCGCGGCTTCCTCCCGGCTTCGCTGGTCGACATCCGCCGGGTCCAGAATCTCGACGAGTTCATGGGGCAGCAGCTCGAGTGCAAGGTGATCGAGCTCAACCGCTCCCGCAACAACGTCGTGCTCTCCCGCCGCGCGGTCCTCGAGGAGGAGCGCAAGGAGGTCCGCGAGCAGATCCTCGGCCGGCTGCAGCCCGGCCAGGTGGTCGAGGGCAAGATCTCGAACATCGTCGACTTCGGCGCCTTCGTGGACCTTGAGGGGATCGACGGCCTGATCCACATCTCGGAGCTCTCCTGGAGCCACGTGAACCACCCGTCCGAGGTCGTCTCGATCGGCGACACGGTCCGGGTCAAGGTCTTGGACATCGACAGGGAGCGCCAGCGGATCTCGCTGGGGCTGAAGCAGACTCAGGAGGACCCATGGCAGCGCGTCCTCAACGAGTACAAGGAGGGCGACGTCGTCGACGGCAAGGTCACCAAGATCGTCGCCTTCGGCGCCTTCGTCCAGATCCTTCCGGGAGTCGAGGGCCTGGTCCATATCTCCGAGCTCGCCCAGCACCACGTCGAGAGCCCCGCCGAGGTCGTTCGCCCCGGCGACGAGCTCAAGGTGAAGATCCTCGAGGTGGACGAGGCGCGACGGCGCCTCTCTCTCAGCGTGAAGCGGGTCGAGGGTCAGGAGCTCCCGACCCGTCCGGTCAGCGACGACGTGGTGATCGAGGATGCCGAGCCCCCTGAAGGGGTCGAGCCTTCCGCCGGCGAGCCGGCTCCGGATGAGCAGGAGACGTCCGAGCCTGCAGCCGAGGCTCCGGCCGAGGCGCCGTCGGAGGAGGTCTCGGAAGAGGCCCCCGCCGAGGATTCCGGTGAGGGCTCATCCGAGTCAGGTGGGGAGGAGCCACCGGCCGCCCAGGGTTGACCCGCTTCATCGGTCTCACCGGGGGGATCGGGGCAGGCAAGTCGGAGGCGCTGGCTGCATTCGGGAGGCTTGGCGCGGCGACGCTCTCGACCGACCTCGTCGCGCACGATCTCCTCGAGGACGACCAGGTGCAGGCGGCGCTCGTAGAACGCTGGGGAGAGGAAATCGCCCCGGAGGGGCAGGTGGATCGCGACCGGGTGAGCGAGATCGTCTTCGCCGACCGCGCGGAGCTCGCCTGGCTGGAGAGCCTGACCCACCCAAGGGTGGGGCTGCACGTGCTGGAATGGAGGCAGAACCTGGGAGAGGGGGTCTCGGTCGCCGTGGTCGAGGTGCCGTTGCTGTTCGAGGCCGCCATGGAGGACGCCTTCGATGAGACCGTCGCGGTGATCGCCGCCGACGATCTCCGTGACTCCCGCCTCCGCGAGCGCGGCCAGGGGGGCCTCGCCGGACGTGAGGCGCGACAGCTCGCCCAGGCCGAAAAAGAGCGCCGTGCCGACCACGTCATCCGCAACGATGCCTCGCTCCAGGAGTTGGAGTCAGAGGTGCGCCAGCTGATGGAACAACTGACAGCGAAGGAGCCGGGATGAGCGCCACGGTGCGCGCTCGCCGCGCCGGAGCACAGAAGAGCGGGGCCCGGCGCCGCCCGCAGGGACGGGCGCGCGGGGGGAGCAGGCGCGGCCGCCGCAGCCTGGTCATCGGCGGGACGCTGCTCGTCGCCGGCCTCGGCGCCTTCCTGCTCATCAACAGCGGCAGGTTCCAGCGCACCCTCGAGGAGTTCACGCTGCCTCTGCGCCACGAGGACATCATTCGCCAGCAGGCCGCGGACAAGGGGGTGCCGGCCGATCTGATCGCCGCCGTGATCTATTCGGAGTCGCGTTTCCGGGACCAGACCTCGCATGCCGGCGCCCGCGGCCTGATGCAGATCACGCCGAGCACGGCGAAGCTGATCGAGAGCCTCAGCGGAGGCTCGACCTTCAAGTTCGACGATCTCTCGGACCCGGACATCAACATCCGCTACGGAACCTTCTACCTTCGCTATCTGCTGGACAAGTTCGGGGACAACGAGGTGGCCGCCCTGGCGGCCTACAACGCGGGGGAGACGAACGTCATCGCCTGGGGCGGCTCGAGCCTGAGGCTCGACGACATCCCCTTCCCCGAGACGCGCGGATACGTCGAGGACGTGCTCGACAAGCGCGATGACTACGCGCACCACTACCGTCAGGAGCTGGGGCTCGGCTAGGCCCGCGGGACGAGGATCAATGCGGATGAGGGGTCGACACGGAAGGCTGATCGCGGCGCTTGCCTGCGTATTCGCGCTGGGCGCCGTCGCGACATCGCCCGCGGCTTCGGCGGCTCCTCTGGCCCGCTCGTCGATCGTCGGCGGAGGCGCCGCCAACCCCGCCGAATGGCCCTACGCGATCGCCATCTTCCGCAAGGGGCACATGCACTGCAGCGGCTCCGTGATCGGCCCGACCAAGGTCCTGACCGCGGGCCACTGCGTTGCCGGCTTCAACCTCGCCAACTTCAAGGTGATCGTCGGCCGGCCCAACCTTCGTGACAAGACCGCCGGGCAGGTGATCGGCGTCAGCTCCGGCAGGGTGCACCCGGACTTCGAGCAGACGGGTCTCCACGATGTCGCGGTCCTCAACCTCGCGCAGCCCACCACCGTGCAGCCGGTCACCCTGGCGACGCCGCAGCAGAGCACCGCCGCCACGCTCCCCGGTGCGGCGCTGCGCGTGGCCGGCTTCGGAGCCACCAACCCGTTCGGGGTCCACCTGTCGCCGTTCCTCAAGCAGACCTTCGAGATCGCGCGCACCGACCAACGCTGCCTCAAGGCCTATACCAGGGACCTGTTCGCGCCCGAGAGCATGATCTGCGCGCTCGGCGCGAAGAGGAAGAAGGCCGGGCGCTTCAAGATCCACACCTCAGCCTGCTCGGGCGACAGCGGGGGGCCGCTGGTCGCCGATACACCGACGGGCCCCGTCGAGGTGGGCACCGTGTCCTATGGTGGCGCGCTCTGCGGTCTGCCCTCAGCCCCCTCGGTCTATTCGCGCGTCGCCGCGAGCCTGGACTTCATCAACTCCGGCTGAACGTGGGCGCCAGTCGGCAGCGGCCACCCATTAGTGGGGTATTGACCGAGAGTCAACCCGGGCTAGGCTGACCACATCGCCACCCGGCCCCTGACAAGCGAACGGGCGGGCGAGCGCCGGCTCGAGCTGATCGCCGCCGCCCTCGAAGTGTTCGGCGATCGCGACTACGACGAGGTCTCGGTCGACGAGGTGGCCGAGGCCGCCGGCGTCTCGCACGGCCTCGTCTTCCGCTACTTCGGCAGCAAGAAGGGCCTCTACGTCGCCTGCCTGGCGCCGCTGATCGAAGCCTTCCGGGCGCGAATCGAGCCCGATCCGGAGCTGCCCCCGGTGGACCGCCTCCGGGAGGGCCTGCGCAACTTCGCGGACGCGATCAGCGAGCACCCCGCCGGATATCGCAACCTGATGACTCGCGGCGTGAGCTTCCGCGAGGTCCGGGACCAGCTCGATCGCGCGCGCTCGTGGCGCGTCGAGAGGCTCGCCGAGGAGATGGAGCTCGACCCGAACCGTCCCGTGGTGCGCGTCGGCCTGCGGGCCTGGACCTCCTACGTCGAGGCGGCGATGCTCACCTGGCTCGAGCTCGGAGAGCCGGACCGCGACGACCTCGTCGAGATGCTGGTTCGAACGCTCGGCGCCACCGCCGACAGCATCGCCTCGACCGGCGCCTAGGCGAGCCGCCGCTCGAGAGAGGTCTCGATTCGCGGCCGGCGCCAGTCGCCGGGCACCGTCTTCTCGATTCGCAGGTCCACCCGGTCGCCTTGGATGTCGAGCGTTGCGAATTGGTTGTCGAACGTGGGCTCCTGCTCGAGCCTCCATTCGACCTTCGGGAGGTCGACGCCGGCTGAGCGTGCGAGGGCAGCCGTGAGCCAGCGTGCCGCTCGCGAGTCGCCGGCCAGGGCGATGCGCCGCTCCCGCTTGCTGAGCGCGTTTCGGAACGGCGAGCAGACCGCCTGCCAGACGGTGCTGGCCACCCGGTCCTCGTCCGGGAAGTCCACCCGCGCGAGATAGGCGTGGTGGATGTCGCCGCCGAGAGTGACGATCGACCTCGGGGGCTCGCCGCGCTCGCCGGCCCCGGCCGTCCGGATCAACTCCGCGATGCGGTCGAAGGAATGAGGGAAGGCGGCCCAGTGCTCGAGGTCGAGGGCGCGGCGGATGCGCTCGCCGACGCCCTTGAACGCACGCGTCCAGGCGCCGGCCGCCACCGCGTCGTTCCACGACTCGAGGTTGTGAATCGCCTGCGGCATGAAGATCGGCAGCGTGTCGGCGATCAGAAGGTGGCGGACGTCGCCGCTGACGACCTCTTCCAGCCATTCCCACTCGTCGTCGTCGAACATGCGCCGCGGCCGCTCTCCCAGGACACGTCCCTCACGCGAGTCGAGCATCACGATGCGGACGTCTCCGAGCTCCCGGGTGTAGCTCCAACGCCGGCCGTCGCTGCCCCAGTCGACGTCGCGTGCCCACTCGTGGAGGGCGTGCCCCGTGTCCGGCTCGGACCTGACGTGGGCGAGGATCCCACGCTCCTCGATCTCGTCGGGCGAGAGGTTGCCGAGATGCTGGTAGACCCAGTAGCTCGCCAGGGCCCCCGTCACCCGCTTGTCCCACCACGGCTTCGACCTCATCTCCTCCAGCCAGGAGATCGAGGTGTTCCAGTCGTCGTGGACGTCGTGGTCGTCGAAGAGCATCGCGGTGGGCACGACCGAGAGCAGCCAGCGGATCGTCTCGTCCCCCCAGGTCTCGCGGTAGAGGCGGGTGTATTCCTCGAAGTCGGAGACCTCGTCTCCCGGCTCGCCGTCGACGCCGCGCCGGTCGCGGATGAACTTGCGCGTCTCGGGGGCGTCCTCGTCCGCGTAGACCTGGTCGCCGATCATCAGCAGGAGATCCGGCCATTCGGTCACCGGCAGCTCCTTCATGCGCAGGGCGAGTGCGTAGAGCGCGTCGATCTCCCGGCCGTGCTCGGGATCCTCGTCCTTGGTCAGCGTCCACGGGGGATGGTGGGGGACGGCCACGCGGCAGGAGCCGAAGACGATCCGCAGGCGGCGGTCCGGACTCGGTGTCCTGAGGACACTCGGCGGAAGGCCGTCGTCCTCCGGCCAGACGACCTCGCCGTCGAGCTTCACCTCGTAGGCCTGGGCCGACCCGGGCTCGAGCCCGGTGAGGCAGATCAGGGCGTAGTGGTGCCCGCTGACGGTGAACGTCTCCTCGCGCTCGCCGAGCACCTCGACCTCACACGGTTCGTCGGTCTCGACCCAGACCGTCGCCTCGGTCTCGCTGATGTAGCGCAGCATCGGCCCCAGAGTCAGCCCTCCCATGAGGGCGTCATACCCTCATTCCCGCTCGATATGGGCGGTGCCGTGGGTGCCTCAAGCTAGGCTCAACATTCATGCCCGACTTCAAGCTCAACCCCGCCTACAGCCCCACCGCCGACCAGCCCAAGGCAATCGACGGCCTCTCGGAGGGCCTCGCCTCCGAGCAGCGCTTCCAGACCCTGCTGGGCGCGACCGGCACGGGCAAGACCTTCACCATGGCAGCGACCATCGAGCGGATCCAGCGGCCGGCTCTCGTGATCGCCCACAACAAGACGCTGGCGGCGCAGCTCTGCAACGAGTTCCGCGAGTTCTTCCCCGAGAACGCCGTCGAGTACTTCGTCAGCTACTACGACTACTACCAGCCCGAGGCCTACGTCCCGGCGCAGGACCTCTACATCGAGAAGGACTCCTCGATCAACGACGAGATCGACCGCCTCCGCCACGCCGCGACCGCCTCGCTCTTCGCGCGCCGCGACGTGATCATCGTCGCCTCGGTCTCCTGCATCTACGGGATCGGCTCACCCCAGCTCTACCGGGAGCAGATGCAGCTCTTCAAGGTCGGCGACTGGATCGACCGTCAGGACGTCTTCCGCAAGCTGGTCGGCATGCAGTACCGCCGCAATGACTCGACGCTGGGACGCGGCACCTTCCGGGCCAGGGGAGAGGTGCTCGAGATCTACCCCGCGTATGCGGAGTCCGCCTACCGGATCCAGCTCTTCGGCGACGAAATCGAGGCGATCCAGCACTTCGACCCGCTCACCGGCGAGATCCTCGACGTGATCGATCACGTCTCGGTCTGGCCCGCCAGTCACTACGCCGTCAAGGAGGAGACGATGGAGCGGGCGGTCGACGAGATCGAGCGCGAGCTCCGCAACCAGATCGCCCATTTCGAGGAGCACGGCAAGCAGCTCGAGGCGCACCGCCTCCAGCAGCGCACCCGCTACGACATGGAGATGCTGCGGGAGCTCGGCTTCTGCCCCGGGATCGAGAACTACTCGCGGATCCTCGACGGGCGCCCGCCCGGGAGTCCGCCGTACACGCTGATCGACTACTTCCCCGACGACTTCGTCGTCTTCGTCGACGAGTCGCATCAGACGATTCCCCAGATCGGCGGCATGTACGAGGGCGACTACTCGCGCAAGTCGACTCTGGTCGACTTCGGCTTTCGCCTGCCGAGCGCCGTCGACAACCGGCCTCTGAAGTTCGACGAGTTCCTCGACCGGATCGGGCAGATGGTGCTGGTCTCGGCCACTCCGGGCCCCTGGGAGCGCGCGGAGTCATCCCGCGTCGTCGAGCAGATCGTTCGGCCGACGGGGATCGTCGACCCAGATGTGGAGGTCCGCGAGACCAAGAACCAGATCGACGATCTGATGAACGAGGTCCGGGTCCGGGCAGAGAGGGACGAGCGCGTCCTGGTGACGACCCTGACCAAGAAGATGGCGGAGGACCTGACCGAGTACCTGCTCGAACACGGCTTCCGCGTCCGCTATCTGCACTCCGAGATCGACACTCTGGAGCGGATCCAGATCATCCGCGAGCTGCGGCTCGGCGAGTACGACGTGCTGGTCGGAGTGAACCTGCTCCGCGAGGGCCTCGACCTTCCCGAGGTCTCCCTGGTGGCGATCCTCGACGCCGACAAGGAGGGCTTTCTCCGTGGAGAGACGAGCCTGATCCAGACGATCGGTCGGGCGGCCCGAAACGTCGACGGCCGGGTCCTGATGTACGCCGACAAGGAGACCGACGCCATGCGCAAGGCGATCTCCGAGACCGATCGCCGCCGCGCCATCCAGGTCGCCTATAACGAGGAGCACGGGATCACCGCCGCGACGGTCAAGAAGGGGATCTCCGACATGGCCGAGTTCCTGGCGATGGAGTCGCAGGCCCCGCGCCGCCGTCGTCGCCGGCGCGAGGAGACGGCGACGAAGTCCCCCGAGGAGCTCGAGAAGCTGGTCATCCAGCTCGAGGAGGAGATGCTGGCGGCGGCCGACGACCTTCGCTTCGAGGAGGCCGCCCGCATCCGCGACGAGCTCAAGGAGCTCCGCGCCGACCTCGACGCGATCCGGGCCTAGGCGCGGCGCGCTCCGGGCCATCGGTCGCCCAGAAACCTCCACCCCTCTTCGAGGCAGACGAGGCGTACAGTGGGGGTCGAGCTGATCCTCGATGACGCGTAACGGGCGCGGCCAGCCGGAGAGCGTGCTCTCGACCGGCGCATGACTACCGTCGAGAGCGTCGACATCGGCTGGATTCTCTTCTGCGCGGCGCTCGTGTTCCTCATGCAGCCGGGCTTCACCGCCCTCGAGAGCGGCTTGGTCCGTTCCAAGAACTCGATCAACGTCGCGATCAAGAATTTCGCCAACTTCTTGATCGCGGCGTCGCTGTTCTGGCTGTTCGGGTTCGGCCTGATGTTCGGTCCCGACCAGGGCGGGCTCTTCGGCACCTCCAAGTTCCTCTTCGATGGCAGCGGCACCTTTCTGACGGCGTTCTTCGTCTTCCAGCTCGGTTTCATCGCCACCGCGACGACTCTGATGTCAGGAGCCGTCGCCGAGCGGATGCGCTTCAGCGGCTACCTCGTCCTAGCCGTGTTCGTTGCCGGGGTCACGTATCCGGTCTTCGGACACTGGGCCTGGGGCAACGCCGCGTTCGTGGGCGGCGGATCGGACGGCTGGCTGCGAGAGCTCGGGTTCATCGACTTCGCCGGATCCACCGTGGTCCATTCGGTGGGCGGCTGGGTCGCGCTCGCCGCGATCATCATCCTCGGGCCTCGAATCGGGCGCTTCGGCGCCGGCGCTGTACCGATCCGCGGCCACGACCTCCCCCTCACGACGCTTGGGGTGTTCGTCCTCTGGGTCGGCTGGGACGGCTTCAAAGGCGGGAGCCCGTACACCCCGAACAACGAGGGCCCACCCGCGG
>Ga0081540_1004515_pt1 | contig 10563 bp, 8 predicted proteins | sample TabmetS2T1R1_FD_71024 | JGI IMG/M metagenome (GOLD analysis project Ga0081540, IMG submission 71024) | Tabebuia heterophylla rhizosphere microbial communities from the University of Puerto Rico - S2T1R1 | ecosystem: Host-associated > Plants > Roots > Rhizosphere ... | reverse complement strand
TCGCAGAGCCGGCCGAGATACATCACCGCGACGCGATCGCTCACCGCCTTCACCACCGCAAGGTCATGCGCGATAAAGAGCAGTGTCAGCCCGTAGCGTGTCTTCATCTCCTCCAGGAGATTGAGGATCTGCGCGCGAATCGAGACGTCGAGCGCGGAGACCGGCTCGTCGCAGATGATGAAGTCCGGATTGAGCACTAGCGCCCGCGCGATGCAGATGCGCTGGCATTGCCCGCCGGAGAATTCATGCGGCAGCCGTCCCATCACCAGCGCCGGGTCGAGGCCGACGGCGGCGAGAACGTCGCTCACCATTTGCTTGCGCTTTTCGGGGTCCTTGACGCCTGATATCACCAGCGGCTCGGCGACGATGTCGCCGACGCGCCGGCGCGGATTGAGCGAGGCGATCGGGTCCTGGAAGATCAGCTGCACGCGCTGGCGCATCTTGCGCAAGGCATCGCCGTGCATCGCGGTCAGGTCGTTGCCGTCGAACAGCACCTTGCCGGACTGTGCCTGGCGCAGCTGCAGCACCGCGCGGCCAAGCGTGGATTTGCCGCAACCGGACTCGCCGACCAGGCCCAGCGTCTCGCCGCGCGCGATGTCGAGACTGACGCTGGTGACCGCGTGAACGGTCTTGCCGCCCACGACATATTCAACAACGAGGTTCTCGACTTTCAGCAGCGGTTCGGCGGGCGAAGGTTGCAACATCATGCGGAACGGGCGAGTGGCATTTCGATCGGATGGAAGCAGGCATATTGATGCGCCGGCGTTTCCGCTTCCGTAAGTTCCGGCTTCTCGCCATGGCAGCGCGCGACCGCATAGCGGCAGCGCGGCGAGAACGAGCAGCCCTTGATCGGACGGGTCGGATCGGGCGGCCGTCCGGAGATCGCCGGCAACGTCGTATGCGGCGCGGCGTCGAGTTTCGGGATCGCCGCCAGCAGCGCCTCGGTGTAGGGCATGCGCATCTTCTTGAACAGCGCTGGCGTCGGAGCGCGCTCGACGACGCGGCCGGCGTACATCACCGCGACCTCGTCGGTGCGACCTGCGACCACGCCGAGGTCATGGGTGATGAGGATCATCGCCATGTGGCGGCGGCGCTGCTCGCGCGCCAGCAAATCGAGGATCTGCGCCTGGATCGTGACGTCGAGCGCGGTGGTCGGCTCGTCCGCAATAAGGAGCTTGGGCTCGCACGACAAGGCAATGGCAATCGCCACGCGCTGGCGCATGCCGCCGGAGAGCTGATGCGGATATTGCGTCAGCCGCTGCTCCGGCGCCGGGATGCCGACCGCGGCCAGCAATTCCACGCTGCGTTTCCTCGCGGCCGCAAGGTCGAGCTCGAGATGCTCCTGCAAGGTCTCGATCAGCTGGGTGCCGATCGTGAGCACCGGGTTGAGCGAGGTCATGGGGTCCTGGAACACCACCGCCAGCGAGCGGCCGCGCAGTTTTCGCAAGGCTTCCCGATCGAGGCTGACGAGATCCTGGCCATCGAACATCACGCGGCCGGTGAGTTTCGCCTTCTTCGGCAGCAGCTGCAGGATGGCGCGCGACAACATGGTCTTGCCGCAGCCGGATTCGCCGACGACACCGAGCGTCTCACCGGGGCCGAGCGCGAGATTGACCCGATCGACCGCGCGCAGATTGCCGCGCGGCGTGGGCAGGTCGACCGCGACGTTCTCGACCGAAAGCAACGGCTTGTCCATCAGAGCGCGCCCTGCCGCGGGTCGGTCAGCGCCCGCAGCGCATCGCCAACGAGATTGAAGGAGAGCACGGTAAGGAACATCGCCGCCGCCGGCAGGAACGCCAGCCGCGGCGCGATGTCGAGGCTCTCGCGCCCCTCCCCGATCATGCTGCCCCAGCTTGAGATCGGCGGCGGCACGCCGAGCCCGAGGAAGGACAGCGCACCTTCGACCACGATGATGACGGCAACACCGAGCAGGAAGAAGGCAAACAACGGCAACATCACGTTCGGCAGGAGCTCGCGCAGCAGGATGCGCGCATGCGAGGCGCCGAGCGCTTGGGCTGCGATGACGAATTCGCGCCGCGACAGCGTCAGCGTCGCGGCGCGCGCCACCCGCATGGAGGCGGGAATGCTGAGCACGCCCAGGATAAGGGTGAGATTGAGGATCGATTGCCCGACAAAGGCGATCACAGCCAGCACCAGAATGAGCGGCGGAAATGCCAACAGCACGTCCATGCTGCCGACGACGAGCGTCTCGAACCGACCGCGGAAGTAACCGGCGAGCATTCCGAGGGCGCCCCCGAACACCAGGCCAATGATGGGCGCACAGAGGCCCACCACCAGCGATATCCGCGCGCCATGGATCAGCCGCGAGAGCTCGTCGCGGCCGAGCCCGTCGGTCCCGAGCCAATGCTGCGCCGAGAACGGCGCGCGCCGTTCCAGCATGTCCATGTCGGTCGGGCTCGGCAGCGGAAGAACGTTGGCGAAGATCGCGACCGTAAACACAAGCGTCATCCAGCCGATCGCGGCCCAGAACAGCAGCCCGAGCTTGCGTCCGCGCTTGACCGGTTGCGCCTGGAGTTCCTCGTCCAGTGTGAGTTCAAGCGTGGCCATGACGGATCCTGGGATCGAGGACGGCGTAGAGCATGTCGACGATGAAGTTCATGATGACGAAGCCGGCGGCGACCAAAAGCACCACGCCCTGCAGGATGATGAGGTCGCGGCTGCCGATCGCGCCGACCAGCAGCCGGCCGATACCCGGCAACGCGAACACCGTCTCGACAATCACGGCGCCGCCGATCAGCCGGCCGATATTGATGCCGGTGATCGTCACCAGCGTCAGCGACGACGGTTTTAGCGCGTGCACGAACAAGATGCGCGCCGGCGTCAGGCCCTTGGCCTTGGCGAGCGCGATATAGTCTTCCTGCAAGGTTGCGATCATGTCGCTTCGCAGAATGCGCATGATCCCCGGCCATTCCGCGAGCGCAAGCGTCAGGGACGGCAGCACGAAGAAGCGAAGGTTGCCAAGCGGGTCCTCCACGAACGGCACATATCCTGTCGCCGGCAGCCAGCGCAGCTCGACGGCGAAGAAGTAGATCAAGAGGATCGCCGACAGGAACGTCGGCACCGACAGCATGGCAAAGGCGGTGCCGGTCATGAAGCGGTCGAACGGCCCGCCACTGCGCGCGGCGCAGATGATCGCCAGCGGCACGCCGATCGACAATGCCCCTAGTTGCGCCAAGAGCATCAGCTCGATCGATACCGGCAGCCGCTCGGCGACAGCCTGCAACACCGTCTGGCCGGTCCGGAAGGAACGGCCGAAATCGCCCTGCAATATATGGCCAAGCCAGATGAAGTAGCGCTGCCAGATCGGCTGGTCCAGCCCCATGTCGGCCCGCAGCGCCGCCAGATTCTCCGGCGTCGCCTGGTCGCCGAGGATGGTGTAGGCAAGATCGCCCGGCAGCAGCGACGCGATGGAGAACGTCAACAGCGAGACCGCAATCAGCACCGGCACCAGATAAAGGAGCCGGCGTGCGACGAAGAACGCCATAAGCGGCTATTCCTTCCAGGTGTGCGATACGTCGATCACCCCGCTATACATCTTGGGCAGGCCTTTGATCTTCGCCGTCGAGATCGCGTAATAGGTGTTCTGGAAGGTCCAGAACCAGATCGCCTCCTTGTTGATCAGCCTTGTGATCTGACAATAGAGATCGATGCGCTTGTCGGTGTCGGCTGTTGTACGGGCCTCGTCGAGCAGACCGTCAAGCTCCGGATTCGAATAATTGGCGAGCGCAACCGGGCTTCCGGTCTTGAAGTTGGCGTACATCTGCGGATCGGGATCGGCGAGATCGACGATGCGCCACGGCGTCATCTGGAACTGGCGCTGGAAGGCGCGCGGCGGAATGGTGGCCTGATCGACCTGCTCGATCTCCATGTTGGCGCCGACATTCTTCCAGAACTGCTGCAGCACCTGCCCGTTGGTGCGGCCGCGCGGCGTCGCCGTGACGAGCGTCTTGAACTCGACCGGCTTGCCATAGTCCTTGATCAGCGCCTTCGCCTTTTCGGGGTCGTATGCCAGCGCACCGTCATCCTTGCACTTGACCCAGGAGCCGTCGCCATAGGGGTTGCTGGCCGGACGAGACAGGCCGTTGGTGACCGCCTGCGACCATTTCTTGCGATCGAGCGCCATGACGAGCGCCTGGCGCACCCGCACATCGTCGAACGGCGCGACCTTGGTGTTCATAGCGTAAACCGTGGCACCGGACCCAACGTAGGTGTGCACGGTCAGCTTGGAGTCCTTTTGCGCCTTCTGAATATTGTCAGCGTCGTATTCGTCATCCCAGATCAGGTCGACCTCGCCCGATTGCAGGCTCGCAAAGCGCGACTGCGCGTCGGGCAGCGGTTTCAGGACGATGCGGTCGAGGTAGATCTTGTCCTTGTCCCAATAGTCCGGGTTCTTCTCCAGGATCATGCGATCGCCGGCGGTCCAGGACTTCAGGACATACGGACCTGTGCCGACGGGATTGCGGTTGTAGTCGTCGCCCTTGGTCTTCCAGGCCGTCGGCGAGTGCATGGCGGCGTTCTGGCTTGCGTATGAGTAGAGCGCGGGAAAGTTCACCGCTGGGTCCTTGAGATTATAGACCAGCGTCAACTCGTCGGGCGCCTCGACGCTATTCACCGCCGCGATATAGAAGGCGCAGCGGCACTTGTTGGCGGGATCCTTCTGGCGGTCGAAATTCTCCTTGTAGGCTTGCGCATTAAAGGGCGTGCCGTCGTGGAATTTGACGCCGGGGCGCAGCTTGAAGGTCCAGGTCTTGAAATCTTCCGACGGCTCCCACGACAGTGCCAGTCTGGGCTGCGCCTTGCCGTTGGCGTCGAGAACGGTGAGCGATTCAAAGATCGCGGATGACGCAGTCAGCGCGGCGGTGTCGTAAACGCCGACCTTGAGCGGGTCGAAACCGGGGATGTCGAGTTCGAGGCCGACGGTGATGGTGCCGCCCGCCTTTTGCGCGCTGGCGGGGCTGATCGAGAGCGCGCCACCAAATGCCGCCACAAGGAAAATCGGCGCAAATGCGCGCGAGCGTGCTGCCGCAATCATATTTCCTCCCTCCAATCTGACGCCTGTCCGGTGTTCCGGATCGTAAACGACATGTTGTCAGATTGACGGGAAATGCGCGCGGCTGCAAGCCCGCAACTTCACCTGCGGATGAAAAGCCGCAGACGCGTTAACGCTGTGCCGCCACGGCCGGCTTTTCCGCAAATGCCGAAATCTCCGCCTCGCTAAGCCCGGTTTCCTTCAGATAGGCACGCGTGTGCTCGCCGAGCGTCGACATCTTCCTCGCCGCCGATACTTTTGCGCCGGACATGCGGAATGGCAGGTTGAGTACCCTGAAGGTTCCGCCGCCGTCCTCGACTTCCGCCAGCGCGCCGCGATGGGCGATCTGGGGATCGGCGAGCGCCTGCCTGACGGTGCGATAGGCCGACGACGGCACACCTTCCGCATTGAGCGCGGCGAGACAATTTTCCGTCGTCACGGAGCGCGACCAGGCTTCCACGCCCTCCATCAGGCTTGCCCAGTTCTCGCGGCGATTGGCATATCTGGCGAAGCGCGGATCGCTCACCCATTCGGGATGCCCGATCACCTGCATCAGGCTCTGAAAGGTCTTTTCGCTGGCGATGGCGACCATCACATAACCGTCACGCGTCTCGATCGGCCCGAACATCGGCCGCTGCGTCGGCTTCACCTCGAATTGCGACCATTGCAGTTCGTTCAGCGTCAGGCTCAGCATGGATTCCAGCATCGACACATCGATGTGCTGGCCCTTCCCCGTCGTGTGACGCTGATACAGCGCAGCTCCAATGGCGCCGAAAGCGTAGACGCCGGTCAAGACGTCGGCGTGATAGATGCCGCAATAATCCGGCCGCGCGCGGCCGGGTTGATAGGCAAGATGCGCCATCTCGTAGCCGGATGCGGCGTGGATGACCGGCGCATAGGCCGGCAATTCCGCCGACGGGCCGGTCTGGCCGTAGCCGGAGATCGAGCAATAGATCAGCTTTGGATTGAGCGCGCGCAGCGAGTCGTAGTCGAGCTTCAGCCGCTTCATCACGCCTGGACGGAAATTTTCCACGAGCACATCGGCGGTCGCAACCAGCCTCCGGACCGCCTCGACGCCCTGCGCCGACTTCAGGTCGAGCACCACGCTGTGCTTGCCGACATTGAGCTGGCCGAAGGTGGTGCTGCAGTGGTTGCGCAGCGGCGGGCGGGTCCGCATCGTCTCGCCCTCGGCCGTCTCGATCTTGATGACGTCGGCCCCGGTATCGGCTAGCATGCGCGTGCAGTGCGGCCCGGCGATCGTGGTCGAAAAATCGAGCACGCGCAGGCCGGCGAAGCTCCCTGTCAAATGGCCCTCACTCTTTGCGGCTATTGTCATTTCCAGCTCCTAGACGGCGTCGCCGTTTTCTTGCCGGGGCAAACCTAAAGGGCCGCGCGGATCGGGGGAAGGCTTCGGACAGGAACCATACGGCGCCATGCGCATTGGCGCATGCGCCGAAACTGGACCCGATTTTGCATAGTGATTTCTGTAGGGTTGGTACGAGGGTGCTGTGAAGGTCCTTTTCGTTACGACCGAAATGGATGATTTCGTCCGGGTCGGCGGACTTGGCGCCGTCTCTGCCGCGCTACCCCGCGCATTGCGGTCCTGGAGCGATGTCCGGATCTTGCTGCCGGGCTATCGCGACGTCATCGAGCAGCTCACCCATATTGAAATCGTTGGACAATGTGCCGCTCTGGCGGAAATGCCGGCCTGCTCGATCGGGCGCGCGGCGACCCGCGACGGCCTGCCGGTATACGTGCTGTTGTGCTCCGAACTCTACGACCGGCCGGGCAACCCTTACGGCGATGAATCCGGACAGGATTGGCCGGACAACGACATCCGGTTCGGCCGGTTGGCCTCGGCCGCCGCCGAACTCGCGATGGGCGGGGTGGACAAGAGTTGGGCAGCCGATCTCGTGCACGCCAATGACTGGCAGGCCGCCCTCGTACCCGCCTACCTCGCCTGGAACGGCGCCAATACCCCTTCCATCCTGACCATCCATAATCTGGCCTATCAGGGCCTCTTCCCGCGCGACGCGCTGCGGCGGATCGGCGCGCCGGAAAACTCCTTTCACATCGATGGGCTGGAATTCTACGACCAGCTGTCCTTCCTCAAGGGCGGCCTGAACTTCGCCTCTCACCTCACCACCGTCAGCGCCACCTACGCCAGGGAAATCACCACGCCCGAACTCGGCTGCGGCCTCGAAGGCCTGCTCAGCAAGCGATCTAACGAAGAGCGGCTGACCGGCATCCTCAACGGCATCGACGAAACCTGGGACCCCCGCCACTGCCCGCAACTCGCTCAGCCGTTTGCCCCGGGCGACTGGGCAGGCAAGCAGGCCAACGCAGACTACGTCCGCAAGCAGTTTGGACTTGGGGTGTCGCGCGGACCGCTGTTCGGTCTGGTGGCGCGCCTGGTTCACCAGAAGGGTATCGACCTTGTGCTGTCGGCGGCCGACGAGATCGTAGGCTCCGGCGGCCAGATTGTCGTGACCGGCAGCGGCGAAGCGGAGCTGGAACAGGCATTGGTCGCAGCGCATCGGCGGCGGCCGGATGCAATCGGCGTCACCATCGGATTCAACGATGCGCAGGCACGGCGCATCTTTGCCGGCAGCGACTTCACGCTGATGCCGTCGCGATTCGAGCCGTGCGGACTGAGCCAGATGTATGCACAGCGTTTCGGCTCGCTGCCGATCGGCCACCAGACCGGTGGACTGGCGGAAACGATCAAGGACGGCGAAACCGGCTTCCTGTTCGACAGGCCATCGATGGAATCTTTCCTCGGCAGCGTGCGGCGCGCCTTCTCGGCGTTCAATGCCAAGGACCGGCTCGATGCGATGCGCCGTTCCGCGATGTCGAAATCCTACAGCTGGGAATTGTCGGCGGCCCGCTACTCTACGCTCTATCGCAAGATCGTCTCACCTTTGCTTGCGGCCTAGGCGCGATCATTCCTCAGACGACCGGAAATCAGGCGCCGCATAGCGGCCCTTCGTCACTCTTTCGGTTGGCGCGCACTCCCGCCGAGCGGCTCGATCATGCCGACCGACTGCCTCTGCATCGATGCAATCAACGACTGGATGAACTCCGTCTGCAACTTCATGCATTCGGCTGACGAATTCGCCTGTGCGAGCTTCTGCGCCTGGTCGCAAAATGCCGTGACGTTTGCGCCGGCGGCGTCCAGCGCCTTGCGCATGATGCCTGAAGCATAGACGTGGGCAGGGTTAGACGAATAAACGAAAACCTCAGTGGCGTGTCGCCAGGCATCGATCCATGCGGTCGCGGCGCGATCCAGCTGTTCGATGCTTCCATGGGCAAATTTGCGCCAGTCCGAGAGCTGCGAGGCAGGTGCGTCAGTCATGCTGTTTCCTCTATCTTCACGAATTCAACCGCGTTCAAGGTGTAACTTTTGCTCCGATCGACCGTAAGACCATGAGGGGAAGCAGCAACCATATCCAATGCTGTTTGGTTAACATCCCATAGGTAGAGGGTATGGAAATACACCAGGTCCGTTATTTTCTGGCCGTGTGCGAGCACCTGAGTTTCACCATGGCCGCAAAGAAATGTAACGTCACGCAGCCTTCCCTGACACGGGCGATCCAGCTCCTGGAGAAGGAATTCGGTGGTTTTCTGTTTCACCGGGAGCGCTCCAGGATCCAGCTCACCGAGCTGGGGAAAGTTGTACTGCCCTATCTTCAGGAGGTGTGGGAGCAAACGCTCATCGCAAAGCAGCAGGCCAGGAACTTCGCGTCCAAGGCTCAGACACACTTGAATCTCGGCATCATGTGCACGATCGCGCCGGACCTGCTGATCCCGCTGTTTGCGCGTTTCCGTGCCTCCCGTCCCGATGTCAAGCTCGACCTGATCGACGGCACCGCGCAATCGATCGAGGATCAGCTCATCGGTGCGAAGGCCGAAGCGTCAATCTATTGCCGCCCGGATCGATCACCCGATCCGCGGCTGAACTATATGGCGCTGTTTCGCGAACAGATGCTGATCGTGCTGCCGAAGGATCACCGGCTGACAGGACGCGACGTCATTGAGATCAAGGACCTTGACGGCGAACGCTACGTGCAACGCTCGTTGTGCGAGTTTAACGACATGGTTGACAACGTCTTCGATGCTCTCGGGGTTGACTGCGAGACGGTATATCGCAGCGATCGCGATGATTGGGTGCTGGCGATGATCGCGAGCGGCTTCGGCTTCGGCTTTTTCCCGAGATATTCGATCACCAATCCCGACGTCTTGGCGATACCGCTGGTCAATCCGGAATTCTGGCGCGAGGTCTGCCTGACGACGGTAAAAGGGGTACCGCACTCCCGCGCTGTCGGCGCGCTGGTGCACGAAGCCATGAGATCAACATGGCTCGATGACACGGCTTTGGCCGTCAAGAACCACCCTCCGGCCAGCTAGAGCATGATCCGGAAAAGTGTGAAGCGGTTTTCCGAAAAGATCATGCTCCAACAAAGAGCTAGAGTGAGATGACGATTCGAAGAAAAGTCATCTCGCTCTAGTGGAGCCGGCCTGCCGAAACCGGAGGGCGATAGCCAATCGCTATCGGACGCAAGAAAAACGGCATTTCCGTTCGCTGATGATTTGAAGGAATGTCCGCGAGGGCGCTCTAATCCAGCGTGCGCCTGGGACATCGTATGGTCAAGTTCAAGCAGCACCGATCGGCACCTCGCGCGATGCTCAAATTCGCGACGTGGCGAGAGACCTTCATCTTGTTTCCCGCCTCACCGGCAAATGTGGGCAAGGGCAGCCTGAGAGGCCTCATGTAACAATGAGGCCTAATCTCCCGTAGAAGTGGGTGCGGTAACGGCATCCGGCCGGGCAACACGGCGTTCCCTCAGGCGCGACGGCCGGGCCTCATCATCTACAAGCATCACGTCGCCAGAGCAAACGGAGGGACCATTCCGGGGTGACCGGCGGCACGTGGAACACGGGTCGAAGGGCATGCCTCGATGGAAATGCATCAAATCAGGTACTTCCTGGCGGTTTGCTCAGAACGCAACTTCACCAGAGCTGCCAGGCTCTGCAACGTTGCCCAACCTTCGCTGACGCGGGCGATCAAGTTGCTCGAAGCGGAGTTCGGCGGCTTTCTGTTCCGGCGCGAACATGCCAGTTCACATCTCACCGAGCTCGGTGAAATCGTCCGGCCGCACCTGCAGGAGGTGTGGGAGCAGAGTCACGCGGCCAAGACGCAGGCACACGAGTTCGCCGCCGTTTCCCGATCCAGACTTAGGATCGGCGTCATGTGCACTATCGCGCCGGCTCTCTTGATCGACCTCCTGACCCGGCTTCGGATGAAGCACAGCGCCGTCGAATTGCAGATCGTCGATGGGACTGCGGCTGACCTGCACGAGCAAATCCTCGGCGACCAGGTCAGCGTCGCGATATACTGTCGGGCCGGTCAAGACACCGATCGCCGCCTCAAATACATTCCGCTGTTCCGTGAACAGATGATGATCGCATTGGCGCAGGATCACAGGCTCGCAAACCGGGCCGCAATACGGATC
>Ga0081540_1004514_pt1 | contig 10564 bp, 13 predicted proteins | sample TabmetS2T1R1_FD_71024 | JGI IMG/M metagenome (GOLD analysis project Ga0081540, IMG submission 71024) | Tabebuia heterophylla rhizosphere microbial communities from the University of Puerto Rico - S2T1R1 | ecosystem: Host-associated > Plants > Roots > Rhizosphere ... | reverse complement strand
GGGGAAAGTGATCGGGTTAAGTGGCACAAGGGGGGGGGTGGAGGGTGGACCGGGGGGGGCCCCCCGCCGCTGGCCGGCAAACGTGAAGCGCGAGGCGATGGCCGGCCGGATGCTGGTCTCGGAGCGGAGCTGATCGAGGACCGCGCGCCATTCGACACGGATGGCCGAAAGCGAAGGCGTCCGGAACGGTTCCGCGGCAGCGCCGATCGTGATGGAAGGGAGCAAACAGAAGGCTGCCACCCAACGCGTGAGCAAGCGGACAGCCGTCGTACCCAATGCATCGCCCCCCGGCGCTTGCCCCGTAATCTAAAGCGCAGCCTTAATCCTTCGCGCGCTCGACGTAAGAGCCATCCTCGGTCATGACCACGATCCGCGTTCCCGTTCCGATGTGCGGCGGCACTGCGGTGCGAACGCCGTTGGAGAGGATAGCAGGTTTGTAGGAGGAAGACGCGGTCTGACCCTTGGTGACCGGCTCGGTTTCCACTACTTCCAGCGTCGCGCGTTGCGGGAGCTGGATCGCGACCGGATTCAGGTCGTGAAGCGAGAGCTTCACGGTCATGTTCTCCTGCAGATAGGGCGCGGACGAACCGACGATTTCCTTGGAGACCTGGACCTGGTCGTAAGTCTCGGCATTCATGAAATGGAAGCCGTCGGCATCTTCATACAGGTAATTGAAGTTGTGATCCTCGACGGTGGCCTTCTCGACCTGGTCGGTGGTCTTGTAGCGCTCCGAAATCTTCACGCCATCGCCGATTCGGCGCATTTCGATCTGGCTGACCGGCGTTCCCTTGCCGGGATGGATGTTTTCGGCGGTGAGGACGACGTAAAGCTTGCCGTCCTGCTCGATGATGTTGCCTTTGCGAATAGAACTGGCGATGACTTTCAAAGCTGTTTTCCTGAATTTCTGGCCTTCGGCCAGTCCGGGACATGGGCGTCCGTGGGGCCGATCAGGCGGTTTCGGGCTGCAACATACTGATTTTGCCCGTCGATGCCAGCCGTTTTACTACCGTTTCGGCCGCCCGCCAGAGGCTGCAAACCGCCCTGTTTCGCCGGATTCGCCGGCTAGCCTGATCGCGCCGTTTGAGGGCCTTGGCGTCATGGTCGGCGAAATTGGGTTCGGCAGAGGGCCGCGATGATTCGATGCGCACCCGGACGGTCGAACAGGCGCCAAGCTTGAGCATTCGGGCCTCGCGATCGAGCGGAATGGACAAGGTGCGCGGGTTTCGCCATGACAGGGATGGATTAAGTGCAGGAGGTTGCCGCCTCATGGCGGCGCTACAGAGAAAGTCGAACAATTTCAATGGTGTTATTCGATTCCTTGAATTCGCATCTGGGCTCTGCGGAGAGCGCTCCGTGGTTCAGCAAGGATCGTGGTTGATGGTCGTTACCGACCAACCGTCGCCATGGTGGTCGCCCGCGCGCCACGCCGATCGAAAGCCGTTCCTGATGGCGCGAAATGCGATCACGAAGGCGGTGCGGGCCTGGTTCGACGAGCAGGGCTTTGCCGAGGTCGACACCGCCATCCTGCAGGTCTCGCCGGGCAACGAGACGCATCTGCACGCGCCGCGCACCGAACTGACTGGCGGCGACGGCACCCGCGCGACGCGCTATCTGCGGACGTCGCCGGAGTTCGCTGCCAAGAAACTGCTCGCCGCGGGTGAAACCAAAATATTCGAGTTCGCGCGTGTGTTCCGCGACCGCGAGCGCGGCGATCTGCATCTGCCCGAATTCACGATGCTGGAATGGTATCGCGCGGAAGCGAGCTACGATGTGGTCATGGCTGACACCATCGTCGTGATCGCGCACGCGGCGCAGGCCACCGGAATCGGCCGGTTTTCGTTCCGGGGCCGAACGGCCGATCCGTTTGCCGAACCGGAATTGCTGACGGTGGCGGCGGCTTTCGAGCGCTTTGCCGGGATCGATCTCTTGGCCACCGTCACGAATGGCGAGGGTGATCGCGCGGCGCTCGCCACGGCGGCGAATGGACGGGTGCGGATCACCAATGACGACACCTGGTCGGACATTTTCAGCAAGGTGCTGGTCGAACATGTCGAACCGAACCTGGGGCAGGGGCGTTTGACTGTGTTGTTCGAATATCCGGCGCCGGAAGCGGCCCTTGCGCGGACGAAGGCGGCTGATCCGCGGGTCGCCGAACGGTTTGAGGTCTATGCCTGCGGCGTCGAGCTTGCCAACGGTTTTGGCGAGTTGACTGACGCCGGCGAACAGCGCCGCCGTTTCGCCGCGGATATGAACGAGAAGGAGCGGCGCTACGGCGAGCGCTATCCGCTGGATGAGGATTTTCTGGCCGCCGTTGCCGCGATGCCGCCGTCAAGCGGCGTCGCGCTCGGTTTCGACCGGCTGGTGATGCTGGCGGCCGGCGCGCTGCGGGTCGATCAGGTGGTATGGACGCCACCGGCAGGAGAGACATGAACAGGATAGATCCGAAACTGGCGGCCACGCTGCGGCAGCCCGCTGAGCTCGTCGAGCGCGGGTTGGCGAAGGCTGCCGATCTCGCCGACCTCGAACGGGTCGCCGCGCGCTATGCCATCGCTGTGGCGCCTGATATTGCCGGCCTGATCGACACCGAAAACCCCGACGATCCGATCGCGCGGCAGTTCATTCCGAGCGCGCTGGAACTGGTGAGCGGATCAGGCGAAAACGCCGATCCGATCGGCGACGACGCCCATTCGCCGGTCCCCGGCATCGTCCACCGCTATCCCGATCGCGTGCTGTTCAAGCTGGTGCATGTCTGCGCGGTGTATTGCCGGTTCTGCTTTCGCCGCGAGATGGTCGGGCCGGGCAAGGCGACCGCGCTGTCGGAAGCCGCCTATCGCGACGCGCTGGACTATATAAGCGGCCACAACGAAATCTGGGAAGTCATCCTGACCGGCGGTGATCCGCTGATGCTGTCGCCACGGCGGCTTTCCGAGATCATGGCGGACCTCGCAGCCATCGATCACGTCAAGATCGTCCGCATCCACACCCGCGTGCCCGTGGCGGCGCCTGGGCGCGTCGATGAGGAGATGGTCGAAGCGCTGCGCGTTGACGGCGCGACGACCTGGGTCGCCGTTCATGCCAATCATCCGCGCGAACTGTCGGGCAAGGCGCGCTTGGCATGCGCGCGGCTGGCGGATGCCGGCATTCCCCTGGTCAGCCAGACAGTACTGCTCCGCGGCGTCAATGACGATGCCGCTGTTCTGGAAGCGCTGATGCGGGCTTTTGTCGAAAATCGAATCAAACCGTATTATCTGCATCATGGCGATCTGGCGCCCGGAACCGCGCATCTGCGCACCACGATCGCAGAGGGTCAGGAACTGATGCGCCGTTTGCGGGGTCGCGTCTCCGGCCTGTGCCAGCCGGAATATGTGCTCGATATTCCCGGCGGCCACGGGAAGGCGCCGATCGGACCGAATTATTTGTCGCATGCAAGTTCCAGGGAATGTGATCTATCCTCGGAAACGCGGTATCGTATCGTTGACTATTGCGGCGACGTTCATCTCTATCCGCCAGAGCCGTGATCGGGCGATGACGGAGGACGGCGAGAGCAAACGGGAGCCGCCGGAAGATGAAGGCAATCGCGGGATCGAAAACGCCGTCCTGCTCGGCGTCTTCGTGGTGCTGGTGGCCGCCGGAATCTGGTTGCTCGGCACCATGGCCGATGTACGAAAGGCACAGGACTGTGCGGCCCAGGGACGCCGCAATTGCGCTACGATCGACGTGCCGACGCGATAGCAAGAGACAGGAAACGGGAGAACCGACATGCGAACAACAATCCTCTCGATAGCACTGGTGGTCCTGATCGGCGGGGCGGACGCGTTCGCGCAAGGGTCGTCGTCCGTTTCGAAGAATTCGAGCGGAAGCGGGGGCGGGGGCGGAGGCGTGATACAGGCGCCAGTCGGTCATCGCCAGCCGCGCGCCGGCGATGTGCCCAGCGAGAAAAACCTGAGCGACCCGAACGACCCCTTGAGCAAGGAAAACGCAGCGCTCGACCGCAAGATCAAGAGCATCTGCCGCGGCTGCTAGGGCGCGCAGGGATAGCTGACATGAGAGGTCGCATGCCCGCCAGAATGTTGCGAACGATCGCGGTTGCCGCTGTCTGCTTCTGCGACGGTGCCTTTGCCGTCGCCGTCGGAGAGCCGCGCCACACGCCCGTGTCCGTTCAGGGATCGGCCAGCTATTCTCGCCCCGACGCGCTCAAGGCAACCCGGCGTGCAAAGCAAAATGCCGTTCGGACGCGGGCCGCCGACCGCGATCTCTATGTCGACCCGGCGGCGCCCTATAAAGCCAATCGCCTTTCATCGCCGCGGGCGACTGAGCCGATCCTCAACATTCCCGGGCAAACCACCGTCCTGACGCGGGAAGTGCTCGACGACATGAAGGCCACGAGCCTCAAGGATGCCTTGCGTTCAACCGCGGGCGTGACGGTCGGAAGATAGGGAGGAAGCGGCCTTTCTCCGGTCGCTTTCGAAATTGTCACCTTAGCGAGGCCGTGACCCCATAAATCCGCCGGGCGTACCATAGCCGCGACGCCGAATGGTGCCCTTGGTTGCCGCGCGTCACGCCTTTGGATACGTTGCGTTCGTGTGATCCATATCCCTCGTCTGAAGAACAAGATGGATCGCGCTCAGGAGGCTCTCGGGAATGATTGCCCTCGGTCGCCATCGCGCGCTTGCACAGGACGCCTGGAATGAATTGGCTGTCCGGGCTGCGATCGAAGAAATTGCAGCAAATGCCATAGCCCAGTTCGATCCCGACACGTTCTGGCCGGGTCATCCAAGCGACGATGGCGTGGGGGACGGTAACCCCAGTTTCTACACGGGCGCGGCCGGTGTGATTTGGGCGCTAGACTATTTGCATCGAATCGGTGCTGTCAGCGCTGCTGAAGACTTTCGCCCTGTTCTGCCCCAGCTTCTGGAGCGGACAGTCGCCGCCTTTGAAAACAATTCGCCTACCGATTACGGGAAGCATGGCTCGCTGCTCAAGGGCGACATGGGCGCGGCGCTTCTCGCCATGCGTCTGGCACCCACATCGAGCCTGGCTGATCTTGTGCATATGCGCGCAGAAGCAAATATGGGACTGCCGATCCGGGAGCTTATGTGGGGCATGCCCGGATCCATGATTGCGGCAATCCACATGGCCGAGATGACAGGGGAAACGCGATGGCGCGGCCTGTTCGAAATGCAGGCGGCCCGGCTGTTAGGCGCGCTTGAGGACACGCCGCAAGGTCAACTTTGGACACAAGATCTCTATGGTGAGAACGATCGCTGGCTGGGGCCCGTTCACGGTTTCGCCGGCAACGCCATCCCGTTGCTGCACGGGTGGGATTGGTTGACGCGGGCGCAGCAAGCGCAGGTGGCCGAATTCGTGCCGGAGACACTCGCAGCGAACGCTTGGCGGTCTGAAATCGGGACAAATTGGGCCGCGAGAAGCAAGCGCGCGAGGCCGCCTGTCTATTGTCAGCATTGTCACGGCGCGCCGGGTATGGTGACGACATTTGCGGATGCGCCCTTTGCTACCCCTGAATTTGACGCACTTCTTGTGGATGCGGGTCGCTTCGTCTGGGCCACCGGACCACTTACCAAGGGCGCGGGCCTTTGCCACGGCACGGGCGGGAATGGCTACGCATTCCTGAAACTCTACCGCCGCACCAACGACCCGATCTGGCTCGACCGCGCCCGTCAATTCGCGATGACGGCGATCGTCCAGTATCGCGGCTCTCAGATGGCCGTTGGCCGCGGACGGTATTCGCTTTGGACCGGCGACGTCGGCTTTGCCATTTACCTTTGGGACTGCATCTCAGCGGAGCCTCGTTTCCCGACGATCGATGTATTCTGATCCGAACGCGGCAACACGTCGGAGTGAGGCAGCACCGCGGCGTTTTGTCTTGAACGGCCCCATACCGACCAATAAGATGGAAGATAATTGGCAGGCCACGTTTCGGAGCGCGCCAATATGGCGTTGAATTTACTCAGTTCTGGATACGCAACTCTCCAATACGATATCGCCGAGGAGAGGGCGGCAGCGCTCGGACGGCTTGGACGCCGACTTGAGGCCGCGTTGGCGGCACTTGCCGCATGCCCGCGAACGGCCAATTCGGATCGAGAAATTCGCGATGGTCTCGTCAAACAAGCGGGATATGCGCTGTGGCTCTTCGTCGTACAGCGCGAGGCCTGTGGTCTCAACAAAATCGACCACGTGATACAGGTCTACGGGGTGCCGAACGAGGTGGTTGCCCGCATGGGGCCATTGGCCATGCCGAGCATCCGTCCGGCGAAGACCCTGGGGGTTGAGGCAGCGCTGGCGCCAATGTTCTGAAACGCGCCTCTCGCGGCGGGTCGTTGCTATCTTCCGGCATGCAGTGGCGCAGTCCCTCGAAACACTCGGCGTGTCGCGACCTGATACGACAACCTCGCCGCCAACGATCTCGCGTTCGTCAAATTCGCGTGCATCCGAATTTCGCTGCGTGCACACCTGATGCGGCGCAGTCACATTCCAGCGAAATATCAGGCCTGAAGGTGAGGCGAACTGTTGCATGCAAGGGATTCGTGACAGTAGGGATGCATTCGTTTTCTGGGGGATGGAATGCTTCGTCGGGTAGTTGTCGGACTTGGATTTCTCTCGATCGTCTCAGCGGCCGGTGCGGCATCTGCCGCCGATCTCGCAGCGAGGCCCTACACCAAGGCTCCCCCGATCGCTGCGCCGATGTACGACTGGAGCGGCTTCTACGCTGGTCTCAACGGCGGTGGCGGCTGGAGCGATAAATGCTTCACCATCACCAACGTGGCGGGCGTCCCGGTCACCCCGAATTCGGAAGGCTGCCACACCGCAAACGGCGGCCTGGTCGGCGGTCAGCTAGGTTATCGCTGGCAGGCGGGTAGTTGGGTGTTCGGCCTCGAAGCCCAGGGCGATTGGGCCGATCTGAAGGGCTCCAATTCGAGTCTGACGGCTATCATTCCTTACACCAACCAGACCAAGATCGACGCCATCGGCCTTTTCACCGGCCAGGTCGGCTACGCCTGGAATAACGTGCTGTGGTACGTGAAGGGCGGCGCTGCGGTCGCCAACGACAAATACACCTCCTATTTCAACGCTAGTGGCACTGTCATCTATCAGGCCAGTGAAACGCGCTGGGGCGGCGCCGTCGGCACTGGCATCGAGGTTGGCTTCGCGCCGGGTTGGTCCGTCGCCGTCGAATATGATCACCTGTTCCTGGGCACCAGAAGCATCAGCTTCCAGCCGATCGCCGCAGTCACCCGCAGTGACGACATCAAGCAGGGGGTCGACATGGCGACGGTCCGGGTTAACTACCGCTTCGGCGGCCCCGTCATTGCGAAGTATTAGGTTCTAACGCCGCTGAGGGCGGAATCCGCACATCAATGCGTGAATCCTCCGCTCTTGGCGTATCGCTGCTGCGCCGCGACTGCGGTCGTAGCGGACTTCGGCTTCGGTGCGCATCACGCCGCCGGCGCTACGAGTGCACGGCCTAGTAATCAAGATCCGACATGAACGTGGTGTTCACGATTTCGAACTCCGACTCTCGCCAGTCCTTAAATGATTCCGCGCGCACCAAACGATGCGTTGTGGAATCTGACGTGCTGCACTTCACCGCGTGGTGATCTATGCCGGAAATTTCGAGCAGCGTATCAAAACTTGCCTGACGATCCTCGCGATTTTCAACTTCGGCGAAGTAGATCGTATGGTCATGCTTTCCCATCGCCCAGCAGAATTGAACGTGAGCCGCGTCAGCGGCATCTGCCAAATTTGGGACAAGGAGAGCAGCGATCAGCAGTAGCCGGATGACCGGGGCAAATGTGTTCACAATCCTTGGCGTCATCGCGCGATTCCAAAATAGTTGTTCGAATTGCCGGGCTCCGGGGCAACTATGGCCTGATGGTGGGCCCGACCTCGGGAGGAACCTATATTTCGGCGCGCGATTTCTTCGTGTGAGATACGCCACAGGCTGGTCGATTTTTGCCAAGTGCACGACCGTGCTTGTTACGGGTAATCAGCCATTTGCATGAGAAGTAACCCGGATTGATGCGTCCGCGCTCCGGGATCGCGGGCGCAGCTTGATTGAAGGGGAAGCAGGGCGCGCCGATTGCGTGCCGCCCGGGGGATAACACCTACATTGGGCGAGACGCTTCGCGAAACCTGGCTTTGCCCCGGAAGCGACGAGCAGGGTAGCACCTTCATCGACAATCTCGGTCGACGTCACGCCGGGGCCTGGTGCTCAGCCGGGCCCGCGATCCATCGAGCCCGGCTGAAGAAACGCTCAACGCGCGTCCGCTACCGAGGCGGGTTGCATGATGTTCTTGACAACATATTGGCCGATCTTGCGGCCCATATCCTCTCCGACCTGCGTCGAGAACCGATAATGGAAGCCGGCCCAGATGCGAGCTTGCGACACCTCATCTGCCATCGACCAGAGATTGGTCCAGCGATGCGTGACACCTGGTGCTGTAGGGCTGGTCAAGACCACTTCTGCCACGTCAGCACTACCGAATACCTGCTCAACCACCGATGCGATCGAGCCAGCCATGATGCAGTGCGCGCACGGATATTCCGGATGTGACGGTGTGCTATCGATCGGCTGCCACATCGCGTCACGCTCGGTGGCCGGGTTATCGTCAATGTCGCCGTTACGTATTGCAGTGATCGGGCGCCAGAAGTTGTAGTGATACTTGGCGTCGAACACGGCCACAAACGCGTCGGATCTGGCGGCAGCGATCAGCGCCATGAACCGTGCGCTGTCGACCAGATCGAGTTTCTTCGCCGCCGCCACCTGGCGTACCACGGGGTAATAGATAATCGGCCCCGGAGCCAGCCAGAAGCGCGCGTCCTCTGTCTGGCGGGGCGAGCGCCTGACGCTGGTTCGTCCGCCGAGATCCCGTATTTCGCTGTAGTCGCTAGCCCACTTCTCGCCGCTGAGGGCGACTGGAGGCTGTGGCCTGAATTGCGCGGGGTTTGCGATCGCAAACGGCTTCAGGTTGGGCCACGTCGACCCGACTGTGAGCGCGGTCGGGACATAGATGCCCGGTCCGGTCTTCGGCCGATAGGAATCAAGCGCATCCGCGCCGTCTTGAGCACGTGCCTCCAAGACCTTTGCAGCGACAGCTTCACCGAGCTTGATGCCACCCGACTTCGCATCACTGTTCGGGATCGCGGCGAGGTAGTCCGCCCTTGTGTTCGTCAGTGCGGTATCCTGCGGATAGAGACCAACCATGACGGCGCCGGCCGCAGCGGCTGCCGCCGCCTCCCGCGAAGCCGTCGGCGCGGCCGGAAACTGGACCAGATAGGGTTGATAGCGACGCTCGATCGCGTTGACTGCGTCGAACATCGCCACGTGCACCATCGCCATTATCCGCTCGGCCTGTGGCGGCGGCAGTTGCCGGGCCGTCACGATTGACACCGCTTTCTCGTTCCAATCGCTGATCGCGTCGGCGCAGACCGAGGTCGATACGCACGACGCCAGGATTGTCAGCAGAACTGTCCTGTTGAGCATCGCGTCCTCCTCTCGCATGGTTGGCGGACGGCATGCCCGCCAAGGCTGACGCACTGTGGCCGGAGAGGGTGCGTCTCGTTAGTCCACAAAATGGAGCAATGGAAGCGAGGAATTTCGTGTAGGATGGCTCCATGATGCGCTATGGCCAGTTCTGCCCGATCGCCAAAGCCGCCGAAATCGTCGCCGAGCGGTGGACCCCGCTCGTGGTGGCCGAGATGCTGGCCGGCAGCACGCATTTCAGCGATATCCGGCGCGGCGTTCCCTTGATGTCGCAGACGCTGCTTTCGAAGCGGCTCAAGGAATTGGAGCGCGTCGGTGTCGCTGAGCGCCGGGGCACCAACTCGCGGCGACACGAATGGCATCTCACGCAGGCCGGCCGTGCGCTGGCGCCGGTCATACAGCATCTGGGTGAGTGGGGTCTTTGCTACGCGCAGGACCCGCTCCAGGACGGTGACCTCGACGTCACCATCCTCACGTGGAATATCCGACGGCGCGTCGATCCGAATGTTTTCGGAACGCGGCGCGTGACGGTTCAATTCGACTTCACCGGCGTCCCGAAAGCCAAGCGCCGCTGGTGGATCGTCAATCATCGAGGAAGTGTGGATCTCTGTCCCACCGACCCCGGCTTTCCGGTCGACGTCTACATCACGACGGATATTCGGACCATGGTCCACGTCTGGGTTGGCAAGCTCGCGCTCGACAAGGCCATCAGCTCCGAACTGATGGAAGTCATCGGGCCGCGGCAGCTTCGCGAACGGCTAAAGACGTGGTTCCTGTACAGCCCGATCAACATGAATGGGCTCGCAAATCCACCCCTGACGCCGCCGCCGGACAATAAGGGGCATGGCAAGCCGGTTCGAAAAGCGAACGCAAGTGAGTCACGAATATCATGAGCGCGAGCGCTGCCATCGACGCGCGAGCTGCGGAGATGCGCACCGCGGTTGGCGTCGCTCGCGAACTCGGACCTATCTTTGCGCGCCGCGCCAGCGAAACGACGGATGAAGACAGGTTCGTTGACGATAATTTCGCGCTGCTGAAATCATCTGGCCTGGTCGAGGCTGG
>Ga0081540_1004513_pt1 | contig 10564 bp, 7 predicted proteins | sample TabmetS2T1R1_FD_71024 | JGI IMG/M metagenome (GOLD analysis project Ga0081540, IMG submission 71024) | Tabebuia heterophylla rhizosphere microbial communities from the University of Puerto Rico - S2T1R1 | ecosystem: Host-associated > Plants > Roots > Rhizosphere ... | reverse complement strand
TGCGCAGATCGTCGAGCAGGTTCTGCGGCGGGAATGCCTGCGCACGGGCCGGCGAGGTCAGCGCGAGCGACGACAGCACGATCGCGCCGACGACGGGCGCGACGGCGCGAACGGAGACCATCGGCCGCCGCAGCACGAGACGCACGATCAGCGCCGCGAGCAGCGCGACCAGCGCGACGCGCAACACGCGCACGAGCCATGGCGGCGCGATGACGAGCCGCACGTTCTGCGCCGCCAGCACCGGGCCGCTCCACGACAGAACGTAGCGCTCGCCGACGTTCCAGCTCGGCTCGCCGGCGCCGGTCTGCACGATCGTCGAGGCGTTGTAGTGCTCCAGGAGGTCGAGGCGGCGGACGTTCGAGCCGGTGACCGTGATCGTCTCCAGTTGCGCGTTGTCCTTTTCGGCCGCTTGCGGTTCGGGAGCCGGACTGGATGCCGGAGGCGGCGCCATCTCCTGCTTCGAAATCTCGCTGAACCTGCCGCGATCCACCGCGAGGCCGCCGGCGAGCTGGTCGCCGATCGACCACGCGCCTTCGCTCTCGAGCTGCGGATGCAATGCAAAGCGGAGCTGCTGCGCGACGAACGGCAACGCGACGAGCACCAGCAGCACGAGTGCTGCGCGGCGCAGCCACACGGCCGTGGTCGCGAGCTTTCCGGCCGGCAATGCGCGTGCGATCAGGCCGAGCGCGAGCGCCGCGAGCAGCGTCCACAGCGGCGCGCCGGATTCCTGATAGCCGAGCACGAGATAGCCGATCGCAATCGCGCCGCCGATCGCGCCGAAGAGGCGCCACGCGAGCAATGCGACGATCGCCGAGACGAACACGTCGAGCAGCGTCCACTTCGCGATCCAGCTGCCGGCTGCCGAGTCGGCACCCGGCGCGCCGAGCAGCTTGTAGCCGCTCGGCAGATGGAGCTGCGTCGTCACGCGATCGAAGCTGTCCTGCCAACCGGTCACCGGCAATGACGACGACGCCGATGCGATGCGCACGCCGGCGGCGAGATCGACGCCGGGTGTCCGCCATTCGACGCCGGTCGAGCCCGGCGTGCGGCCGCGCGTGACGAGCAGCCGCTCGCCCTTCTCGCCGCGCACGGCGTCCGCGTTCGGTGCGTCCGCGCGCTCGAGCGCGAGCGGCGGCGCGACTTCGAAGCGCCAGCCGCGCAGCATCTCGCCGCCGATGCGATCGCGCGCGAACCAGCCGTCGCCGGCGAAATCGAGCCACATTTCGCGGTCGAGCGTGAGGCGGTTCTTCTCGTCGGCGGCGAGTCCGCGCGAACGCTCGTCGATCGTGAGGGTCGCGCCGTCGCCGAGCGCGAACGCGGGCAGCGGCAGCCACTCCTCCTTGACGTAGGCCTGGCGCGGATCGACCTGCAGTGCGCTGGTCGCCGTCGTCACGCGCAGCGACGGCGCCGCCTCGTAACTCCAGATTTCCTGCTTCGGCCACGGCGCCCCGGGCACGCGCGCGACGATTTTCGCCAGCGGCGTCGTCGCGCGGGCCTCGAGCGCAATCGTCGCGGAACCCGCGTCGACCTGCACGTGCAGCCGACCGTCGGCATCGACGCGCGCCGGCCATTCGCTTTCGAGCGTCAGCGGCTCGAATCCGTCGGGCAGCACGGGACCGAGCACTTCCTCGCGCGCCTGACCCGACACGTCGAGCTGAAGCAACGTCGTCAGCGCGGCGGGAATGCGGTCGGCGAGCTTGCGATAGACGCGCACGTTGATGTTGTCGGCCTCCGGCGCGGCACCGGCACCGCGGCCGAGCGTCACCTGGTCGTCTCGCCGCTGCACCGGCGAGACCGCCTTGCCGTCGACTTCGAGCGCGACGATGCCGACCGCCGCCGGAACGTGCAGGGTCTCGGGCCGGGCGCGCCACTGCAGGCGCGCGCGCACGTCGTGCGTGCCCGGCGCAAGGCGCAACGCAGGACCTTCGCGGTAGACGACCGGTGCCGGTTGGCCGTCGACGCTGACCTGCTGCGGCCAGTTCGAGTCGTCGCCCGGGAGCGGCACCCACGATTCCGCTTCGACGCGCCAGCGCTGCGCGATGCTGGCGCCGGCAGCGTCGGCGCGGATGTCGAGCACGCCGGGCCACGCGCAGAGGTATTCGTCGGCGGACGCGCCTCGCTTGCCGGCGAGCAAGGGGCACGCGCGGAATTCCTGTCCGTGCATGACCCACTGCCGCCACGGCTCGAGCGCCGACGGGACCTGCGGCTCGGCGTGCGCGAGCACGGCGAAGAGGACAGTGGACAACGCGACGACGCGAAGCAGCAATGCGCGCATGGACATCCCTCGCAGCGAAGACGACGTGTCTGTTCGAATACGGAATCGCGGGCGCGGTTCCGCCATCCTCTGCAACGCAAGCCCGCGTGACGCGGGGTTTATCCCGCGAACAACATCCACCCCTGCTCGATGCAGGCCAGCACGAAGCCGGCCAGGAAGAACATGTAGCTGTAGCGCAGATACCGGTACTTGCGATGGGCAAGATACCAGCCGATCGAGTAGAGGTCGTTCGCCATCGTCTTGTAGACCGAGCCGTCGGGCTTCATCGTCGCGGCGACCTCGCGCAGGAAGCGCTCGCGCGAAAGGTCGGCGAAGTGGCCGAAGAAGAGGAGGTTGAAGTCGGACGGCAGCGAGCCTTCGCCTACGCGCATCGAGCGATGCTTCGGCAGCACGGCGAGGATCGCGAAGAAGAGCGAAATCAGCGTGAACGCCGCGAGCGTCTGCACCGCGGGCCTGAGCGACGGATCGGCGATGCGGCCGAGCGCGAGCGTCAGCACGATCGACGAGACGGTGATGATGATGTTGGCCTTGGTGTCGGCCATGCTGGACAGCGCCACATGATGCTGCTGCGCCGTGCGCAGGATCGCATCGCCGGTGTTGCGCTCGGGGACGCGCGAGAAGGCTTCAGCGACCGAAGTGGGCTCGTCCATGCGGCGGCATCCGTGACGGGATGCCGCATCTTAGCGACGTTGGGAGTCGAGCGTCAGGACTTGGCGATGCGTCCGGTGCCCGGCCGCGACCGCAATTTTCAGCGACCGCCGGCCTTCGACCCGGCGCCGTGGGCCTCGCGCTCCTCGACCCAGCCGGCGAGCGCGCGATCGCCGACGTGCCCGCGCAGCGAGGCGCACTGGCGGATCGTCTCGAGCGTCTGGCCAAGGCCGCGATCGCCGCCGATCAGCTCCTTGATGCGCGGCGCGAAGAACGCGGAGAGCTCGTCGGCTTCCTGCGTGCTGCAGCGACCGTCGGCGAATTCCTTCGGCATGTAGCCCTGGCGGAACGCCGGCATGCGCGCGCGATAGGCCGCGTAATGCGCCTGCACCCATTGCCACATCGCGGCGCGGTTCTCGGGCTCGTCCATCTGCGCGCCGTAGATGTTGTAAAGCTCGCCGACCTGCACGACCGGATCGAGACCGTAGTTGCGCGCGCGCTCGGCGAGCGCGGGATCGCGCGTCGCGCCGAGCGCGGCGAGCAGCGCGTAGCGCTGCGCGGTGTCGCGATTGACGAGGAACGCCTGCTGCGCGGCGTCGAACGCCTTCGCGCCGCCGTCCTGCACGGCGATCTTGAGCGCGGTGCGCAGCAGATCCGGATCGGCGCGCGAGAGGTCGGGCTTGCCGCCGCCGTCGAGGCCGAGCGCGGCGTTGCCCTGCCCCGCGAGCTCGGCGCGGACATGCGTGTCGCGCACGGTCAGCGCGAGGAACTCGGCGAGCCGCGCGCGGAGCGCGATCGTCGTCGTCGCGTCGCCGTCGCGTCGCCGGTAGCCGAGCTTGTCGAGACGCGGCGCGTAGAGCGAGCTTGCGTACGCGTCGAGCACGGGACGCGTGCGATCGTCTGTGAGCTCTTCGCGGATCCATTCGAACGGCGAGAACAGCGCCGTCGCGACCTGCGGCACGTCGGAAGCAGCGAGCGCCGGCATGGCGTCGAGGATCGCCGCGGGTCCCAGATCGCCGCGATGGAACGCGCTGCTCAGCGCATCGGCGTAGACGACCTGCTCCGGCGCCTGCAGTTGCGCAACGGCGTCGCCGAGCCTGGCGAGATCCGCGCCCGCCATGTCGAAACGGTAATAGCCGCGCGCCTGCGCATTCGGGAGATACCAGTCCGGGCAGCCGCCTTCGACGTCGAAAGTTTGCCGCGGCCTGTCGAGCAGGAAGCACTCGGTATCCGATTCCTTGCCGTGGCCGAAGCGCGTGCAGACCGGCGCGCCCCAGCGCGGCTCGCCTTCGCCGAGCACGCCGAACGGCAGGTAGCGCGACTGGCGCAGCGTCAGCGACGCGTGGCCGTCGTTGCAGGCGACTTCGCTGTGGACGAGCGGAATGCCGGGCTGGTCGAGGAAGCTCTTCATCGACTTCGCGAACACTTCGCCCTTGCCGCTCGCCTTCGTCAGCGAAACGATGAGGTCGTCCGAGTTGCCGCTGCCGAACTTGTGGCTCGCGAGGTATTCACGCATGCCCTTGCGGAACGTGTCGGTGCCGACCCAGGTCTCGAACATCGCGAGGACGCTCGCGCCTTTCTGGTACGTGATGCCGTCGAACGCGGTCTCGATGTCGCCGCGCCCGTTGATCGGCTGGCGCACCTTGCGCGCGGTCAGGAGGCTGTCGTTCTTCATCGTCGCGAGGCGCGCTTCGAGCGCTTCGAGATCGCCGAAATAGTCCGGCTTCAGCGCGATCGTCGCCATGCGCTGCGCCCAGGTCGCATACGCCTCGTTGAGCCAGATGTCGTCCCACCACGGCACCGTGACGAGATCGCCGTACCACTGGTGTGCGATCTCGTGCGCGTTGACGTTGAACACGGCGCGGTAGCGATCGGCCGGCGAATGCTCGTCGAGGAGGAGTAGCGCATCGCGATAGACGATGAGGCCCGCGTTCTCCATCGCGCCCGCCGAGAAATCCGGTGCGCCGAGGAGGTCGAGCTTGTCGAATGGATACGGCTGCGCGGTGTAGTCCTCGTAGAACTTGATCACCGCCGGCGTCTCGCCGAGCACCCACGCGAGACGCTTGCCCTGCCCGCGCGGCGCGAGGCCGCGGAGCGGCAGCGGATTCCTGCGCACGCCGTTCGCCGGAACCGGCGGCGCGTCGACGACGTCCCACGGGCCGACCGCGAACGCGACGAGATACGTCGGGAGCGGCTTCGTCGTCGCGAACGTCAGCATCTTCCACTTGCCGTCGGCGGACTTCGTCTCGCTCTTCTGCAGCGTGTTCGCAACGGCGACCTGGTCGACCGGCACCGTCAGCGTGATGTCGAACGGCACCTTGAAGCGCGGCTCGTCGAATCCCGGAAACGCGAAGCGCGCGCTGACCGGCTCCATCTGCGTGATCGCATAGGCGTCCTCGCCGACCTTGACCTTGTAGAGGCCTTCGAGCTGCGCGTTGAACGGCGCCGTGTATTGGAAGGCGAGATCGATCGTGCCGGCCGGGAGCTGATGCGCGAAGCGGACTTCCAGCACGCCGACGTCCGCGTGCGCGATCGTCTTCGCGTCTTCGCTGGCGCCGTTCGCGGCGCTGACGCTCGCCTTGCCGATGTCGAGATGTTCGGCGTGCAGGAAGACGTGGTCGGCCGGCCTCGTCAGCTTGACGCGGATGTCGGTCTCGCCGCTGAAGCGATCGGTGCGCGGATCGACGGTGAACCGCAGCGCGTAGTGCTGCGGAATCGCATCGGCGGGCAGTTTCCCCGCCGGAATCTCGTCGACCGCCGTCGCCAGGGCCGGCATCGCCGCCGTCACGCACGCAAGGAGAACCGCCCGCAGGAAATCGCGCATCGTCATGTCTTCAAAGGGAGACGCGCACGAGACCACAGGGGTTCCCGCTCAGGCATGGCCGATTAGTCATGGCAGCGCAAAAAAGACTTGTGAGCGATTTCAAAAAACGACGGGCGCGCCGCGCGTTGGTCGCGGCACGCCCGATTTCCGAGGTCCGATCGAATCCGCTTCAGGCCGCTTCTGCGAGCGCCGGGGCCGCCGCGGCGGCCTGTTCGATCGTGACCGCCACCGCGTGGATCACCGCGGCGATGCGCACGGCGCTCTGGATCGCGAGCGCCGGTACCTCATGCTTGCGCAGCGTCTTCTCGTGCGAGTCGACGCACTTTCCGCACCCGTTGATCGCCGAAACCGCAAGCGACGCGAGCTCGAAATCGATCTTGCCGCAGCCCGGATTCGCCATGACGTTCATGCGCAGGCTCGCGCGCATCGTCTGGTATTCGGGCTCCTCGACGAGGTGCGTGAAACGGTAGTAGACGTTGTTCATCGCCATGATCGCGGCGGCCGCGCGCGCACTGTCGAGCTCGGCGGGGCTCAGCACCCCGGACGCCTGCACCGCGATCGCCTCGGTCAGCGGCTCGTGCCGCGACGCGATCGCGCTCGCGAGCGCGACGATGGCGACCTGCTTCGACGAAAGACCCGGCGCGCCGCTTTCGCTCAGCACCGAATCGAGATTGAGGCGCAGATCCTTCGCGTAGTCGGGAAGGCGCGTCTTGATGGTTTCGAGATTCATAACGGCAACTCCTTGGGAGAAGAGCCCGGTCCGCTTGGGGACCGGGCTTTATCTCTAGCTGTTTAGAAAAGTGCGGCAGGGACGCCGCTCTTCTCTTTGTCGCCCATGGAGGGGCGACACACATGTAGGTGGCCGGCGACTGCGGGGGTCGCCGGCCGGGACGACATCGTTGGGGAGGGGAGGAGACCGATGCCGTCCAAACTGTGGAGCGCCGCGCCTGGCGTCGCTCCGGAGTGCCGTAAACGCTGAATGGGGCCGGCACCCCGATTTACAAGCCGCTTCGCGACACGCGTTACGCGGCCTTCAGGACCTCGTCGCCCTTGCTCCAGTTGCACGGGCAGAGCTCGTCGGTCTGCAGCGCGTCGAGCACGCGCAGGACCTCCTGCGGATTGCGGCCGACGCTGCCGTCCGTGACGTAGGCGAAGCGGATGATGCCGTCCGGATCGACCAGGAATGTCGCGCGCTTGGCCACGCCCTCTTCCGAGTCGAGGATGCCGAGCGCGGTGGTCAGGCGCTTCGCCGTGTCGGCCAGCATCGGGAACGGCAGGTTCCGGAGGTCCTTGTGGTCCTTGCGCCACGCGAGGTGCACGAACTCGCTGTCGGTCGACGCCGCCAGCACCTGGCAGTCGCGGTCCCTGAACTGGCTGTTGAGATCGCCGAAGCCTTTGATCTCGGTCGGGCAGACGAACGTGAAATCCTTCGGATAGAAGAACACGAGCGTCCATTTGCCGCTGTACGTGTCGTTGTCGATGTCCTTGAACGCGGTATCGAGGCTGTCGATGCCCACGGTCGCCTTGAGCTTGAATTCGGGGAACTTGTCGCCGACGGTCAGCATGTGTCGCTCCTTGGATGAGAGGAATGAAAAGGTTTCAGGGCTTGCGCTTCGCGAGGCCCGCGTCGCGCTACGCCGAGAAAGATAGGGCCGGCCTTCCCATTACTCAAATCGATTGTTAATATAGATTTGATAGTCGACGTCAATTGAGATTTCGATGAACCTCCGTGACCTCCGATATCTGGTCGCGCTCGCCGAGCACAAGCATTTCGGCCGCGCCGCGAGCGCGAGCTTCGTCAGCCAGCCGACGCTTTCGACGCAGATCCGCAAGCTCGAGGAAGAGCTCGGCGTCGCGCTCGTCGAACGCACGCCGCGCAAGGTGCTGCTGACCGAAGTCGGCCGCGAGATCGCGCAGCGCGCACGCGAAGTGCTGAACGAGGTCGAGCAGATCCGCCAGATCGCGCGCCGGACGAAGGATCCGGAATCCGGTACCGTCCGTCTCGGCATCTTTCCGACGCTCGGACCGTACCTGCTGCCGCACGTCGTGCCGAAGATCCGCTCGCGCTACCCGCGCCTCGAGTTGCTGCTCGTCGAGGAAAAGACCGAGATCGTCCTGCGCCAGCTCCGCGAGGGACGTCTCGACGCCGGCGTCCTCGCCCAGCCTATCCACGACGATCAGCTCCACCAGGAATTCCTGTTCGAAGAACCCTTCCTGCTCGCGGTGCCGGAGCACCACGCGCTCGCCGAGCGCAAGCAGCTCAAGCTCGACGATCTCGCCGACCAGAGCCTGCTTCTGCTCGAGGAAGGCCACTGCCTGCGCGATCAGGCGCTCGAGGTCTGCCAGCTCGCCCACGCGGGCGAGAAGACCGGGTTTCGCGCGACGAGCCTCGAGACGCTGCGCCAGATGGTCGCCGCGAACGTCGGCGTCACGCTGTTGCCGACGCTCGCCGTCAAGCCGCCGGTCGCACAGTCGTCCGACATTCATCTCATCGAGTTCCGCGGCCACGCGCCAAGCCGGCGCATCGCGATGGTCTGGCGCAAGAGCTCGGCGATGGCGCCGTTCCTGAAGCGGCTCGCCGAGCTCCTGACGCTGCCGCGCGAGCTGCTCGATCCCCATTCGGCGTGCGGCAACACCGGCGCCAAGGCGACGGCACGACGCGCCGGCAATGGTTCGAAGGCGCGCAAGGCGGAGTCCGCGCGGCGATAGGCTCCGTGCATCGAAGCCATCGCATCTATCAATTTCCCGGAGTCATGCGGCGCGGTTACGCTCGGCGCGAGCCGTGCTTCGTCGCGGCCTCCATCTCCAGCCAGAAGCCACGAGGTGAACTGAAATGGCCGATCTCAAGGGATCCCGCACCGAAACGAATCTCAAAGCGGCGTTCGCGGGCGAATCGCAGGCGAACCGCCGCTATCTTTATTTCGCACAGAAAGCCGACGTCGAAGGGCACAACGACGTCGCCGCCGTGTTCCGCTCGACCGCCGAAGGCGAGACCGGCCACGCGCACGGTCACCTCGAATATCTCGAGAGCGTCGGCGATCCGGCCACCGGCCTTCCGTTCGGCGACACGAGCTCGAACTTGAAGACCGCGATCGCCGGCGAGACACACGAATACACCGACATGTATCCCGGCATGGCGAAGGCCGCGCGCGAAGAAGGTTTCGAGGAAATCGCCGACTGGTTCGAGACGCTGGCGAAGGCCGAGCGCTCGCACGCGAACCGGTTCACGAAGGCGCTCGGCGAGATCGGCGGCTGATTTCCCTTCTCCCGCTTGCGGGAGAAGGTGCCGGAGGCGGATGAGGGCAATCGGAGCGTGCGTTCCGATTGTGCGCTTTCGCTCGTAACGCTTCACACGCTTGCCCTCACCCTGCCCTCTCCCGCACGCGGGAGAGGGAAAAAGCGAGTGCCCGAATGGCGAACGAAACCCCGACCGTCCGCGAAGGCAGCCTCGACGCGCCGACGCGACACGCGCTCGACTGGAAAGACCCGACGTTCTACGAGCAGGACGCGATCGACGCCGAGCTGCACCGCGTCTTCGACATCTGCCACGGCTGCCGGCGCTGCGTCAGCCTTTGCCACGCGTTTCCGACGCTGTTCGATCTCGTCGACGAATCCTCGACGATGGAAGTCGACGGCGTCTCGAAGGCCGACTACGCGAAGGTCGTCGACCAGTGCTACCTGTGCGACCTCTGCTATCAGACGAAGTGCCCGTACGTTCCGCCGCACCCGTGGAACGTCGATTTTCCGCACCTGATGCTGCGCGCGAAGGCGGCGCGCCACCGGCGCGGCGAGACGAAGCTCGCTGCGAAAATCCTTTCCGACACGACGACGGTCGGCAAGATCGCCTCGATTCCGATCGTCGTCGACGCCGTCAACGCGAGCAACCGCGCGAAGCCGGTGCGAAGGATTCTCGACAAGGCGCTCGGCGTGCATCCCGATGCGCGCCTGCCGACGTTCGATTCGCGAACGGCGCGCAGGCGCCTGAAGCGCCTCGACGGCGATGATCCGCCGGCTGCGCAGCCGGCCGGCCGCACGCGCGGCAAGGTCATGTTGTTCGTGACGTGCTACTGCAACACCTCGCACCCGCAATCGGTCGAGGATCTCGCCGCCGTGCTGCGCCACAACGGCATCGCGGTGAAGCTAGTCGAACGCGAAGTCTGCTGCGGCATGCCGAAGTTCGAGCTCGGCGATCTCGAGACGGTCGCGAAGTACAAGGAAACGAACGTTCCGCTGCTCGCCGCCGCCGCGCGCGACGGCTGGGACATCACTGCCGCGATTCCGTCGTGCGTCCTCATGTTCCGTCAGGAGCTGCCGCTGATGTTTCCCGACGACGAGGACGTGAAGCGGGTCAAGCGACACCTCTTCGATCCGTTCGAGTATCTCTGGCAGCGCCATCAGGCCGGATTGCTCAGGACGGACTTCAGAAATCCGCTCGGCAAGGTCGCCTGGCACGCGCCGTGCCACCAGCGCGTGCAGAACATCGGGCCGAAGACGCGCGATGTGCTCGCGCTCGTGCCCGGCAGCGAAATCACGGTCATCGAGCGCTGCTCCGGCCATGACGGCACGTACGGCGTGAAGACGGCGACGTACGCGATCGCGCGCAAGATCGCCAGGCCGGTCGAGAGCCGCATCCAGCAGATCACGCCGGATCATTTCGCGAGCGATTGCCCGATGGCGGCGTCGCACCTCGCGCACGGCTTGGGCGATCGGCCAGTGGCGGAGAGTCCGATCGGCTTTTTTGGCCCTGCCCATTGAATCTGACGCACTTTCTTTCCCCCCTCCCCCCCCCCTCCCGGGGGGGGGGGGGGGGGGGGGGG
>Ga0081540_1004512_pt1 | contig 10566 bp, 10 predicted proteins | sample TabmetS2T1R1_FD_71024 | JGI IMG/M metagenome (GOLD analysis project Ga0081540, IMG submission 71024) | Tabebuia heterophylla rhizosphere microbial communities from the University of Puerto Rico - S2T1R1 | ecosystem: Host-associated > Plants > Roots > Rhizosphere ... | reverse complement strand
GGCGACGTAGCCGCGATGACGCCGCCATAGCGGATGTTGGCGTAAGCGAGCTGGAAGCCGGACTTTCTATAGTTGTCCTGTTGCGCCACGACGCCGTCGAGCCCGATCACACGCGAGGCTGCATGCGCGATCGCCGCGTTCCAGATGCTGAGGCCGTGACCTTCGCCGCGAAAATCGGCGCGCACGATGTAGAAGCCGAGAAAGGCGAAGCGATCATCGTAATTGACGCAGGAGACGGTCGCGACCGGCTCGCCGTCGATCTCACCGACGAAGAAACCCTTCGCGTCGGGGATGGCAAAGCAGGCGGCGTCGGAGAGGCCCGGATTCCAGCCCTCGGCCGCGGCCCAGTCGGCGGCGAGGGAAATTTCGTCCGGGCGCAGATTGCGGATCTGCAGGTCGCTCATGGTGGATGCTCTCGGCGGATGCTCTCGGTGGTGGGCCTGCCGGCAGGTCCGGCAGTAGAAGGCCTCATGATAGGCCGGGCCCTTGGCTCGCCTCAACACAGGGATAATGGTCATGGCAGCAGAGAAGGTCGCACTCGTCACCGCCGGCGGCAGCGGCATGGGGGCAGGGGCTGCGCGGCGCCTGGCGGCCGACGGCTTTCGCGTCGCGATCCTGTCGTCCTCCGGCAAGGGCGAGGCGCTGGCGGCCGAGCTCGGCGGATTTGGCGTCACCGGCTCCAACAAGTCGAACGACGATCTGAAGCGCCTCGTCGACGGCGCGCTGGCCAAGTGGGGCCGCATCGACGTGCTCGTCAACAGCGCCGGCCACGGGCCGCGCGCGCCGATCACCGAGATCACCGACGAGCAGTGGCACGCCGGCCTCGATACCTATCTGCTCAACGTGATCCGTCCGACCCGGCTGGTGACGCCGGTGATGCAGGCGCAGAAGGCCGGCGCCATCATCAACATCTCGACCGCCTGGGCGTTCGAGCCGAGCGCGATGTTTCCGACCTCCGCGGTGTTCCGCGCCGGGCTCGCCGCTTTCACCAAGATCTTCACCGACACCCATGCCGCCGACAACATCCGCATGAACAACGTGCTGCCGGGCTGGATCGACAGCCTGCCGCAGACGGATGCGCGCCGCGACAGCGTGCCGATGCGGCGCTACGGCAAGGTCGAGGAGATCGCCGCGACGGTCGCGTTCCTCGCCTCCGATGGCGCGGCCTATATCAGCGGCCAGAACATCCGCGTCGACGGCGGACTGACGCGCTCGGTCTGAGGCTGGCCGAGAAGCTAGCCGCCATGCGAGGCGAGCAGATGCGCGAGCGCGGGCAGGATCTTGTAGCGGGCGATCTCGTGCGGATATTCGCCGCGATTGGCGAGCAGGACGATGCCGATCCGCCGCGCCGGCACCAGACCGAGATAGCCGGAGGCGTTGTTGAGGCCGCCCGGCTTGTCGACGATGGTGACGCCGGCCAGGCGCACATTCTCCCAGGCCAAGCCCTGTCCGAATTTCTCGTCGACGCGGAAGACCTCGTGTTGCGTCATCCGCAATGCCTCGCGCAGATGCGGATCGATCGACCGGCCGTCGACTGAGGCCGCGACGAAGGTGGCAAGGTCGCGCGCGGACGAAAACATCTGGCCGGTGCCGGGAAAATCGAAATAGCTCTGCTGGTTGCCGGGCGGGCCGATTGCCATGCCCTGATCCGAATAGCCTTGCACGACGCGCTGCATCCAGGCCGCGTCCATGACCGCGCGATTGTCCGGTCCACGCTCGGGCACGGAGGTCGCGGGCATGCCGAGCGGCTTGAAGATGCGCTGTTCGAGCAGCGCCGCGATCGGGGTGCCGTAACGGCGCTCGAGCAGGAGCTGAAGCAGCACGTAGCCGGCATGGCTGTAGACGCGCTGCTTGCCCGGCGCTTCGCCGGCCTGCGGGCTCCATGCGTTCAGCATGGAGATGAACTGCGCCTGGCTGAACGACTCGTTCGGCCAGGGCGGATGGTCGGTCGGCAGCAACAGTCCCGACGTGTGCGCGGCGAGCTGACCGACGGTGATGCGGCGGGCATAGTCGCCGGTGAGCTCAGGCAGATATTTCGGCAAGGCATCGTCGAGCCGCAACTCGCCGCGGAGCGTGCCGAGCGCGACCAGCGTCGCCTCGAACGGCTTGCGCAAGGAGCCGAGATTGAACAGCGTGTCCGGCGTGACCGGCCGGCGCGTCGCGTCGTCCGCAAAGCCGAACGTAAAGAACTCGACATGGCGCCCGGCATAGAGCGCGGCGGCAAGACCGCCCGGATGGTCCGGCGTCGCGGTCGGCGCGAGCTCGGCGGCGACGATGTCGCGCATCTGCGCGATCATGTCGGAATCCGCAAATGCGCGCCGCGGGGAAAGCGCGATCGCCAGCGGAACAAGCGCAGCCCGGGCGAAGCTTCGTCGGGTGATCGAGGATGATGTGACAATAGGCGGCACGCGCTCTAGCGAATCTGCTTGTGCGCCCCCAGACGTCTTTTAGCGGGGAGGGCACGATGTCCCAATTCACGATTGCGCGTTGCGGGTTCCGCCGGTCACGATTTTACTTAGCCAATCGGATAACAATTGTTGACGTCCGGCGTCTGTCGTGATTAGTTAGCTTCATGGCTAACCAATTATCCCACCTCGACCAGATTTTCGCAGCCCTCGCCGATCCCACGAGGCGGGCGATCGTGATGCGACTGTGCGCCGGCGAGGCGTCGGTCGGCGAGCTTGCCGACCCCTTCGACATGGCGCTGCCGAGCTTCATGAAACACATCCACGTGCTGGAAATGAGCGGGCTCGTTCAGTCCGAGAAATCCGGCCGCGTGCGTACCTGCCGTCTCAGTCCGGATGCGCTCGTTGGCGCCGAGGACTGGTTCCAGCAGCAGCGCGCGATCTGGGAGGCGCGGCTCGACCGGTTCGAGGCCTATGTGATGAAGCTCAAGAAGGAGAAGGAGGCGGCCGCCACCAAACGGCCGTCCCGAACAACCAAACGGAAAGGTGCCTGACGATGACGAGTTCTGCCAACCCCGCTCTGTCGCAATGGTCGCTCGACCGCGAGATCGTGATGTCGCGCGTGATCGACGCGCCGCGCGAGCTGGTGTTCGAGGCGTGGTCCGACCCGAAGCATCTGCCGCAATGGTTTGGGCCGAAGGGATTCAAGATCGAGACCTTCGAGATCGACGTCCGCGTCGGCGGCGTCTGGCGCTTCAACATGATCGGCCCCGACGGCACGGTCTATCCGAACCGCATGCGCTTCCGCCGCATCGAGCGGCCGTCGCTGATGGAGATGGATCACGGCACCGACCAGGACGATGATCCCGGCATGTTCCGCTTCACCGTCACTTTTGCCGAGCAGAGCAACGGCAAGACGGTGCTGATGATGCGGCAGCTGGCCTCGAGCACCGAGCAGCGCGACGGCATGATCGGCTTCGGCGCGGTCGAATACGGCTACCAGACGCTGGACAAGCTCGCGGCCTATGTGGGCGGAATGAAGCGGTGAGTGTTGTCATTCCGGGCTCGCGAAGCGGGACCCGGAATCTCGAGATTCCGGGTCCGCCTCTTCGAGGCGCCCCGGAATGACGGCGTGTACCTTTACTCCCCCTTGAGCCCGGCCTCGCGGATCAGCGCGCTCCATTTCTGCGTCTCGTTGTCGATGAATTGGCCGAACGCGGCGGCACTGGCCGGCCGCACCTCCAGGCCTTGGGCCGTCAGCTTGTCCTTGATCACGGGTTCGGCGAGCGCGCGCAGCACCTCGGCCTGAAGCTTGTCAACGATCGCACGCGGCGTCGTTGCGGGCGCCATGAAGCCGTACCATCCGGCGGCGACCACGTTGGGAAAGCCCTGCTCGCGTAAGGTCGGCGCCTGCGGATACAGCGCGCTGCGCTCGGCCGAGGCGACGCCGAGCACGAGGAACTTGCCGCTCTGGATGTAAGGCAGCGCGGTCGGCAGCGCCGTCAGCGTGGCATCGACACGGCCGGCGAGCAGCTCGGTGTAAGAGGCTGCATCGCCGCGGAAGGGGATGTTGAGGCCCTTCACACCGGCGTCGCGGAATAGCAGCTCGCCGGCAAGGTGCGGCTGCGAGCCGGCGCCGGGCGAGGCGAAGGTCAGCCCATCCGGCTTTGATTTGCCGTAGGCGATCAGCTCCGGCAGGGTCTTGTACGGCGCCTCCGCGCTGATGATCAGGAAAAGCGGCGCGATCACCGCCATGGCGACGGGCTGAAGATCCCGGCGCTCGTAGGTCAGCTTGCCGAACAGCGCTTCGGCCGTGGCATAGGGGGCGGCGACATAGAGCAGCGTGTAGCCGTCGCCCGGCGCGTGCGCGACCGTGTCGTTGGCGATGCGCGTGCCGGCACCCGGCTTGTTCTCGACGATGAACTGCTGATGCAGGTTGCGGCCGAGTTCTTCGGCGAGCAGGCGCAGCGAGATGTCGTTGGAGCCGCCCGGCCCGTAGGGCGAGATCAGCCGCACCAGGCGCGAGGGCCAGGCGTCCTCAGCGCGTGCGGCGAAGGGAAGTCCCGATAGGGCGAGGGTACCCAAAAATGCTCGGCGTGTGATGGTCATGGCAGCCTCCCGGTGGTGGAGCGCCAGTGTTCTTGTTCATTTCCTGGCCCTCTTGTTTTGTTGTTGTGCCGCGATCGCCGGACCTGTCGCGCCGACGGCGGCGCGGATGCTGTCGGCAAGCGCCGCGATGCGCGGGCCGATCTCGCGCTCTAGCTGACCGGGCTGGAGCCGGAACGCGGGGATGCCGCAATTGATCGAGAACGACTGCCGGGTTTCGCCTGCGTGAAACAGCGGCGCGGCGACAGCGTGGATCGAAGCGATATACTCACCCCAGCAGGTGCAGAAGCCGCGGCTGGCGCATTGCGCAAGGCCGGTGCGGTACCTGACGCGAAAGGCCGACCAGAGCTCGGCGTCCTCGCTTGCGATGCGTTGTTCGAGCAGCGCGGCCTCGGCCGGCGGCAAGGTCGCCGCCGCGGCGCGGCCCATCGCCGTCATCACCGCGGAAATCGGCATGCCGATGTCGGGGACGTGCGGGCCGACGTCGCCGGAGCGCGCGGTCTCGACATAGATCATCGACGTGCCGTCGAGCAGGCCGATCGAGACCGTGCCGCGCACGCTCTGCGCCAGCTCCTGCATCATCGGCCGCGCGATCTGGCGAAATTGCATGTCGGCAAGCAGCGGATGCGCCATGCGCAGGGCGCGAGCGCCGACGCGGTATTTGGCGCGTCCGGAATCGTAGCGAAGGTAGCCGAGCTCGGCGAGCGTATGCGTCAGCCGCGCCACCGTCGGCCGCGGAATGCCCGTCAGCCGCGACAGCTCCATGTTGCCGAGCAGCGTCGCGCCGGCCTTGAACGCCTCGAGCACCACGAGGCCTTTGGCCAGCGTCGTTGCGAAGGCGGCGTCATCGGCGCACGAAGCCAGCGCCGCGGCGGCGGATGGGGAGGCCTGGGAGGGTTTGGCCGCGGTTCGATCCATGCGGCCTTAATGAACCCTGCGCCACCGCCTGTCCAATAAATTCACGATCTGCCGCCTTGCTGTCCAACATGCGGACACCGGGCTCGCGTGCGCCACCGCGCGAAAAAGATGCCGGGTGGCCCTCCCACACACAGATTTTTGTCGTGATTCCATGGCGTCTTGTGACAAGATTATTACGAACACATGTCACATCGATTACGGCGGAGCGATTCATGTTGCAGTGGCAGGCACGGTCAAATCCCCTCGCGTGGTGGTGGGGGTCCCTGACGCTGGTCAGTGCTGCCAACATCCTCGTCTGGTTCATGCTCTACCGCGAGTTCTATCCGACGGTGGCCGGCAGCATCGGCGGCGGCTCCGATATCGGCCTGATGTTCCTGCTGTGCGCGGGCTATGTATTCGGCTGCGCCTTCCGCTCGGTGCTGCCGCGCGCCGACGTGCAGCGCATCTGCCTGTTCGACACCTGGCTGTCGAGCGTCTTCGTCGGCCGCACGGTCGCGACCGTGGCCGAGGTCTGCTTCGCCGCGCAATGGGCGATCATCCTGCATCAGCTCGGTCACATGGCGGGCGCGGAGAGCGCGGTCAACATCGCACTCGTGATCGTGCCGATCATCATCGTCGCGGAGTGTTTCTCCTGGTATGCGGTCGTGACCACGAACTTCCTCTACAACGCGATCGAGAACTCGCTGTGGGCGGTGACCTTCTTCCTCGCCGGCATCGCGCTGTGCCGCTTGATGCCGGAATTCCAGGGGCCGGTGCGCTGGGCGCTGATGTCAGGCATCGTCGGCATCGCCTGCTTCCTCGCCTTCCTCGTCACCGTCGACGTGCCGATGTATCTCAGCCGCTGGCGGGCAGGGCATGCCGAGGGCAACCGATTCCTCGGCCTGCTCGAAGGCCTGCATGACGTCTCGACGCGCTGGGTGGTGACCCACGACATCGCGCACTGGAAGGGCGAGCTGACCTGGATGTTCCTGTATTTCAGCGCCGCGGTGTGGTCGAGCCTCGCGCTCTGTGCGCTCTACGCGATGGAAGGCTATCTCACGCGGTATCTCGCCTGAGCGCTTCACGCTTCGCCGAGATCGACCTCGGTCAGCAATCCCTGTCGCAGCGCCAGCCGGACCAGCTCGATGTCGGAGCCGACGCCGAGCTTGTCCTTGATCAGCGAATGCAGGTTGGCGACCGTCTTTGGGCTGACATGCAGCGTCTCGGCGATCTCCTCCGTCGTGTTCTCGGCGAGCAGCAGCCGCAGCACCTCGAACTCGCGCGGCGTCAGCACGTCGGCGGCCGAGCTCTCGCCGCTGATACGGCTGAGCGCGAGCTCGTGGTCGATGTCGGGGCTGATGGCGATCTTGCCGGCCAGCACATCCATCACCGCGCGCACCAGCGTCTCCGGCGGGCTCATCTTGGTGACGTAGCCGCGCGCGCCGGCGCGGATCGCCTGCACGGCGAAACCGGCGTTCTGGTGCATGGTGAAGACGAGAATCCGTGCGGCCTTGTCCCATTGCCTGATGCGCCTGACGGCCTCGATGCCGCCGATGCCGGGCATGCTCAGATCCATGATGACGAGGTCGGGCGTCTCGGATTTGAACAGCCGGTAGGCCTCGGCGCCGTCGGACGCCTCGGCGACGACGCGCAGGCCCGGCTGCTTCTCGAGCACGGAGCGGTAGCCCTCGCGCACGACGGAATGATCGTCGACCAGCAGAATCGTCGCGGTCATGCCGCGTGCTCCAGCATCGGCCGATCGGCGGCCGCCAAGGGGATGACGACGCGCAGCGCCGAGCCGCCGTTCGGTCCCGGCTCGAAGCTCAGCCGGCCGCGCAAGGCCGCGACGCGCTCGCGCATGCCGAGCATGCCCATTCCGGATTTTCCGGCGGGATCGGCCGATCGTCCGTCATCGTCGATCGCGAGCACGATCTCGTCGGGTCGCATCGTCAGTTCCAGGCTGACCTTGGTGGCACCGGCATGCTTGGCGGCGTTGGTGAGCGCCTCCTGCACGATGCGGTAGAGGTTGGCGCTGATCGTGGCGGGCAGGGTCTCGAACGTGCCGTCGAAACGGATCGCAAAGCGCGTCTCGCCGCGGCTGCGTCCGTTCCACCCCGCGACCAGGCCTTCGAGACTGGCGACCAGCCCGAGCTCCTCGACGTCGGGCGGGCGCAGCCGGAACAGCGCGCCGCGCAGCGTCTCCATCATGTCAGCCGCCATTCGTGCGATGCCGTCGCATTCGGCCAAAACACTGGGATCGCCCTGCGCGGCACCCTGACGGGCCGATGCGGCCAGCGCGCGGATCGCTGCGAGCGATTGTCCGAACTCGTCGTGAAGTTCGCGGGCCAAGTGACGGCGTTCGTCGTCCTGCAAGGCGATCAGCCGGCGTGTCAATTCGTTGCGCTCGGCGAGCGCCATGCCTAGGCTTTCGGCGAGGTGGTTGAATACGTCGCGGACGGCGGTGAGCTCCGCGAGGTCGAACGGCGGCAGGCGGGCGGAAAGATCGTCCGCCGCGATACGCTCCAGGCCGGCGCGGATCAGGCGCGTCGGACGAAGCGCCCGCGCCAGGGCTGCATAGACGAGACCACCGAGCAGCGGCAGCGTGACGGCCAGCACGGCCATGATGCGGCCCGCACCGTGCCAGGCCTCCGATGTCAGCGTTGTCGGATCGACTGACACCACGGCCTCGCCGATCTTCGTGCCTTTGAACAGCACGGGGCGCGCCGCTTCGCGGCCGGGATCGAACAGGCTGTGATAGAAGGCCGTGAAAACCTGCGGCGGCGGGCTCGCCGGGATCGGCGCGCCGCTGCAGAAGCGCTGGAGCATGTCGCCGCTCGCGCCGCGGACGGCCAGACACAGGCCGGGCGTCATCACATAGGCCGCAACGGGATCGAGATTCGGAAAGTCCGCGCGCGGGGCGGCCACCCACTGGATCTTGCCCTGCTGCAGCTCCAGCGACTTCGCCACGATGCCGGCGATGCTGTCGATCCGCGCATGGGCGGCGCGGTCGGCCGTGATGAGGAAATAGGCGGAGATCGCGGCGAAGCAGGCGGCCGATACGGCGGCCACGCGCAACGTCAGTCGGACCTTGAGATCGAACCTCGGACGGTTCCACATCGGCGGGCACCTGGCGAACGGGTTTGTCGCCCGCGCATTAAACGGCAGAACGCAAGCGGCGCAAAGCGTTACGCTTTACCGCACTGCAATGTCGTGAAATTTTCCCGGCGCTGATCGGGACCGGCGCGGCTGCAGGGCGCAGGGCGGCCCGCCAGATTGCGCCGCCGCTCCACCACATGAGGCCCGCATGCGCCGCACCCGATTGATCCTCTCTTCGCTTTTCTTCCTCGTCCTCCCGGTAGCCACTTCGCCGGCCGGTGCCGAGGCCGCCATTGGCGTCGCCATGGACGATTTCAGCTATACCGACACGTCGGCCGAGCCGGCCAACCAGACCGCCGCCCACGAGCGGCGGCTGTCGGCATTCATGGCGGCGCTCAGGCGGGATATCGGCGCGGACGGCCGCTACCGGCTGGCGCCGTCGGCCCAGGACGGCGCGGCGTTCAAGGTCATCGGCGGCATCCAGAAGACCAGCACGCTGGTGCAATGGGCCAAGGTCGCCGTGATCGACGTCGGCGCCAAAAAGCTGGTGATGGACAAGCTCTACACGTTCCGCGGCGACAATGATGAATCATGGGAGCGCGCCGAGATTTTTGTCTCGCGCGAGGTGATGGCCGCACTCGCCACGCCCGCGCCGGTCGCGCTCGCGGTGTTCGATTTCGAGCTGGAGGACACGACCGCTGCATCAGTGGGCGCCTCAGCCACGTCGGATGCGTCGTATCTCGCTGAGGTCACGTCCGGCGTGCGGGAGTTGCTCGGTCAATCCGGGCGCTACCGCCTCGTCGATGTCGGCGGCGAGGCGGCGAAGGCGCATGCTTTGCGCGATTGCAACGGTTGCGAGGCCGCGATCGCGCAGAAGCTCGGCGCGGACCAGTCGCTGATCGGCGTGGTGCGGCGGGTCAGCCGCACCGAATACACGCTGGGCTTCCAGGTCCGCGACGCCAAAACCGGCGCGGTGCTGGCGCGCGGCGACAGCGGTCTGCGCATGGGTGCGGACTATTCGTGGAAACGCGGGGCCGTGCGGCTCGTGAGCGAAAGGCTGGTCGAAAGCCAGTAGCCAGAGTTTATTGTTTGAGCATGATCTTATCGGAAACTTTTCCGGATCATGCTCCGAAAGTCAGCTGCACCTTCATCGATTGCGAGCGGTCGCTGGCGAGTTCGAAGGCCGCGACCGCGTTCTCGAACGGCATCGTCGCCGTGATCAGCGGCTTGACGTCGATCAGGCCGTCACCCATCAGCCGCACCGCCAGCTCGAACTCGGGATCGAAGCGGAAGGTGCCGCGGAGCTGCAATTCCTTGGCGACGATGGAGTTGATCGGCAGCGTCATCTCGCCGCCGAGGCCGAGCTGCACGAGCGTCGCGCCGGGCCTGAGCACGTCGAGCGCGGTGCGCAGCGCGGCCTGATTGCCTGAGGCTTCGAACAGCGTGTCGAACACGCCCTTGCCGGCGCGCCAGGGATCGAGCGCGGCGGCATTGCTCGCAACATTGATCGCGTGCGTGGCGCCGAGCTTCTTCGCGACCGCCAGCGGCGCATCGGCGACATCGGTCACGACGATCTCGGACGCGCCGCCAAAGCGCGAGACCAGGATCATCAGGGCGCCGATCGGGCCGCAGCCGGTGATCAGCACGCGCTTGCCGAGGAGGGGGCCGGCCTGCTTGCCAGCATGCAGGCACACCGCGAGCGGCTCGGCGACCGCGGCCTCGGCGAGCGACAACTTGTCGGAGATCGGCACGGCCTGCGTGGCATCGACGGTGATGAACTCGCGAAAGCCGCCCTGCACATGGGGAAAGCGCATCGCGCTGCCAAGGAAACGCATGTCGAGGCACTGGTTGCGCATGCCTTCCTGGCAATGCAGGCATTGGCCGCACGGCTTGCTCGGATTGACCGCAACGCGCGTTCCGGCCTTCACGCTGGTGACGCCGTCACCGACGGCTGCGACCACGCCGGCGATCTCGTGCCCCAGCGCCATCGGCTGCTGGATGCGGACGACGCCGAAGCCGCCGTGGTGGTAGTAATGCAGGTCGGAGCCGCAGATGCCGCCAT
>Ga0081540_1004511_pt1 | contig 10568 bp, 10 predicted proteins | sample TabmetS2T1R1_FD_71024 | JGI IMG/M metagenome (GOLD analysis project Ga0081540, IMG submission 71024) | Tabebuia heterophylla rhizosphere microbial communities from the University of Puerto Rico - S2T1R1 | ecosystem: Host-associated > Plants > Roots > Rhizosphere ... | reverse complement strand
GCCACCGGACCGAGCTTCATCGTGAGCCCGAAGAACGGCAGCATCGTATCGCACTCGACCCGCGTGATGGCGTTGTCGTTGCCCTTCACCGTCGCCGCCGCGAGCTTTCCCGCCTCACCTTCGAGGCTGGTGACCTGGCCGAGCTTCAGATCCATCTTGCCGTCGGCGACCAGCGCGCGCATCTGCTCGACGCTATGCGGCGCGGCACGGAACTCGTCGCGCCGATGCAGTAGCGTGATGCGCTTGGCGACCGGGTGCAGGTTGAGGGTCCAGTCGAGCGCGGAATCGCCGCCGCCGACGATCAGGATGTTCCGGTCGCGGAACTGCTCCATTTTCCGCACGGCATAGAACACCGAGCTGCCTTCATAGGCTTCGATGCCCGGGACCGGCGGCCGCTTCGGCTGGAACGATCCACCGCCGGCGGCGATCACCACGACTTTGCATTCGAACACCTTGTCTGCATCGGTCTTCACGCGGAAGCCGGGATCGCCGATCTTTTCGATCGACTCCACCATCTCGTTCAGGTGGAAAGTCGGGTGGAACGGCTTGATCTGCTCCAACAGCGACTCCGTCAGCCCCTGGCCGGTGACGAGCGGAACGCCGGGAATGTCGTAGATCGGCTTCTCCGGATAGAGCTCGGCGCACTGGCCGCCGATCTTGTCGAGGATGTCGACCACATGCGTCTTCATGTCGAGAAGACCCAGTTCGAACACGGCAAACAGTCCGCAGGGACCCGCGCCGATAATCAACACGTCGGTTTTGATCGCTTCGCTCATATCCGCTTCTTTGTCAGTTGAGTACGAAATGGGAAGACTGCGCCGGCCGAGCCGGGACGGCCGATCGGGAACGCCATAATAGGGACGGCAAGCGCCGCGGCAACCCCTTGCCGCAATTCGACAACTAGGCTGTAACAGGCCGAGCCACCTGGAGATTTGTGCAAGTGAATGCCCCGATCCGTTCCGACGGCATGCCGCGCCTGGAAGACTATCCCTATCGGCTGTCAGACAATGTGCGCTTTGCCGACCTCGATCCCAATGGGCACGTCAACAATGCGGTCTATGCGAGCTATTTCGAGACCGGCCGCGTCACGCTGATGAAGGATCGCAGCAAGGGATTGGTGCCGGACGGGCTCGCCTGGATCATGGTGCGCCTCGACACCCATTTCCGCGCCGAGTTGCACTGGCCCGGCACGATCGAACTCGGGCTCGGCGTCGTAAAGTTCGGACGAACCTCGGTGACGTTCGATCAGGTTGTGTTCTCGCAAGATCGATGCGTAGCCTCGGCGCAGGCGGTGACGGTGCTGATCGACGAAGCCACGCGCAAGCCGGTTCCGCTGACGGATGAAGTGAAGGCTAAGCTAAAGCCCTGGATCCGCCGCGGCCTTGATCTGAGTCAACTGGATTAAGCCTGCCGTTCCGGCGTGGACACCACGAGTCCGTCAAGCTCATCGGTGACCTTGATCTGGCAGGACAGGCGCGAATTCGGCCGCACGTCGAAACCGAAATCCAGCATGTCCTCTTCCATCGGCGTGGGCGCACCGACTTTCTCCCGCCAGGCGTCGTCGACATAGACATGGCAGGTTGCGCAAGCACAGGCGCCGCCGCATTCGGCCTCGATTCCCGGAATGCCATTGCGGATCGCGCCTTCCATCACGGTCGCGCCGTTCTCCACCTCGATGGTGCGTCTCTCCCCGGAATGGTCGACATAAGTTATCTTGGCCATGATCGCTCGTGCTACCGGAATACGGATCTGGATGAGGTCCCCGGCAGTCCCTATAACGGGTCGATCCCGCGAGCGCCAGCGGCGGGGCCCCCTCACGCGAAACCTTTTGGCGCGAAATTCTCGCCGGTCAATTCGGGCTTGAAGGCTCGCCCAGGATGGCCTCGATCGCGTTCCGCGCTCGCGCGACCGCGTCAGTGAGCGCCGCCAGCGGCTCCGCCGGCTCGGCACTGCTGATCAGGACATGTTCCAGCCGGGCGGCGGCATCCGCGACAGCAAAAGCGCCGATCGCGCACGCCGACCCCTTCAGCTTGTGCGCCAGTTCGCGCCCATCCTCCGGGAAGGTAGACAGGGCCCCGATCAGCTTGGCCGATTGTGCCGCGAACAATGAAAGCACCTCGCGCTCGAGATCGGCGTCGCCGAGCTTTCGCGAGCGCGGAACGGCGGCGAGCGCGCTGCGGTAGCGCGTGATGAACGATACGAACCACGTGCGGAACGCCGGCCCATCGAACGCATTCGTGCCCTTCGCCGCAACCGACAACCAGGGCATCGCGCGCGCGACACGCGCAAACGCCGCATCGTCGATCTCGCCGTCGCCGTTTGCAGGCGCAAGATCCGCGTCGCCGAAGCGAAGCTCTTCCGGCAGCGTTTCGGCGAACGTCTGCGCGAAGTCGACGAGCAGGTCGCTCATCGACGGCGCCCGCATGCCGACCGAATAGGTCAGGCACTCGCCTTCGGCGACACCGTGATGCGGCACGCCGGGCGGCAGATAGAGCATGTCGCCGGGATCGAGCGTCCACTCGTGCGTCGGCGCGAACGTGCGAAGGAGCTTGATCTCGGCATCGTCGCGCGTTTCCTTCGGCGCGTCGGGATCGATGTCGATGCGCCAGCGGCGGCGCCCGAGACCCTGCAGCAGGAACACGTCGTAGTGGTCGACGTGCGCGCCGACCGAGCCGCCGTCGACGGCGTAGCTCACCATGACGTCGTCGATGCGCCAGCTCGGCAGGAACGCGAAGCGCGGCAGCAGCGCGGCGACGTCGGCGTCCCACTTCTCGACGTCCTGCACGAGCAGCGTCCAGTCGCGCCGCGGCAGGCGCGCGAACTCGGCAGGAGCGAACGGGCCCGTGCGCAGCGTCCAGCGGTCGCGGCGCGCCTCGTGCACGACGATGCGCGCGAGCGCCGCCGGCTCGCAGGCGAGACCGGCGAGATCGTCGGGCGTCAGCGGGTCGCGAAAATCCGCGTCCGCGCGGCGAATCAGCAGCGGCTTCTTCTGCCAGAACTCGCGCAGGAACCGGGCCGGCGGCATGCCGAGGAAATGCGTCGCGGTGGCCCGGGTTTCGATCATCGTGGCGTGGTGTTCCTCTCTTTTGCGATCCGCGCGTCGAGATTCTTCGTCGCGCTCGCCGCGTAGCGACGGCACGCGTGCGCATCGACGAGCGGCGCCGTCGCGTCGGGGCCGAGGCGATTCCAGAGATCGCTCGCGTCGGGATGCGGCGTGACGAGAATGTCGCAAGGCAACGCCGCGACGGTCGCGATGCTGCGGCGGAACGCGTCGAGCACGCCGGGATGCGCGGCGTCGTCGGAGAAGCGGAACGCATCGTCGGAGACCGGCGTCAGGCTGTCCGCATAGACGATGGCGAGGCAACGTTCGCCCTCGCACGACGTCCATGTCCAGCTCGTGCTGCCGGGCGTATGGCCGGACGTCGCGTGCGCCGTGAGCGCGGTTGCGCCGGCGCTCACGGCTTCGCCCTCCGCGATGCGGCGCACGTTCGCGACGGGCGGGAACGATGGCGTTGAGAGAAACTGCGGATCGCCGCGATCGCCGCGCCCGCGTTCGAGCGCAGCAGCGGCCGGTGCGCGCGCCACGACCGTCGCGTGCGTGTCGCGCGCGAGGTTCGCGATGCCGCCCGCGTGGTCGTAGTGCTCGTGCGAGTTGACGATCGCGCGCACGTCCTCGAGACGGAAGCCGAGCGCGCGGATCGAGGCTTCGATCAGCGGCGCGTCTTGCTCGACATCGCCGTCGATCAGCACGTGTCCTTGCCCGGAGGTGACGAGAATCGCGCTCAAGCCGCAGGTGCCGACGAACCAGGTGTTGCCATAGATTTTCCGCGGTTGTGCCGGCTCGGTCCATTTCGCGTCCGGTCGGCAGGCCGCAGAGGGCGTTTCGGCGTGGACGACGGCGGTGGCGAGCGCAAGAGCGAGGAGCGCGAGAAAACGCATCGGATTCTCCGGGAGCGAAAAGCCCGCGAGTGTTCGCGGACGATGCGTCCGCGCCCTAGATTTCTTCGGCCAATTTGCGGGCGAGTCCGATGTAGCTCGCCGGCGTCAGCGCGAGCAGGCGCTGCTTCGCGTCGTCGGGCAGCGCGAGCCCGGCCACGAACGTCTGGATCGCATCGCGCGTGATGCGCTCGCCGCGCGTGAGCGCTTTCAACTGCTCGTACGGCTCGGGCAATCCGTGGCGGCGCATCACGGTCTGCACGGCTTCGGCGAGCACTTCGAAGCTCGCGTCGAGGTCGGCCGCGATGCGCGCCGGATCGGGATTGAGCTTGCCGAGTCCGCGCAGGAGCGCTTCGAGCGCGATCAGCGTGTGGCCGAACGCCGTGCCGAGCGCGCGCAGCACGGTCGAGTCGGTGAGATCGCGCTGCCAGCGCGAGATCGGCAGCTTCTCGGAAAAATGGCCCAGCAGCGCGTTGGCGATGCCGAAATTGCCTTCGGCGTTCTCGAAATCGATCGGGTTGACCTTGTGCGGCATCGTCGACGAGCCGACTTCGCCGGGCTTCGGCGTCTGACGGAAGTAGCCGAGCGAGATGTAGCCCCAGACATCGCGCGCGAAATCGATCAGGATCGTGTTGGCGCGGCGCATCGCGTCGCCGAGCTCGGCGATCGAGTCGTGCGGATCGATCTGCGTCGTGTAGGCATTCCAGGCGAGGCCGAGCGATTCGACGAAGCGCTTGGAGAACGCCGGCCAGTCGACGTCGGGATATGCGACGAGATGCGCGTTGTAGTTGCCGACCGCGCCGTTGATCTTGCCGGAAAGCTCGACGCCGGCGATCTGCGCGCGCTGGCGCGCGAGGCGCGCGACGACGTTCGCGATCTCCTTGCCGAGCGTCGTCGGCGAGGCGGTCTGGCCGTGCGTGCGCGACAGCATCGGCTGCGCGGCGAGCGCGTGCGCCATCTCGCGCAATTTCACGACGACGGCATCGAGCGCCGGCAGCAGCACGCCGGCACGCGCGTCGCGCAGCATGAGCGCGTAGGCGAGGTTGTTGATGTCCTCGCTGGTGCAGGCGAAGTGGACGAACTCGGAGGCCTTTGCGAGCTCGCCCTGGCCGGCGATGCGTTCCTTGATGAAGTACTCGACGGCCTTGACGTCGTGATTCGTCGTGCGCTCGATCGCCTTGATGCGCGCGGCGTCGTCCTCGGAGAAATCGCCGGCGATCTTCTCGAGCGCTGCGCGCGCATCGGGCGAAAAGGAGGCGACTTCGCCGATTCCGTCGGCCTCGGCCAGTGCCAGCAGCCAGCGCACCTCGACGAGCACGCGACGCTTCATGAGCCCGTATTCGCTGAAAATCGGCCGCAGACTCTCGACCTTGGCGGCATAACGGCCGTCGAGCGGAGACAGGGCGGTGAGCGCGCTGGGCGGCATCGCGTTGAACCTTGCTGCGGGGAACATCGGAAGTTTACACCGAGCCGCTATAATCGCCGGCCGCCTTTCCCCGTTTTCGAGGCAGCAATGAGCGAGTACCGGATCGAGCGCGACAGCATGGGCGAGTTGAAGGTGCCCGCCGACGCGCTCTACGGCGCGCAGACCCAGCGCGCGGTCGACAATTTCCCGATCTCGGGCCTTTCGATGCCGCGCGAGTTCATCCGCGCGCTCGGCCTGATCAAGTCCGCCGCGGCGCAGGCGAACGCCGACCTCGGGCATCTCAGGAAGACGCAGGCGAGAGCGATCCGCAAGGCGGCCGAGCGCGTCGCCGCCGGCGAGTTCGACGCGCATTTCCCGATCGACGTGTTCCAGACCGGCTCCGGCACGTCGTCGAACATGAACGCGAACGAGGTCATCGCGCACGTCGCGTCGATGGCCGGCGCGGCGGTGCATCCGAACGACGATGTCAACAACGGGCAGTCGTCGAACGACGTCATTCCGACCGCGATCCAGGTCAGCGCCGCGTTGACGACGAGCGAGAAGCTGCTCCCGGCGCTCGCGCATCTCAGGAAGACGCTCGACCAGCGCGCGAAGGAGCTCAGGAAAATCACCAAGACCGGCCGCACGCATCTGATGGATGCGATGCCGGTGACGTTCGGGCAGGAGCTCGGCGGCTGGTCCGCGCAGATCCGCTCGAACATCGAGCGCATCACCGACGCGCTGAAGCGCCTGTGCCGCCTGCCGCAGGGCGGAACGGCCGTCGGCACCGGCATCAACGCCGACGCGAAGCTCGGCCCCGCGATCGCCGCGGAGCTTTCGCGCATGACGCGCGTGAAATTCGAATCGGCGGACAATTATTTCGAAGGCATCAGCTCGCAGGACGCCGCCGTCGAGCTTTCGGGCCAGCTCAAGACGCTCGCGTGCAGCCTCATGAAGATCTCGAACGACCTGCGCTGGATGAACTCGGGTCCGCTCGCAGGGCTCGGCGAGATCGAGCTCCCGGCGCTGCAGCCGGGCTCGTCGATCATGCCGGGCAAGGTCAATCCGGTGATCCCGGAAGCGATGACGATGGTCTGCGCGCAGGTCATCGGCAACGACACGACGATCACGATCGCGGGACAGAGCGGCAACTTCCAGTTGAACGTGATGCTGCCGGTGATCGCGCTGAATCTCCTGCAGTCGATCGAGATCCTCGCGAGCTGCGTGCGCCTGCTCGCCGACAAGGCGATCGCGGGCTTCAAGGTGCGCGAGGATCGCATCAAGGAAGCGCTCGACCGCAATCCGATTCTCGTGACGGCGCTGAATCCCGTGATCGGCTACGAGAAAGGCGCCGCGACGGCGAAGAAAGCCTACAAGGAAGGCCGGCCGATCCTCGACGTCGCGCTGGAAACGACGGGGCTTTCGCGCAAGGATCTCGCGGAGCTGCTCGATCCCGAAACATTGACGAAGGGCGGCATCCACGGCGGCTCGGCCGGAGGCTGATCCGCGCGCCGCTTCAATCTGAACGTAAAACCGTGCGGTGACACTCGCCAACGAGCGGACCGGCGTGGCCTCTGGCACATGCCGCAGCCCGGCGTGCGACGACAATCGCCCGTCGCGAGTCTTGGCAAACGATTGAGAATGGGGCAATCGAAATGAAGGCAAGAAAGCTACTGCTGGCCGCGGCGCTCGCCGCCGCGCCCGCGTTCGCGCAACAGAACGTGGATATTTCAGGGAAGGACTTCCAGTCGGGCGCGGGCGACGGCAAGTTCGCCACGCTCGGCCGCGAGGCGTCGTCGTCCGGCAAGCGCATCGTCGTGACGGCGCCGCAGGAGTGGCACGCGAAGATCGCCGCGAAGATCCGCGCCGGCGGCAACGCGGACGTCGTGATGAAGGACGGCTTCTACGAGAACGTGCTCGTTCGCGTCGAGGAGAAGGCCGCCGAGCCGAAGGTCGAAGCGAAAGCCGAGCCCAAGCCTGCGCCGCGCGCGGAGCCGAAGCCGCCGGTGCGCGCCGAAGCGCAGCGCGTTCCGGTCGACGTGCCGGGACCGAAGCCGACGCTGCCGCCGCCGGAACCCGAAGCCGTCGTGAAGGCGGCTCCGCCCGCACCGCCGCCGGCCGCTGCGCCGCCGCCGGCTCCGGCGCCGGTCGCGAAGCCGCCGATGGCCGTCGCGACCGCGACGCCGCCGCCGGTTGCCGCGCCGGCGAAGCCCGACGTCGGCAAGGTCAGGAAGCGCATGGAGCAGTCGCTCAACAACGGCCGCGAAGCGGAAGGTCCGCTGTCGCCGGGCGGTCTGCAGGCCGGCGACTTCATCTTCGTCGACGAGCCGGTGCGCGCCGTCGTGCGCCGCGAGAGCCTGCGGCCGCGCATGTTCTGGCTGGAAGGCGATCTCGATCTGCGCCGCACCGAGCTCAAGGAGCTCGGCCCGAACCGCTATCAGGTCATCGACCCGATCCGCGGCGAGATCTATTCGCTGCGCGAGGAGAAGACCGACCAGGCGAAGGATCTGGTCGCCGTCGTTCCGGCCGACAACGCACCCGGCCGCGCGGCGCTCGAGCGGGACTACAACGACGGGCGCGCGATCAGCAACACGATCGCGATCGAGAAGCTGCGCTCGGGCGACATCGTCTACGCCGGCAAGGGCATGGCCGTCGTCGTGCGCCGCGAAGGGCCGTCGCTGAACCGCTATTGGCTGGACGGCACGCTGGATCTCAGCCAGTCGGGCCTGCAGAAGGACGGCAACAAGTACAAGGTGATCAGCGACACGATCCACTGAAGCGCGAATCGATCCGCAAAAAGAGAAGGGCCGCATTGCGCGGCCCTTTTCGTTTTGCGAAGAGGTCGGATCAGCTCGCGGTCTCGATCCGGCGCTGACGGAACCAGATCGCGGCGACCAGGAGCGCGACGCCGGCGACGGCGCCGATCCAGATGTTCGGCTCGGCGAGGAGCGAGTAGACGCGCGAGGGATCGAGGCTCGAGACGACGTGATCGTCGTCGAGCCCCATCCGCACGTGGTTGCCGAGGATGCCCGACCCGCTCGAGGCGATCCAGCTCCCGGGCGCGATGCTGAAGAGCAGGCGGCCGAGGATCGCGGCGAGATTCAAGTCGCCCGAGAAATGCGGCGCGCCGAGCTTGCCGAGCCACCAGTTCGCGATCAGCGCGAAGAACGGGATCAGCACGGCCCAGAGGAACGGCTTCGAGCGCACGTACGCCGACCAGAACAGGAGCCAGCCGATCGCCGGCAGCGCCCACATCGCGTTGACCGGCACGGTCAGCAGGAGCCGCCCCAGCATGCCGAGCGGATGCGCGGCGAGGATCGCCGGAAACGCATTGAGCCCGTGCGCGCCGGCCCAGAGCACGATCAGGACCAGGAACACGACGTACGCGGCGGTCGCGGCCGCGAACGCGATGATCGGCGCGACCAGCATCGCCGACAGCGCCTTCGAGACGACCGTCGCCGTATCGGTGACCGGCAGCGACTTCCAGAACAGGACGCTGCGGTCGCGGCGGTCGTCGTAGAGCGCGCCGAGCAGATAGAAGAACAGCACGAAGAAGAGCCCGACGCAGGCGAGGCCGCCGAACACGAGCTGGGCCATGTCGAGCGCGTTGCCGGCCTCGGCGAGGTCGTTCGCGCTGATGTGGTTGCGCAGCTCGTCGAGCGAGAAGCCGACGTGCACGTGCGCGTTCGAGCCGAGCACCTCGGCGCTGAGGATGCCGAGCACCGTGAAGATAAGGATCACCCCGGTCATCCAGACCGGCGTCCACAGGAAGCCGCCGCGGTGCTCCCAGTACTCGCGCTTGAGCAGGAGCGGGATGTTGTTCATGCGTAGGTTCCTTTCATGGTCGCGACGAAGAGGTCGGCGACGCTCGGTTTGTGCAGCTCGCCGAGCGCGGCGAGGCGCGCGCGCTCGATGCCGTCGAACAGGAAGATCGACTTGCCGAAGATCTGGCGCTCGTTGAGCGGCTTCAGCGCACGCGCGTCGGCGGCCCGGTCGGGATTGACCATGACCTCGGCGTAGCGCTCGCCGACTTCGTCCATCGTCGCGGCGAGCGCGATCTTGCCGTCGCGGATGAAGACGAGGTCGGTCAGGATGTGCTCGATCTCCTCGACCTGGTGCGTCGTCACGATGATCGTCTTGTTCTCGTCGAAGTAGTCGGAGAGGAGGCTCTCGTAGAACGACTTGCGATAGAGGATGTCGAGGCCGAGCGTCGGCTCGTCGAGCACGAGGAGGCGCGCGTCGATCGCCATGACCAGCGCGAGATGGAGCTGCACGATCATGCCTTTGGACAGCTCGCGCACGCGCATCGTCGGCTGGATCTTCGTGTGCGCGAGGAACGCCTCGCATTTCTCGCGCGAGAAGCGCGGGTGCACGCCGGCGACGAACTCGATCGCCTCCGAGACCTTGATCCAGCGCGGCAGCACGGCGACGTCGGCGATGAAGCAGACGTGCTCCATCAACTGCGCGCGCTGCGTGCGCGGATCGAAGCCGAGCACCGAGAGCTCGCCCTCGAAATCGGTGAGGCCGAGGATCGCCTTGAGCGCCGTCGTCTTGCCGGCGCCGTTCGGGCCGATCAGGCCGACGATGCGGCCCGGCTCGATCTCGAAGCTGACGCCGTCGAGCGCCTTCAAAGGCCCGTAGCTCTTCGAGAGATTGCGCGCGTGGACGATGGCGTTGGGGGTCGCGCTCATTTCACTTCCTCGTCGTGACGGCTCGCATCCATCAGCTGCTCGAGCGTAAGGCCGAGGCGGGTCAGCCGCGCGTACAGCGGCGGCCATTCCTCGCTGAGGAAGCGGTCGCGTTCCGATTTCATCAGCGCGCTGCGCGCGCCTTCGGTCACGTACATGCCAAGCCCCCGTCGTTTTTCCACAAGGTTCTCGTCGACCAGCTCCTGGTACGCCTTGGACACCGTGATCGGATTGATCTGGAAATCCGCCGCGACCTGCCGGACCGACGGCAGGGCATCGCCCTGCTTGAGGACGCCGTCGAGAATCATCGCCACCACGCGATCGCGCAGCTGGCGATAAATCGGCGTCGAATCGTTCCACGCAATCGTCATCGTCATTCCCTGCGCAGGCGATAGACGGACTTGCCGAAAGAATAGTAGGGCATGTCCAAACCGGACCTCGGCGCCATGCCGCCGCCGAGCGTGTGCAGCGCGACGACCACCGCGCCGGCGCCCAGCGCGCGCGAATCGAGCGCACGGGCGGCAGCCATCTCGGCGGGC
>Ga0081540_1004510_pt1 | contig 10570 bp, 12 predicted proteins | sample TabmetS2T1R1_FD_71024 | JGI IMG/M metagenome (GOLD analysis project Ga0081540, IMG submission 71024) | Tabebuia heterophylla rhizosphere microbial communities from the University of Puerto Rico - S2T1R1 | ecosystem: Host-associated > Plants > Roots > Rhizosphere ... | reverse complement strand
AAGATCCGATCAAAACGGAATATCGTCGTCAGTTGGTTCGCTGGCCGCAGAGCGGGCGGGCGCCGGACGAGCCGGTTTGATCCCTGACGCTTCTCCCTCGTCGTCCGCGACGGAACTACCTCCGGGGCGGGAACCGAGAAGCTGAAGTCCCTCTCCGACTACCTTGAGACGATTGCGCTTCTGCCCGGATTGCTTGTCTTCCCAGGAATCCAGCCGCAGCCGACCTTCAATGAAGATCGACCGACCTTTTTTGGCGTACTCGCCGGCAATTTCAGCCAGGCGACCCCAGAGTTCGACGTCGATGTAGGTGACTTCTTCGCTCTTTTCCCCAGCTTGATTCGTATAGACGCGGTTGACCGCCAGTCCAAGATCCGCAACCGCGCTTCCCTTGGGAGTGAACTTCACCTCGGGATCACGGGTGACGTTTCCGATGAGCATGACTTTGTTGAGGCTAGCCATCTGGTCTCCTATGCTGCTGCCTCAGTTGTCTGTCGCTTCGGAGGCAGGCGTAGATAATTCTGCAGAGCGACGTCTTCGTCCAGCTTCAATTTGGCGCGCAGCTTGTGGATAAGCTGGGAGTCCGCTTCGAAGATGAAGTTGACGAAGTAAGCGCTGTTGAGATGCTTTAGTGGGTAGGCCAAATCGCGTTTCTCGAAACGCTGCACCTGCTCAATGGTGGCGCCCTCGCCGGCGATGGTCTTCTCCAGACGTTCGATGATTTCTTTTACCGACTCTTCTTTGCCACGCGTGGAGAGGGCAAGAAGAGCTTCGTAGCGTTTTTTCATTGTTTTCTATTGTAGAGGTTCATTGCGGCTTCGATCCCGTGGGCGTTGGCGAATTCGGCGGCGTCGGCAGCGCGACTTACAGTCGCTTCCACCACCTCGATCTCGGAGGGCTCAAATTTCCCCAGGACATGGTCGGTGAGAACCCCTGAAGCCGCCCCAATTCCAATTCTCAGCCGCGGCACCGCTTCTGTCCCCATGTGGATCAGGACAGATTCGAGCCCATTGTGTCCTCCGGCGCTTCCGGAGGGCCGCAGCCGCAGTTCGCCAAGCCGGATGGCAGCATCATCCACGATCACCAAAATTTCCGACTGATCGATGCGATGGTAATGGGCGTAATTTGCGACCGCCTCGCCGCTCAAGTTCATGAAGGTTTGTGGCTTCATGAGAAGGCGGCCGCCAAACAATGCCACCTCGGCATCCCACTTCGCTTCAAACCGGAACGAGATCGCAGCGCGGCGAGCAAGCTCCTCGGCAACCAAAAACCCGATGTTGTGCCGGGTGCCAACGAATTGTCGACCTGGATTCCCGAGCCCAACGACCAGACGAAAGATGGTAGCATGCTCCACGGGCGAGAGCCGGGCTCTTTATTGCTTCGGCTCCGCGGTCGTTTCTGGCTCCTCGGCCTTCTTTTCCTTGAGAACCTCCGGCGCGACCGCTTCTTCGGTCACGGCGACTGGCTCCTCCGCGACAGTGGGTTCCGAGACCAGAAACACGGTCAACTCTTCGTCGGGCACGGCTGTCACCCCGGGAGGAAGCTTGATATCGCGAACATGAAGGGTGTCGCCTATGTTCAGACTTGAGACGTCGACCACGATGATTTCCGGTAAATTCTGGGGCAGGCATCGAATCGGAAGCAGGCGCATGCTCTGCTGCAACAAACCGCCAAAGGTCTTCACTCCGACAGGTTCTCCCTCGGGCTCAAGGACCACTTCTGCATCGATCTCTTCGTTCATCGAAACAGCGTGAAAGTCTACGTGGATGATCTCGCCGCGGACAGGATGGTGCTGGACCTCCTGAATGAGGGAAAGTCGACTGGTGGTTTTCTGTCCATCGTTGATCTCCAACTGCACCAGGATGTTTTCGCCTACGGCGCGCGCGAGAATGTTTTCAATATCCCTCTTGTCGACTTCGAGATTGGTGGTGACATCTTTGCCCCCGTAGATCACTGCGGGAATCGCGCCGCGCGCCCGCACCCCCCTAACTGCGTTGCGCCCCGCCTCATTGCGGGGACGGGCGGAGAGTTTAACTTGATTGGACATGATTATTTCCTCGGGTTCTTAATATCAAAGAGCGAGCTCACCGACTCGTCATCGTGAATGCGCCGGATGCCCTCGCCGAGCAACTCCGCCACCGAAAGCACCTTAACGCGCGAATTGACGTCCGTTCGCACAGGAACACTGTCGGTCGTAATTAGCTCCTTAATTTCAGAGCTTTTCAATCGCTCAACCGCCAAATCTGTCAAGACCGCGTGCGAAACGCCAGCGTAAATATCGCGAGCCCCCTGCTCGCGCAGAATGCCGGCCGCTCCCACCAGGGTGCCGGCGGTTTCCGTCAAATCATCCACCAGAATCACATTTTTCCCTTCGACTTCGCCGATCACGGTGACGGCCTCGATCTCGGTTGCACTCAAGCGTCGTTTCACGACGATGGCGAGACCCGCCTTGAGCGTCTCTGCATACGCTGAGGCCATCTTGACTCCTCCGACATCGGGCGACACGACCACCAGATCTCCCAGGTCGAGGTCCTGCAAGTAGTGAATCATCACTGGAAGGGCGTAGAGATGGTCCACCGGGATGTCGAAAAATCCCTGTAGTTGTTGCGCGTGCAGGTCCATGGTGAGGACACGCTGAACGCCAGCGGCGGCAAGGAGATTGGCGACCAATTTTGCAGTGATCGGCACCCGCGGCTGATCCTTGCGGTCCTGTCGGGCATAGCCGAAAAACGGAATGACGGCCGTTATTCGAGCGGAGCTCGACCGGCGGGCGGCGTCCACCAGAATGAGAAGCTCCATGAGATTCTGATTCGTTGGCGGACAAGTCGGCTGAATGATAAATACATCTCGGCCACGAATGTTCTCGTTGATCTTGACGAATGTCTCGCCATCAGGAAACGAACTGACCGTGGCGTCGCAGGGGAGCACACCAAGATAGGCGCAGATGTCCGCGGCCAAGCGAGGATGGGCTGACCCGCTGACAATTTTCAACTCGAGTGAGCTCCGAATCATGGAAATCTAGGTGCTCAGCGCAAAAGCGGGCTGGTGTTTGATGGGGCTGAGCGTCAAACGATTCGAAACCTCTTGGAGGCTAAAGCCAGTCTAGTTCAGCGGTTCCGGTGTCGGAGGTGGGTTTAGTGGGATCGTGGGCTCAAGTCTTTCTTGGGCGAGACGGCGGAGATAGGCAGTTTCCATCACCTTGCACTTGTCGGTGAGGGATTTGTCAATGGAAGCGATCTTTTTGAAAAGCAGCCGATAATACTCGCGCATCGCCGCCCGTTGATCCTCGAGGCTTCGCGCCTGTTCGGCCTGCTCGCGCAGGCTGACGACCTTGGGATCCTTGTCGGCCTGAACACGCACTTCGCGATAGCGGATACTCAACTGACGGGCCTTCTCTTGCGTGCTCTCGAAGGTGACTGGCGCCGGCGGTGGGCTAACTGGTCCCACATCGGGAACGAGAGCCTCAGGCTCCGTGTATGCTCCGTCCGGCATTCCCTCCTCTGGACGTCCTGGTGCGATCTCCCTGGTGTCCAACGGGGCACCGCCTTCGATGGGGATCGTATCCCTCTCTGCCGGTGGAGGACTCGGGAGGGCTCCAGGCGGAGCTAGCGGAGGCGTGTCTGGCGCCACGAGAGGGGGCGTCTCTGGTGCCGGCGGAGGCGACGGGTCGGCGGCAGGGACAAGCGGCGGGGGAGCAGCCGGCTCAAGTAGCGGCGCCGGAACCCCTTCCGGCGTGGGAGGGGCGATGGGTGTTGGCGAAACATCCGCTGTCGGTGCCGGCGAGGGCGACGGATCTTGAGCGAGCAAGAACCCAGCGGAAAGTAGGAAGATGACGAGCACTCGGATCATGGACTACATGTGAAGCGATCAAGGTAAGCAGCCCCTGAGCTATTGCTCAAGCAGAACAACATCGACGCCGCAACCACTTTGAGGAATTTTCGGACAATCATGCCACACCGCGCACGCGAACTGCATTCTACCTCCGGCCCCGCGCCGGAAGAAGCTGCACGTGCTATGCGGTCAGGCAATGGATTCGTATTCCTGGAATCCACCCTTGCCACCGCGGAGTCGATCTCGTTGCTGGCTTGGGAACCTGACCTGATTCTGGATGGAGGCGCATCAGACTGGCACGCACTCGAACGTGAGTTGGCCGCCAGGCAGAAGCCAGGAGCGGACCTCGGTTTGCCAAACGGGGCAGCCATTGGCTGGGTTGGGTTCGATGGAAGGTTCCGCTTCGGCTTTTATCCGAAACTGGCGCTTTTTCTGCATGGCGCATCGAGATGGCAGGAAACCCCGGAGCTTCCCGGCATCGCCGCCCTGCCAAACCTCCCTCGCATCCCCTTTCACGCCCGCCTCCGCAGGCGGCAGTTTGAGGAGATGGTCATCGTCGCGCAGGACTACATTGCTGCTGGCGACATTTACCAGGTTTGTTTGTCGCACGCCTTCGATGCGACAGGTCCTCTCGATCCCTGGTCCTTCTACGAAGGACTTCGGCACTACTCGCCCGCGCCTTTCGCCGCATTTCTTGATCTTGGCGGCACGCAGATTGCCTCTGCCTCGCCGGAATGTTTTCTACGACTCAGCGGGCGGAGCATCGTGACCCGTCCGATCAAGGGGACTCGCCCGCGCAGGGCTGACACGCAGCTCGATCAGCGCAATGCCTACGACCTCATTACTTCGACCAAGGAAATTGCCGAGCTGGTGATGATCACCGATCTGGAGCGCAATGATCTTGGGCGCGTCTGCGAATATGGTAGCGTCACCGTTCCGGAGCTCCTCAAGCTCGAGAGCTATGAACAGGTCCACCACCTCGTCTCGACCGTAACCGGGACGCTCCGTGAGAATGTCACGCATGCGGCGGCGCTGCGCGCTTGCTTTCCGGGTGGGTCAATCTCGGGCGCCCCGAAAAAGCGCGCCCTCGAAATTATCTCGGAGCTGGAACCTCATCCGCGCGGAATCTATACCGGCGCCATCGGCTATTTCGGCTTCAACGGAGAAAGCCAGTTCTCCATCGCGATTCGAACGGCAATTTTCGCAGACGGGCAAGCTTCGTTCCACGCGGGGGCCGGAATTGTTGCCGACTCCAACCCGGCGTCGGAATGGCAGGAAACACTCGACAAGGCAGCCGGACTTTCTCTGGCCGCCGGAATGCCGCTCCGCTTCGTCTAGGAGACTGTTGAAAAACCCACGTATGTCACGTTACTGCAAATTTTCGGAAGATCGCCAGGAGCCAAGCGCAGGTCGTAGCCGCAGTGCTACGGACAAGCTTGGCGACACCGCGAGGGCCGAAAATTGGCGCAACCCGGAGGGCGCGAGTTCTTTGGGGCATCTCTCGGCGTCGCTCCTCAGTCACAGCCCCGTCAGGGGATGCTCCTTCTTCGCTCCACCGCTATCTACCCCAAAGAGCTCACGCGTGGCATGCGCGGGTTTTTCAACAGTCTCCTAGCCGGCTTGCCGACCAGACGTGGAAAGGAAACGCGCCGCTATGACGACCAATACCGACACCGGGAGGAACAAAACGCCTGCTCGGAAGACAAGGAGCCCTGCGCTGCCCGATAGAGCGCCCAGGACATAGCAGAACCAGAGCCGCGCGACACGACTCGCTGTGCAACTGTTGATTTGGCGTTCTTCCCGGCTGATGACAGCCAGGGCCGTCGACTTCGCAAGGGTGTCAAGAACTCCCGTGACGTACGTGCTCGGGAATGCCGAGCGGCCAACCTCCCGCAGCGTCGCATTCTGCAAGCCCATGGCCAGAAGGGGGAGTGCCGCAAAGCCAAAATAGGCAAGAGTGTTGCGCTCGGGGGAACCCTCGCGAGCGAGGAGAAAAGCGAACACGGTCAGCAAAAGCGCCTCAATCAAAAGAATTGATGCGCAACCTCGATGGGTAGGCGCGCGCAAAATCCAGAGGTAACCGGCGAAGAGCCCGACGAGAAAGAGAGGGACGGCGAAGAGATGCGGCAGCCCTGTCCGCCAATCGCCCTGACCGAAAGCAGCTCCCAGCGCGGCGCTGTTGCCACTCATGTGGGAGACAAAAAGCCCTCCGAGAGTCAACACGCCGATTGCGTCGATGCATCCGCCAACGCCGGAGAGGAAAAAGGCCTCGCTGGCTGCAAACGCCGGCGCGTGGCTGCCCTTTGTTGCAGACATGGGGCTATCGGGAACTCGCCTCGGGCGGTGGCCGGTCCTTATACCAGAGAATTCCGCTGCGCCGTAAATTCGAAACCAGGGCCCGTAAGTTGTCGGCCATCTCGCGATCGGAAATAAGGGCGGCAAGCGCGCCTCTCCCCTGCCTCGCTTGCTGAAGAAGCGAGCGGAGGTCGCCGATGGCCTTCTTGAGATCATCAGCAGCGCTCTTGGCCGAAGTAAAGGTCTGATTGGCCGAAGTGAATGTTTGATTGGCCGAGGCAAAGGTCTGTTTTCCGGAATCGATCGCTTCCCCAGCCTTTTTCACCACTCCGTCAATCTTCTTCGAGGCCTCTGAGACGGCCGCGCTGGCCTCTTTAAGATTCGAGAGCGTCGTGCTCAGATTCGCCACCGTCGACTCCTTGAAGACTTCGGTATTCAGCTTTTCGGCAACTTTGTTGATATTGTTCACCGCGATTTGAACGTCTACCAGGAGCGATCCAGCCTGTTCGAAGACATCGCCCATCCCTGCTTCGCTCTTTCCCTGAATGACCGCGCCCGGGGCAATCGGCGGCGCCGACGTGGCATCCTTGGCAACGACAATCTGGACGTATCGGTCGCCCAGAAGACCCGAGCTGCCGATGGTGAATTCGGCAGCGCTGGGAATTTTAACTTCCTCAAAAATCTTCAAATCTATGTAGACGCCATTCATGTCCGGCAGGATCACCGGATTATTCTCGACGGAGCCGATCTTTGCACCAGCCAGAAGGACGCTGGCTCCCTTGAATATCCCGCTCGCGTTCGGATATTCGACGCGAATTCTGTAGAAGCCGTGAATACTTTCTCCAAAGCGCCCGAAGTAGACTACCATCAGGCCGATCGCGAGCAGGCCGATGGCCATAAAGATGCCGACTCGCAGCTGTGATGCCCGTTCTTTGGACGTCATAAGCCCCTAATCTTCGCCGTCCTCCGAATGTCCGTCCACAAAATCCCTAACGATCTGATCTTCGGTCGCACGCAGATCGTCAAGTGTCCCGTAGAAATGACGTCGGCCCTCGTTCAGCAAGGCAACCCGATCAGCGATCCGATTGCAGCTGGTCAAATCATGGGTGACAACAATCGAGGTGACCGAGAGTTGTTCTTGGAGTCTGAGAATCAGCCGATTGATGCTGTCCGAAACGATCGGATCGAGTCCGGCCGTCGGTTCGTCGTAGAGGATGACCTGCGGAGGGGAGATGATCGCACGTGCGAGGGCGACACGCTTGCGCATTCCGCCGCTGAGATTCACAGGCATTTTCTTATCGTGGCCGCTCATGTTCACGAGAGCGAGTGCCTCGTGCACTTTCTGGCGGACCAGCTTCTCCTTCTTTTCACCGTGCTCGCGCAGCGGGAAGGCCACATTGTCATACACGCTCAACGAATCGAAGAGCGCGCCATCCTGAAAGAGCATGCCGATCTTGCGGCGTACCGGCGCGAGTTGGCGTTCATCCAAGTTCGCGATGTCCTCTCCTTCGAACAGGATCTGGCCGGAGACCGGCTTCATCAGACCAATCAAATGACGGAGAAACACGCTTTTCCCCCCGCCGCTTTTCCCGAGGAGCACCAAAGTTTCGCCCCGGAAAACATCGAGCGAAAATCCCCGGAGGATTTCCTGGGCGCCTATCTTTTGCACGAGATCGCGCACGGAGATGAGAGGCTCTGCTTCTTCGCTCATCGCTGTCCTGCAGGGAAAAGGATGTTGAGGAACATGGTGAGAAAGAAATTGGCAATCAAGATGGAGAGCGAACAGATCACAACGCTTTCGGTGGTCGCGCGTCCGACTCCGACCGCGCCGTCTTTGGCATTCAAGCCTTCTCGACAGCTGATAAAGACGATGATGTTGGCAAACACGAACCCTTTGATCAGGGACATGGCGATATCACTCGCCTCGGTAAACTTCTGCATATTGTTGACGAAGTATACCCCCTCGATGTTGAGGACATAGACGGCCACAAGATAAGAAGCGAGCACCCCGCAACTGACACATTCGACTACCAACAAGGGCATGGAAATCAGCATCGCCAAGGCACGGGGAACCACCAGGTAGTCGACGGGATGAACCGCGAGCGCACGCAAGGCATCGATCTGCTGAGTCACCTTCATGGTTCCAATTTCTGCGCTCATGGCAGCACCGACACGCCCTGCGACCATCAAGCCCGTTAACACCGGGCCCAACTCGCGGAACATCGATAAAGTTACCACCGGGCCGACCGCGGTCTCCATGTTCAAGCTTGCAAACTGAAAGTAAGCCTGCGCGGTAAAGACCGCCCCCGTAAATGCCCCCGTAACGACGACGATGAGTTGGGATCCGTATCCGATCTCAGCGATTTGGAGCAGTGTCAGCCTGAGGCGAATGCGCGCTGCAAAGATCGACCGAAAGGTCTCCCAAGCCAGCAAAGCGACCTGGCCCAGGTAAGTGAAGAAGCCAAAAAGCCCGCTTTTGACGAGATCGAGCAGGCCCATTCAATGGTGGCTGCGAAGAGAAGAGTCTCTCGTGCTAAGCGGCGGCATTCTCGATCCGCTGCGTACTCTTCTTCGAATTGATCTCTGGCGGCAACTGACCAACGAATTTTGCTTCTAAGCCGGTTTTGATAAAGACGGACTTCAGGGTGGAAAGCGTCGGAACACTTTCGGTGAACTCCATATAGATGATGTCATGATTGGTGTCCACCTTGTAGCGAAGGCCGGAAATCACGTCCAACTCCAGCGCGAGCGCCATCATCTTCTCGGGATTACGCACACCGGCGGCATACACCTCAAGTTCAATCATGCCAGAATGCTTCGTCGGGGGCCGGTCAAAATCAAGGCACAATTTGAAGGAGACGAGCTGCTCTCCAACTTGTCGAATTCTACGGTTTGCCTTTGCGACGGTCGCGGTTATCGGCTAGATCGGTCCGCCGTCTAGTCATGCCCAAAGATACCTCGCTTCATAAAATTCTCCTGATCGGCTCGGGCCCGATTGTCATCGGGCAGGGCTGCGAGTTCGACTACTCGGGCGTGCAGGCGTGCAAGGCGCTCGGCGAAGAAGGCTATGAAGTCATCCTGGTCAATTCCAATCCGGCAACGATCATGACCGATCCGGAATTCGCCAGTCGCACATACATTGAGCCGATCACCCCTGAGGCGATCGAGAAAATCCTCGCGCGCGAAAAGCCCGACGCGGTCCTGCCCACTCTTGGCGGGCAAACCGCTCTGAATGCGGCGATGGCGTTGGTAGAGAGTGGCGCGCTCGAGCGTCATAGTGCTCGGCTCATCGGAGCGAATGCTGAGGCAATTCGTCGCGGAGAGGATCGCCAGCTTTTTAAGGAGATCATGCTCGATATCGGTCTTGATTGTGCACGTTCCGACATTGCGCATAACCTCGAGGAAGCCCGCAATGTTGTCGAGGCGGTTGGGGCGTTTCCGCTCGTTATTCGACCAGCCTTTACCCTGGGCGGCGCGGGCGGAGGAATCGCCTACAATCGTGAGGAGCTCGAGGAGATCGTCCGGCGCGGCCTCGATCTTTCACCCGTTTGCGAGGTTCTTATCGAAGAGTCGCTTCTCGGTTGGAAGGAGTTTGAGATGGAAGTGATGCGTGACCGCGCGGACAATTGTGTGGTCATTTGCTCGATCGAAAACTTCGATCCGATGGGAGTGCACACCGGCGATTCAATCACGGTCGCGCCCGTGCAAACGCTCACTGACAAAGAATACCAAGCCATGCGGGATGCGAGCTTTGCGGTGATTCGCGCCATCGGCGTCGAAACCGGCGGCTCTAATATTCAGTTCGCCATGCATCCCCAGACCGGCAGGATGGTGGTCATCGAGATGAACCCGCGGGTATCGCGCAGCTCTGCTCTCGCCTCCAAGGCTACCGGTTTTCCGATCGCCAAAATCGCCGCGAAACTCGCCGTCGGTTACACGCTCGATGAGCTCAAGAACGACATTACCCGCGAGACCCCGGCGTGCTTTGAACCCTCGATTGACTACTGCGTGGTCAAGGTGCCGCGATTTACTTTCGAAAAGTTCCCCCAAGCCGATTCGACGTTGACCACACAAATGAAGAGCGTTGGTGAGGCGATGGCCATCGGGCGCACATTCAAGGAGGCTTTGCAAAAGGCGCTCCGCTCCCTGGAAACAGGACGGTTCGGGCTCGGCGCGGACGGCCGGGATTCGCCTCCGGTTCTTGATAACGGATTGCCAAACCTGGCCTTGATTGAGCAAAAACTTCGCATACCAAATCACGATCGCGTCTTTTTCATCCGCCACGCTCTGCAGGCAGGTCTTACTATCGAGCGCATCCACCAGCTCTGCTCGATCGACCCATGGTTCCTCGAAAACCTCAAACAACTGGTCGAGGAAGAATCACGCATTGCCGAAGATGGGCTGGGCAAACTCAGGCGTCACAAAAAGCTCGGATTCTCAGACCGCC
>Ga0081540_1004509_pt1 | contig 10572 bp, 11 predicted proteins | sample TabmetS2T1R1_FD_71024 | JGI IMG/M metagenome (GOLD analysis project Ga0081540, IMG submission 71024) | Tabebuia heterophylla rhizosphere microbial communities from the University of Puerto Rico - S2T1R1 | ecosystem: Host-associated > Plants > Roots > Rhizosphere ... | reverse complement strand
ATCAGGGCTAGGGTGCGCGGAGTCAGGCTGAGCCCGGGGACGTCCCCGTTGCGATCGACCGGACCGCTTCCGGGCAGCAACAGCGCCGCGGCCAGCCGCTGTCCCTCGCGGTGCGCGGGAACACGCAGCGTCCCGTGGGTGGCTGTGCCGTCCACGTCGAAACATATGTCCTCTTCTACCGAGGCGGACATTACGGACGACACACGAAATTAGTGCCCATACCCCCTCTCCAGAAAACCGCGCGCTTGCTCGCGCCGCCCGCTAGAGATCCGGGCGGGCCACGTGGTCGATCTGCATGAGCTCGACCGGCGCCCCGCTGACCTCGATGAAAGCGACCAGGACGCCGCGGCTGGGACTGTTCGGCTCGATGATGACGTGCTGGTCCTTGAGGGCGGCGGTCAGGTCGTCGACCTCGAAAGCCACGTGCGGCACGGTCTTGACCAGGTCGGGATAGGGGGCGTCCTCCCAGTAGCGCTGCCACTGGATGCCGAACGGATTGGCCTGATGATCGCTGACGGTTATCTTCAGGTGCGGCAGCGGGATCTCACCGTCGAAGGAGCCCGCGGTCGGGATCCCGATGTGGTTGAACTTCACCGGATCGCCTTTGATTCGCCTGCCGTTCAGCCTAGGCCGGGATCAGGGTCAGCCGGAATCGGTTTATCTGGACTGGGGCTGGTCCCGGACGCCGGGCTTTGTCATGAATGTGGCGTGTGCACAAAAGAATGAGCACAACGCCACATTCATACGTGTTGACGCGGGGTTCGAGCTGCTGAACGTGATGATGGTGCGGGTGTTACGAACCGGTGGCGACTGCCAGGAACATCCCCTGCAGAAATACGCCCCACCCACCCCGCACGCCCCGACTACCCCGCCGACCCCGCTCAGGTTTCAATGAACGGGCCGTTCTACCGGATAGATCCGGTAGAACGGTCCAACCACTGAATTTGGACGAGCCACGGGCGTGGTGGAGGTGGGAGGAAGGGGGCAGGAGTGGCGATAGTGCGGGCAGTGTATTGCGGGGTCCGGCTCCGGGATATGCAGGCGTCGAGGCCGGGCTGGGCGGCCTGCCAGACGCGGAGCTTAGGGCGCGGACGACGCGGAGCTTGGGGTGCGAGCGTAGCTAGAATGTGAGTTCGATTAGCTGGTATACTGTCGAGATGGGCGCATACATACCACCGGGGTGGCCGGCCGGGGTGCACCCGCCCGGCAGCGAGGACTTCGAGTCCACGGCGGTCGGCTGGCTGCTCGACGTCGTGCCACCGGACTACCGCCTGCACGGAGTGCTGCGCCGGTACCCGGTCGCCCTGGCCGCTCTGGCCAGGTACCACTCGAAGGCGTGCGTGGAGGGTGCGCGGCAGGGATACCGCACGGCCAGGACAGAGCTCGCGGGCGCACTGCCGCCGCACGCGATCGACACGGTGCTGGCCGCCTACCGCAAGGAGGGCGCCCGGCTGGCCGCCACCGCCGAGGCCGTCGACCTGGTCGAGCGTGCGCTGCGCGGCGAGGTCTTCACGCCGCAGATGAGCCTGCCGCCGGCGGCGCCAGAACCGCAAAGCGCGGAACCGGAGAGGGCGGAGCCGGAAAGGACGGGCCCGGGGAGGTCGGGGCCGGAGAGGACGGAGCCCGGAGGCACGGGGGCGGAGGTGCCGGAGCAGGGGCCGGCCAGGGCGAAGGCGGAACAGAAGGCAGCCGGGCCGAGGGTCGCCAAGGCGAAGACGGCGGAGCAGAAAGCTGGCGGGCCTAAGGCGGCGGCGCGGCGCAATTCCGCTGGCCGCGGGAGGAGCGACCTGGCCCGGACATGAGACGATGACACCAGGCCAGCCGGGGGGGCGGGCTGCTGGATATATGGGCAGCATGAGGATGGTGAGCCAGGTGCCACGGCAAGCCCGGATCCTACTGGTTGACGACCGGGTCGAGAACCTGATCGCCCTGGACGCCATCTTGTCCCCGCTGGACCAGATCCTGGTATCGGTCCAGTCCGGCGAGCAGGCGCTGGAGGCGCTGCTCGCGGAGGAGTTCGCGGTCGTCCTCCTGGACATCGTGATGCCGGGGATGGACGGTCTGGAGACCGCCACCCGGATCAAGCATGACGCCAGGACCCGCGAGGTGCCGATCATCTTCCTGACCGCCGCGATCGCCCAGCCGGAGCAGACCTTCCTCAGCTACGCCGCGGGGGCAGTGGACTACCTGGCCAAACCGTTCGACCCTGGGGTGCTCCAGGCCAAGGTGTCGGTCTTCGTCGACCTCTACCTGAAGGCCAGCCAGCTTCGCGACCAGGCCGAGCTGCTGGGCGGGCGCGGGCTCGCCGAGCAGCTGTCCGGGCGGCTCGAGGAGGTCGAGGAGGCGGTGGCCGCGCTGTGCTCGCTGCCCGCGGTGGGCCGGGACGCCGAGGCCACCCAGGTGGCGGCGCGGCTAGCCGGCCGGGTCGACCGGCTGCGCGAGGCCCTCGACGCGCTCGACGCCGACCGTGCCGGGCCCAGTCCACGCTGAGACGGGCTCGGCCACCTTGGGCCGGGCTGACCAGCCGTCGCCGGGCACGTAGGACCTGACCACCCGGGCCGGGACGCCCGCTACCACGCATCGGTCTGGCACCGTGCCGCGCACCACCGAACCGGCCGCTATGACCACGTTGCGGCCAATGCACGCGCCGGGCAACACCACCGCGCCGGCCCCGATCCAGCTGCCCGAGCCGATGCGGACGGCGGCGTTATGCGGCAGCTGCCTGCCGATGGGGACGTCCGGGTCGGCGTAGCCGTGGTTCTGGTCGGTGATGTAGACGTACGGGCCGGTGAACACGTCGTCCTCGATGATCAGCGAGTGGTGCGCGACGATGTGGCTGCCGCGGCCGATCACGCAGCGGTCCCCGATCCGCAGCACTGGCACCGGGCCGAGGTCCTGGCCGGGCACCATCCCGGCGGACAGGGATACCTGGGCGCCGATCAGGGTGCCCTCGCCGATCGTGATCCAGCGCTCGCCGAAGACCGAACCGGGCGGGAAGGCCGCCATCGAGTCGCGGCCGAACGCGGCGAACTTCCGCCCGGCCGGGGTCTGCGCGGTCACAACCCCGGCGCGCTGCGCCGTCTGGAAGGCCCAGTGCACCGCCCGCCAGCGCAGCCCGCGGAGCCAGGACCCGCGGCTCATCTGCCGACCGAGGAGGGGGTGGGGGCCGAGGAGGGGGCGGGGGCTACGGCCGAGGCGGCTAGCTGGCCGCAGGCGCCGTCGATCTCGCGGCCCCGGGTGTCCCGCACCGTGACCGGGACGCCGTGCGCCTCCAGGCGGCGGACGAACTCGCGCTGTGCGGCGGGCCGCGACGCGGTCCACTTCGACCCCGGTGTCGGGTTGAGCGGGATCAGGTTGACGTGAGCGAGCCGACCGGCCAGCAGCGAACCCAGCAGGTCGGCCCGCCAGGCGTGGTCGTTGATGTCCCTGATCAGGGCGTACTCGATCGAGACGCGGCGGCCGGTGGTCGCGGCGTAGCCCCAGGCGGCGTCCAGGACGTCGGCCACCTTCCAGCGCCGGTTGACCGGCACCAGCGTGTCGCGCAACTCGTCGTCCGGGGCGTGCAGGGACACGGCGAGGGTGACCGAGAGGCGCTCGGCAGCCAGCCTCGCGATGGCCGGCACCAGGCCCACCGTCGAGACCGTGACCGAACGCTGAGAGATGCCCATACCCTCGGGCACCGGTTCGGTCAGCCGGCGCACCGCGGCCAGCACGCTGGCGTAGTTGGCCAGGGGCTCCCCCATGCCCATGAACACCACGTTGGATACTCGCCCGGCTCCCCCGGGGACCTGGCCGTCCGCGAGCATGCGGGCCCCCGCCACCACCTGGGCGACGATCTCGGCGGTGGACAGGTTCCGGGTCAGCCCGGCTTGCCCGGTCGCGCAGAACGGGCAGGCCATACCGCAGCCCGCCTGCGACGACACGCACATCGTGACCCGGTCCGGGTAGCGCATCAGCACCGACTCGACCAGCGCCCCGTCGAACGTGCGCCACAGCGTCTTGCGGGTGGTCCCGCCGTCGCAAGCGAGCTCGCGCTCGGGAGTCAGCAGCCGGGGCAGCAAGGCCCGGGTCAGCGGGTCGCGGGCCGCCAGCGGCAGGTCGCTCATCTCCTCCGGGCGGTCGGTGTACCGGCCGAAGAAATGCCGGGACAGCTGGCTGGCCCGAAACGGCGGCTGGCCGAGCCCGGCGACCACGCCGCGGCGTTCGGCCAGCGGCAGGTCAGCCAGGTGACGCGGCGGCCGCCCGCGGCCGCTGGCCGGGCGGGGGCTGGCCGGGCGGGGGCTGGCCAGGACGAGCGGCGCCGTCCCTTGAAGCCCGGCGGGCTCTTCCGGGCGAGCGGGCTCTGGCGCCGGTGAGGTGGCGGACACGAGACCAGGATAGGGCGCGGGTTCAACCGGCGCGGTTTCGCTGCCGCGAATGGCTTGTGTGGCGGGACGGAGTCAGTACATTTCCTGTCATGGGCACGTCGCACACAGAAACCGCCGGGCCGGGTACGCCGGTCACGCTGCTGGAGAGTTCCAGCCCCTACGGGAGCCGGCGGGTGACCGTCGAGTACGACGGGCTGACCACGGCCGCCTACCTGCACGACGACACCGCGGTGATCTCGGCCACCTGGATCGCCAACCACCAGCCCGCACCCGATTCCATAGACCAGGCCCGGCTCGACGCCGGCCGCACGCCGCTGATGCCGGCCAGCCTGATCAAGCACCCCGGCGGCCGCGGGTCGCTGCGCGGGTCGGCGCTGCAGGCCCTGTGGTTCGAGGAAGGCGACGGGGTGGCGATCCTGGAGAACGGCCAGCCGCTCGCCGTCATCGCGGGCTGGTCCGACATGGACCGGGGCATGCCGGGGTACAGCCGCGACGTGATCGGCCAGACTCCGTTCGGCTGGTCACTAGATGAGGCCATGGAGGGGCTCGCGCCCCGGCTGGAGCGGTCCCGGGCGTACTGGCGGTGGCGTCAGTCGGCCAGCGGGTGGGACCAGTTCCAGCACGCCCTGCACGCCCACCTGCAGGCCAGGGTCGGTCCGGGCGGGCACTACTGGGACACATCGGCCGGCCAGCAGCCGCTGACCGGAGTGACCGAACGGCCCGCGGAGCCGCACCGCCCGTACACCGTCCTGTCCACCGTGGGCATGAGCTGCCAGCGGATGCCCGTCGTCGAGCAGGTGCTGGACGACCCGAGCGGATACGCCCGGATCGAGCTCGCGATCGCGACCACGCTCCCGAGCGCGCAGGCGGCCCGGGTGTTCCTGTGGCTCGCTACGTACCCGTGGCGCGCGGTGACCTGGCTCGGCCCCGGGCACAGCGTCCGCTGGTACGACGAGCCGGCCACGTTCCCGCTGGGCGGCGACGAGGGCTACGGCGCGGTGCTGCTGCTCGACTCGCCCGGATCGCTGCCCGGCCCCGAGCCGCCCGACCTGTCCGGCTTCACCTTCGGCGGGGATCCGGTCAGGTGGCTGTGGATCGTGCCGATCCTGGAGCGGGACCGCCAGCTGGCCAAGGAACACGGATCGGCCAGCCTGGTCGGCAGGCTCGCCGCCCAGCAGCGGAGCTGGGTCGCGGGCTAGGGCGCCGGAATGAACAGGTAGAGCAGCAGCCAGGCCACCGGGGCGACGACGAGGAGCGAATCCAGGCGCTCCAGCAGGCCGCCGTGCCCGGGTAGCAGGGTGCCCATGTCCTTGATGTCGAGGTCCCGCTTCATCACGGATTCGACCAGGTCCCCGAGGACCGCCGCGAGCACCACCGCGGCCCCGGTGAGCAGTCCCTGCCAGGCGTGGCCGTGCAGCATCAGCGTGACGCAGAGCCATCCCGCGACGAGGCAGGCGACGGCCGAGCCGGCAAAACCTTCCCACGTCTTCTTCGGGCTGATGACCGGGGCCATCAGGTGGCGGCCGGTCCGGCCGAGCGTGATCCCGGCGAAGTAGCCGCCGATGTCGCTGCAGACGGTCACGATGACGAAGGTCAGCACCCGCCGCGGCCCGTCGGCCGGGGCCAGCATGGCAACCACGAACGAGGCGAGGAACGGCAGGTACAGCACGGCGAAGACGCCCGCCGTCACGTCCTTGACGTAGCCGGAGGGACCGCCGGGCAGCCGCCAGGCGAAGATGACGACCACGGTCAGCGCGAGCGCGGCCAGCACGGCCCGGCTCCCCAGCCAGTACATGCAGGTCACGATCGCAGCCCCGCCGGCCGCCACCGGGATCACGGGGATCTCGATGCCGCGCTTGGCAAAGGCCCCGGCTAGTTCGGCCAGGGCGATGGCGATGGCCACCCCGAGGTAGATCAGGAACGTCGCCTTGACGGTGAGCAGGGTGAGGAACACCAGGCCACCGAGTACCGCGCCCACGCCGATCGCGACCGGCAGATTGCGGCCGGTTCGCCCAGTGGGCTTGGCCGGCTCAGGCTCCGCGCCGGGAGGTGAGGCGGGAAACCCGGCCACGTTAGGTACTCCAGGACCGGTACCGGCCTCGGACGATCTGACTGGGTCGGTGGCCACCTAGACCTCGAGGAGCTCGGCTTCCTTGTTCTTGAGCAGCTCGTCCACCTGCGCCTCGTAGGTGTGGGTGAGATCGTCGAGCTCGCGCTCGGCGCGGTGCACGTCGTCCTCGCCCGCGTCGCCGTTCTTCATCATCTTGTTCAGCGTGTCCTTGGCGTGCCGCCGGATGTTCCTGATCGCGACGCGGCCGTCCTCGGCCTTGTGCCGCGCGGTCTTGATGTACTCGCGGCGGCGCTCCTCGGTCAGCTCGGGCAGCACGATCCTGATGATCGTGCCGTCGTTGGCCGGGTTCACGCTCAGGTCGCTGTTCCTGATCGCCCGCTCGATGGCCGCCAGCGAGTTCTTGTCGAACGGCTGGATGACGACCATTCTCGGCTCGGGCACGTGGAAGGAGGCCAGCTGGTTCACCGGGGTCTGCGTGCCGTAGTACTCGACCGTGATCTTGCTGAACATGCCCGGGTGCGCACGACCGGTACGGATGATGCTGAAGTCTTCCTTGGCGACCGAGACGGCCTTGTCCATCTTCTCCTCGGCTTCGAGGAGCGTGTCATCGATCATTGTTCGGCTCCGATTTACTCGCCATGCTCTAGCGAGCTTAGCTGTCCGCCGGCCTCAGCCCGCATGATCCTCCTGCTATTGGTCCTTCTCTTGCTGATCCAGGCAGGTGATCAGCGTGCCGACTTCCTCGCCGCGGATGGCCCGGACGACGTTCCCCTCGCCCATGAGCGCGAACACCACGATCGGCAACCCGTTGTCCATGCACAGGGTGACCGCCGTGGAATCCATCACCTTCAGCCCGCGGCTGAGGTACTCACCGTAGTCCAGCCGCTTAAACCGGACCGCGTGCGGGGTGGTGTGCGGATCCGCGTCGTAGACGCCGTCGACCTTGGTGCCCTTGAGCACGGCGTCGGCGCCGATCTCCAGCGCTCGCTGCGCGGCCGCGGTGTCGGTGGAGAAGTACGGGGCACCGAGACCGGCCCCGAAGATCACCACGCGGCCCTTATCCAGGTGCCGGACGGCCCTTCGCGGAATGTAAGCCTCGGCCACCTGGCCCATCGTGATGGCCGTCTGCACCCGGGTCTCGACGCCGAGCTGCTCCAGCACGTCCTGCAGCGCCAGGCAGTTGATGACCGTGCTGAGCATGCCCATGTAGTCGGCGCGGGCCCGGTCGATACCCCGTTCGGCCAGGGCCGCGCCGCGAAACATGTTGCCGCCGCCGACCACCGCGGCGACCTGCACGCCGTCCTTCACGGCGGCGATGATCTCCGCCGCCAGGTGGGCCACCACGTCCGGCGAGATGCCCAGGGGCTCGGTGCCCGCGAACAGCCCGCCGGACAGTTTCAGCACCACCCGGCGCCAGCTCGGATGGAGCACCCCCGCTGGTCCGGATTCCGGCATCAGGCCCTTTCTGGTGGTCTGCCTGGTCCTAAGGCCTGGCCTGGTTTCAGGGTCGGCCTGGTTGGGTCGGCCTGGTTGGTCGGCCTGGTTTCAGGCCTGGCCGACCTGGAACCGGGCGAAGCCGGTGACGGTGACGCCGTTCTGCGCCAGGACCTGCTTGATCGCGGTCTTCTGGTCCTTCACGAACGCCTGCTCGGTGAGCACGACGTCCTTGAAGTAGGCGTTCAGCCTGCCGTCCACGATCTTGCCGATGGCCTGCTCCGGCTTGCCCTCGTCGCGGGTGATCTGCTCGGCGATACGGCGCTCCTTCTCCACCACGTCGGCCGGGACCTCGTCCCGCGTGGTGTAGAGCGGACGCATCGCGGCCACCTGCTGGGCCAGGTCCTTGGCCACCTCGGCGTTGTCCTGGTCGAGCTGGATGAGCACGCCCAGGGTCGGCGGCAGGGCCGCGTCGCTGCGGTGCAGGTAGCTCGCCACGTAGCCGCCCTCGAACCGGGCGAACCGGCCGAGCTCCAGCTTCTCCTTCAGGCTCGCGCTGGCCTCGTCGATCAGCTGCTCGACGGTGGTGCCCGGGCGTACCTCGGCGGCCAGCAGCGTCAGCCGGTCGGCGGCCTTGGCTCCGATCGCGGTCTTCGCGATGTCCGCAGCCGTCTGCTGGAACAGGTCGGTCTTCGCGACGAAGTCCGTCTCGCAGTTCAGCTCGACCAGCACGCCGGCCTGGGTGCCGTCGAGTTCGGCCGCGACCAGGCCGTTGGCCGCGGTGCGGGTGGCGCGCTTGTTCACGTCCTTGGCGCCCTTGAGCCGAAGCAGCTCGATCGCCGCCTCGATGTCGCCATCGGCTTCATCGAGTGCGTTCTTGCAGTCCATCATGCCGGCGCCGGTCTGCTCGCGGAGCCGCTTCACGTCAGCGGCGGTAAAATTCGCCATGTCCTCGTCTCTCACTCAGTCTCGTTGACTGCCTCGTTACTCAGCCCCGCTGGCCTCGTCTGTCACCTCGTCCGTCGCCTCGTCCGTCGTCGCCTCGTCCGTCGTCGCCTCGTCCGTCGCCTCGGCGATGCCCGCCCGGTCGTCGGCCTCGTCGGCGGCGGCGGCCTCGCTGCTGGTGATGGCCGATTCAGCGTTGATCTCGATGTCGGCGGCACCCTCGGCGGCGGCCGCTTCCACGGACGCCGAGTCGGGCGGGGTCACCGTGTCCTCGGCACTGGCGGTGCTGGTCGCGTCGGCGATGCTCGCGGCGTCCGCGGCAGTGGCGGCTTCCGTGGTGCTCGCGGCGGTGGCGGCCTGGGAACCTTCGAGCAGCTCGCGCTCCCACTCGGCCAGCGGCTCCTCGGTGCCCAGCCGGTCACCGGAGGGCTTCTCGTCACCCGAGGCCGCGCCCGCGCGGGCGATCAGGCCCTCGGCGACCGCGTCGGCCACCACCCTGGTCAGCAGGGCCACGCTGCGGATCGCGTCGTCGTTGCCCGGGATCGGGTAGTTGACCTCGTCCGGGTCGCAGTTGGTGTCGAGGATGGCCACCACCGGGATGCCCAGCTTGCGGGCCTCGTTGACGGCGATGTGCTCCTTCTTGGTGTCCACCACCCAGATCGCGCTCGGCACCCGGGACATATCCCTGATCCCGCCCAGCGTCCGGTCGAGCTTGTCGTGCTCGCGGCGAAGCTGCAGCAGCTCCTTCTTGGTCATGCCGGAGGAGGCCACGTCGCCGAAGTCGATCTCCTCGAGCTCCTTGAGCCGCTGGAGCCGCTTGTACACGGTGGAGAAGTTGGTCAGCATCCCGCCCAGCCAGCGCTGGTTCACGAACGGCATCCCCACCCGGCGCGCCTGCTCGGCGATCGCCTCCTGCGCCTGCTTCTTGGTGCCGACGTACAGGATGGTCCCGCCGTGCGCGACGGTCTCCTTGATGAACTCGTACGCGCGGTCGATGTAGTCCAGCGACTGCTGCAGGTCAATGATGTAGATGCCATTGCGCTCAGTGAAGATGTAGCGCTTCATCTTCGGGTTCCAGCGCCTGGTCTGGTGACCGAAATGGACGCCGCTCTCCAGGAGCTGCTTCATGCTGACGACCTGAGCCATTAGGGCACGGTCCTTTCCTTCGTGCGCCGTGCGCTGCGCGCCGCGACGCTGCTCGGTTAGTTCCTGGTGCCCGTGACATGACGCGCCTGCGGCCGGCCTGACGGCCGGCGGACCGAGCGGCGCGTCCCGCCGGGATGCTTGGTGTCTCGTCATCCCGGAGAGCAAGCGGGCACGCGATTTCGGCCGTCGAGGCACGCTCCAACGCGGGTGCGGCTTCGGCGACCGTTGCTAAGAATACTTGACGCTGTCGCCCCGCCGTACATTCCCTGGCCTGACGGCCGGCGCGGGTTTGGCGCCGGGGGCGTGGCCTGGCGCCGGGTTGGCGCGGATTGGCTCTCCGGCACCGCTGCGGCCGGTGTCGGGGTTGGCGCGAAGGTCGGACTTCAGTCACTTCGGCACCGCTCGTACCAGATAGTACGACGCGGATGCCGCTGCCGGACGCACTGGAACCGGGGTTTCACTGCGTCAATGCCGCATAAGTTGATCATGGTCCGCTCGCGCCTGGGCTGCGGGCCCCGGCGTGCACTGGAAGAGGGATTCCGCCGCACTCGCCACTCCAGCACCGGACCATACTGCATGAATGCCCCAGCCATGTCGTCAGAACAGCAT
>Ga0081540_1004508_pt1 | contig 10572 bp, 8 predicted proteins | sample TabmetS2T1R1_FD_71024 | JGI IMG/M metagenome (GOLD analysis project Ga0081540, IMG submission 71024) | Tabebuia heterophylla rhizosphere microbial communities from the University of Puerto Rico - S2T1R1 | ecosystem: Host-associated > Plants > Roots > Rhizosphere ... | reverse complement strand
CTGGGAGGCACGGGCGCTGCTGCGCGCTCGGTTCGGGGTAGGCGATGTCGAGTTGGGGGACCGGTTCACCGCGCTGATCGATCCCGTGCGCTACCCAGTCGCCGGCCTCAGCGTCGAGGCGCGCGCCGAGATTCGTCGTCTCAAGAGCCGAATCGACACCGAGCGGCTGCCGCGCGGTGCCGATGCTTCGACGCACTTGAAGCTTGGTCGGGGCGGCTTAGCGGACATCGAGTGGACGGTGCAGTTGCTGCAGCTGGCGCACGGGAAGGACATCCCTGAACTGCGTACGCCGCGGACTCTCGACGCACTTCGGGCAGCCCGTGATGCTGGATTGCTATACCCGCAGGACGCCGACGCGCTTGCCGATGCGTGGCAGCTGGCAAGCCATGCCCGCAATGCGGTGATGCTCGTCCGCGACCGAGCCGACGACCAGCTGCCTTCGCATGGCGTTGCCTTGGTTGGCGTGGGCCGCGCGCTCGGATACCCGGCCGGATTCGACCCGGGACGGCTCGTCGACGACTACCGCCGGGTCGCACGGCGGGCCCGGCGGGTTGTTGAACGCGTCTTCTACGGCTCGACGAGCTCTTCGTCGCGGTCGGTCTCGACCGCGGGTGACGGAGCGGGAACGTGAGCTGGTCGGCCCGACATCAGGTACTGAATGCCAAAGCCGACACCGACGACAGCAACCCCGACGACGGCATCGATGACGAAGTGGTTCGCGGTGCCCACGATGACCAGCAGGGTGGCCACCGGGTACAGCGCCGCTAGCGTGCGCGCCCACCACTTGCGAGTCGTGTAGATCACCGCGATGGTGCTCCACAACGCCCATCCGATGTGCAGGCTGGGCATCGCGGCGAACTGGTTGGTGTGCTCCGCGATGTTCGGATCCGCGAACGAACCCCAGGTGTGATACTCCGCCAAGGTGTCGATGTAGCCGTATGCTGGCAGCAGTCGGGGCGGAGCCAGGGGATAGAGGAAGAAGCCGGCGAGGGCGACCAGGGTCAGCGCGAACAACGCGGTTCGCAAGCCCCGATACACCCGCTTACGGGCCACGAACAACCAGGTAAGGACACCGACGGTCACGACGAAGTGCAGCGTCGCGTAGTAGTAGTTCATCACCTGGGCGAGCCAGGAGATGCCGCTCACGAACCGGTTGACCGACAGTTCGAAGTTCAGATGCAGGTGCTCCTGCAGCCACTGCACACTGTTGCCGTGCCGGTACGCGATGCTCGGCTGATTCGGAACCAGGTTGCGCGCCTCGCGGTACAGGTAGTAGCCGATGCCTATGAGCACCAGTTCTTGCCAGAGGACCGGGCGCCGGTACCGCAGCAGCTGGTTCGGAAACAATCCGCGAAAACGCGGCCCCGACGGGGCCGCGTTCACCAAGGACGCGTTGTAGCGGACTGCCACGTTGGCCATAATCTCATCCCTGTCTCCTGCATTCCCGTGGTATTGCGCTTCCGCTCAGCGCGTGTTCAGCCATCGGGTCGATATGGCCTGCTCGGCCCGCGCATCGGGGGGACTGGGCACGATAATCTCCGGACCCGAGCAGCATCCGGCGAGCGTGAGGTTGGCGAAATGACCAGTCAGAACGGTACAAAAGGGGCACAAGCCCAGATCGGGGTGACCGGGCTCGCGGTGATGGGCCGAAATCTGGCTCGTAATCTGGCTCGTCACGGCTTCGTGGTGGCATTGCACAACCGGACGCCCGCCCGGACCCGCAGTTTGGTCGCGGACCATGGTGACGAAGGTCACTTCGTGCCGAGTGAATTGTTGCCGGATTTCGTCGCGTCGCTGGAGCGACCCCGCGCCGTGATCATCATGGTGCAAGCCGGCGGGCCGACGGATGCCGTGATCGACGAGTTGTCCCCGCTGATGGAGTCGGGCGACATCCTGATCGATTGCGGGAATGCGCACTTCGTGGACACTCGCCGCCGCGAGGCGGCGCTGCGTGGCCAGGGCCTGCACTTCGTTGGCACCGGGGTGTCGGGGGGTGAAGAGGGCGCCCTGCTCGGCCCCAGCATCATGCCGGGCGGCTCGGTGGAGTCCTACCAGAAGCTGGGCCCGATGTTCGAGTCGATCGCGGCGCAGGTGGACGGCACCCCGTGCTGCGTTCACGTCGGTCCGGATGGCGCCGGTCACTTCGTCAAGATGGTGCACAACGGCATCGAGTACGCGGACATGCAGCTGATCGCCGAGGCTTACGACTTGCTCCGTACCGGCCTGTCGGCGAGCCCAGCCGAGATTGCCGACATTTTCCGCACCTGGAACGACGGTGATCTGGAATCTTTCCTCATCGAGATCACCGCCGATGTGCTCGGTCATGTCGACGCGGCCACCGGACGGCCGTTCATCGACATCGTGCTGGACCAGGCGGAGCAGAAAGGTACCGGGCGCTGGACGGTGCAAAGCGCACTAGACCTCGGGGTACCGATCACCGGGATCGCGGAGGCGACGTTTGCCCGCTCGCTGTCCGGCCACGCGGACCAGCGGGGGCCAGCGCGAGCTACGTTTGCCGAGGTCGCCGTGGCGCCCTGGGTCGTGGACGACCGGGAGACCTTCGTCGAGGACGTGCGCCGGGCGTTGTACGCCTCGAAGGTCGTCGCCTACGCCCAGGGGTTCGACCACATCGCCGCTGGAAGTGAGGAATACGACTGGAACATCGACCGCGGTGCGATGGCGACCATCTGGCGGGGCGGCTGCATCATTCGGGCGCGGTTCCTCGACCGGATCCGTGAGGCGTACGACAAGGATCCGGCCCTTTCGTCGCTGCTTGTCGCGCCCTACTTCGCGGGTGCAGTCTCCGACGGCGTCGCGAGCTGGCGTCGCGTTGTGGCCGATGCCGCTCGGGCTGGTGTTCCCACGCCGGCGTTCTCCTCTTCGTTGGCCTACTTCGACGGGCTCCGACGGGACCGCTTGCCGGCCGCGCTTATCCAAGGCCTGCGCGACGACTTCGGCGCACACACCTATCGCCGAGTCGACCGAGACGGCACCTTCCACACCCAATGGGCCGGCGACAAGACCGAATCGCCGGCCTAACCGCAAGCGCCCAGGCCGGCGCGACCACTAGTGCCCGCGCAAGATCGGCCGAAGCTGGTCGAGCACGCCCGGATCTTCGATCGTCGAAGGCACCGGCTCGTCTCGCCCTTCGGCGATGCCACGCAGGGTCTTACGCAAGATCTTGCCGGAGCGCGTCTTGGGGAGGCCTGCGACGACGTCCACATCGCGGAACGCGGCCACCGGGCCGATCTCGCGGCGGACCGCATCGACAAGCTCCGCGCGGAGCGTGTCCTCATCGATGTCGGCCCCGGCTTTCAGAACGACGAGGCCGCGCGCAAGCTGGCCTTTCAGCGTGTCCGGGACGCCGATGACGGCGCATTCGGCGACGGCCGGATGCGCGGCCAGGACCGCCTCGATCTCGCCCGTCGACAGCCGATGGCCGGCGACGTTGATTACGTCGTCTGTGCGGCCCATGACGTATAGGTAGCCGTCCTCGTCGCGATAGCCACCGTCACCGGTGAGGTAGTACCCGCTGTATTGGGACAGGTACTCCTCGACGTATCGGTGATCGTCGTTCCAGAGGGTCGGGAGCGACCCGGGAGGTAGCGGCAAGGTGATGGCGATCGCGCCCTGTCGTCCAGGCGCTAGCTCCGCGCCGTCCGGATCGAGAATGCGCACATCCCAGCCGGGCACCGGAACGGTGGCCGAACCGGGCTTGACCGCCATCGGCTCCAGCCCACGCGGGTTCGCGGCGATCGGCCATCCGGTCTCGGTCTGCCACCAGTGGTCGATCACCGGGACGCCGAGCTTGTCCCTCGCCCAACCGAGCGTGTCCGGGTCCAGCCGCTCGCCGGCCATGAACAGCGTACGGAACGCCGACAGGTCGTACTTGGCGATTTCCTTGCCATCCGGGTCGACTCGTTTGATCGCCCGCAACGCGGTGGGTGCGGTGAACAGCGCTTTCGCCCTGGTCTCGGCCAGGACTCGCCAGAACGCGCCGGCGTCCGGTGTGCCGACAGGCTTGCCCTCGTACATGACACTGGTTGCGCCGATGAGCAGTGGCGCGTAGCAGATGTAGGAATGCCCAACGACCCAGCCGACGTCCGACGCCGTCCACCAGACATCACCGGGACGGATGTCGTAAACCGCATTCATCGAGTACGTGAGCGCGACCGCGTGGCCGCCGGCATCGCGCACCACGCCTTTGGGTCGGCCAGTAGTACCGGACGTGTACAGGATGTAGAGCGGGTCGGTCGCCTTAACCGGCACGGGGTCGACGGGCTTCGCGTCGGCGATCAGCTCAGTCCACTCGAGGTAGCGGGGACCAAGTGCCGCCGGCTTGGCGTCGCGCTGCAGGATGACGACCCGTTCGGGCTGATGTGTCGTCATGGTCAGCGCCTGGTCGACGATCGGTTGATACTCGACGATCCGGGTCGGCTCGATGCCGCAGGACGCCGCGATGATCAACGTGGGCCGGGCGTCATCGATGCGGGCGGCAAGCTCGCGCGGGGCGAAGCCGCCGAAGACGACGGAGTGCACGGCACCTAGCCGCGCGCAGGCCAGCATGGCGATGACAGCTTCGGGCACCATCGGCATATAGATGATGGCGCGATCGCTTTTCCTAACGCCCAGGGAGGCAAGGCCGCCGGCGAAGCGCGCCACCTCGTCGCGCAACTCCCGGTAGCTGTACGTCCGCTTGGTGCCCGTCACCGCCGAGTCCCAGATCAACGCCGGCTGATCACCGCGGCCACCGTCCGCGTGCCGATCTAGCGCGTTGAACGCGGTGTTCAGCTCGCCGTCGGGAAACCACCGATACAGCAGCGGGTTGCTGTCGTCGAGCGCCCGAGTTGGCATCGCCGTCCAATCGATCGCGCGCGCCGCGTCGAGCCAGAACTCATCTCGGGACTCGATGCTGCGCCGGAACTCGGAAAGATAGGCGCCCATTAGGCCTCCCCGGATCGATGTGACTTAAGCGGCGGTATCGCCATTATCGCCGGGCGCGGGCGGCATGCTATTACCGGGCAGATGATCTTGGACTTACCGCGCTAGCTGATCCGGGCACCGAGGACGCAGTCGCCGCAGACGGCCACGCGAGCTCCCGCGGCCTGGTAGATGAGGCAGCAGCTACGGCGCCGGAAGCCGGGGCCGCTGTGCAGGTTGCCGCCATCCACTCGGTAATCGGCAAGTACCGTGTCGGCGACGGCGCGGGCCGGCCCGGCGAGGTCTGGACGAGCCGTGGCGAGCTGGTGCGCAGCGCTGTTCACGGCGGAAGCGACGTTGCCCCAGAGGGCTCGTGGTGGGACGCCATATCTGGAGCAGATCAGATCCGTGAGCTCACTGACCGCGCCGTCGAGCCGATCGGACTCGGCCGTTGTCGTCGTGAGCGAGAGCGGGTAGACGCCGCCGATATCGTCCTGCCACCAAAGGTCAGTCGTAGTTAGGGATGCCGCTCCCAACCCGGAGGCCTCGATCGCCAAGGCCGGAGCCAGGATGCGGGCGACGACGCCGAGCTGGACAACGGACGCAGCGACGCGTTTATGCAGGTCCGGCCGGGCTGCCCGAAGGGTCGTATGCACATACTCGACCCGCACGTCGAGCGGGGCGGGGTCTTCTGTCAACTCGCGGAGCGAGCGCCACCTTCCCTCGGGTGACTCGCCAACGCTGTGGGTCTGCGCCATGAAGAAGCCGCCCAATGCGGCGAGCTCGTCAGAGATCGTCCGGCGAGCTCGCTGATACGGCTGAGTATCTATGCGACTACGACCGGGTCGTCGGAACTCGTGTGGTGTCCTTCTTCTGGCGGCCGACGACGAAGCGATCGACGAGGGCACCGAAGATCATCGCCAGCGTGGCCCAGATGAGCAGCTGGTTGATGATCGAGTACCACCGGAATTTCCAGAGCACATCCGCGTCGAACCCGGGGTAGACGATCTGGCCGGGTTGGAAAGTCTTTCCGTCGACGGTCAGCGGCGTGGACAGGATGTTGGTAATCGGCTGGGGCGTTTCGGTCGCAGCGTAGTTGTACCCGAACTGATCGGCGTGGGCCTTGTTCGCCGCGAGGTGTCCCAGCGACGGCAGCACGCCGATGATCACGCCGTAGGCGACGAAGAACGCCAGCGCAGACAGCAGGATCGACTTGAAGACGCCGAAGCGGGGCAGGAGTTTGCGGGTAAGGAAGACGGCCAGGCCCAGCAGCACCAGCGACACTGCAACCATCGCCAGGTAGAGATGTCCACGAGTCGTGCTCGTGAATGCGTGCCCGATCGCGGGCGGGTTGGCCGGGTACTTCACGAACGGCAGCAGGTAGACGCCGAGGAACCCGAAGCCGGCGATCTGCCAGGCCAGTGTCTGCGGGCGGTCCGTGAAGCGCCCGTGCAACACCAGATAGGCCACCGCCACGAGGGCGCCCATCGCCGTCGAGAACGCCACGATGCCACTGAACATGCCGATCGTGGACTGGACTGTCCGACTGAAGACCTCCGGACCGTCCGGCGCGACTGGTCGCCCGGCGGCCTGGTTCAGCGCGGTGAGAATGTCGTCCCGGCCCGACTCGTAGTCGATGGCCTTGTTGATGAGCGGCTCAGCAAAGATGCGGGCAAAGACGAAGCCCAGCACGCCGGCGATGAAACCAGCGAGGGCTCCGCGCCCGATGACGCGGATTTCCACTTATGCCCCTGATCAGTGGCAGGGAAAGCCGAGGAAGTGCCGCGTGTCGTGCATCCACTCGTGGATCACCATCGTCTTACCGAAGACCGAGGTCATGCCCTCGTCCACCCCTATGAGGTAGTAGACGACCAGTGCGAGGAGCACGGTCAGGCTTAGCAGTGCGATTACCCGACCCTTGGACAGCGCCTCCGGCGAAACCTTGACTCCAGGCGCTGAAGCCTGAGCCGGAATGCTTGTCATGGAGCCTCCTTCAGGGATTGTGCGTCCCTACCAATGGATCGGCGTCATGACGGCGAAGTATCTGACTCACCCGAGACTGGCCTCGGGCTCACAGTGGCGCAACCGTCCCGGACTCTCACCGGCTTCCTTGCGCCGTCATGCGCGGTCAGGTTAGCAGCCCGCTGCAGAACCCGGTCAAACCTCGAGCGAGAACCGCCGGATCTGGGTGCGGCTACCCTCGGCGCGTGTCTCCCCGTCCCGGCGATCGGGTCACGGCTTCGGCGGCAGGACTGCTGGCCGGCGTGCTTGTCGACCAGTGCATCGGCGACCCTCGCCGAGGACACCCCGTCGCGCTGTTTGGCAGCGCGGCGGCCCGGTTGGAACGGGCGATGTGGCGTGACGACCGCACCGCTGGCGGCGCGTATGCGGCGCTACTGGTTGGCAGCGTTGTCGGTCTTGGACTGCTGCTCCGGCGAGGATCCGCGCGGACCCGGTTCGCTGCTACGGCGGCGGTGACCTGGGCCGTGGTAGGTAGCCGGTCGTTATTCGAGGAGGCCGGCGCCGTGCATGCACACCTCCGCCGCGGAGACCTTCCGTCGGCTCGCCAGCAGCTCACGCATCTCGTTGGGCGTCGCACCGACGAACTCGACGAGCCTGAAGTTGCTCGTGCCGTGATTGAGTCCGTTGCCGAGAACACCAGCGACGCGGTCATCGCGCCGCTGTTCTGGGGTGCGGTGGCGGGTCTGCCCGGCTTGCTCGGCTACCGAGCGATCAACACTCTGGACGCAATGGTGGGATACCACAACCCGCGCTACGAGAACTTCGGGTGGGCGTCCGCCCGGGCCGACGACATCGTCAACTACATCCCGGCCCGGCTGGCTGCAGTGCTCACGGCGGTAGTCGCGCCGCTGATCGGCGGGCGCACGCGTGAGGTGGTGAACGTCGTGCGCCGAGACGGGCGACGGCATCCGAGCCCCAACGCCGGCATGACGGAGGCAGCGTTCGCGGGGGCGCTCGGCGTGCGGCTCGGTGGGCGAAACGAGTACGGAACGCATGTGGAGGAGCGCCCCGTCCTCGCCGTGGACGGCCGGGTGGCCGCCGCCGACGACCTCGAGCGAGCGGTCAGGCTGAGCCGGTCGATTTCGTTCGGCGGCGCAGCGGTGTGCGCCGGCCTCAGCCTGCTGCGAAGGAGGCGCCGGTGAAAGGTGCCCTGCTCATCGCGGGGACAGCCTCCGATGCGGGCAAGAGCGTTGTCACGGCCGGGTTGTGCCGGTGGCTGGCCCGGCGGGGCATCCAGGTCGCGCCGTTCAAGGCCCAGAACATGGCATTGAACTCGGCCGTGACGAGCGACGGCGCGGAGATCGGACGGGCGCAGGCGATGCAAGCAGCGGCCGCCCGCACCGACGCTCTGGCGCTCATGAATCCGGTCCTGCTCAAGCCGGGCAGCGACACCCACAGCCAAGTGGTGCTGCTTGGCCAACCGGTCGCAGAAGTGGGAGCGCTCGACTACCGCGACCTGAAGCCCCAGCTGGAGTCCGTCGTCCACGAGAGCCTCGCGACGCTGCGCGAGCGCTTCGATGTGGTGATCTGCGAAGGCGCCGGGAGCCCGGCCGAGATCAATCTGCGCGACCACGACATCACGAACATGGGACTGGCCCGCGGGGCGAACCTGCCCGTCGTGGTCGTAGGAGACATTGACCGCGGCGGGCTGTTCGCGGCGCTCTATGGCACGCTGGCCGTCCTCTCGCCCGAGGATCAGCGACTCATCGCCGGCTTCCTCATCAACAAGTTCCGCGGCGACCAGAGGCTGCTTGCTCCCGGGATTGAGACACTGCGCACCTTGACCGGTCGGCCGACCCTCGGGGTGCTGCCATGGCAGCGCGACCTCTGGCTCGATGCCGAGGACTCGCTCGACCTCGACTCGCGCCCACACGCTTCGCTACCACCATTGGGCAACGAATCGTTACGCATCGCAGTCGTGCGTCTGCCCCGACTGTCGAACGTCACCGATGTCGACCCGCTAGCGGCTGAACCCGGCGTGATCGTCACTCTGGCAACCGAAGCGGCGCACCTTAACGACGCGGACCTGGTGATTCTGCCGGGAACGCGCGCGACAGTAAGCGATCTGGATTGGCTGCGCTCGACCGGCATGGCCGACGCGATCACGGCGCGGGCCGCTGCCGGGCGCCCAGTCCTCGGCATTTGCGGCGGCCACCAGATGCTCGCTGACAACATCGAGGACGAGGTGGAAAGCCGTGCCGGCTTGGTAGCGGGTCTCGGCTTGCTCCCGACACACGTCCGCTTTGCCACCGAGAAGACCCGCGCGCGTCCGACCGGCGAAGCCTTTGGCGAGCGGGTGGACGGGTACGAGATCCACCACGGGGTCGTGATGGTCGAAGGCGGCGTCCCTTTCCTCGACGGTTGTGAGCGCGGCGCGGTCCGCGGCACCAGCTGGCACGGCATCTTCGAGAACGACGACTTCCGCCGCGCGTTCCTGCGCGACGTCGCCGGACGCACTGAGCGTGACTTCGTTCCCGCGCCCGACGTCAGCTTCGCCGCCGTCCGCGAGCGCCGCTTCGACCTACTCGCCGACCTGATCGACCAACGCGTAGACACTGACGCCGTCGTCGAACTGATCACCAACGGAGCTCCGGCCGACCTTCCGGTGATCACCAGCAGCCTGGACTAGTGGTCGTGACCACTAGCGATCCTCCAGGTCGCCCTCTGTCTCCAGGTAGACCTGCCGCAACATCGCCAGCGTCTCTGGTGTTGGCGCGTCCCACAGCTTGCGGTCGGCGGCCTCCAACAATCGCTCGGTGATTCCGTGCAGCGCCCAGGGATTCGAACGGTTGAAGAATTCGCGCATCTGCTCGTCGCGGACATAGGTGTCGGAGAGCTTCTCGTACATCCAGTCCTCGACGACGCCAGCGGTGGCGTCGTAGCCGAAGAGGTAGTCGACGGTGGCGGCGAGTTCGAAGGCGCCCTTATAGCCGTGCCGTTTCATCGCCTCGACCCAGCGCGGGTTGACGACGCGTGCGCGGAAGACGCGGGCCGTCTCTTCCGAAAGCGAGCGGGTCCGGATCCTGTCCGGCCGGGTCGAGTCGCCAATGTATGCCCGTGGCGCCCGGCCGGTGAGCGCGCGGACGGTCGCGATCATGCCGCCGTGGTATTGGAAGTAGTCGTCAGAGTCGGCGATGTCATGTTCGAGGGTGTCTGAGTTGTGCGCCGCGACCGCGATGCGCCGGTAGGAGGTCTCCATATCGCGCCGGGCCTCGCGTCCGTCGAGTCCTCGGCCGTAGGCAAAGCCGCCCCACGCCGCGTATACCTCGGCGAGGTCGGCGTCGTCGCGCCAGTTGCGGGCGTCGATGAGCGGTAGCAGTCCGGCGCCATAGGCACCGGGCTTGCTACCGAATATGCGCGTGGTAGCACGGCGTTCGTCGCCGTGTTCGATCAGGTCAGCCCGAGCATGCGCGCGAACGTAGTTCTGCTCAGTCGGCTCGTCGAGTGTCGCGACGACGCCGACGGCGTCGTCGAGCATCGTCACGACGTGCGGGAATGCGTCGCGGAAGAAGCCGCTGATACGAACAGTCACGTCGATACGAGGGCGGCCGAGTTCGTTCAGCGGGATCGGTTCGAGCGAGCTGATGCGGCGCGAGGCCTCGTCCCATACCGGACGCACGCCGAGCAGGG
>Ga0081540_1004507_pt1 | contig 10573 bp, 8 predicted proteins | sample TabmetS2T1R1_FD_71024 | JGI IMG/M metagenome (GOLD analysis project Ga0081540, IMG submission 71024) | Tabebuia heterophylla rhizosphere microbial communities from the University of Puerto Rico - S2T1R1 | ecosystem: Host-associated > Plants > Roots > Rhizosphere ... | reverse complement strand
GATTCCGACGGCACTGACCCAGCCTCGGCAATTCGGCTGGCAAGCGACCCAGCCGAACTTCATCGGCAATTTGCGTCCTTCGAGGGTAACGTCGGCCCGCGCCGAACCGGTCAATCCAGCCACCAATGCGATGCAAAGAGCGGCGCCAATGAGCAGCATCCAACCTCGGATTTCTGACCAACGGGCGCGAGCAAAGTTTGAATCGGAGATGCGGGTGCGCTCCGCGGATTCGGCTTTCGGGGCGAGCATGATTCCGGACCCTCGGGCTGGCTATCGGGTAGGGTCGGCGTTGCGATCGGGTGCACACAGCAGCGATAGCTGTTGCTGGCCGGCCGGCGGCAAGGCCGGAGAATCGAGTTTCAGCCAAGGCTGATGCTTGGCGTGCCATTTTGGGCCGGGGCCACGCATGCGGTGCAGCCCGGGCCGGTAGCTGTCGCGTATGTCCATAACCAGGTTGTGAGCGACGCTGGCGAAGTCGGAAAATGTCTCAGCCGTCTTGCAAGCAAAACCGGACCAGGCGATTGCATCCACGATTCTCATCGCTGAACTCCTCCTCTGCCGCTCGATGCATCGGGCGATTAGACCCCGAGCTTAGCCACGAGAGGAGGACCGAACCATTGCACCGAAGTCGATCTCATACGGTACATCGGCTGAGAAGAGCAAACCTAGGTTTAGGTCCACCTACCTAAGCCCTGCGTTCAGGGGAATATCGTACCTCGTCGATGGTCCTGCGGCTCCGCTTGTTTCCTTCACGCGCGCTCGCGAGCCCGCAAAGATCCTGCCAAGCGAGAACTCGAACCTTCCGCGAAGTGCAAAGCGCACGATGTGCTTGGCATTGCGTAGATTTTCTGGCCCCCAGCGCCGCCGCAGCAAAGCCTGGAACAGGAAACCGCCTGCTATCCCATGCGCAGCGCGTCGAGAATATGGGCCGAAAAAATGCCAGCGCTTGTCAATGCGAGGAATAATATCAGCGTGGTCATGAAATCCACCTCGCCGTTGTGCACTCGGTCGCAGCCGCGGCCATGGTGGATGCACTGATCGAGGGAGAAACAGTGACAATGGACGGTCTCCTCACGAGCGGACTCCACAAGCTGCTTGATGCGAGGAGATTTACTGTTCCGCGGGTCTATCTTCCATTATGCATACGGCGCTCGGAGATAACGTTGTGGCTGCACCGAGTAAGCTTTGGTTTAGAAGAGAGATCCGAAATCGAGCCGACGTCGCTGCTTGGGGCATGGCATTCGCGCCATCGTTCTTGCGGGCAATCTGCTCGATTCTTTCGTTCGGAATAACGGAAGTTCGCCGAGAATGTTTGTTCTTCCAATACCAACAAAAATGCCAACAACACGAACGGCTGGAGTAGATTTTTGTGCGTGTTTTCAACGTGCCGCGAAAATTCCACTGAAAATATGGAAGCGAACCATTAGGTTATTATTATCGTTTTCAGCTTGGTGCCCCTGACCGACAATCAACTAGTCGCATAACAAATTGAATTTGCGATGCTTTTTAGTCGTCGATTGCCTCAGGTACCGACAGGAATACCGACAAGAGATGGACGGGAGGCGTTCGCAAAAAATAATTTTGCGAGCGCTCTGCAGCACGTACAGTCTTGCGGTTCTTGTCTTTATAACCGCCGGCCGGAGTCGAACCCGGCTCAGACACGAAATCTTTAGGGAGGCGGGCGAGCGCTTACTCAGCAGCTTTCAGTTTTCTTGAAGAAGAGTGATTAAGGCCGTGTACTCATAAATCGGGATGCCTGGATCGGGGTGGCATTGCCAGAACCTGGAGTGCGACCGCTGTTTCACGTAAACTCGAAACTGGGGGACCATGATGAGACTGGGTAGAATCGCTGCGCCGATCGTCACTGATCTCGGGCGCGAGGAGAAGCCGCGTGGTTAGTGCTCAGACGCCCTTGTGGGCGAGGGTGTGGCCTGCGCTGGCATGCGGCACCTTGGTAGTCACCCCGTTCGTCGGCAAGGGCGCCCTTGTCGCGACCGTCGCGGCGATCGTCGTGTTCGGGACCGTATTCGCGGCCGTGTACCATGCCGAAGTCGTTGCCCATCGCGTGGGAGAGCCATTTGGCACGCTTGTCCTCGCCCTGGCCGTAACGATCATCGAGACGGCGCTGATCGTCTCGGTCATGATATCGTCCCCGGTCGAAAAATCAGGTTTGGCGCGCGATACGGTGTTTGCAGCCGTCATGATCGTCTGCAACGGCATCGTCGGGCTTTGCCTCCTGATGGGAGGAGCCCGCTATCGAGAGCAGGAGTTTCGAATTCAAGGGGCAAGCGCTGCGATGGGGGTCCTGGCCGCGCTTACGACGCTCACTCTGATCCTGCCGAATTTCGCAGCCCGTGAGCTCGGACCACTGTATAGCAAGCCGCAGCTCATCTTTGCGGGACTGATTTCTCTGGTCCTCTACGGGTCCTTCGTCTTCGTGCAGACGATACGACACCGCGACTATTTCCTTCCGGGGGCCGACGATAAGGAGGAGCACGCGCCTCCGCCGCCCAACAAGACCACGCTCGAAAGTGCCGGCCTTCTCGTCGTTTCGTTGGCGGCCGTCGTTGGCCTTGCCAAGATCCTGACCCCGACGATCGAGACGGGGATAGCCAACCTCAACATGCCCGCGTCGACGGTCGGTATCATCATCGCCGCCCTGGTGCTTCTGCCGGAGTGCGTCGCCGCGCTCAGGGCGGCTCAGAAGAACCGACTGCAAACCAGCCTGAATCTCGCATTGGGGTCGGCGCTCGCGACCATAGGCCTGACGATTCCCGCGGTCGCCGTCGTGTCTATCGTTCTCGGGCAGCGTCTCGAACTCGGTCTGGACGTGAAGGATCAGGTCGTACTTGCCTTGACGTTGATCCTTGGCATGATCACGCTAGGTACCGGGCGAACTACTGTTCTCCAAGGAATCGTACATCTGGTGATCTTCGCCGTGTTCGTCTTCTTTGCTGTAGTGCCCTGACGTTGGAGCGTTGCGCACGGGCGTATTCAACTCGCACGCGGAGCCGGCGATGTTTCGATTGCGATGGCGGCTGTTGATCTGCGCGGGGCTGGTGCTCGGACTGCAGGCCTGCAGCGACAAGAAGCAGGAGGGCTCGGAGCAGCCGGTGCGCGGGCTTCGTGCCTACAAGGTCTCCGCAAAGGCCGAAAGCCGCGTGCGCCGCTTCCCGTCGGTGCTGCAGCCGGCAGATGTCAGTAGCCTTTCATTCGAGATCGCCGGCCAATTGAAAGCGATCGCTCTCACTGTCGGCCAGAAGGTGCAGCTTGGCGACGTACTGGCGGAAATCGATCCTCGCTCCTTGCAGACGCAGGTCGAGCAGGCAGGTGCCGGTGTGCAGCAAGCCCAAGCGCAGGCCGACAACGCGGAGGCCGATTTCCAGCGCAAGGACGAACTGCTCAAGAAGGGAGTTTCGACCCAATCCGTTTTTGATCAGGCGAGGGCCACCCTTCTGAGTTCGAAGGCCCAGTTGGATCAAGCGAAGCGGCAACTCGACCTGGCAAGCCACAATCTGGAGCGAGGCAAGCTTGTCGCGCCATTTTCGGGGACCATTGCGAGGATCGAGGTCAAGTCGTTCGCGCAGATCGCAGCCGGTCAGCCGATCCTGACGTTGTACAGCGATGACCGGTTCGAGCTGTCGTTCCTGGCGCCGGCTCCCGTTTTCCAGAGCCTCGCCGTGGGGCGGGCCGTCGACGTCAAGGTCGCGGATCTACCTGATCTCGCGTTGAAGGGTGAGATCAAGGAACTCGGCTCCAAGGCCGAGCAGGTATCGGCTTTTCCGGTCGTGGTCCGCCTCGAAAACAAGGTCGCTGGATTGAATGCCGGCATGTCCGTCGAGGCCAACATCGAGGAGCCCTTGAACGGCGGCTCGGCTGGATTCCTTGTCCCGTTGGGCGTCGTCGCGCCCGAGAGCGCGAGCCAGGCGCAGGGGGCCGCGAGCGTCTTTCTCTACGACGGCGCGAGTTCGACCGTCAAAAAGCACAAGGTGATGGTCGGCGGGGTTCGGGACAACCGTCTGATCGTCACCTCGGGGCTCGCCGAGGGCGACATCGTTGCGTCCGCGGGCGTATCGTATCTCGTCGACGGCCAAAAAGTTAAGCTTCTACCCGTGCAGGAGTAAGGCCGTGAATCTTCTGACGCGGTTTGGTCTAGCGCGATCGCGGTTCACGATCGCGATTATGCTTTGCCTGATCGTCGCCGGCGTCGTTCTGTATCCGAACTTTCCGAAGCGAGAGGATCCCGTAATCGTCATCCGGACCGCGGTTGTCTCCGCGTTCTTTCCGGGAATGGCGCCCGAGCGCATCGAAAATCTGGTCGCCGTGCCGATCGAGCGCAAGATCCGAGAGCTCGCCGAGGTGAAGGACATCCGGACGTTGGCCGGGGAGGGCTCCGCGACCATTTACGTCGATTTGAAGGACGACGCCGGCGACGTCACGGCGACCTGGCAACGGCTCCGCGACAAGATGGGCGACGTGAAGCTGGAGCTTCCCGACGGTGTAGCCGGCCCCTTCGTCAACAGCGATTTCGGGGACGTGGCCATAGCCACGATTGCCATCACTGCAGAGGGATTTTCCCAGCGTGAGATGAAGGACGTCGCCGAGGATTTCCGCAAGAAGCTCTATCGGCTCGCCGGCATCTCGAAGATCGACATTCTGGGCGTCCAGGAGGAGCGCATCTGGCTCGAGTTGGACACCCGAAAATTGGCGGCCGTCGGCGTCCAGGTGAATGCCCTCGTCAAGGATCTGCAGGGGCAGAACGTCGTGCTACCGTCGGGCACGATCAACGCCGACGGAACGCGGCTGCTGCTGGAGACGTCCGGTGATTTTCCCAGCGTCCGGGCCATCGAAACTATGCTGACGCGGGTAGGCACCACGGACAGCCTGGTCAGGCTCGCCGATCTGGTCACTGTCCATCGGGGCTACGTCTCACCGAAGTTCAAGCCGATCTACTTCAATGGCAGGCCGGCAGTCGTCCTGAGCGTGGTGATGCAACCCGATCAGGACGTGACGCAACTCGGCCTGCGGCTCCGCAGCGCGACGCACGATTATGAACGTCAGCTACCGATCGGGTACGTCGTCGATTTTGCGACCTACCAGGCCGAACAGGTGCGCGCTTCGGTCAGTTCGGCGCTTTCGAGCGTCGGCCAGACGTTCATTGTCGTCGCCGGACTGGTGGTCCTGTTTCTCGGACTGCGTGCCGGTCTGATCGCGGCCATGATCGTACCGTTCGCCGTCATGTTCTCGGTCATCGGCATGCGGGTGGCCGGCATCGCCCTCGAGCAGGTGTCGATTGCTGCCATCATCATTGCCCTGGGCCTCCTGGTCGATAACGGGGTGGTCATGGTCGAGGACATTGTCAGCCGCATCGATCGGGGGACCCCGCCTGAGGCTGCAGGCCTTGCCGCCGGAGAACAATACGCGCTTCCGCTACTCATTTCCTCGATTACGACCATCGCCGCCTTCCTTCCGCTATTTCTCTTGCCCGGCTCATCCGGCGAGTATGGCTTTTCGCTCGCGGCCGTAGTCGCCTTGACGCTGACCGGCTCATGGCTCGCCGCCCTCTACATTCTTCCTGCATTGACCGTCTGGCTTATCGGTGGCCGCACACATCCGCGCGACGAACGGGCGGCGCCCTCGCGCCTGCAGCGGCTCTACGGCACGGCGTTGGATCTCGGCTTGCGCTTTTCGCCGATCGTGATGGCGGTCTGCATCGGCCTGGTCCTGCTCTCGATAACGCTGTTCGGCAGTCTGCCGAAGCAGATGTTTCCGCTGAGCGAACGCAATCAATTTCTCATCTACATGAACATGCCCGATGGAACGGACATCTCGCAAACCGAAGCGCAGGCATTGCAGATTTCGCGGTGGCTGGGGGACAAGACGAAGAATCCGGAGATCGGGAGCCATATCCTCTATATCGGTGACGGCGGGCCGAGGTTCTATCTGACGCTGACCCCGGTCGCGCCGGATCCCGCGTCGGCCTTCTTCCTGGTCAACGCGGCGGACTACAAAGGCGCGGTGCGTGCCGCGGACCGCGCCTGGAATTATCTGTACGCCAACCACCCCGAAGCGCAGTTCAAGATCAAGCGGCTGGCGATGGGGTCGGTGGAATCGGGGATCGTTGACGTCGAGATATCGGGCCCGGACGGTGACCGTCTCATGGCGTTGAGCCAGCAGGTGCGCTCGCTGTTTCGAGCTGCGCCCGGGATCCGTGACAACGAAGACGATTGGGGCAACAAGCTGATCAAGGTCGTCGTGGAGATCGACCAGGACCGCGCGCGACAGCTCGGGATCACCTCGGAAGAGATCACCCAGTTGCTGAATACGTATTTCAGCGGAGCAGCCGTATCGGTCTACCGGGAGGGCGACAATCTCATCCCGATCGTGCTCCGAGCCAGTGCCTATACCTCAGACAGCCTCGAAGGTCTGACCAGCGCTACGTTCGCGAAGAACGGGACGCTGATCCCGCTCGCGCAGGTCGCCAGGCTGAAACCGACCTTCGACTTCGCGCGCGTCCGCCGCAAAAATCAGGAGCGGACCATCACGGTCACCGCCCGGAGCACAATCTTGACGGCCGGCCAGCTCCTCGCCTCGATAGATTCAGGCCTGAAGGCGCTGGATCTCGCCGGCGGGTATCACATCAACATCGGTGGCGAGGTTGAGAAGAGCGCTGAAACCAGCCAGAAGCTCGTTGCGGGATTTCCGATCGCGATCGTCGTGATGGTTCTCGCGATCATCCTTCAGTTCAACTCGTTCCGCCGGACCCTCCTCACGTTCGTGAGCATCCCGCTTATCCTGATCGGCATCCCGTTCGGTCTCCTGGCTGCAGGGCAGCCATTGTCCTTCTTCGGAACGCTCGGCATCATCAGCCTGTCCGGGATAATCATCAACAACGCCATCGTGCTGATCGATCAGATCGACATCGAGCGCGAAAGCAGACAGTTGCGCGATGCGATCGTCGTGGCGTCGGAAAAGCGCCTTCGCCCGATCCTTTTGACTTCGGCAACGACTGTCCTCGGGCTGGCCCCGATGGCGTTCGCCGGAGGCGCTCTGTGGCAACCGATGGCCGTCCTCATGATGTCAGGACTGGCCATTGCCTCCGTGCTGACGCTGTTCTTCGTCCCGGCCGGGTATTTTCTTCTGTTCCGCTTCGAGAAGCAGTCCTAGAGAGGGGGCGGCGAATGACGCCGAACAGCAAAGACGAACCGGTCCTCGTTGACCTTGCACTTCAGGGGGGCGGCTCGCACGGCGCGTTCACATGGGGCGTGCTGGATCGCTTGTTGGAGGAAGGCGGCCTCAAGATCGCGGGGATATCCGGAACGTCCGCGGGGGCCATGAACGCAGCGGTGCTGGCGGACGGTTGGGTCAACGGAGGCGCCAACGGTGCACGCGATGCCTTGGAGCGTTTCTGGCGGCGTGTGTCGCAGGCCGCGGCGTTGAGCCCGCTGCAGCGCTCGCCGGTGGATCGCCTGATGGGGCGCTGGACGCTCGATACGTCGCCGGCCTATCTCGCGATGGATTTGATGAGCCGCGTCTTCTCGCCCTACGATGTCAATCTGATGGGTTTCAATCCGCCGCTCGCCGCCAAGATGGCGGGGAAGTGACCTCGCCAGATCGAACAACACGCAACTTCCCCCTGCCGGCGGGCGGTGGGACCGTTGCAGCGTTACTCTTCGCGGTGGCAGCTAATTAGCGAAGCGGGCTTTCCATACGCCGCCGAGTTCGCCGACCCGGCGAATCAGCGAGCTGAAAGCCGCCTAGGTAGATCACACCGAGCGCGAATACCGCGGTTCAGAGATTCCGAAATCGAACCTGCGGTCGCTGCTTGGGGTTAGCGCACGCGCCATCGTTCTTACGCGTCATCTGCTCAATTCATTCGGAATAACGAAATTCGCAGCCAACGGTTGTTCTCCCAACTACCGACAAAAATACCGACAACACGCACGGCTGGAGCGAATTTTTTGCGCGTGTTTTCAATGTGCGTTGAGAATTTTCCCGGAAATCTGGAATCGAACCATCGTTGTAAGCTATTGTTATTATTGATGTTTTCATCTTGGTGCCCCTGGCCGGAATCGAACCAGCACTCCTTGCGGAACTCGATTTTGAGTCGAGCGCGTCTACCAGTTCCGCCACAGGGGCCTTCGGACACAGGCCACAGGGCCGGTGCGGCGAAGCGGGCGGAATATAGCGGGCGGCGCTTCCCGGTCAACCCGCGCGGATGTGATTGTGGGTCGCCTCGACAGGTGAGCGGTGGCGGGATAGGACGCTGTGGTTCGGTTTTGGGCATGGATGTGCTCGGGAGAACACCGTGACATCAGATACCGCCGCCGATTCGTCGTACGCACGCAATGCCGTCAACCCGGCGGTCATGGCGGCGCTGGCGATTGCGCTGGTGGCCGCCGCGACGCTGGCGGGGGCCTGGTTCTTTCAGCTCGCGCTCGATATCCGGCCCTGTCCGCTCTGCCTTGAACAGCGCTACGCCTATTATCTGGCGGTCCCGCTCGGCCTCGTGGCGGCGTTTGCAGCCTCGCGGGGGGCGCCGCGGCCGGTCCTGCTGGCCGGGTTTGCGATCCTGCTGCTCGCAGCCCTCGCCAATGCCTGGCTCGGCGGCTATCACGCCGGCGTCGAATGGAAGTTCTGGCAGGGCCCGACCGATTGCTCAGGCCCCGTCCTCGATCTCGGCAGCGCCGGCACCCTGCTGCAGCGCCTCGACACCGTAAAGGTGATCCGCTGCGACGAGGTGCAGTGGCGTTTCCTCGGCCTCTCGCTCGCCGGCTACAATGTGCTGATCTCGCTGTTGATGGCGTTGCTTGCTGTCTGGGGCATCGTGGCTGCGAAGCGGGCGTAGATTGATGGTGGGCACGCTGTCGCTTCGCTCGCAATGACGGGGACAAAGCTGGGGAGGCCGCGAAGCGGCCGTCTCGAAGAACTCGGCCACGGCCCCTCAATCGTCCACATCCTCCTGCGGCCGTCCGAACAGATGGATGATCCCCGGCGTGGTGATCGTGACGAACACGAAACGGGACAGATGGTGAGCGCCGACGAAGATCGGATCGATATGCAGCGTCAAGGCCAGCGCCAGCATGGCGTCCATCGCGCCGGGCGCGAAGGCCACCACCACGTCGGCAAAGCGCACATGGGTGGTCATCACGATGATGGCGACAAAGATGGCCGAGATGACGATGGCGACGGCAAACGAGCCCAGCCCGGCGTTGACGTGGCTGAGCAGCGTCGATTTCTTGATCCGCGCGAACCGCGTGCCGATCACGGCGCCGATGCCGACCAGCGCCACGCCCCGCATCCAGGGCGGCAGGCCGCCCTCGATCAGCCCGGTGCCATGCAGCACGCTGGAGGCGATCATGGCGCCGAACATCCAGCTCGCCGGAAATTTGGCGATCCGCAGCAGCAGCGCGATCACAATCGACGCAACCAGCAGAACGGCAAGTTCGAACGGCGAGGCGATCAGGCCGGTGATCGTCAGCGGTGCGGCTGGCGTGATGCCGGTCAGCGCCAGCACGAGCGGCAGCGCGGCGGTGAGAATGATCACGCGCATGGTCTGCACCACCGCGATCGCCGCGACGTCGGCGCCTTTTTCCGCGGCGAGGATGGTGATCTGCGACAGCGCGCCGGGGCTGGCGGCCAGGAATGCCGAGGTCTGGTCCCAGCCATGCATGCGCTGCAAATAGAAGCTGGAGCCGAAGGTCATGCAGAAGGTCGCGAGCGCCAAAAGGCCGATGGTGAGCGGATAGGCGCTCATATGCTGGATCAATTGCCGCGACACCAGCGAGCCCAGCGTGATCCCCAGCAGCACCAGCACGGTCTGGGTCAGGATCGGCGGCATATGCAGGGGCCGTCCGGCCAATGCGGCAATGCCGACGGCGGCCATCGCGCCCGAAATCAGCCCGCCCGGCAGGTTTGCCCAGAGAAACAGCAGGCCGCCGGCCGCGCCGAGGACGAGCGTCTCGAGCGTGCTCAGGATTTTGGCACGATCGGTAAGCGCGGCGGAAATCGAAGCGAGGATCAGGTTCACGCCGCCTTATGGCAAATTCGCCGCGGCGCGACAAATGCACCACGCGATTGCAGCAATGCGCGGACTTGTCTCCCGGTGAGCGGGTTACCACCGGCATCGGGTCAACCACGGCAAAACCGATGGCGCCGGCGTTCGTCCGCCGGCGTCATGAACGAATGCGACAAAGTCCCGATACGGCCCTCTCCGGCAGGAGAGGCGGCGCGACTACTTCGCCTTGTCGGCGGCGGTCTTCTTGCATTCGGAGCGGAATTTCTTGCGCTCCTTGCCGTGAAGGCCCTTGGCGTCCGCTTCCTTCGAACATTCGAGCGAGGCGGCGGTGCGCGGTTTCTCGGCCTTCTTCTCCGCAGGCGCCTTGGTCTCGGTCTTGGTCGCGTCGGTCTTGGCCGGGGCCGTGGTTTGCGCTGACGCAGAACCCATCAACAGCAGGGAAGCCACGGCGGTCGCGGTGGCAAGGGAGGAGATCTTCGTCATGAGGCACCTCTGGTTGAAAACAAGCGCGCAACCGTCGCGCCGTCATGCTGAACCGCAGGTGAATGGGGTTGA
>Ga0081540_1004506_pt1 | contig 10576 bp, 7 predicted proteins | sample TabmetS2T1R1_FD_71024 | JGI IMG/M metagenome (GOLD analysis project Ga0081540, IMG submission 71024) | Tabebuia heterophylla rhizosphere microbial communities from the University of Puerto Rico - S2T1R1 | ecosystem: Host-associated > Plants > Roots > Rhizosphere ... | reverse complement strand
CGCGAGGCGCTGACGTTGCGGCGCCGCGTGACGAGCCGCTGGCCGTACTCGAGCCAGCGCAGCTCCTCGACGGCCGACACCGAGATGTGGCTGTCCGAGCCGATGCCGAAGCGTCCGCCCGCGTCGAGATACGATTTCAGCGGAAACAGGCCGTCGCCGAGGTTCGCCTCGGTCGTCGGACAGAGCCCGGCCACCGCGCCGCTCGATGCGAGTCGGCGCATTTCGGCGTCGCTCAAATGCGTCGCATGCACGAGGCACCAGCGTGCATCGACCGGCGCATGATCGAGCAGCCATTCGACCGGCCGCGCGTTGCGCAGCGCAAGACAGTCCTGCACCTCGCCGATCTGCTCGGCGATATGAATATGGATCGGACGATCGCGCGCGATCCCCGAGTCGAGCACGCCGCGCATCGCGGCTTCCGGCACCGCACGCAACGAATGCAGCGCGATGCCGACGCGCACGCGCGGCGATTCTTCCCTGCACAAGCGCTCGAGCAGACGCAGATAACCGTCGACGTCGAACCGGAAGCGCCGCTGACGCTCCGACAAGGGCCGGCCGTCGAAGCCACCGGTCATGTACAGCGTCGGCAGCAGCGTGAGGCCGATGCCGGTCTCGCGCGCGGCCTCGATCAGCGCGAGCGACATCGCCGCAGGATCCGCATACGCGTCGCCATCCGGACGATGGTGCAGATAGTGGAACTCGCAGACCTGCGTGTAGCCGGCCTTGAGCATCTCGACGTAGAGCTGCGTCGCGATCGCGTGCAGCTCCTCCGGTCCGACGCGGCCGGCGAACGCATACATGACCTCGCGCCAGGTCCAGAAACTGTCGTCGGGATTCGACTGCCGCTCGGCGAGACCGGCCATCGCGCGCTGGAACGCGTGCGAATGCAGGTTCGGCATGCCCGGCACGACGAAGCGTCCCAGCGGCTTCGCATCGCCGCGCGCGATGCTGCGGTCAGCCGTCTTCAAGGTGCCGGCGGCATCCACGTCGAACCGCACGCCTTCGGCAAAGCCGTCCGCAAGCCAGGCGTGTTCGGCGTAGTGCGAAACCGTCGTCATGAGCGCATCCGAATCGGGAAAGAGCGAGCCTAGCCGCGTGCCGCGGCCATTTCCAGCCCGCCGGCGCTTGTCCGCGCACGGATCGTGAAACTACGCTACGCGCCTCGCTCGAATCGCCGCCGGGAGCACTGCCGCATGAGCCAACGCTGGGACACGCTGCTCCTCGACGCCCGTCTCGCGACGCTGGCCGATACCGGCGCGCCGTACGGCGCGATCGAGCGCGCCGCTCTCGGATGGAAGGACGGCGTCATCACGTTCGCGGGGCCGACCAGCGCGCTGCCCGGCAAGCCCGAGGCGCTCGCGGCCGAAGTGCGCTCGATCGGCGACGCATGGATCACGCCCGGCCTCGTCGATTGCCATACGCATCTCGTGTTCGGCGGCGACCGCGCGCACGAGTTCGAGCAGCGCCTCGACGGCGCGAGCTACGAGGACATCGCGCGCGCCGGCGGCGGCATCATGTCGACCGTGCGCGCGACGCGCGCCGCTGACGAGGATGCGCTGCTCGCCGAATCGCTGCCGCGCGCCCGCGCGCTCGTCGCCGACGGCGCGACGACGATCGAGATCAAGTCCGGCTACGGCCTCGAGCTCGACAGCGAGCGCCGCATGCTGCGCGTCGCGCGGCGCGTCGGCGAGACGCTCGGCATCCGCGTCAGCGCGACGCTGCTCGCCGCACACGCGCTGCCGCCCGAATTCAAGGATCGTCCCGACGCGTACATCGACGAAGTCTGCGAGTCGATTCTCCCGGCGATCGCGCGCGAGGGCCTCGCCGACGCGGTCGACGCATTCTGCGAGCGCATCGCGTTCACGCCGGCGCAGACGCGCCGCGTGTTCGAGAAGGCGCGCGAGCTTGGACTGCCGGTCAAGCTGCACGCGGACCAGCTTTCCGATCTCGGCGGCGCCGCGCTCGCGGCGGAATTCGGCGCGCGATCGGCCGAGCATCTCGAGCACACGAGCGAGGACGGCGTGCGCGCGATGGCCGCGCACGGCACCGTCGCGGTGCTGTTGCCCGGCGCGTACTACGCGCTGCGCGAGACGAAGCTGCCGCCGATCGATGCGTTCCGCCGCGAAGGCGTGCCGATCGCGATCGCGACCGATCTCAATCCGGGCACGTCGCCGCTGCTCTCGTTGCGCCTCGCGATGAATATGGCGTGCACGCTGTTCCGCCTGACGCCCGCGGAAGCGCTGCGCGGCGCGACGGTCAACGCGGCGCGTGCGCTCGGGCTCGACGATCGCGGCACGCTCGAAGCCGGCAAGCGCGCCGATTTCGTGGTCTGGAACATCGAACGGCCCGCGGATCTCTGCTACTGGATCGGCGGACCGCTGGCGCGCGAAGTGCGCGCCGGCGGCGCGAGCGTCTGATCCGATCAGCCGGCCTTCTTCGCGGCGGTCTTCTTCACCGGCGCCGCCTTCTTGGCGGCCACCTTTGCCGGCGACTTCGCGGCGGCGGGCTTTGTCGTCTGCTTCTTGCTGGCCGCATGCGGGCGCACGTTGCCGTAGCTGCGGATCGCGATCTTGCCCTTGCGTGTCTTGCGGTCGCCTCTGCCCATCGTGGTTTCCTCGGGAAATGCCTCAAATCGGGCGCGGAGGATAGCAGCCTTGCGGGCCGCGGGCATCACGCGCTCTTGCGGCAGCCGGGCTCGTCGCACTGCAGCGTCTCGAGCTGCACGGTCGCGTGCTCGACGCTGAAGCGCTCGCGCAGCACGGTCTGGATCGCGAGGATGACCTGATCCGGCGCGAATCCGTCGCGCGCGCGCGCATGCAACGTGGCGACGTGACGTCCGCCGGCGAGCTGCCAGACGTGCACGTGATGCACGTCGTGCACGCCGGTCGCCTCGCGCTCGATCGTGCGGCCGATGAGATCGGCGTCCATGCCTTCCGGCGTGCCTTCGAGCAGGATGTGCGCGCTGCGCCGGAGCAGCCGCCACGCGCCGCCGAGGATCAGCAGCGAGACGAGGATCGAGACCGCAGGATCGGCCCACAGCCAGTCGAGATAGCGCACGAGGAGCGCGGCGATGACCGCACCGAGCGAACCCAGCAGATCGCCGAGCACGTGCAGCCGCGCACCCGCGGTGTTGAGATCGCCGTGGTCGTGGGTCAGCGCCTGCAGCACGATCGTGTTGACCAGGAGTCCCGCGAACGCGACCGCGAGCATCGTGCCGGACAGGATCGGCGCGGGGTTCGCGAAGCGGAACAGCGCCTCCGTCGCGATCCAAACGACGAGCAGGAACTGCATAAGCGCATTGCTGTAGCCGACCAGCACCTCGAGGCGCGCATAGCCGAAGCTGCGCCGGGCATCGGCCGGACGCTGCGCGTAGTGCGCGCCGAGCCAGGCGAACATCAGCGCGGCGGCGTCGACGAGCATGTGGCCCGCGTCGGCGAGCAGCGCGAGCGAGCCCGCGATGAAGCCGCCGACCGCTTCGACTACGAGCATGACCGCCGTCAGCGCGAAGGCGAACAGCAGCCGGTTCTCGCGACGCGTCGCGGGCGTCGCGTGATGATGACCGTGAGCGCGGGCGTGATCGTGCGAGGGGCTCAAGATAACGGTGTCGTGGAAGAGAATGCGGCGATGCTAGGGAGCAGCGCCGGAGTTACACAATCACTGGCCGGCGCGACGAGATGCTCAGTGCTCGCAGGCTGCGTCGTGCACGTGCCCGTGCGCGAGCCTGAGGTTCGTCAGATGCGACACCGCAACGAGCGTGCCGCCGATGCTGACCAGCACCGCGTGCGCCGTCGCCGACTGCTCGAAGTCGACGAGGATGCCGGCGGCGAGCAGCAGGATGCCGGGCACGAGGAACCAGAACGCGCGGAAGCGGTGATGGCGGCGAAAGCCGACCACGAGCGTCGTCAGCGCGAGCACGCTAGCGAACGCGATGAAGCCGCGCTCGAAGCGATGATTGGCGAGGAAGCCGAGACCGATCGCCGGCAGCGCGGCGATGATCATCGGCAGCAGCGCGCAATGCACCGCGCACAGGAAAGAGGCCGTGGCGCCGAATCGGTCCGCGAGTCGGCTGTACAGCGAGGGGCGTCGGCTCATGAGGTTCTCGTCCATGCGAAATGATATGTTATAACACCTCGCGCCGGAGTCCAACTGTCCCGGCCGGCGCCGCCCTGTCAGGCGGTCTCGTGTCTTGTCCGGCTTGGCCTCTCGTGGCCTGCTGTAACGCAGCATGACAATCCCCAACGAAAACCTCACGATGTAAACGTTTACGTAAACGTTTACATCGCGCCGGGACGCGCGCTCTCGCTGCACGGGGACGTCGTGACCGCAACGATCAAAGATGTCGCGCGCGCTGCTGGCGTTTCGGTCGCCTCGGTGTCGCGCGCGCTCAATGGTCACGAGAGCGTCACCGCGGAAACGCGCGAGCGCATCCTTCGCGCCGCGGGCGAGCTTCGCTATGTGCCGCATGCGGGCGCGCGAAGTCTGATCACGCGCCGCACCGACACGGTCGGCGTGCTGCTCCCCGACCTTCACGGCGAGTTCTTCTCCGAGCTCATTCGCGGCATGGATCAGGCTGCGCGCGCGAGCGGCCGGCATCTTTTGATCTCGAGCTCGCACGGCTCGGCGTCCGAAGCGGCGCTCGCGCTGCGCACGTTGCAGGGCCGTGTCGACGGCCTCCTGGTGATGTCGCCGCACGCCGACGCGAGCATGCTCGCCGCGAATCTTCCGGCGACGCTGCCCACGGTATTGATGAACACGCGCATCGACGCGGGGAGCTACGCCGCGCTCGCAGTCGACAATCACGGCGGCGCGACCGCGATGATGGAGCACCTCATCGCCTGCGGCTTCCGGCGCATCGCGTTCATTGGCGGTCCCGCGCATAACTTCGATGCCGCCGAGCGCCTGCGCGGCTATCGCGACGCGCTCGCGGACCAGCCGTCCGCGAGCGGAACCACGCTGCCCGGCGATTTCAGCGAAGCCTCGGGCTATCGCGCGGGTTTGCGCCTTTGCGCGGGCAAGGATCGCCCCGACGCGATCTTCGCGGCGAACGACATGATGGCGCTCGGCTGCCTGTTCGCGCTGAACGAGCACGGCCTTCGCGTGCCCGACGACATCGCGCTCGCCGGTTTCGACGACATCCCGATCGCGCGCTTCGTCACGCCGCCGCTGACGACGGTGCGCGTGCGCATCGCCGATCTCGGCCGGCTCGCCTTCGAACGGCTCGCCGCGCTGATCGAGAGCGACGGCGGTCCGCCGCGCACGACCGAGCAGCTCGCTTGCGAGCTCGTCGTGCGCCAGTCGACGGGCGTTCGCGGCGCCGCGGCCGCGTCTGCCCACGACAGCAGTTGATCGCACTTAAGCGTCCGTCTCGTTGCCCGAGTTTTCCATCCAGCAACTGTCCGGGAGTAAAAACGTCATGCTCAAGCTCAGCTCGCGTCCTGGAGTCCCGAAACCCAAACTGCTCGCCTGCGCGCTCGCCGGGTGCCTCGCACTCGGCGCGACGCATGCGCTCGCCCAGACCACCGGCGCCACGCTGCGCGGCCAGGCCACGGCCGGCGTCGAGATCACGGCGACGAACGCCGACACGGGCCTCGTCCGACGCGTCACCGCGACGAGCGACAGCAGCTATGCGATGGCCGGCCTGCCGCCCGGCACGTACACCGTGCAGGTCGCCGGCGGCGCCGCGCAGACGGTCACGCTGTCCGTCGCGCAGACCGCGACGCTGAATCTCGGCGCCGAAGCGACGACGACGACGACGCTCGAAGGCGTCACGGTGGTCGGCGTCGCGTTGCCGGAAGTGAAGACGTCCGAGGTCGGCGCGACCGTCTCGACGAAGATCATCAACACGATCCCGCAGGTCACGCGCAACTTCCTCGAGTTCGCGGACGTCGTTCCCGGCATCGCGTTCAGCGTCGATCCCGGCAACGGCACGACGAAACTGCAGGGCGGCGCGCAGTCGGCGAGCGCGATCAACGTCTATATCGACGGCGTCGGTCAAAAGAACTATGTCCTGCAAGGCGGCATCACGGGCCAGGACTCCTCGCGCGGCAATCCGTTCCCGCAGCTCGGCATCGGCGAGTACAAGGTCATCACGCAGAACTACAAGGCCGAGTACGACCAGGTCTCGAGCGCGGCCGTCACCGCTATCACGAAGTCAGGCACCAACGAGTTCCACGGCGAGCTGTTCGACCAGTACACCGACCAGGACTGGCGCGCGAAGACGCCGGCCGAGAACAACGCCCACGAGAAGAAGGACACCGAGGAGAAGGACTACGGCATCGCGCTCGGCGGTCCGATCATCAAGGATGTCGCGCATTTCTTCTTCGCGTACGAGGCGAAGGACTACGTGACACCGATTGCCGTCGTGCCGGGCACGCCGCTGCCGGGACCGCTGCCTCCCGAGGCGGCCGCGCAGGCCGGACCGAACAGCATTCCGTTCAGCCAGGACCTTTACTTCGGCAAGGTCGACTGGTTGCCGTCCGATTCCGATCTCGTCGAGCTCTCCGGCCGCTACCGCAAGGAAGCGCAGCGCGACAACGTCGGCGGCACGCAAGCGCCGAGCTTCGGCAGCGACATCGTCAACAATGAGAAGCGCGCCGACCTGCGCTGGCAGCACACGTCCGACCGCTGGCTCAACGACGCGCATATCACCTGGGAGGACACCGAGTGGGGCCCGCGCCCGGTGACCAACGGCATCGCGCAGATCTACTCCGTCGCAGCCGACAACAACCGCGTGCTGCTGCAGACCGGCGCCGGCGCGAACTTCCAGGACAAGGGGCAGAAAGGCCCCGCGATCCAGGACGACTTCTCGCTGACGGATCTCCACTGGAACGGCGATCACCTCGTCAAGACCGGCTTCAAGTACAAGGAGGTCAAGCTCAACACACAGGAGATCAATCCGGCCAATCCGCAGTTCTTCTACAACGTCGACGCCGACGGCGCCGACACCGATCCGTACCGCGCGTTCTTCGGCGTGCCGCTCGCGGGCGTCGGCAACGGCACGGCCGAATCGAAGAACAAGCAGTTCGGCATCTACATCCAGGACGACTGGGCGGTCAACGAGAAGCTCACGCTGAACCTCGGCGTGCGCTGGGACTACGAGAAGACGCCGTCCTATCTCGACTACGTGACGCCCGCGAACGTGATCGACGCGCTGAACAGCCAGGATCCGAACGCGCCGGCCGGCCAGACCTACGCGCAGACGCTCGCGCTCGGCGGCGTCAACGTCAACGACTACATCTCGACCGGCAGCAACCGCGACGCGTACACGGACGAATGGCAGCCGCGCCTGGGCTTCTCGTACGACCTCAACGGCGACCAGGAGCACGTGTTCTTCGGCGGTGCCGGACGCTCGTACGATCGCGACAGCTTCGACTACCTGCAGCTCGAGCTCTCGAAGGCGACGTTCCCCTCGTACGAGGTGTTCTTCAATTCGCCGAACGGCGTGCCGTGCGACCCGGCGACGCAGGGCAACTGCTTCAACTGGGATCCGTCGCTCTACGACATCAACAATCTGCGCCAGCTCGTCTCGCAGAACGGCGGCGGGCGCGAGATCGATCTGCTCAACAACAATCTCAAGGTGCCCTACTCCGACCAGTTCAGCATCGGCATGCGCAACATGGTCCACCTCGGCCAGCAGGACTGGAACACGAGCGTCACGCTCTCGCGCATCGAGTCGAAGGACGGCTTCGCGTTCATCCTCGGCAACCGCCGTCCGGACGGCTCGTTCTTCGGCAGCGGCCCCACTGATTTCGGCCTGCCGTTCGGCTTCCCGATTCCGGGCTTCGGCGCGCTGATCCTCGGCAAGAACGGCATCGAATCGAACGCGAACGCGGTACTGCTCTCGGCCGAGAAGGCGTACACGAAACAGTCCGGCTGGGGCGTGACGATCGCGTACACGTACACCGACGCGGAGGAAAACCGCAAATTCGGCGAGCACTACTCGCTCGACGAGCCGGACATCAGCGACTACCCGTTCATCACGTCGCACGGCGCGTCGAAGCATCGCCTCGTCGCCACCGGCATCCTCGACGGTCCGTGGGGCACGACGTGGTCGACCAAGCTCACGCTTTCGACACCGATCCCGTACTCGGACATCGCCTGCGTGCCCGGCGCGCTGTTCCCGTGCTTCCCGTCCGCTATCGACGCGCCCGGCAGCGGCCGCTTCATCGCCGGCGGGAAGATCTTCGGCACGCGCCAGGTCGACTTCGCGGTCAACAAGGACTTCGATCTCAGCGCCGGCGTCATATTCTATGTGCGCGCGGATCTCATCAACGCGTTCAACTTCAAGAACTACTCGGACTACAACGTGGCCTGGGGCGCGAACGGCGTCTACAACCCGAGCATCGCGGTGAACACGATCGGCAACATGTTCACGTATCCGCGCCTGTTCAAGCTCAGTGCCGGCATACGCTGGTGATGACGACGCTGCCCGGCGGGGAACTTCCTGCCGGGCGGCATTTCGAAATCGTCATCCTTCATCGACACCGGCAAGCCGGCATCCCGCTAACATGCGGGACGGGATGAGCCGGCCTGCCATTCAGCTTCGCGAGACCCCCGTTCGAAACGTGCCGATCCGCCGTCGCCTTCCAGAAGCCGTTTGCCTCCTTGCTCTCGCCTCGGCGCTCCTCGTCGGCGCCTGCAGCCACCACGAACCCGAACCACCGCGCGCATCGGTCACGCCGCTGCTGCGTCCACCGCTGACGCCGCTGTTCGACGACCTCGAGCAGCGCACGTTCAACTACTTCTGGGAGACGGCCGATCCCGAGACCGGCCTCATCCCGGACCGTTATCCGTACACCGAGCCGTTCTCGAGCATCGCCGCGATTGGCTTCGGCCTCACCGCCTACGGCATCGGCGCCGAGCGCGGCTACATCACGCGCGATCAGGCGATCGAGCGCACGCTGGTGACGCTGCGCTTCCTCGAAGGCGCGCCGCAGGGCGCGCGCTCCGAAGGCATGACCGGCTATCACGGCTTCTATTACCACTTCCTCGATCTGACGACCGGCGCGCGCTACGCGGACTGGGTCGAGCTCTCATCGGTCGATACGGCGCTGCTGCTCGGCGGCGTGCTCTTCGCGCAGTCGTACTTCGACCGCGGCACGGGCGACGAAGCCGAGATCCGCCGCCTCGCCGACACGATCTACCGCCGCGTCGAATGGCCGTGGATGCAGGTGCGCGCGCCGCTGATCTCGATGGGCTGGATGCCCAAGCAAGGCTACATACCGTACGACTGGCAGGGCTACAACGAAGGCATGCTGATCTACGTGCTCGCGCTCGGCTCGCCGACGCAAGGCATCGGCACCGACGCGTGGACCGCATGGACGAAGAGCTACGAGCGCGCCTGGGGCACGTTCCAGCAGCAGGAATACCTCAGCTTCGGACCGTCGCTCGGGCATCAGTATTCTCACGTCTGGATCGATTTCCGCGGCATCCAGGACGCGTACATGCGAGAGCGCGGCTTCGACTATTTCGAGAACAGCCGCCGCGCGACCTACGCGCAGCGCGCGTACGCGATCGCGAACCCGATGGGCTGGAAGCTCTACGGCGAGAACGTCTGGGGCCTCACCGCGAGCGACGGCCCCGCCGGCACGTCGCAAGACTACCTCGGCAAGACGCGCACGTTCCGCCACTACTCCGCGCGTGGCGCCGGCATCGCCGATGCGTTCGACGACGGCACGATCGCGCCGACCGCTGCGGCCGCTTCGCTGCCGTTCGCGCCCGAGATCGTGATTCCGGCCGTCGAGGAGATGCACGATCAGTTCGCCGCGCAGATCTATTCGACATACGGCTTCCTCGACGCGTTCAACCCGAGCTTCACCTACGACATCCCGCTCAAGACCGGCCATCTGATCCCGGGCTTCGGCTGGGTCGCCAGCGACTACATCGGCATCGACCAGGGACCCATCATCGCGATGATCGAGAACTATCGCGACGACTTCGTCTGGAAGGTCATGCGCACCAATCCGTACATTCGCCGCGGCCTGCAGCGCGCCGGCTTCACCGGCGGCTGGCTCGAGCCGACGATTTCCGGCAGCGACACGACCGCACCGGGTGCGCCGTAATGCGCACCGCGCGCTTCCTTCGCCGAAGCGCGCTCGTCTGCGCCGCGCTCGCGATGGCCGCGTGTCATCGCGAGGACCCGCACGGCGTCGAGATCCGGTTCTGGACGATCGGCCGCGAAGGCGAGGTCGTCGGCGAGCTGCTTCGCGATTTCGAGCAGCAGCATCCCGGCATCCGCGTCGTCGTGCAGCAGCTCCCGCTGACCGCGGCGCACGAGAAACTCCTCACCGCGTTCGCCGGCGATGCGCTGCCGGACATCGGCCAGCTCGGCAACACGTGGATTCCGGAGCTCGCGACGCTCGGCGCGCTCGAGCCGCTGCAACCGTACGTCGATTCGTCGAACGCGGTGCCGCAGGACGACTATTTCGCCGGCATCTGGGACACGAACGTCATCGGCGGCAGGCTCTACGGCGTGCCGTGGTACATCGACACGCGACTCCTGTTCTATCGCAAGGACCTGCTCCCCCCCGCCCGCCTTCCCGGGGCGCCCCGCGGCCGGGCGGGAGGGAGGCGCGCG